>Ga0210386_10001383_pt1 | contig 21664 bp, 27 predicted proteins | sample IncBWH32OmetaG_FD_160091 | JGI IMG/M metagenome (GOLD analysis project Ga0210386, IMG submission 160091) | Forest soil microbial communities from Barre Woods Harvard Forest LTER site, Petersham, Massachusetts, United States - Inc-BW-H-32-O ...
AAATCCTCTCATCATGAAGGAAATGGCTAAGCACGTTCCGGACGCCGGCTCGTATGCTCCGGTTACCGTCCTAGTTGATGAGCGCGCTGATGGCGTGCATATTTCGTATGACAGGATGGCCAGCCTCCTGGCCCCGTATGGGGAGCGCGATGCGCTGCGCGTGGCTCGCGACTTGGACGCTAAAGTCGAAAATGTGTTAAGACAAGCTGCAGCGTGAGTCGGATTCAGCATGACGTCTTGGAGGTTGTCATGGACGGGCATCTCGTTCCCGCCAGTTCCAATTCAGATATCCGCTGCTTTTTGGAGAACTTCACATTGGACGCGGAACGCTGGCTCTCAGCTCTCTACTGGTGTGTACGGACAAGTTATGGTGACGATGCGGCCCATGCTGCGGCAGACTGCTGGCTGCGAGTCTTTGGAGAACGATTCGAAGGATCAAGCGACCTTCCAGAACTGACAAGAATCACTGCAGCAGCAATCGCCCTCTTCGTTTCAAATCATCGCCAAGCCGTTTACTAGCCTATGCTCGACGCTTTGCAAAATGATCCACATTCGTAGTTAGGACTCCGGCCGTTTAGGAATGACTTGTTGATCGAATCAGGCGATCGTAACAATGTTGCTAACGGGCCTTAGCACTCATTGACCAAAACCTGTCGTAAACTCCCAGCCGCGCTTGCCTCTCGTGTTGCGCTCATTTTGTAAGAGCTGCCTGCCCCGCGTGGTACGAAGCGTGGCTGGTGCGATTCATCACGACGGCAAGCCGGTTACGCATAGGATCCTTCATGAAATCCTCATCGGAAACTGCTGTGTGCTTTTGCAGCCAGTCTTCCAATGTGAACCCTGCGAAGGCTCTAGTGAGTTTGTCATTGACCTCGGCCCATGTTCTCCTAAGTTCGGTTGCCGAGAGTGGATCGGCAAGCACGCGGTCCGGATTCGTGATATAAGGCTCGTCCAGCTCAGTGTGAAGTCTCTCCCCAATGCCAAGTAAGGGGAAGATGCGATCATGCATCGCGGTCAGGTGGCCGAGAACATAGAACACGCGGTTCCTCCCTGGAGCGACCTGTTGCTGAAGTTGCTCATCGCTCAGCTCAGATAGAGTCTTACCGAAACGGTTAATAGCAAGCCCCCACGAGTTGAGAACTGTAACGCCGAGAATCTCTTCGCTCGTCATTCTGGTATGCTCTCCCTTCTTTTTTGAAACTCGGTAAATTGGTGCCGGCTACCGAAAGAGTGCGAACGCCGAAATACCAAGGGCGACTACATCTTCAAGCAGAGCGGCTGGTAGATCACGTCCAAACGCCCTTGCTAAAAGGCTCCTCGCCTTAGCTCTGACCTGCCCCCGAAAAACTCAGCCAGGGAAAACTGGAGTTCTCTCGCGATGAATATCGAGGCGGAAAAGCCCAGGATGGCTCCTTCTGCAATTGCGGAGATGGTACTATCCTTCTTCTCCGGATTATGTATTGAGCGCAACCTCAAATCTGGTAGGACGGCGTCCACCCGCAATATCGATAACTTTATGACAGCCCTTCGCAGTCTCTAATCGAGGCGTCTCTGAATCCGGTCTTACGTGGGCAAGCTAAGGGCCGGGGCCACAAACATGCCGGCGCCTGCGATCCATGCGCTTATCCAACGGCGAAACGGCCGTTGAGGTACTCATGATTTGAAGGAGAGAACAATGCTCGATCATATGATTCTGACTGTCAGCGATGTCGAACGTTCGCTAGCCTTCTATGAGGCGGCCTTGAAGCCTCTTAGTATCAAGTTTTTCCTACCGTATAAGGGCGAGGGTGATCATCCTGATCTGTGGGGATTTGGTGATGGCAAGAGGGCGTTCTTCTGGCTCAAGCAAGGGAAGCCCGATCCGGCGTCCATTCACTGGGGTTTTATGGCGGGAAACAATGATATAGTCGATGAATTCTACAGGGCTGCAATTGCCGCCGGTGCCAGAGACAATATTTCCCCGCGGGTACGAGTGGAATACTATGCGGGATACTACGCCGCCGATGTATTTGACCCGGACGGGTATTCGTTTGAAGTCGTCCACAAAAGCTAGCGAGGAACCTCACATCGGCAAGATGGTTACACCGCGGTTGGGTAACAAAACTCGGCTTCGCTCAAGTGATCCCCGACGGTGAGATTTTACTGAGTGGACGACTTCGCTCATCGAATCTAGCGTATAACCATGGCCAGAACCAAAGAATTCGACCCAGACGTCGCTCTCGAGATCCGCTGTCGAAGTCTTTTGGCGCCTCGGGTACGAGCACACTTCTTTGGACACTCTCATGCGCGAGATGAGAATTTCAAGACAGAGCTATGACAATGGAGATGACCATGGCCACAATGGGCCGTCTTATGAAGAATTTTGACATCGTTTACTGGCCTTCCGGCCTCTGCTGAGTTACTGCCACCGCAACAGATGTTGGTTGCGGCGACACCCGCATTCCGTCCTTCAGCTTCGATACGCCTTCGGTCACCACGCGCTCATTGGGCTTGATTCCGCTCGTGATGATCAAATCGGAACCGAGCTGGGGGCCAAGCGCCACGCTTCGGATCTGCACAATATTGCCGGAGCCGACCACAGCGACCTGATAGGAGCCCTGCAACTCGTTGACGGCACGCTGCGGAATCAGAAGGGCGTCGTGGCGAACGTCGGTTTCGGCCTTAATGCGGCCGAATTGACCGGGACGCAGCAGGTTTTGCGGATTCGGAAAGCTGCCGGCGATCTGTATGGTTCCAGTCTGCGGGTTGACTTGGCGATCGACGAAAACGATCTTTCCTGTATGGATATAGGAGCTGCCATTACCGAGCGTGAGTTCGAGTGGAATTGCGTTCCCGCTGCTGAGAAGGTCCGCCTTCCCCCCGGCCTTCACGCGTCCCGACAATCCCAGGTACTCCTGCTCGCTGATCGAAAAATATACCTTGATTGGATTGACCTGCGAAACAGTTGTAAGGGCCGTAGACTGGCTAACCAAATTGCCTACTTGGGTCATCGCCCGCCCGGCTACCCCGGTGACCAGAGAGCGGACCTTCGTGAAACCCAGGTTGAGCTTGGCCTGTTCCACATTAGCGTCTGCAGTGCGAAGGGCGGCGCTCTGAGCGGCCCGCACCTGTACCTCGTTGTCGAGCTGACTCTGAGCTATGGCGTGCGCCTGGGCCAGAGGTGTGTCTCGCTTTACGTTGATCTCAGCGAGTTCAAGTTGCGTTGCGCCTGCGCAAGCTGACCCTCAGCTTGATCGAGAGTCACCTGAAACGGCCGGGGGTCAATCTCAAACAGGACCTGACTGCTCTGTACGACTGAGCCTTCGCGGTAGTCCTGTTTGATCATGTAGCCGGATACCTGGGGTTGGATCTGGGTATTGACATAGCCGTCCAGAGTGGCTACCCAGTCGCCATAGAGGGTTACGTCGCGCTGCTCGACCGTCGTCACTTCGACCTGCAGGGGAGATGCATCGGTTGGCCCGGCCGGTTTCTTTGCGCAGGCCGTCAGCAGAGGAATTGCGGCAGAAAGTGCGCAGAGTAGGAGATGAGAGCGTTGGCTCTTAAAAAACATGCTTGTCGGCGACTCCATTTGTGCGGGAACGCAATGAATGGGCGCCCCTATTGTGAAATCTTTTTACCGCGATTATCCCGATCACCGCGAAAAGTAGCATGACGAGGAATTGCGTAGCCCGAAGGGTCAGTTCAGACTGTGCCGGAGCCAACCCCGTGAACAGGGACATTTGCTCGAAGACCTGGTCTATAGCAACAACGACGTTCAAGTAAAGGACGATGGTGATTGTCGATGCGAAGATCGAACGCCAGACACCTGACAAGTGAAACTTGCGCCACGCAAGAACGGACATTCCTGTTACATAGACCGAGAGCATCGAGCATCTCTGCACGAGCGTGAAGTCGTGCAATGGAAAGAGAAGTCCGGTGACGCTTGCAGCGAGCGTGCATTTCAGAAAGAGGGCGGCCCATTTGTCAATCAACTCTCCGATGAGCAGCCCGGACAAGACTATTGTCCCTGCTCCAATCGCAAGGAGGTCGCATGCCGCATAAACGAATCTAAGAATACTCATCGTTGTCCTCCTCTCCTTCATCCGCCAGTCCGTCTCTGTGCGCTCTTGCCGGAGCTGGCAATACCCTGGCTTAACTTCTTTCTAGTTCTCCGCCCTCCGCGCTTTCTGCGGCGACGGATCTGCGATCGCAGTGCGTTGCGCACTGATGCAGGACCACCTGCCGAGTTCTCTCCGGTAAATGTGAATGAACATCCCGCGGCGCCAAGCCACTTTTTCTTTTGCGCGCGGTTGCTCGACATAATTACCGATGACGACGGCAATTTCGCCGAAACTCCGCACATTGACTACGCGCTGATCGAGCAAGAGAGGCTCTGTGTGTCTTTGCAAAAGTAGGGCGACCTGTTGATCGCGCGTTGTCACAGCGCCCGTTGCAGAAATATCGATCAATTCCGGCGTGAGCACCAGTTCTAGGCCGTACTGATCTCGCTTATTAATCGCTTCGCTCCAGCGATCCTCAATCTGCTGAAACGTTTGTTTATCTGTAAGCAGGGCTCTTTGACTTGGTGAACTTTCCTGGGAAAAGGATTGGCGAACAGCAAAGAATATGACGCAGAAAATCGACAAAATGACACACGCACAGGAGATCAGGCCCGCATTCGAAGATACTGAATATGGCGCGTTCACGACGAGCAATGCTCGGCGGCTATCTGGCCATCGCGATCTCCAATGCCTCCGGATCGATACACGTCCCGAAACGTAAAGTCTCCGGGGTGACGAACACCAACGGACTTTCAAATCCGGCTGGAGGTTTGTTCGCGCGGAACGCTTGGACCTTATTCGATCAATAGGGCAGGAGCGCCGCACAGAGACAGCCAACAAGCGTGTCTTGTGCCTGCGCCTCGTTCTACGCCGCTTGAGGTTCGATGTCCGCGAGTCCGAGAACCTGATGAGTGAAAGAGAGAGCCCGCGATTGGCGAAAATGTGAAAGGCTGCGTGCATACGCTGTCCTAACTGTTTCTTGTACTTGAAGGATCCATGGTCGACTTGGTAAGCGCGCGCTCAAAATCCGAAACGTGCTGTACCGCTGTGGCTCGCGTCTCTCGCATTTCCTTCAACGAAATCCCCAAAAGAACAACGCACTCCTGATCGCTAAATCTTTCGATAACAGTAAGGACATAGACGAACCGTTCAAAGTCGTTGAGGCTGAGGATACTTGCAAACGGGACATCCTGAACCGGCATCTCTAGAACACGGCGATTGCCGGCAGATTGATGCGCACTTTGCGTCAGTTGAGGCAGGCCATTATGTGGCGTCATGATTCGAATCGCATTGCGGACAATGACTCGCCGGGCCCACATAACTGCCCACTCGCGAAAGACCGTGTTTCCGTCCGCGCAATCTTGTAAACCGGCCACAAAACATTGCTCAGCCTTCTCGTGATTGGCTGTTAGCAAAAGGGAGAGCATGTACAAGCCATTGGGGGCTTCTGTGAACAGCTCGCGAAAGTCCTCGGCTGTTGCATATCCGCTCCGACCGCTTTCCGGAATTCTATGTGTATTGAGACAAGTCATCTCGACTTCTCCTCACTTTGCCGCTACACCGCTGTGCTCGGCAAGTCCTCGCACCTTGCAGCAGATTTCTTTTGACACCTGCTGCATGGAGCCCGTCGCATCCATCCGTCTCGTGGGAAGAGCAACTTTTCAGGATGACCTCGGCAACGAACATCTAACCGACCATTCCATCTCAGGCAGTTCCGGTGCCAATGGCACCTACTGTTGGAAGAACGTGCAACGGCTTGAGGAAAAGAGAGATATGGAAAACGATGGAGTTGCGACGATGGCTGGTGTCAGAGATAGTGGCACCAACTTTGACGCTGTCGGCGTTTTGTGACACCGAGCTCGGCTCCGCATTCCAAAGCCGGGTGCCTCATTTGCAGAATTGCAGAATTGCCAATTTCGCATTGAGGTGACGAGAATCCTTGCGATTCATGCTTACAATCAAAGCGCATTCACAGTGCAGCCGATCAACGCTTCTCCCACACTCCTTTGCTCCAAATCCGTTTCGCGAAAGCGTGGGGACATGGGCATCGGGCGTTTGAATGATCCTCTAAATATGCGAAGCCGAGTGGTCCGAGCGAACTCTCGTTGCCTCCGGCCGGGGTTTCGCTGGCTTTGCAGTGCGAGACTAACTCTTCCAAAACTCTCTGCGAACCGAGACCTTGAGTTCGAGTGTCAATTGGGACGCCAGAGAATTTTAAGCATCCACATTGAGCCTCAATCATCTGAATCTCAGCGGGTTGGCACCTGCATGGCTCGCATCGAGTAGGCCGAGTGTCAGAGATTCCGTCGCCACCTCCGACATTGGCGGAGTCGCGCGACACTTTCTCGGAGAGGACATACAGATGACCTTAACGCTACAGTCCGACAACTCGCCAAAGCAGTACGCCGGGGGCGATCTGCGGCGCGAAGGCGAACGTCTCAAGCTGCTCCTCGACATGACGAACACGCTGGTCTCGAATCTGCTTACACGAGATCTTCTTCGCACGATTTCGGCGAGTATTCGGCAATGCATGCGTTGCGACTCTGTCTCGGTATGGCTTCCGAAGGGGGAGCCGCACCAATTGCGCTCTGTGACGATGGACTTTCCGGAGAGCAGGGGTTTTGTAAAGGAGGATTTGGTGCGACCGGTCGAAGGATCAGTTTTGGGCAAGAGTTTCGAGACCGGTAAGCCGATTGTAGTAAGAACGGCAACCGAGCTGAGTGGGTCAGATTATGACCGTGCTTTTGCGGAGGGTATCGAATTTTGCTGCTGTCTGCCCTTGATTAGCCGCAATCGAACGCTGGGGGTTTTGGCTCTTGGATGGCGGGATGAGAACGCATTCAGCTTAGAGGATATTGAGTTCCTTATGCGCGCGGCGGGACAAGTTGCAATGGCCATCGAGAGTGCCTTAGCCTATCGTGAAATCGCAGAGCTGAAGGAGAGACTCGCGCAGGAGAAGCTCTACCTTGAAGGAGAGATTCGCAGCGAGGCAGACTTTGAAGGAATCATTGGGCAGAGTTCGGCCCTCCGGCAGGTGCTTCAACTTGTTGAAACGGTGGCAACGAGCGATTCAACCGTATTGTTGCTGGGGGAGACCGGGACCGGAAAGGAACTGATCGCTCGCGCTATCCATGATCGCAGCCGACGCAAGGACCGGACCTTGATTAAGCTCAATTGTGCGGCCATTCCGACTGGTCTCCTTGAAAGTGAATTGTTCGGACATGAGCGGGGCGCTTTCACTGGGGCAATCACGCAGAAAATCGGACGGCTTGAACTGGCAGATCAAGGCACGCTATTTCTGGACGAGGTCGGAGACATTCCCTTGGAAGTCCAACCGAAGCTCCTGCGCGCATTGCAGGAACGGGAATTCGAACGCCTGGGCAGCTCACGGACGAAGAGAGTTGATATTCGTCTGGTCGCCGCGACCAATCGCGACCTCGAAGAGATGGTTGCGGCAAAACAGTTTCGAAGCGACCTGTACTATCGCTTGAATGTGATTCCCATCCGAATTCCACCCTTACGCGAACGTCCCGAAGACATTCCTTTGCTTGTGCGGTATTTTGCGCAGAAGTATGCCCGCCGCATGCAGAAGGAAATCGAAAGCGTCTCAGCCGCTTCCATGCGGAAGCTGGCGCGCTGGCATTGGCCCGGAAACGTTCGTGAACTGGAAAATCTTGTTGAGCGGGCTGTGGTTCTTGCACCTGGGGAGAAACTTGAGGTTACAGTGCCGGAAATAGCCGACGAAAGCATGATTGCCACCAGAGCGGGAATCGACAAGTTCGCAAAGCAGGACAGGATCGTGCGCATCCTGAAAGAGACCAAGGGACGCGTCGGCGGGCCCGACGGCGCAGCCGCGCGCTTGGGCCTCAAGCGAACTACCCTGATCGAACGGATGAAGAAGCTGGGAATTGACCCGCAAAAAGTGCTATAGCTTCCTGCGAATCTGGATTCAAGATTGAATGGGCATCAGGACCAGGGTCTCTCCTCCTGGGACCTCTCCGAGGGTGTCAATTAGCTCTGACATTTCGTCTGCGTCTGTCGAAACTCTTGACACGACCTCCCCCGCGCCGCTCCGCTTCCCTTCATTTTCATCTGCTTGGAAATCAATGACCCTGGCATGCGCATTGCTTCTCTCCAAACGCGTGAGGAGGAAAACTGGGGACGAAAGCAGATGGCAATATCGATGTACATCTCCTTCAGTGTGATCCCAGCCTATCCAAACAGCATGGCCATGCTCAAGATCACGACAGTCAAAACCAACCGGCAATGTCGCATAGTCGTTGAAGGGGAACTAGTCTCATCCGCTGTAGAGGAACTCAAAAGAGAGTGGGGTGAGGCTCGCGTCTCGGCTGGATGCTTGACGCTAATTGTGGATCTTAGAAACGTGATTACGATCGGCCAGGAAGGAAAGGACGTCCTACTCGAAATGATGAGTGAGGGTGCGAGATTTATCTGTGGTGGAGTGCACAACAGGCATGTCCTTCAGCAATTAGCACGCAAGATCAATTTGTGATTTGCGCTCGAGCAGCCAATTCTCTAGGTGGTCTTGATCGTCTGCCGCCTAGCCGCCCACGTCGATGTGCCCGTGTCGCCACACTAATCGGACTTGTACACGATTTCTGCCAGTACTCAATTGAATTAAAGGATGCTTATGCCTTTGAAAACCCTGTTTCTGAACCCACCCTCGTTCGAGAGATTTGACGGAGGCGCCAGTTCGCGCTGGCCCGCAACACGCGAGATTGAATCGTATTGGTACCCCGTGTGGCTGGCTTACCCAGCCGGCCTTCTGGAGGGTTCGCGTCTCCTTGATGCTCCTTCGCATCACGTCTCAGTCAAAGAGACGATTCAAATTTGCATGAATTACGAGTTTCTGGTGCTGTTCACCTCCACTGTAGGCTGGGAATGCGACCAGCGCTTGGCTATGGCAATCGCAGAGGCCAAGCCATCAATTCGTATCGCCTTTGTGGGACCACCGGTGACGACTTCGCCGGACAAGGCTCTGAACGAGTGCCCGGCAGTGGACTTCATCTGCCGCCGCGAGTTCGACTACTCCGTAGTCGAGTTTGCCGAGGGCAAGCCACTCAATGAAATTTTCGGCATCAGCTACAGACTCGACGGCAAAATTGTCCACAACCCCGATCGTCCACAGGTGGAGAATCTGGACGAAATGCCGTGGGCTTCGAAGATCTACATGCGGGATCTGGACGTGACGCGCTACAACGTGCCCTTCCTGCTGCACCCCTTCATCGCGCTCTACTCCACGCGCGGTTGCCCAGCGCAATGCACGTTCTGCCTGTGGCCGCAGACGCTAAGCGGACACGCCTGGCGCAAGCGCTCTACTGATGATGTGGCCGCAGAGCTGGCATGGGCCAAGCAGGCCTTCCCCGAAGTAAAGGAGTACTTCTTCGACGACGACACCTTCAATATCCAGAAGGCCCGGACGATTGAATTATGTGAAAAACTCAAACCCCTGGGTCTCACCTGGTCCTGCAACTCCCGCGTCACTACGGACTATGACACGCTCAAGGCGATGAAAGAAGCTGGCTGTCGGTTACTCATTGTTGGCTTCGAGTCGGGCGATCCGCAGATCCTAAAGAACATCAAGAAGGGCACAACCATCCAGCGAGCGCTCGACTTCGCCAATGACTGCCAAACCCTTGGGCTGGTCATCCATGGCGACTTCATCCTAGGCCTACCCGGCGAGACCAAGAAATCGATCCGCAACACCATCGAGTTCGCCAAACGACTTGATTGCGAGACCATCCAGGTCTCCATAGCCCACGCTTTCCCCGGCACGGAACTGTTCGAGTACGTGGAACAGAACGGCTTCATAACCAACCGAGCCATGTCAGACGAAACTGGCCATCAGATGGCGCACATCGAGTACCCCGGTCTGCCCGTCGAGTACGTTTTGGAAATGGTCCAAAAGTTTTACGACGAATATTTCTTCCGCCCCAAAGTTGCGCTCCGCGTCATCTGGAAGGCTATCGTTAACCGCGACATTCCCCGTCTCTACGCCGAGGCTAAATCTTTCATGAAACTTCGTGCCCAGCGTAATAAGACGGTTCGTGTTGCCAAAGAAATAGGAGAACACACTTGACAGCTCAACCCTCCGATGGATCGCACCCGACACAAGGCGATCATCGATGTCTGCAGTGACTTCGGGAAGAACTGCGTCAGTGGCCGAAGACGGCGCGGGGGTGCAAGGCACGATTCGCCAATGCGAGCCTAAGGATTTTGAACTGATATGGGAAATCATTAGCGCTGGGGCGAGTGCTTACAAGGGAGTGATTCCCGAAGATTGCTGGAGAGACCCGTAGATGTCTCGGGAGGAGCTGCGCAGCGAGATCCATGATGGTGTAGTGTTTTGGGGGTACGAACGAGATGATGACCTCAGCAGAGTCCTAAGTCGAGATGAGACCGGGAAGCCGCGCTTGGACGCCAACAAGATATCGATGCATGAAACGGATGGATTTGAGGAATGCTACAAATGTCATTCCGGAGTAACGTCGTCTGACATTCTAGACGCTGCCAGAGACCCCGAATGCCGATGCCGAAAAACAATCGTGGGCGTGCATCTTGCTTTGCTGTTCCGTAACTTAGGATGTGGGCGGATGAAATTCATGGGGCGGCGCTCCTGTGATTGCGTCCTCCATGAACAAATCGTCATCCTATTCCCTTCCGGCAAAGTGCTATCAAAAGAACAGAGGTCTCGTCTCAAAGAGTAGCCGTTGTGTTGAGAATACTGAGCCTGTTCTCTCAAGTAGTCCGCTGTCGCGGCATTTTATGGAGGAACGCAGACGTCCCGGTCTTAAGTTTGCCTTCATCTGAATCCTTTAAGCTAATGAACGAAGATCCCAGGAGCACGCGGACTACCGCGGTGCAACCGAGAAGTGCCCGGAGCAGGTTGAAAGCTCCGCCTATCTCTACTGCGCCGTCACGAGTGCCAGGGCAGGATCATCCCTCAGAACCAGGCCAGCCGATCGCCACCGGAAACATATCGTTCACTCCCGAGGTTATCTTTCTGAATGGGCTGCTCCTGCGTTCTCTGCCTCTCTCTCTTCGCCCTTGCCTCGGCTGTCTATCAGCCGGCACAGGGCGCGACCGATCCATCCCCTTCTTCCCAGCCGCGCGCTGAGGCGCGCACCATCGCCCTCACCGTTCCCGACGGAACTCCGCTGCAGATCGCCCTCGACAACGAAGTGCGCGTCCGCAAGGTCGGCCAGCCGATCCACGGCCGTGTCATGCAACCCGTCTACGTCTTCGACCATCTCGTCATCCCCACAGGCACGCAGGCGACCGGCCACATCGTTGCAATCGCTCCCGTCCCCGGCCGCACGCGAGTCCTCGGCGCTCTTAACGCCGACTTCACACCGGCGCATAAGCTCAGCGTCATTTTCGACTGGCTCATTCTGCCTGGCGGCCGCAGCATCGAGCTGCACGCAACCGTGGTTCCCGGCTCCGGACAGGTCATCCAGCTTGCCACCGCCGGCGAACACCAGAAGAAGAACGCCGTGAAAGATGCCGCCGCCCGGAAGATGGAACAGGCGCGGGCGCAGTGGCACGACGCCATGAAGCAGATCGAGTCACCCGGCCGCATGCGTGTCTTCATACGCTACGCCGTCGCCCAGCTTCCCGCGCACCCGCAGTACATCGATGCCGGAACCGTCTATTCCGCCGACCTCTCCAGGCCGCTCGACTTCGGCAGCGAATCCATCTCCGCCGCAAGCCTCTCCTCCATCGGCACCCTACCTCCGCCCGGAAGCCTCGTCCACGCGATGCTCTTGACGCCGCTCGACTCAAAGCACACCCAGAAAGGGAGCGAGGTCGACGCCGCGCTCTCCCAACCGCTGCTCGATCAGCAGGGACGCCTCATCCTCCCAGCTGGCACCCGGCTTCGCGGCTCCGTGCTACAAGTCCGCCCCGCGCGCAGCTTCCATCGCAATGGACAGCTCCGCATCGCCTTTCGCCAGGTCATCCTTCCTGACGGAGCCGAGCAGACCGTCGACACCAGCCTCCAGGGCATCGAGTCCGACGCCGCCGGCAACGTCCAGCTCGACACCGAAGGCGGCGCCAAATCCACTCCTTCGAAAACCCGCTATCTCTCAACCGGCGTTTCCGTCGGTCTGGCGTTGATCGGCAGCGGCGGCAAAAACGACGTCGGCGCCGCCGGCCCCACAACCGGAGGCCTGACCGGATACAAGCTCATCGGGATCCTCGTCGGCGCTGTCTACCAGAACCACACCTACGCCATTCTGATGAGCGCCTACGGAGGCGGCAGCTCCATCTACCGGAACTTCATCGCCCGCGGACGCGAGATAACCTTCCCCAAGAACACCGCCATGGACATCGGCTTCGGCAACAGGACCACGCTGCCCATGCCCGATGCCGATCGCGGACCCACCCAATGAAAGCGCACACCGCGATATTCGCGATCCTCCTCTTCGGCGCGCTCCCGGCCTTCATGCAGAGCCGGCTTTCGAAGCAGGAACCCTCGTCTCCCTACACCCTCGAGCTCAACGCCGAAGAGGTCGTGCTGAACTGCACCGTCCTCGACAACAAAGGCCAGCTCGTCAACGGCCTCGATAAGAGCAACTTCAAAGTCGTCGAAGACAAGATTCCGCAGGCCATCATCTCCCTGCAGCATCAGGACACCCCGGTCTCCATCGGCCTGCTCGTCGATAACTCCGGGTCCATGCGCACTAAGCGCGCTTCCATTGCCTCCGCGGCCCTCGACCTCATCAAGGCCTCCAACCCCGGCGACGAGACCTTTGTCATCAACTTCTCCGATCAGGCCTACCTCGATCAGGATTTCACCTCCGATCTCGGCAAATTACAAGATGGCCTCGCCCACCTTAGCCTCTCGGGAGGCACCGCGCTCTACGACACCGTTGTCACCGCGTCCGACAAAATGGAGCGGACCGCAAAGCGTCCCAGGAAGGTGCTCATCATCATCACCGACGGGGAGGACAACGCCTCCCAGCTCACTCTGGATAACGCTGTCCGACGCGTTCAGGATATGCAGGGCCCCATCATCTACTCCATCGGCCTGCTCTTCTCAGGCAACAACAGCGGCGGAGACAGGCGCCGCGCCCGCCGCGCCCTCCAGACGCTTTCGAGCGAGACAGGAGGCATCGCCTTCTTCCCCACCTCGCTCCAGGATGTCGATGCGGTCGCCGGCGAAGTCGCTCGCGACATACGCAATCAGTACATCCTCGCCTATCACTCCGCGCGAACCCCCACCGTCGGCTATCACTCGGTCGAGGTGCAAGTGCGAGCATCAGGGCGCGGCAAGCTCACCGTCCACACGCGAACCGGCTACTACTCTAAGCAATCTCCGTTCGCCCGCTCAAAGACTGATAAGAAATGACCGATCCCGATACTTGCCAACCGTCAGTATTCAGGCGTCATCTCGCTGCGCCTTGGCGACAGCGCAACGCTATCAATCGGTAGCTTGAGAGAACAAACACTCTAAATAGGCGGGATCGCAGACTCTGTTAAACCACCAGCCTTGCAAGCTCGCCGCAGTTTACCTTGATCGCTGCTTCCCTCGATCGGATTCCTCTGAGGTACACCATTGTCGATTTGATGTCGCTGTGTCCTAGCCATGACTGAACGGTACGGATGTCTACCCCGTCTCGTAGATGGTTGGTTGCGCAAGTGTGCCGGAATTTGTGCAGGAAGAAATTTTGACAGTGTGGCCCCTCAGTACATTTGTTGCCGTGTACAGTCAGACATTGGCCGCAATTGAGGCAATTCGATTTTCATTGCGGCTTCGGTCTTTCCTCTGCAGCGCCCGATTACTCCATTGGCTTTGGTTACTCAGTCCGTTTCCAATTGATGTGATCTAAGTGACATTCTGGCAATGGCGGCCATAGCGAGCGTATGCAGCAATGCATTCTGCACCGTAACCGGTGAGAATGAGCAGAGCCGCGACAATGGCAGGCCAATCCCTAGTGATGCTGGCAAGTGCCGTCATCGCCCTGCTGCTGGCGATGGGGGGATTTATGGCGTGATTGCGTATTCAGCCTCACAGCGCAGGCGCGAGGTCGGATTCGCATCGCGAACTTCTTTTTCTTCAATCCCAGCCACACCAAAAACATTATGCAAAGTGGATGAAAGGACGCCAGGACCGGCTGTACGCGCAAGTGATAGGAACATCGTCGCGCCGAAAAGCGTACGGCTTGAACAGCTAGTGAGTGTTGAGGGTCGGGATGAGACGATAGCTCGCAGGCCAAGAGCCGCAGAGTAGTAGGATGTCGGCATGCTCGTTGCACTCCACGATGTCCGTCGGGCGCTTGAAAGTGAAGCCCTTGTCCCTTGCTTCCAGCCAATCGTCGAACTGCGTACAGGCCGGTTAGCCGGTTTTGAGGTCCTTGCGCGCTGGGAGCACCCTGACCTCGGACTGATCTTGCCAGAGAATTTCATCTCTCTGGCGGAAGAGAATGGGCTGATTGGTCAGCTTACGCATCGGATCCTAAGCCAGTCCTTTCTCTCGGCGCCTGTGTTGCCTGAGCCGCTCTTTCTGGCAATTAACATTTCGCCGATCCAGTTGCACTATCTGAGCCTGCCTCGCCAGATTCAGGATGCGGCCGAGGACCATGGATTTCCACTTCAACGACTTATCGTGGAGATTACCGAGAGCGCGTTGGTAAACAACTTGGACCGTGCTCGAAAGATAGCCATCGATCTCAGGGAGATGGGCTGCCAGCTCGCACTGGACGACTTCGGCACCGGGTATTCGAGTCTGAACCATCTCCAAGCTCTGCCATTCAGCAAGCTGAAGATCGATCGAAGCTTCGTCGCATCCATGATGGAGAAACGCGAGAGCCGCAAAATCGTGGCTGCTGTCGTAGGCCTGGGTCACAGCCTCGGCATGGCAACGGTAGCGGAGGGTGTCGAGACGGAGGAGCATGCCGACATCCTCTTATGGCTCGGATGTGAGCTGGCTCAGGGCTGGCTTTACGGGCGTCCATTGCCTGCCGAACGCATTCCAGAGATGGTTGCCTCTGCGCCGCGAACGGTGAGCAGCAGAATCTTGTCCGAGACAAGTGAAGGATCCATGTCGAGCCTGGAGGCGATGCCGACGCATCGTACGGCACAATTGCGGGCAATCTACAGTGGGACACCTGTGGGCCTCTGCTTTCTGGACCGCAATCTTCGCTACGTGAGCATCAACCAGCGTCTCGCGAATTTGAATGGCGCCCCGATTGCCGCCCATATTGGGAGGCCGGTTCAGGAAATGATCCCCAAACTGTTCCCGCGCCTTCAGCCGTTTCTTCAGCGCGCATTGCAAGGTGAGACGATCGCGAATTTAGAGGTTCTCAAACCCTCTCCCAAGCCAGGAGAACCAGATTTGACGGTCCTTTCGTCGTACCAACCGGCATTCGATGAGGCAGATGAGGTAATTGGTGTATCGGTCGCCCTGGTTGATGTTACTGAGCACAAGATCACCGAAGGAGCGCTCCGGGAGGACGTAGAGCACTATCGCCAAATGGTCGAGCACAGCCCTCAGATTCTGTGGGTCCTCGATGCCGACGGAAATCTGACCGATATCAGTTCCCGATGGGTGCAGTTAACGGGAATGAGCAAGGAGCAGACAAGCAAACTGGGGTGGCTTGAGGCACTTCATCCCGACGATGAGCCGCGGACTCTGAAAGCGTTGAGGGACGCGTTGCAAACCGGGACACCGATCAACATTCCGCACAGGGTAAAGACCGTGGGCGGCGCGTGGAAGTGGTTGCGCGCTCGTGCCTTGCCAAGCTACGGGCCATCAGGCGAAATCTTGCGCTGGTATGGCGGGTGTGAGGACATGGAGTGAAAGGAGATGGAGGAAGCGCTGCGCAAGTCCCCCGAGTGTAAGTAAATGCAGCTTTCGGTTCATGCGTCGGTGCACTAGATCGACGAAGCGCCGGCGTGGGATCTACTGTACGCCATGTCCCGCGTATCGTCGTTTGCTGCACCCTATTTCTTCCCGGGCGATCGATTGACTGCGAGGCAATGTTCATCCCCAATGACTCTGGCGAGACAAGTCAAACAAACGTATTCATCCTCGGCAGCCGGGCGTTCCGCATCGAACCGGAAGAGCGTAGACGGACATGGCATACCATCCGGAGAACTGTGCACGGCACACTCCTGGGTGTAGGTGACCAAATCCCCTCTTTTGCGCATGCCTAGAGGATACATTCAGCAACGTCATTCCGTCTCGTGAATTAGACCTAGATATAGTCCGGTCTGGAAGGAATGATGGCGGTGCCGTTGATCCACCGTTGCCAGAATCAATTATTGAAGCGCTCTCCCCCCAACAATAGGAGCAAAGAAGTTTGCGCTTGTCGAAAGGAAAGGCATGCAAACGAATCGCACTATGTTTTCTCCGAGATCGAGTACAAGTGAATCTTCTCGCCAACGAGAAGTTGAGGAAATCGTTGAGGGGTTAATTGCCAAGCGCGGTTACCACTCCGTAATTAACGAACTCATGATCGCTCTCCACAACCTAGCCGAAATCTCATTGGCGGACCCTTTGAATCAAACAACCGAGCGAGAGTTCAAAATATGGGCGCGAGGGGTACAGATTGCAATCAGGAGACACAGCGAAAAGCCCTGGGAATCGAAACACCCAAACAGCCTGCCTCGGTCACGAGGACATTTGCAGCGCCGGTATTGTCCGGGCGTTCTTCATTTTTCGGTGCCGACAAGTTTGCGAAGGCCGCGCGTAGACAGTGACCACCACGTACAAATCCCTCTGACTGCCTAATACTGCGAATGGCAAAGCGGCCACGGGCAAAATTCCGCCGGCAGTACAAAAGCAGTACAAAAACTTGCAAAGATTTTCGGATTCGATGCGAGTGGTTGGATTATAAGGAGATAGATCCGAATAAGGATCTGGCTCTCAGGTAGGACTCGACCCTACAACCCTTCGGTTAACAGGCGATCCACGCACCTCGGATAGTATTTACAATCAATGCCTTAAGCGGAGCATAAAGTCGTTTTTGGAGCACTTTCGGCACACAACGGTTCCTTGTGTGGTCGCGGAGGAACTCGTAAGTGATTGATCCCTCGTTGAGGTCGCAGTTCGACCCTTCGGCGAGTTTCAGGATGTTTTCGTGAAGGGACTCCTTGGTTATATTATTTAGTTTGAATGAGTTGCCAGATGAAAGTCTCAAACGGTTCCGAACGGTTCCCTGCTCAAGCGTGCCAACATTCTGGCGCTTCTATGCTGTCAAAATGTGAGATTGACATCACAAATGCTTGAGGGTAGCCTAGGACTATGGCGAGAGTTCCCTTCACCCTCAGGATTGATGCAGAAGAGCGTGCCGCCTTGGAAAACCTCAGCAAGATCGAAGGCCGTCCAGTGAATCAGCTGCTCAATGAAGCCATCAAAAGCTATCTTGTCCGCCGTGGACCGAAGGAGCGCACCCTTGAAACCACTCTTGCCCGCCTTCGAGCCTACCGGGAGCGTGATCCCGGATTCCAAAGCGGAATTGCGGCGTTTGTGGAGTCAGAGGCGACCCTTGACGACCCGCTTGAAGGCGAGCTGATCGAAGGTCAATTCATTGACGGGAAGTTAGCACCGGCTGGGCCAATGCAGAGCAGGATTCGTGAGCTTCTAGGTGCCTGACTGGGACGCTGACAGTCCCCAGTTACGGAAGAACCTTACGCAGGTTCTTGACGAAATTGTCCACGCGGCGCAGCGGCGCGAACATCCGACGCTGGGTTCTGCAAGGCGTTGGCATAGCCTCTTCATGAAAAACCTGAAAGTACCTGACTCGCGTTTCGTCGGCGCGTTTCGAGGTGAATCAGGTCTTGAAAACGTCCAAGTGCGGGTCGGGGAGCACTATGGCGTCGACGCGGCCGCAGTTGCAGTAGCTCTTGCAGAGTTTGAAACCAAGCTGAAAGCGCTTGTCGCGGAGTTGGATGCAATGCTTCCCATCGGCAACGAGGCGAATGCCGATCAACTGGCGGCTATCGTAGACCTCTGTGCTTGGGTTCATGCTGAGTGGGTGCGAATCCATCCCTTCGCCAATGGGAACGGCCGCACTGCGCGCCTTTGGGCCAACAGCATCGCCATACGCTATGGCCTGCCGCCCTTTATACGCTTGCGCCCTAGACCCAACTCCGGCTACGCGGAGGTCAGCGCCAAGGCCATGCAGGGGGATTGGGAACCAACTGCGGTCGTCTTTCGCGGACTGCTCGATAGTTTTCTCCACCAAGCGCTCCGAGCATAACGTGAACGTGCGTGCGGGAGGATTTCCGTTCTCCATCGTTCGAATGTTGATGTCGTCGCCAATGGACCGCCGTCTTTGATAGACGTAAGACCTGTGGAGGACGTGGCGGGGCTGGTTTGGTTGCGAAGACTTTCGGTCATTCCCAACGGGTGCTGGTGGTGAGTCCCGGCTTCCTTGAACAATACGGCCGTCCAGAGAGTCCGGCCGACCTGCCGAAGTTCGATACGGTCGCCAGCACCGACGATGTGTTCGAGGGTGGGGTGCGATGGAATCTGACGGATACTGACATGCGTGCGCACCAGATCGAGTTGAAGCCGCGGCTGGTGTCCCGCGATCTGCGCACAAGACTTCAGACTGCGATCAACGGCATTGGCATCGCATTGCTGCCGGAACAAGTGACTTCTGCACCCTTAAAAGAGTGACTTGTAGAGAGAGTGTTACCAAATTGGGGCGGGGCAAAGAATATTCTCCACCTGGTTTACCCGACACCGCGCGGAATGCTGCCATCCGTACGAAGCCTGATTGGCTATCTGCTGATCCAGGTCCCGGCCTGGCTCCAGGAGCACAGCATTTAGCGCCATCCATTGCCCGCACGCATCGGCAACCAACTCCACTGTGCTGTTCAACTCTGATCCATCAGCGAGGCGGCGCGCTTGCCGACTTTTTTGAGCGCGGCTTCCAGACCACGAAGTTCCTCAGCGTTCAGTTCAGAGAATACCTTCCTCATCTGGCCGGAATGATTGCGAAAGGCCGGTACGATCAGTTCCTTGCCGCGCGCGGTGAGAGCGACAATCCGGACTCGCCTGTCCTCGGTACTTTCGACCCGGCTGACCAAGCCTTTCTCAACGAGACGATCCACGGCGACGCTGATAGAACCCGGAGTCAGATCGACGATTGGGCCGATCGTATTGACGGGCAACGGCCCCTTATGCAGCAGGACTTCGAGCACCCGGAAATCAGATTCGCCGAGCCCGGTATCTTCAATAGCCGCCACACCATAGCGGGTAAGTGCGCGCATTGCCTTGATCATGACCAGCCAGATGTGATCCGGGTTCCGAATGCTTTGTGGCATAAAAAGCTGAACCCTTCATCAGAGTAGGTCATCGGATGTATTGACGTCAATATAATTGACGTCGATATTACCGCCGCGAAAGGAGACCTGTTATGAAAATCGCTTCTGGAGTGGCCCGCTACCTGGCGGGTGTGATCTTCCTCATTTTCGGTCTGAATGGCTTCCTGCACTTCATTCCGCTGCCACCTCCGAATGGAGTAGCGGGACAATTCATGGGTGCTCTGTACGTTTCACATTACCTGCCGCTGATCTTCGGGCTTCAGGTCATCGGAGGGGTGCTTCTCTTAGTGAATCGGTTCGTGCCCCTAGCGCTGACCATCCTGGCGCCGGTGATCGTGAACATTCTTTGCTTTCACGCATTGATGGCCCCCAGCGGGCTGCCGCTGGCAGTCATCGTTGCCGTACTGTGGGCCCTGATCTTCGTGAATGTGCGGCAGGCGTTTGCGGCGCTCGTCCAACCTCGATTGCCGGCTTGAAACACAATTGACCAGGCTTATGAAGAAGCAATTTAGCTCAAAATATTGTTGACCGAGCATTTGGAGGGAGGAACCCATGAAAGCGCCGCTAAGAACACATGAAGGACGATTAGCCCTGGTCACCGGAGCTGGCCAGGGTATTGGTCAAGCAATCGCGTTGGCACTCGCGGAAAGAGGTGCGCAGGTGATTGCGACCGACCTCACTCCGCCAGACGATACTGCAAGAAAGAGCGGTTCCACCGCAAGGGCGCTTCAACTCAATGTGACACAAGAAGAGGACTGGCGTTCAGCGCTCGCGGCGAGCCTCGAACTGGGCGGAGTGGACATCGTCGTGAATAACGCAGGCTATTTCCCAAATCGCTCGATCGATGAACTCGACCTTGCAACCTGGCGGAAAACGATGGCTACCAATCTCGACTCGCACTTCCTGAGTGCAAAATTCTTCCTGCCCGCGATGAGAAAGAAGAGGTGGGGTCGCTTCGTCGGCATATCTTCGAACATGGTCGGACTGGCCATACCCGGCATGAGTCACTACATCGCTACAAAAATGGGAATCATTGGCTTCATGAGGGGCTTGGCAAACGATGTCGCTAACGACGGCATCACCGCGAATGCGGTGTTGCCCGGACTTACGAACACGGGAGCAATTGCCCCTCAATCGGAAGAGCAAAAGCGCGGCACCTGGGAACAGCAGGCGATCAAGCGGCTGGGAGAACCCGAGGATGTGACGGGTGCAGTCCTTTTTCTGACAAGCGACGAGGCAGCCTTTATTACCGGGCAGGCGATCGTTGTTGACGGCGGTCAATACCGCATCGGGTAGATGCCGCGAAAGAGCGATTTGACACCTGGCTTAACGCCCGGTACATAGCGCCCTCGAGTTCGTAGTGTGGGCTCTGACTTTTTCGAACTAGACCCACAAGGATGTTCTCGAGAATCACGTGCAGCATTCCGATCCAGGGCTCGCTGCAGAACCAAGTTTTCAGATCTCATTCTCAAGTGTGAGAGATCACAAGCCCACAAAGGAGAACGAACATGAACGTCGCGGTTATCGGAGCAACCGGGAAGACTGGACAAAGGGTGACAGCGGAGCTTTTACAGCGCGGTCACCGAGTGACGGCAGTGGTCCGAAATCCGTCGAAGGTCCAGAGCCACAAGAATGTGAGTGTCGTGACGAGCGATCTGAGCGACACAAAACAGATCGCAGGCGCACTGAGGGGTGCTGACGCGGTGGTAAGCGCGTATGGCGCACCTGCTGACGACGCGCTTCAGGTCATTACCGTGACTCGTAGGATCACCGATGCGGCGAAGCAGAACAAGCAGCGCCTCCTCGTTGTCGGCGGTGCCGCCAGCCTGTTCATCAAACCCGACGTTACCGTCCTGGAAGCCGGTTATGTTCCTCAGTGGGGGATTCCGATCGCCACAGCTCATAACCAGGTGCTCCAGGACCTTCGGCACAGCGATGTGGACTGGACCTATTTCTCGCCGGCGGCTTTCTTCGAACCTGGCGAGCGCACGGGCAAGTTTCGTCTTGGGAAGGACGACCTGATCGCGGACGCTTCAGGAAAGAGCCACATCTCCATGGAGGACTATGCGATTGCGACCGTGGACGAGTTGGAGAAGCCGGCGCACCGTCGCGAGCGCTTCACCATCGGCTATTAATTCGTTCTCGAATGTCCAGGGTGCTCGCCACTAGCGAGGCAGTGCTCATATGGCGGAAATTGTTTTAAAGGAGAAGGAGATATGTCGTACAGCATTTCAACCTTGCTGAAACGGAACCTTCAGGACGTCTTTGGTGAAGGCGACCCGGAGCGCAGACGCGCGGCGATCGACGACATATACACCGAAGATGTC
>Ga0210386_10001384_pt1 | contig 21663 bp, 21 predicted proteins | sample IncBWH32OmetaG_FD_160091 | JGI IMG/M metagenome (GOLD analysis project Ga0210386, IMG submission 160091) | Forest soil microbial communities from Barre Woods Harvard Forest LTER site, Petersham, Massachusetts, United States - Inc-BW-H-32-O ...
GGCCCGGCGGCAGGACGGTGCCACGCCCGGTGATCAGCGGCGATGGGGGGGCGGCGTTGGCGGGCTTGTCCATGGTTGCCTTCCGATGGGCAGAGGTAGGCAGCAGCGCCGTATCGGTCAATTCGTCGCCAGCAGGCCGGCACGGGACCGGAATGCAGCGGCCGGTGGGACCAGGTCGGCACCAGCGTTCGTCAGGAACTCTGACAGATCATTGAACGGAATGCACAGCAGCGGATCGTATTCGGTGTTGCCGCGCCTGCGGTGGGCATCCGGCACCTGCGCGCCGGTCAGCTCCGTGGTGCGCAGCATGCCAATATCCGTGACGTGGCTGCCGGGATGCTCGACCGCGCAGAGCGGCCGAACCAGGTCGATCCGCGTACCCGAGATGCCGAGTTCTTCTTCGAGTTCATGCAGCAGCGGAGCGCGCGAATCGACCCGGCCCGCCGCATCAATCGCGCTTGGATCGACACCGCCGGCGGGCGGTAATTGCCACATTCCCGGCTGGTAGATCGCTGCCGGATGCCGCCGTCCGACGGGCACGCCATCGGCGCAACGCACCACGCCAGACACAGCCAGCGGGCGCAGGCTGAGGACTTCGAACAGGGCAGGGTCCTCTATCTGTGCGACAATACGGCGAAATTCCGTCACGTGGCCGGTGATCGCCGTCGGGCTGATGGTGTCGGCACTACACACGCGAGCAGTGAACAGCTCGCCCGCTCCACCCGCGGCGACGCGGGCGAACGCGTTGCGCCAAAGCGTCTCCATCCTTGCATCGAGCGCCGCGGGAAGGTCAGGCATGGATCGCGTGACCTGAACGGCCATGTCGCTCGCCAGCTCGTGCATGGTAAACGCGTCGTTCATGCTGCCCCATTGCGTGCATCGGCCAGAAGGCACAAGAGAGCGTCCCGCTGGCTTGCCACGAAGCCCCAGCCATCTGTCACCGAGGAGCCTACCATCCCATGCGCCCTTCCGGCCGCACTTCTGACGCGCTACGTCCGGTATCGATTGAGATCGGCACCGCCCGCCACGCCGAGGGCTCCTGCCTGATCCGCATGGGCGGCACCGAGGTTCTGTGTGCCGCGAGCGTCGAGGCCCGTGTGCCGCCATTCCTGCGCAATTCCGGTCAGGGCTGGGTGACAGCGGAGTACGGCATGCTGCCGCGTGCCACGCACACGCGCGGCGACCGCGAGGCGGCGCGTGGGAAACAGTCGGGCCGCACGCAGGAGATCCAGCGGTTGATCGGACGCAGTTTGCGCGCCGTGGTCGATCGCGCCGCCATGGGCGAGATGAGCATCACGCTCGACTGTGATGTGCTGAATGCCGATGGCGGCACGCGCTGCGCGTCGATCACCGGCGCCTGGGTCGCGTTGTCGCTGGCGTTCCGCCATCTGCGCAAGATGAATGTGCTGAAAACCGACCCACTGACCGGGCAGGTGGGCGCGGTGTCTTGCGGGATCGTCGAGGGCGTGGCTGTGCTGGATCTCGATTATGCCGAGGATTCCAATGCCGACGCCGATGCCAATTTCGTGCTGACCTCCAGCGGCGGCATCGTCGAGATCCAAGGCACCGCGGAGAAGGCGCCGTTCACTGAGGCGCAGTTTCTGCAACTGCTGGCGCTGGCGCGCGCGGGTACGGCGGCGTTGTTCGCCGCACAGCTCCGCGCCGTTGAGGCGGCCTGATGGCGCGTCGCTTGACGCCAGGCACGCGCTTGGTCATCGCAACGCATAATCCCGGCAAGCTGCGAGAGATCGACGAGCTGCTGCGGCCGCATGGGTTTGCGGTGGTGTCGGCCGGGGCGCTAGGCCTGCCGGAACCCGCGGAGGATGCGCCGGATTTCGTTGGCAACGCACGGCTCAAGGCCCTGGCCGCGACCCAGGCGCGTGGGCTGCCGGCGCTGGCCGACGATTCTGGGTTTTGCGTGGCGGCACTGGATGGACGGCCAGGTGTGTTCTCGGCGCGCTGGGCGGGAGCGGAGAAGGATTTCGACGCGGCCATGGCGCGGGTGCATGCCGAGCTCGGCGAGGCACGTGATCGTCGCGCCTGGTTCATCGCGGTGTTGTGCCTCGCCTGGCCGGACGGGCACACCGAGACCTTCGAGGGCCGCGTCGACGGCGCCGTCATCTGGCCGCCACGCGGCACGCGTGGTTTCGGCTACGACCCGATGTTCCTGCCTGACGGCGCCACCAAAACGTTTGGCGAAATGGTACCGGACACGAAACATGCCGTCAGCCATCGTGCGCGTGCGTTCGCGCAGTTGCTGGCCGCCTGCGTCAACTGAGGTCTCGTCTCGAACATCGCGCGAGCGCTCACGCCGCCGCGGGGCGTGGTCCGACGTATACGGACTGCGGGCGGATCAGACGGGCGGCCTGACCTTGTTCCAATGCGTGCGCGACCCAGCCTGTGACGCGTGCGCAAGCGAAGATGCCGGTGAAGGCATCACGGGGGATCTGCAACGCCTCGAGCAGCAGTGCGGTGTAGAACTCAAGATTGGTCTGCAACGATCGCGTGGGCTTGCGCTTGGCCAGGACGGCGAGTGCGGCCTGCTCGATGTGCGCGGCGAAATGCAGGCGCCCGAGGTCGCGGCCCAGCGACTGCACCGCGCGCTTCACGACGTCGGAACGTGGATCCGTCACACGATAGACCCGGTGGCCGAAGCCCATCAGCCGATCACCGCGCATCACGGCGGCATCGAGCCAGGCCTCGGCGTTCTCGGGTGTGCTGATCTCATCCAGCATATCGATCACCGGGCCAGGTGCGCCGCCGTGCAACGGACCTTTCAGCGCACACAGCGCCGCAGTGACGGCAGAGGCCAGGCCGGCGTCGGTGGAGGCGACGACGCGGGCGGTGAAGGTTGAGGCGTTGAGGCCGTGGTCGGCCGCGGTCAGCAGGTAGGTTTCCAGCGCGGCAACCTCGGCGGGCGCCGCCGGGGTCCCGCGGAGCATGCGCAGCAGATCGGCTGCGTGGCCGAGCTCGGCATCGGGCCGCACCGGGGCGGCGCCGGAATGCACGCGCAGCACACCGGTGAGGCCGACGGCCATGGCGGCGGTGAGGCGCAGTGGCAAGTCGGGTGCGGCGTCGGGGACGGCGGCGAGGAGCAAGCGCAATGCCTCGATAGGGGAGAGCTTCGCAGCCGGTGGCAGCAGTGCGAGCAGGTCGTCGAACACAGCGACCCGCATCGCGCCGAGGCCGCGGCGCAGCGATGGTTCCGACAGATCGTCCTGCGCGACGCCGCGCCACAGCTCGGCAATCAGCCATTCCAGGCTGCGCCGTCCCGCGATGTCCTGCAGGCGATGGCCGCACAGGATCAGGCGGCCGGCGTTGCCATCGACCTCGCTCAGTACCGTTTCGGCGGCGACGACGCCTTCCAGTCCGCTGATGAACGTCATGGGATGCTCCTTGTTGCCGATTGACCGGCGCGAGGGCAGCGCGGAGAGTGTTTGTCGTCAATCTTGATCAAGTTAATCAATATGAGCACAACTGATACCGATCCCGCCGCCTGGCTGACTGTGGAGGCCGCACTCGCCCGCCTCGGCGTCGCGCGGCAGACGCTCTATGCCTATGTCAGCCGCGGCTTGGTGCGGGCGCGTGGTGCGGAGAATGACCCCCGCCGCAGCCTGTACGATCCGCGCAGCATCGACGCCCTGTTGGAGCGGCGGCGACGTGGCCGGGCGCGCAAGGCGGTGGCGGCATCGACCATCGATTTCGGGGAACCGGTACTGGCGTCGCGCATCACGCGCATCGCCGATGGCGCATTGTTGTATCGCGGGCAGGATGCGATCGCATTGGCAGCGCGCGCGACACTGGAGGAGGTGGCGGCGCTGCTATGGGAGGCACCGGGGCTGGCGAAGCTGGCGGCCTCGGTCTACGTGCCGGCGGAGCCGCGCGGGCCGATCGAGCGCTGCCTGCGGCGCGTGGCGAGCCTGGCGGGGCCGGGGATCTGGGCGCGCAGCCCGGCGGCCCTGTTTGGCGATGCCGCCGCGCTGCTGCGGCGCATCGCGGAGGCGGCGTGCAATGCGCGATCGGAGGGGCCGCTGCATGCGGCGATGGCGCGAGCCTGGGGCAGCGATGCCGCAACGGCGGACCTGATCCGCCGCGCCTTGGTGCTATGCGCGGATCATGAGCTGAACGCCTCGGCTTTCGCGGTGCGGGTGGTGGCATCGACCGGGGCGGCACTGCCGGCGTGCCTGCTGGCCGGATTGGCGGCGCTGAGTGGGCCGCTGCACGGCGGGATGACCGAGCGGGTCGGCGCGCTGCTGGCAGAGCCGGGGATGCAGGATGATCCGCAGGTGGCGATCGCGGCGCGACTGGCGCGCGGGGAAAACCTGCCGGGGTTTGGACACCGGCTGTATCCGGATGGCGATCCACGCGCAGCGGCATTGTTGGCGGCGTTGGCGCCGGGGGCTTGGTGGCAGGCGCTCCTGCGCGCGGTGTGGGAGCTGACAGGGCTACGTCCGAACGTGGATTTCGCGTTGGTGGCGCTCGAACGCGAGGCGGGGCTGCCGGCAGGGAGTGCGTTGGCGTTGTTCGCCGCCGGCCGCACGGCGGGCTGGATCGCGCATGCGCTGGAGCAGCGCGCGGATGGGCGGCTGATCCGCCCGAGGGCGATCTATGCCGGCCCCGCTATGCCTGCTTGATGTCCGCGACGGGCGCGCCGGTGAGCTGACGCAACGCCTCGGGCGTGGTCTGGAAGACGTGGCTGGGCGACCCGGCAGCGGCCCAGATGGGATCGAGCACCGCCAGATCCGCGTCCAGCAGCAGCAGCGGCGCACTGATATGCCCGATCGGTGCCACGCCGCCGATGGCAAATCCGGTGATGGCGCGCACCCAGTCGGCGTCGGCGCGGGCCAGCTTCAGGCCCAGCGCGGCGGAGGCCTTCGCCGCGTCCACCCGGTTCGCACCAGAGGTGATGATGACCGCCGCACGGCCCTCGGCACGGAACACGATCGACTTGGCGATCTGCGCGACGGTGCAGCCAACGGCCGCGGCGGCCTCGGCGGCGGTGCGGGTGCCGGCGGGGAACTCGATGATCGTGTCGGGGTGGCCGGCCGCCAGCAACGCCGCCCGCACACGCGCTACTGATCCCACCTGATCCGACATCGCCTATATCTCCCCGATGGATCCGCTCGCGCTCTATATCCACTGGCCGTTCTGCCTGGCCAAGTGCCCGTATTGCGACTTCAACTCGCATGTGCGGGACCGCATTCCCCAGGCGCGGTTTGCCGCGGCGCTGCGGACCGAGCTGGCGTGGGAGGCGGCGCGGCTGGGGCGGCGGCGGTTGGGATCGATCTTTTTCGGCGGTGGCACGCCGAGCCTGATGGAACCCGAGACGGTAGCGGCGCTGATCGGCGATGCGACGCGGTGGTTCGCGGCGGCGCCGGACATCGAGATCACGTTGGAGGCGAATCCCACCAGCGTCGAGGCGGAGAAGCTCGCGGCCTTCCGGGATGCGGGTGTCAATCGGGTATCGCTAGGCGTGCAAAGCCTCGATCCGGTCGCGTTGGAGATGCTTGGGCGGCGGCATTCGGTGGGCCAGGCGATCGCCGCGTTGGCGCTGGCGCGGCATACGTTCCCGCGCGTGTCGTTTGACCTGATCTATGCGCGGCCGGATCAAACGCTGTCGGCGTGGCGGGCGGAGCTGCGCGAAGCGCTGGCACTGGCGGCGGATCATCTGTCGCTCTATCAGCTCACCATCGAGCCTGGCACGGCGTTCGCCACCCAACACGCGCGCGGCGAGATCGTGTTGCCGGAGGGCGATGACGCGGCCGCGCTGTATCTTGCGACGGCGGAGGAGGCCGTACGTTTCGGTCTCGCACCATACGAAGTGTCGAACTACGCTGCATCCGGTGCTGAGAGTCGCCACAACCTGGCCTATTGGCGTTACGCCGACTACGCGGGGATTGGCCCAGGTGCGCATGGGAGGATCAGCCTGGACGGCGCGCTGCTGGCGACGCGCCGGCATCGCGCACCGGAGCCGTGGGCGGAACGTGTCGAGCGCGACGGACATGGAACGACCGAGCAGACAGCGGTGCCGCCACAGAAACGTGCGCGCGAGATGTTGCTGATGGGATTACGCCTCACCGAGGGGATCGATGCCAACCGCTTCGTGGCACGGACCGGCGTGGCGCTGGATGATGCGCTGGATCAGGAGGTGCTGTATAAGGCGATCGACGAAGGCTATGTCGCGTATTCAAATCAGCGCATGATCGCCACCACCGAAGGACGCCTGCGATTAGACGCGCTGCTCGCGGCGTTGGTGAATTAGGCCTTCATTCGCCCCAGGACAGGAACAATCCAACATCCCCCGGCTTGCCGTCGGGATATTCCACGATGCGCGCGATCAGATGAAACCCGCGGCGCTTCAGTTCCCGCTCCCAGCGCAAGTACAGCTCCGCCGCCTCGCCGCGCAGTGTCGCCGGCCAGCCTTCTTCGCCCACGTCGATCGCGCGCCCGCCATCGGTGCATAGCTCGTTCGGGAACTGCAGCAACAGCGATTCCTTGAGCCCCGCCTCAGCCGCCTGTCGGGCCCGCTGCAGCAACTCCCGCCAGGTCTCGTCCGTCAGGTGCGTATCGATCAGCTCCATCGCCCGGCGATGGCGTTCCTCCACCGTGGCCTGCCGCACGGCATCGTGCTCGCGCGCCCCTTTGGTCTGGAAGTCGTCGATCAGGGCGCGAAACATTTTCGCATCCACGTCGGCGGACTGCTCTGCCGGAACCGTTTCGCTCTCGACCGGAACGACCTCCCAGGCCGGCCGATGATACGCCCCGAACATGCTGAGCAGGAAGTTCTGCTTCGGTGCCGCTTTGCCCGGGGCGGTCCCCTCCGACCGTGACCCGGCAACCGCGCAGAGCAGATCGGCGCGGCTGACGATGCCAATCACATGCCCGTCCTTCACCACCGGTACCCGCTTGATGTGATGCTGTGCCAACAGGCGGGCGATCTCGGCCAGGTCGGTATCTTCCGTCACCGTGATGACCGGTGCCGACATCACATCGCCTGCGGTGCGGTCCGGCGCGCGTAACCTGGCCATGAACTCGCTGCTCGGGTTGGTGGTGTCGGCGACCAATTTCAGCCACCAATCGCGACGGTCGGCGCGCGCCAGCTCGTCCCGGGTCACGAGATCGCCTTCGCTGACCATGCCGATCAGCATGCCGTCGGGGCCAAGCACCGGCAGGGCGCTGATGCCGTGCTCGAGCAGGGTGCGGGCCACCTCGCGCACGTGCGTGTCCGCGTTCGCGCTGATGACGGTCCGGGTCATCACGTCTGACGCATGCATGGTCTCAGCTCCCTGATGTCTCGACCTGGCCCCGGCGCGTACCGGTCCTGGTCCACGCGTGATCCTTAGGATGTGGTTCGATCCTTAAGATTGTATCGTTTGGTGGTGCTGCCGATGAGTCAGGTCAATCATAACCGATCGTTCATCCGCCCGGCTTCCGGCGCATAGCGGTCCGGCGCATGCTGGCTCTGTGGTTGCCGGAGGACGTCAGGATGAAGAAGGGGTTCCGCCAGATGCTGGCCGAGGCGGAGGCGGAGATCGAAACCCTGTCGCCGGCCGAGGCCATCCCGCTGCAGGGCGATCCCGCCGTTGTGTTCGTCGATCTGCGTGACCCGCGTGAGGTCGAGCGCGAAGGTCGCATCCCAGGTGCGTTCTCCTGCACGCGCGGCATGCTGGAGTTCTGGATCGACCCGGACAGCCCGTATCACAAGCCGGTATTCGCCGAGAACAAGCGCTTCGTCTTCTATTGCGCCGGCGGGTGGCGGTCCGCGCTGGCCGCGAAGACCGCGCACGACATGGGTCTGGCGAAGGTCGCGCATGTCGGTGGCGGGTTTGGTGCCTGGCGCGAAGCGGGCGGGCCGACGGACGCAATTGAGAAGCGGAAGTAGAAGCTACGTCGCAAATCCCCGCGTGTCGGATCGCAGCATCGCGGCCAGATAGACAGCAGCACTCAACGCCGTGATCCAGAAGCTGGTCGGCCAATCGGTCCAGTAGGCCAAGGCGATGCCCAGCCATGCCTCGAGCAAGGCCAGGCCAGCCGAGAGCGCCACGCCCGGCATGACCCGGCTGGTCAGGCGCTGCGCCGCGGCGGCGGGTCCGACCATCAAGGTGAAGACCAGCAGCACGCCGACGATCTGGGCACACTCGGCCGTGGCGAGCGCGACGATCGCCAGGAACAGCACGGCGTACAGCCGCAACGAGACGCCCTTCGCCTCGGCCAGTTCCGGCTGCAGGCTGGCAAACAGCAGCGGCCGGGCGATCACGCCAAGTGCGCCCACGCTGAGCAGACCCAACCAGGCCAAGGTCCAGACTGTTGTGGTCTCCACCGCCAGCACATTGCCGAACAGCAGCGCGGTGACCTGGGTCGCATAGGTGGTGAAGAAGTGCAGGAACAGCAGGCCGAAGCCGAGCGCCAGGGCCAGTACCATGCCGATGGCGACATCGCGCTGCGCCAGACGCTCCCCGGCGAAGCCCATACCGACGCCGGCCACAACGGTTGCCGCGACCAGGCCGGCCAACGGGGATGCGCCCACCAGGACCGCGCCGGTCGCGCCGGTGAAGCCGACATGCGCCAAGGCGTGGCCGGCGAATGTTTGGCCGCGCAGAACAAGAAAGTATCCGACTAACCCCGCCACGACCGCAACGATCGCCGCGGCGGCAAAAGCGTGACGCATGAAATCATACTCAAGCATGATGATGCTGCGCCCCGTGGTCGTGACCGAGGCCCTCATCGTCATCGTGTCGATGCGCCGCGTGCTCCATGTCGTGTCCGCCGGACATCACGAAGATACGGCCGCTGATATGCACCACGTCGATCGCGGCACCGTACAGGCGCGACAGCACCGGCCCGGTGATCACTTCGGCCACCGTGCCTAAGGCTGCGTGGCTGCCACCCAGATACAGCACGCGATCAATCGCCCCGAGCAACGGGTTCAGCTCATGCGCGCTGAACAGCACGGCGATCCCCAGTTCCACCTGCAGCGATTTCACCAGGTCCACGACCGCCTGTTGGTGATGCGGATCGAGGCTGATGAGAGGTTCATCCAGCAGCAGCAGCTTGGGATGGCTCACCAGGGTCTGGGCCAGCAGCAGGCGCTGGCGCTCGCCGCCCGAGGTTTCGGCCAGCGGTCGGCGCGCCAGATCGCGTGCGTCCACCATCTCCAGGGCCCACGCCACCTCGCGTTTGCCGGCGGCGTCGAGCAGCGGCAGACCCAGCCGATGGCCGCGCACCACACTGGCAACGAAATCCCAGCCGCTCAGCCGCTTGCTGGCGAGCTCACCGCGCATCTGCGGCATGTAGCCGATCGCGGCGTTGCCGCGCGCCGCCGGCGTGCCCAGCACAAGAATGCGCCCCGCGGTCGGTGGAATCAGCCCGAGGATTGCTCGCATCAACGTCGTCTTGCCAGAACCGTTCGGACCCAGCACGCCGATGAACTCGGCGTTGTCGATCGCCAGGCTCACGTCGTTCAGCACGGTCCGGCCACCGAGTGTCAGCGTCAGGCCTTGGGCTTCGATCACGCGCATCAGTGCGGTGGCAGCGCTCGGGCGACGTCGTCCAACTCGTCCGACATCCAGGCCTGATAGGTCTTGCCCGGGGGCTCCGTTTCGCTGGCGCCCACGATTGGCACGTGTCCCGCCTTGGCAAGACGCTCCATGCGGGCCGCAATCGGGTCGGAGGCCTGCGCGTTGTAGACCATCAGCCCCACCACATGTCGTTTCAGGTCCCGCTCGAACGCTGCGACGTCGGCTGCGCTGGGCTCTGTGTTGTTCATCACCGCCATTTGGAACGAGAGGTTGCGCACCTGCATGCCGAGTGCGGCGAACATATAGCCGAATACAGGCTCTGTCGCGGTGACCGGCGTGCCGGCCAGACGCTGGCGCAGCGCCGCGATCCTGGTTTGGATCGGCGTGATGGAGGCTGCGAACTGCGCGTCACGCGCGGCATAATCCGATGCGTGAGCGGGATCATCGGCGGCCAACGCCGTCGCCAGGGCCTTTGCGTAAGCCAACATCGTGGCCGGGTCGTACCAGATATGCGGGTTGTCGCCGGTTTTCCGGCCGAGTAGCGACGCCACGACAATCACCTGCCGATCGGTCGCGCGCGTTGCCTTCAGCAACGTCTCCATCCACGGGTCGTAGTCGATGCCGCTGTAGACCACGATGCGGGCGGCGGAGATGGCCCGTGCCACCGACGGGCTCGCCTCGAACAGATGCGGATCTTGGTCGGGGTTGCTCAGGATGCTGGTCACGCGGACGTCGGCGCCGCCGATCTGCTGGGCCACGTCGCCGTAGAAATTCTCTGCCGCGACGATGGTGACCGGCGGCGCAGCTGGCTGCGCCAGGACGGGTGACGCCAAGCCCAGGCCCAGTGCCAGGCCGATGGCGATCCGGTAGGTTCGCATGGGAATTCCTCAGTGTGGTGTCGTGATGAGGAAATGTTATAATATAACATATCGAGACAGCAATCCCCCTGATCACACCAGAGGCAGGATCGGCGCGCGGCCGGGGGCCTGCCTTCTGCTGCTCCTGCTGAGCCGGTCCACCTGGGCCCTGGCCGATGCGGGTCCAGTTTTCTCGCCGGATGGGCCGGATGCCGCGGCGTTCGGCGCCGCCGAGGGCTATCCGGTCGGCGGTCGCGTGCCACCGACGCAAATCAACATGGTTGGCACATTCAGCCATTTTGATCGCATCTGGCCGTACTATTTGGTCGCGAAAGCCCCGGCTCCTGCACCACTGCGTCGCGCGGCGCAGGAGATCAGCCTGGATTTCCAGTACCGCCGCGCCGGAGACACGCTACGGGATTACCTGGCGCACACCCCGGTCACCGGCCTGTTGCTCGCGCGCGACGACACCATCCTGTTCGAGCACTACCAGTACGGGCGAACCGACCAGGACCGGCTGACGTCGCAATCAATGGCGAAGACGATCGTGGCGATGTTGATTGGCATTGCGATCAGCGAGGGACATATTCATTCTGTTGACGATCTGGCCGAGCGCTACGTGCCGGAGCTCGCAGGCACCGCTTTCGGTGGCACCAGTCTGCGGGCGTTGTTGCACATGGCATCAGGCGTTGCGTTCCGCGAGGATTACGTCGACACCACCGCGGACAACTTCAAGCTGAGCCGCGTGCTGTTCACGCAGTCCGGCCAGGACGCGGCGCATGCCGTGGCCATGTTCAACACACGGGCAGTGCCGCCGGATACAAAGTTCAATTATGGCGGAGTGCAGACTGAAGTGCTCGGTCTCGTCTTGACCCGCGCGGTTGGGATGCCGGCTGCCGCCTATCTGCAAAGCCGCATCTGGCAACCAATGGGTGCCGAGGCTGACGCAACGTGGACGATCGACACTGGCGCCCAGGAGGTCGCCTACTGTTGCTTCAACGCCGTGTTGCGCGACTGGGCGCGGCTCGGGCTCCTGCTGGCACACGATGGCGCGCTGGGCGGACGGCAGATCATTCCGCGTGCATGGCTCACGGATGCCACGACAGTATCACTCGACAGCCCCTTCGCGCCTGGCCATGCCACGCGCTATTTCGGCTATGGCTATCAGCTCTGGCTGTTTCCTGGTCCACGGCGGCAGTTTGCCTTCCTCGGCGTCCACGGGCAGTCCATTTACGTTGATCCAAAGTCGCATCTCGTAATGGTGCAGACGGCCGCGCAGGTCGCGCCGACCGGCAGTCGCGCGGAAGCGCTCGCCCTGTGGGAGGCCTTGGTGCAGCGCTACGGGGAGTGATCGGCCTCACCGCCAGCGAGTGCCAATGCCCGCGCATAGACCAGTCTCCGCGGCAGGCCGGTCGCAGCAGTGACCAACGCCGCGGCGTCTTTCACGCTGTGACCTGCCAGCGCCGCGCGCAGCCGTCCGTCGAGATCCTCCGCGTCTTCCTGCTCCGGCGCCGGCGGACCGACCAGCACGGTGATCTCGCCCCGCGCCACATGGCCGGCGTAGTACGCGGCCAGGTCAGGTAACGATGCGCGGCGGACCTCCTCGAACTTCTTGGTCAGCTCGCGTGCCACCGCGGCCGGCCGGTCTCCGAACGCACGCACCATGTCTTCCAACGTCTCCACCAGCCGATGCGGCGCCTCGTGCCAGATCAGCGTGGCCGATAGGCCCGCCCGCTCCGCCGCGCGCAACCGGCCAAACTCGGCCTGCCGCGCGGCCGATCGGGGCGGCGGAAAGCCAAACATCAGGTAGGGCAAGGGCGGCAGTCCCGACAGAACGAGTGCCGTCAGCGCCGCATTTGCGCCAGGGATTGCCGTCACCGGCACGCCGGCCGCGATGGCCGCGCGGGTCAGGCGGAAGCCGGGATCAGACACCAGGGGGGTTCCCGCGTCGGAGACCAAGGCAATTCGTTGCCCCTCGATCAGCCGCCGCAATACCGCCGGAATTGCCGCATCCTCATTGTGCTCATGCAGCGCCTGCAGCCGTGCACTGATACCCAACGCCCCCAGCAACCGCGCCGTGTGGCGGGTGTCCTCGCACAGCACCACATCGGCAGCGGCCAACGCCGCGCAAGCGCGCGCACTCACATCGCCGAGGTTGCCGATCGGCGTGGAAACCAGCACAAGGCCGGCGGCCGAACCGGATGGTCGGTCAGCCGGATCGTCGGGAGATGACACGCCACATGCTTCGTCGGGCATTCGTACTCCTGCTGGGCACGCTGGCGCTGGCCGGCTGCACGGGCGGTTATGGCGGATCGTACTTCGGTCAGCCCGTCGCCCTGACGCCGTCATCGCAAGCGTATCAGGGCGGCGCATCCGCGCCCACCGCTGGATCTGGCCAGGTTGCGATCCTGCTGCCGCTGTCCGGGCCGCATGCGGATCTCGGCCAGGCCATGCTTCAGGCCGCCAAGCTGGCGCTCGACGCGCCCGGTGCGCCGGCGCTGGACGTCAAGGATACCGGCGGCACCCCGGACGGTGCGGCGGCGGCGGCCCGCGCCGCGATTGCATCGAGCGATAGCCTGATCCTGGGACCTTTGACCTCCGCGGAGACGGCCGCGGTCGCGCCGGTCGCGCGCGCCGCTGGCATCTCCGTCCTGGCGTTCACCAACGATCCCGCGCAGGCGCAGCCAGGTGTCTGGGTGCTGGGCATCACGCCCGGCCAGCAGGTGCGCCGGCTCGTGACGGCGGTGCAGGGCGACGGCAAGACCCGTATCGCCGCGCTGCTGCCGAACAGCGGTTTCGGCCAGGCCATGGCGACGGCCCTGGGTCAGGCTGCGGCCGCGCGCAGCCTGCCGCCGCCCGATATCCGCCAATACGAACCGACGATGGGCAGCATCAACGAGACCGCGCGCGACCTGTCGGATTTCGCCCATCGCCGCGGGCCGATCGACGCGCAGATCCGCGCGGCCCGTGCCGAGGGGACCGCGGACGGACGCCGCAAGGCACAGGAACTCACCCGTCAACCGATCCCGCCGCCGCCCTTCGACGCCCTGCTACTCGGTGATACTGGCGAACATCTCGCCGAGATTGCCGCGGTGCTGCCGTATTACGACATCGACGCCTCGCTGGTGCGCATCCTCGGCCCGGCCCTCTGGGCCAATAATGGCAGCGGCAGCGGGCAGATCATTGGTGCCTGGTATGCGGCCCCGGATTCGACGGCGCGCGCGCCGTTCGAGCAGGCCTATACGGCCAAGTACGGCACGGCCCCGCCGCCTTTGTCAGATCTCGCTTTTGACGCGGCGGCGATTGCGCGTGTGCTGGCCGGTCACGGCGGCTACAGCGCGGGCGCTTTAGCGCAGCCCAACGGCTTCGCCGGTGTGGATGGTTGGCTCGCTCTCCAGCCAGACGGACAGGCCCGCCGGGGTTTGGCGGTGTTCCAAATTCAGCGCGGCGGCACCAGCCAGATGCTGGCCCCGGCGCCGACCACCCCTGACGCCCCTGGCGCCTGATCTATTGGCGGCAGGGTGCGGCGCGCGCCTATCGTGCGTCAGAACAGCGAGTCGTCCGATCCACCGCCGCCGGAATCGAACCCACCGCCGCCGGTGTCAAAGCTGCCAGGGTCGCTGCTTGAGCTGTCGGGCTGGTCCCAGGTCCCTTGGTCGACGGAGCCTTGGTCGACGGAGCCTTGGTCAGGGGCTGCGGCGCCGTTGTTGTCCCAGTTCCCCTGATCGACATTGCCCTGCTCAGGCGTGCCACCTGGCGCCCCCCAGGGGCTGCCGCCCATCGGCGCCATCCCGCCGCCAAAGCCACCCCCGTATGTCGGGTGCGGCGAGAACAGCCCCATCAGCGCGTTGCCGACCACCAACCCTCCGGCCACACCCGCCGCGGTGGTCAGCGCCGAGCCAAGGAACCCGGATCCGCTACGTTGGAACATCCCGGGCTGATTGCCCGGCGCGTATTGGGGCGGGGGCGGTGCGTATTGCGGTTGTGGCGGCGGCGCGCCCTGGTTCCATGCTGGGGACGGAGGCGCCGCCGCCGGACGCTGGCCGCCGCCGAACAGCCCGCCCAAAAACCCGCCGCCCTGCTGCGGCTGCGGCGCCTGCTGCGGTTGCACCTGGCGCGCCTGCTGCAGATCCGCTTCCAGCCGTTGGATCCGATTCTGCGCCTCGGCCAGGGCGTGCTCCTGCACGAAGGCGAGCTGGGTCAGCCGGTAGCGTGCCTCTGGATAGCGGTTGAACAGTTCACTGATGAAGGTATCCGCCTCACGGTCAACCGGCGGCAGCGCCGGTTGCGTGGTGGCAGGCACCGACCCGCCCCATGGGGTCTGGCTCTGCTGCGCCGCACCGCCCACGCGGGCGAGGAAATTGGCAATGATGTCGCGTTCTTCGTTGGTCATTATGTGGCACCCCTTCGGGGCTATCGGTGTTGACCGTGATCGGCCCGCGATGTGGCGCGCCGCCTGGCAGGCTTCAATGGCCCGGCCCCAGACGCCGCGCTTCGATCGCCGGGCAGCGGTCCATTACCACGGTTATCCCGGCGGTGCGCGCCCGATCCGCGGCTTGCGCGTCGATGACGCCGAGTTGCATCCAAACGATCCGCGCGCCGAGGAGGATCGCCTCGTCCACGATGCCGCTGACGTGCTGGCTGGCGCGGAAGATATCGACCATTTCCAGCGGCGTGGCGTCATCAAGGCCGGCCACCACGGCTTGGCCATGGATCGATTGGCCGGCCAGATGAGGATTGACCGGCATTACGCGATGGCCCTGCCGCAACAAGAAGCCCATCACATGATGCGAATCACGCCAGGGCTTCGCCGAGGCGCCAATCAGCGCGATGCGCCGTGGCGCGCCAAGGATGGCGCGAATCGCCTCGTCGGGCAGGTCGTCGATGCTCATGGCCGACATCCTGCCGCGCGTCCTCGGCTCCGGCCAATACAGGGCGAGGAGTGGGGGTCTTGCCGAGGCTTCGCCCGCATGCATGCTGCGCGCCGAACCAAAAACGCAGTGGAGGCCGTCGCATGCGTATCGCCATCATCGGACAGCAGGATTTCGGTAAGGCCGCGTTGGACGCGTTCCTCAACCGGGGCGATGAAGTGGCCGCGGTGTTCTGTGCACCAGAGACCGGACGTCCCGATCCGCTGCGCCTCGCCGCCGAGGCGCGTGGCGTGACGGTGCATCAGTTTCCCAAGCTCACCGACCCGGCGGCGCAAGAGGCGATGCGCGCGGCCAATGTCGAGATCGGCGTGATGGCCTATGTCACGCAGTTCGCGCCGCAGGATTTTGTCAACATCCCGAAGTTTGGCACCATCCAGTTCCATCCGAGCCTGCTGCCGATGCATCGCGGCGCGTCGTCGATGAGCTGGGCGATCATGGCCGGGCGCCGCGAAACCGGCTTCAGCATCTTCCGTCCGACCGATGGGTTGGACGAGGGGCCCGTCATCCTGACGCGCGCGGTGCAGATCGCAGCCGAGGACACACTCGGGTCGTTGTATTTCGGCAAGATTTTCCCGATGGGTGTGGCCGCGCTAGTGGAAGTGGCGGATCTCGTGGTGGCCGGCAAAGCGCCGGCGCTGGCGCAATACGAGCCGGAGGCGGGATATGAAGGCATCATTCGCGCCGCGGAATCGCAGGTGCATTGGGCGAGCTTTATCGACCACACCTATAATGTGATCCGTGGCTGTGATCCGGCGCCTGGCGCGTGGACGACGCATGAGGGGCGCAAGCTGTTTCTGTACGACGCGCGCAAACGCATCGCCCGCACATTCTCCGAAGTGAAGGGCAAGAAACTTGGCGAGGTCGTGGCGCACAATGGCGGCAGCGTCATCGTGCATTGCCAGGGCGGCTTCATCGAGATCGGTCGTATTCGTCCCGAAGGTGGCAAGAAGGCCGCGGCGACCGAGGCCGGCGTGGCGGTAGGGACGATCCTCGGCGGTTGAGATCGTCCCCTCTCCCGCGCTTCGTGGGAGAAGTGTACCTGCGCCACCGACCCGGCATGGCGCCCATCCGATCGCCTTGGCGTGAGGTGCGTCTGGTCTTGGCGGGTGGTGATGTGGCAGGCATGCTGCAGCGCAAGAGACGGACAGGGGTTATTGCAATGACAAGCGATTTCGGACCCCGCGGTGCAGCGGTCCGCGGCTGCGCGTTTGCCGGTCGAACCTGATGAGCGCGGCCGACGCACGCTGCGCCATCGGGACGGACGTCGGCGGCACTTTTACCGATCTGGTGTTCTGCACCGAGGCGGGGGAGGTGCATTGCCTGAAAGTGCCGAGCACGCCGTCTCAGCCTGGCGAGAGCATTCTGACCGGGGTTGACGAGATCCGTTCCACCTTCCGTCCGGACGCGGCGGCGTGGCGGGCGGCGCATCACACGCACAGCAGCACGGTGGCGACCAATGCGCTGATCGAGCGGCGCGGTGCCAAAGTCGGTATGATCACCACCGCCGGGTTCCGCGATCTGTTCGAGCTGCAGCGCCTGGCCCTTCCTCATCCGATGCGGTTTGATTCGCGCCGCCCATTGCCGCTGGTGCAGCGCCAGTGGGTGCGCGAAGTGCGCGGGCGCATCGGGCACGATGGCAGTGTCATTGAGACGCTGAATGAGGCCGATGTCATTGAGGCGGCGCGGCTGCTGGCGGCGGAAGGTGTTGAGATCACGGTGATCTCCTTCCTGCACAGCTATCGCAATCCGGCACATGAGCGGCAGGCGCGTGACGCGATCGCGCGCGCCGGGATCGATCTGCGGCTGGAGCTGTCGAGCGATATTTGGCCGCAGGCACGGGAGTATGAACGCGCAGTGCTGACCGCGATCAACGCCAGCGTGCGCCCGATCATTGAGACCTATGTGGGCCGCCTTATCGATGGGCTGGGTGCGCGTGATCTTGCGGTACCGGCACGAGTCGCGCGCTCCAACGGTGGGGCCGAACTGGCGCAAACGATGCGCGAACGTCCCGTCGTGGCGCTGCTGTCCGGTCCGGCCGCGGGGGTCGCAGGTGCGGCGCATGCAGCCGAGGATGCCGGTTGGGAAAATGCCGACCTTATGACGTTGGATGTCGGCGGTACAAGCGCCGATATCGGTGTGATCCGCGCCGGTGCGCCGGTGCTCAGCAGCGAGGAACTGGTGGGCGAATTCCCGGTGCTGATCCCGACGGTTGCGGTATCCAGCATTGGCGCGGGCGGTGGTTCCATCATCTGGGTGGATGGCACCGGATCGCTGAAGGTCGGACCGCGCAGCGTCGGCGCCGATCCCGGACCAGCCTGTTATGGTAGCGGATCGATGATCCCGGCGCTGACCGATGCGTTCCTGGTCGCCGGGTTGTTGGCGCCGGGCCAGCGGCTCGGCGGCAAGCTGGCGTTGGAATTGGCCCCCGCGCGACATGCTCTGGCGACGCTCGGGGAGCAGCTTGGCTGGACCGCGGAGCAGGTCGCGGATGGCGCGATCCGGATTGCCACGGCGATGATGGCGGCGGAGGCGACGCGCGTGCTGGCGCGGCGCGGTGTCGATGCGCCGAGATTCCGCATGGTTGCCTTCGGAGGTGCAGGACCGCTGATGGCGGCGCTGATTGCCGACGAAATCGCGATCGATACGATTCTGATCCCACCATTCCCAGGCGCGCTCAGCGCGTTGGGGGCCGCGCGCGCCGACATCGAGGGTGACCTTGTGCATCCGGTGTATATGCGATTGCACATGCTGCCATCTGCCGATCTCGTTGCGGCACAAGCTAGCCTGCGTGATGCGGCGGAGCGCTGGATTGCAGCCCAGTCGGCCGGCGGTGGCGTCGGGGCCACGCGCATCAGCTACGCGGCCGAGATGCGCTACGAGGGTCAGGGTTACGATGTGGCGGCGACGCTTGATGAAGCCTGGCTCGCGGCCGGTGATCGGGATCGGATTGCCGCGGCGTTTCATGCGGCCCATCGCGCTGTGTATGGGCATGCGACGGAAGATAATGAAGTTTGGCTGAAGGAACTGCGCGTCCACATCACCGGCGCCATTCCGCGCCCGCGGCTGCGTCCGGTGCGCGAGGCTGATGACGCGGCGCCGACGACACGGCCGATTCGGGTGAATGCGACAACGCTCGAAGCCAACGTGCTTGGTCGGGGCGCGCTCGACGCGGGCGCGGTAGTGGTTGGCCCGGCGATCCTGAACCAGATGGATACCACGACGTTGATTCCGCCTGGCTGGCAGGCACGGCTGGCGCCCTCCGGCGCCTTGATCCTGGAACGCACCAACGCGGAGGCGCGGCCATGAGCCGGGATGCCGCCAGCATCGAGATCTTCGCCAACCTGTTCAAGGCGGTTGTCGACGAAATGGCCTGGATCCTGTTGCGCTCCTCGCACACGACCTTTGTGAAGGAGACACAGGATTTCGCCGTCGCGCTGGTCACCCCGGCCGGCGAGACGTTCGCCTATCCCTATGGCACCGGTGCCACGCCGATCATGGGCGTGCCGATGCATGCCGGCACCAAGGCGGTGACGGACTGGGCGCCGGGCGACGTGCTGATGACCAACGATCCGTACACCACGGGCGGCATGGTCATGCACCTGAACGACATCTACATGTTCGAGCCGATCTTCGCGGATGGCGAACTGCTTTGCTTCGCGTGGTGTTTCATTCATTGCACCGATGTCGGCGGCGCCGCGCCGGGCAGCATCGACATGCTGAACAACGAGGTGTTCCAGGAAGGCCTGCGGCTGCGGCCGATGCGGCTGTATCGCAAAGGCGAACTGAATACCGAGCTGTGGAACATCTTCGCGGACAACTGCCGCATTCCGGCACTGAACTGGGGCGACATCACCGCGTGTGTGTCATCACTGAACAAGGCGGCCGAGCGCATGCAGCGTCTGGCACAACGCTATGGTCGCACGACGGTCGCCGCGGCGATCAACGGCACGCTGGATCGCACCGAGCAGATCACCCGCGACGTGCTGCAGCGCATTCCAAAGGGCGAGTATCAGTTCATCGAATTCTTCGAGGATGACTACGTCAGCGATCTACCCGTGCGGATCGCGCTGCGGCTGGTGTCGCACGGCAATGGCAAGGTGACGCTGGATTATTCCGGGTCGGATCCGCAGGTGCGCGCCGCGTTGAACCTGCCGACGGGCGGGATGAAGCATCATCCGTTCCTGTCGCTTGGGCTGACCAACTTCGTGGTGACGAAATCGGAGTCGATCCATATCAACGCGGGCATTCAGCGTTGTATCGATTTGGTGCTGCCCGAGGCCTCGGTGGTGAATGCCAGTTTTCCGGCCGCGTGCGGCATGCGGTTCACCACGGCGATGCGGGTGCATGATATCGTGGTGGGCGCGCTGACCAAGGCGTTGCCGGGCGAGGTACCTGCTGGCGGAGGCAACACGCTGGTGGTGTCGTATATTTCGACCTCGGAACTGGGGCGCAGCGGGCGCGTGGTGGTGGCCAATCCGGTGCTGTGCGGATCGGCGGGTGGCCCGGATCGCGACGGGGTCTCGGGCACGGATTTCTCGGTGGCATTCCTGCGCAATGTGCCGGTCGAGGTGTTGGAGTCCGAGGTGCCAGTGCTGGTGCATCGCTATGGGCTGCTGCCGGATTCGGAAGGTGCGGGCACCTATCGCGGCGGCTTTGGCGTCGCGTATGAGCTGGAGATCCGTCATCCCAGTGCCGTGGTGGTGATGCGCGGCAAGGATCGCTTCAAGTTCAGCAGTTGGGGTGCGTTCGGCGGTGGCGCAGGCACCGTCAACGGCAATGTCGGCCAGCGCGGTAAGGTCGAGCACGACATCGGCAAGCGCACCGTTTACCGACCGGAGCTGGGCGAAGTGATCAAGATCTGGAGTGGTGGCGGTGGCGGCTACGGGGATCCATTGCGACGTGATGTGCCGCTGGTCGAACAGGATGTCGCTGCGGGCCTCGTTTCAGTGCAGCGGGCGCGTGAGGTCTACGGCGTGGTGCCAGGAGATGCGGTGGCGACTGAGCGGCTGCGTGCTGATCTCGCCGCAGGTCGTGCAGCGCCGGGCGATTATGATTTCGGTCCAGGACGCACCGAATGGGAACGCCTGCACGCGACGGCCGCGGAACTGGTCGCCACGTGGCTGCCGACGCTGCCCGCGGGAGTGCGGCGCCACGCCCAGGCGCAGGTCTATCGGGACCTCCATCAATCCGGGCCCGGACCGTATGCCGCCACGCGTGTCAGCCGGGCGCTGAAGGATGTGGAGGTTCAGCTCAGCTAGGCCTTCGGCACAGTCATCCCAAGGCGGCCAGCAGGATCCCGCCGACGGTGATCGCCAGCGCCAAGAGTTGTCGCAGTCCCAGCGGGTCCCCCGGCACGGCCGCCGAACGGAACACACCGACGACCGGTGCCAGCAGCGCGCCGATCGTCGCAGTGGGCGCGGGCAGCAATCGCAGCGCGGCGAACCAGGTCACGTAGGCCACCGCGTTCGGCATCAGCGCCGCATATGGTACGGCCAGCCAACCCGTGGTCGTCAACGCCGCCCTATTCCAGCGCTCGAACTGCGCCAGTCGCAGCAATGGCAGGCTGCCCAGCAGGATCTGCCATGCGGCGCCTGCCGCCAGTGGCATTACCAGCGGCCGGCGCTCGGCGAGCACCGTGCCCAGGCCGGATGCCATCGCCGCGCCCAGGCCGCAGGCAACCCCCGGCAGGATGTGCGGGTCCGCGTGCAACCCCCGCACTCCGACCAGCAGCACGACGCCCGTCACGCCCAACAAGCCTGCCAAGCCGCATTGCATGGTGCGCCTCTCATCCAGCACCGGCCACGCCCATACGACCGCCCAGATTGGTAGCGTGTAGGTGACCACCACCGCCTCGGAGGCCGACAACCAGACAAGGGAGAATGTCGCTAGACGAGGGAGAGCGTCGTCAGTACGACAAAGGCGCCATCGTTCAGGATCGCATCGACAACCAGCATGCCCCACCGCGACCGCGGCGGAGCCAAGGGCGCGCGCCGCATCACCGCCAGCAGAAACCCGAATCCCACCGCACCCAGGCAGCAGGTGGCGCGCAGGCTGAACGGTGGTCGTTCACGCAGCAGGAATTTTGCCACCGGCCAGTGCACGCCCCAGCAGCAAGCGGTCAGCAGCAGCAGTCCGCGTCCCTGCACACGTGAAGCTGGGATCGCCGGCCCTCAGTGTCTGGCCGGAAACTTTTTGAATCATTTGAATCACTTGCGGAGGGTGAGGTTGGTCTTTGTCCCTGAAATCACGCCGTTTTCTTCGTTGCGTCTTCGTCTTTCCGGTGGCCGTTTGTGTAAGAGGGGCAAAACCCCGGGCACGCAGGTGCAGCATTGGCACGACGATGCAACCGCGCCCTGA
>Ga0210386_10001385_pt1 | contig 21661 bp, 19 predicted proteins | sample IncBWH32OmetaG_FD_160091 | JGI IMG/M metagenome (GOLD analysis project Ga0210386, IMG submission 160091) | Forest soil microbial communities from Barre Woods Harvard Forest LTER site, Petersham, Massachusetts, United States - Inc-BW-H-32-O ...
ATCTCAGGTCGCCAAGCAGCCCACCAAGAAACCCGCCAGCCGCAAACCGGCCCGACGCCGCCGATGACAGGCGTCGCCCCCTTCCTCACCATTGCCGAGGCCAGCCGCCTCATCGCCGCGAAGAAACTGTCGCCGGTCGAGCTGACCAAGGCCTTGCTGGCGCGCATCGAGGCGGTCGACCCGAAGATCAACGCCTTCCTCGCGGTCACCGAAAAGCAGGCCCTGACCGCCGCCCGCGCCGCCGAACGAGCGGTGATGGCCGGCAACAAATCGCCGCTGCTGGGCATTCCGGTCGCCTACAAGGACATCTACGAAACCGCCGGCGTCGCCACCACGGCGCATTCGCGCATCTTGCGGACCAACGTGCCGAAGGACGACGCCGAGACCGTCCGACGCCTGCGCGAGGCCGGCGTGGTGATGCTGGGCAAGCTCGCGACGCACGAATTCGCCATCGGCGGCCCGGCCTTCGACCTGCCCTGGCCACCCGCGAAGAACCCTTGGGACACCCGCCGCTTCACCGGCGGCTCCAGCTCCGGCTCCGCCGCGGCGGTGGCCGCCGGCCTGGCGCTGGGCGCACTTGGCTCCGACACCGGAGGCTCCATCCGCCTGCCCGCCGCCTATTGCGGCATCGCCGGACTGAAGCCGACGCCAGGCCTGGTCTCGCGCCGCGGCGTGATCCCGCTCGCCCCAAGCCTCGACACCGCCGGGCCCATGGCCTGGACGGCACAAGACTGCGCCATTCTGCTCGATGTCCTGGCCGGTCATGATCCCGCCGACCCCGCCTCGGTGCCCGGGCCGAAAATCTCCTACGCCAAATCCCTGGACGTACCGGTGACGGGCTTGCGCGTCGGCGTGCTACGCCATCTCTACGAGCATGACCTGCCAGGCACGCCCGAGCTGCTGCATGCGATGAACCACGCGATCGCCACCCTGACGTCGCTCGGTTGCCGCGTAGATGACGTCACCTTGCCGTCGCTGCAGGAATACAACGCGGTCGGCCGCGTGATCATCAGCGCCGAGGCCTACGCCCTGCACGAAGCCACGCTGCACAGCCGGATTTCCGACTACTCCCGCACCTTCCGCATCCGGGTGCTGCCGGGCGCCCTGGTCCGCGCGTCCGACTACATCGCCGCGCAACGCCGCCGCAGCGACCTGATCGCCCTCACCGCCAAGGCGTTCGAGCGCGTCGACGTGCTGCTCTCCACCCCAACCCAAGGCGCCGCGCCGATCCTGACCGACCAGCGCCCCGATGACGGCTTCGCCCGCCCGCTGCTGACCACGTTGGCCAATGTCGCCGCGGTGCCATCCCTGGCCGTGTGCGCCGGATGGACGGTCGGCGGCCTGCCGTTGGGCGTGGAATTTATCGGCCCGGCCTGGGGCGACGCCACCCTGCTGCGGCTTGGCCATCAGTTCGAACACGCCGCCGGGACGCGCGGTCGGCGCCCGGAGCTCTGATGGCCACCCGCCCCGTCACCGTCGCGCCCAGCCTGCTGGCGGCCGACTTCGCCCGCCTGGGCGAAGAGGTCCGCGCCATCGAGGCCGCCGGCGCCGACTGGCTGCATCTGGACGTGATGGATGGGCAGTTCGTGCCCAATATCAGCTTCGGCCCGCTGGTGCTGAAGGCTCTGCGTCCGCACACCAAGTTGCCGTTCGACGTCCACCTGATGATCAGCCCGGTCGATCCGTTCATCCACGCCTTCGCCGAGGCGGGGGCGGATCATCTGCTGCTGCACCCCGAGGCCGGCCCGCACCCGCATCGCTCGCTGCAACTGATCCGCGCGCTGGGCAAGAACGCTGGCGTGGTGTTGAATCCCGGCACGCCGGTGGAGGCGGTTGCCTGGCTGCTCGATCTGGCCGACATCGTGCTGGTGATGACGGTCAATCCTGGATTCGGCGGGCAGTCCTTCCTGGCCTCCCAACTGCCCAAGATCGCAGCGCTGCGGCGGATGATCGACGCCACCGGCCGCAAGATCGCGCTGGCGGTGGATGGTGGCGTCGACGCCGCCAGCGCGCGCAGCGTGTTGCAAGCCGGCGCCGACACGCTGATCGCCGGCACCGCGGTGTTCGGCACCAAGGACTACGCGGCGGCGATCGCCGCGTTGCGCGCCGCCGGACACACCCCATGACGGCACGCGGTCGGGGGGGCAGGCTGCGCGGCCTGCGCCAGTTTCTGGCGCGGCTGCCGCGCCCGCGCATGTCGCGTGTGCCCGACGCGCCAATCCAGCCAATGCGCGACGTCTGGCCGGGCGACCCGGTGCGCGGCGCGCGCCTGTTGCGCGGCGAGATCGAACTCGGCGGGGCCACCGCCAGCCTGCAACCCGGGAACTGGGCGACCAATGCGCCGGCGTCGCTGCTGATCGCGGCGGCGCACGGCTTTGCCTGGTTGCGCGACTTGCGCGAGATCGGCTCGCCCGCCGCCCTGCTGCGCGCCCGCGCGCTGGTCAGCGACTGGATTGGTGCGGTGCCCAACGATCCGATCGCCCAGCGCCCCGACGTGGTCAGCACGCGGATTGCCGCCTGGCTGGGCCACTACGACTTCTTCGCCTCCACCGCCGACGATGGGTTTCGCCAGAAGCTGATGGCGCGCGTGCTGACCGACGCCCGCCGCCTGTCGGCGGCGCTGCCGACCGAGGAGATCGACGGCCGCGCGCTGACCGCGATCAAGGGCCTGACCGCCGCCGCTGTAGCGTTGCCCGATCAGTCGGCCTTCCTGACGCGCGTGCTGCGCTTCCTGCCGCAAGAGATCGCCCGCCAGGTGTTGCCGGACGGCGGCCATGTCGAGCGCAGCCCGATGGCCCAGCTCACGGCGCTGCAGGACCTGATCGACATCCGCGCCCTGCTGCAATCAGCCCAGGCGACGCCGCCAGCCGGGCTCAATAGCACCATCGACCGTATGGCGCTGGCGCTGCGCTTCTGCCGCCATGGCGATTCGGGCCTGGCTCAATTCAACGGCACCAAGGAAGAGAACGGCGCGCTGATCGACCATGTGCTGGCGCGCGCCGGGCGCACCGGCAAACTGCCGACCCACCTGCCGGACACCGGGTTCTACCGGCTCCAGGCGGGACGGACGGTGGTGCTGGTGGATTGCGGCGGGCCGCCGGCGGCGGGCTTGGACCGCTACACGCACGCCGGCACGCTTTCGATGGAAATGTCCGTCGGGCGCGAGCGGTTGGTGGTGAACTGCGGCGGCTTTCCCGCGGGTGGTGAGTCCTGGCGTGACGCAACGCGTGCCACCGCGGCGCACTCCACCTTGGTGATCGCCGACGTCAATTCTTCGGAACTGCGCCCCACCGGCCTCGGCCACCGCGCCGGTGTCCAGCAAGTGCAGCGCCAGGAATCCGAGGGCGCGCAGTTCATCGAGGCCTGCCACGACGGCTGGCGGCAATCCTTCGGCGCCCTGCATCGCCGCAGCCTCTACATCGCCATCAGCGGCGACGACCTGCGCGGCGAAGACGTGATCGAGGCGCCGATCCCGCAGCCTTTCACCTTGCGCTTCCACCTGCACCCCGACGTCACCGCCAGCTCGCAGCAGGGCGGTGAGGCGGTGTTGTTGCGCCTGCGGTCCGGCGCCGGCTGGCGGCTGCGTGCCGAAGGTGGGCAGATGAGCATCGAGGACAGCATCTATCTCGGTGGCCCGGAACCGCGCCGCAGTGAGCAGGTCGTGATCACCAGCCACGCCGACGGTCCGCAGCAGGTGAAATGGGCGATCAGCAAGGTCGGGTGATCAGTGACCAATCCCTGATCACCGCATGAAAATTATCGAGCTCACCAACGTCGACTTCTCCCTCCGGCATTTCCTGCTGCCGCTGATGCGTGGCATCCGCGCGCGCGGGCACGAGGTGATCGGTGTGTGTGCCGACGGGCCGCTGGTGGCGACCGTGCGGGCCGAAGGGTTTCGCGTCGAAGCACTGCCTCTCGCGCGGCGGATTTCGCCGCTGGCGCATTTGCGCGCGTTCATCGCGCTGGTGCGCCTGTTCCGCGCCGAGCGGCCCGACCTGGTGCACGCGCATATGCCGATCAGCGGTTTCCTCGCCCGCCTGGCCGCGCGCTGTGCTGGGGTGAAGCGGATCGCATACACATGCCACGGTTTCTGGTTCAACAATCCCGGCCCCTGGCCGCGCCGCGCCGCCGGCCTCCTGATGGAATGGATCGCGGCGCGCGTGACCCATGTGTTCCTCACCGTGTCTCGGGAAGAGGCCGAGGACGCCAGACGGCTTCATATCGCCCCCAATGCGATCGCGATCGGCAACGGCCGCGACCCCGCGCTGTTCCGCCCCGACCCTGCGGCGCGCGCGCGCATCCGCGCCGAACTCGATGTGCCGGAAACGCGTGCCGTGGTGATCGCCGTGTCGCGTCTGGTGCGCCACAAGGGCTACCCCGAGCTGGCCACCGCGATGCGCGACGTGCCGGAGGCGGAGCTGTGGGTGGTGGGCGAACGCCTTGCCTCCGACCGGGGCGAGAACATGGTTGCGCTGCTGCAAGCGGCTGGGTTGGGGGAGCGGCTGCGCCTGCTGGGCTATCGCGAGGACATCCCCGCCCTGCTCGCAGCCGCCGACATTTTCACCCTGCCCAGCCAGTTCGAAGGTCTGCCGATGTCGGTGATCGAGGCGATGCTGTGCGGCCTGCCGGTGGTCGCCACCGATATACGCGGCCCGCGCGAGCAGGTGGTGAATGGCGTCACCGGGCTGTTGGTCCCCCCGGCGGAGGCCGCTGCCCTGGCAAAGGCCCTGGCTCACCTGGTCGCCGCCCCTGCCTTGCGCGCCACGCTGGGTGAAGCTGGCCGTGACCGCGCCCGCGCACTCTACGACGAGGCTGCCGTGGTCGCGCGCACGCTGGACCTGCTCGGAGTGACGGTCTAGAGCGAGTGCGCATTGAACACACCTCTCCCGCTATGCAGGAGAGGTCGCGGAGCGTCGCGACGCGGCTGAGGATGGTGCGCGCCGCACCACTCTCACCTGTCTCGCTTCGCTCGCCGACCTCTCCCACTTTGGGGGCGAGGTGTATGAGCCTCTGGGACGCCGGCATGCCTGACATCGTACCAATCGCGCGTGCCTTGATCTCGGTCTCCGACAAGACCGGGTTGGTGCGCTTCGCCCAGGCATTGGCGGCGCGCGGTGTGGAAATCGTGTCCACCGGCGGCTCGGCGCGCGCATTGCGTGAAGCGGCGATCGCCGTGAAGGAGGTCTCCGAGCACACCGGATTCCCCGAAATCCTCGACGGACGCGTGAAGACGTTGGTGCCGCAGATCCATGGCGGCATCCTAGGCCGCCGCGACCTGCCCGAGCATCGCGCGCAGATGGCCGCGCACAACATCGCGCCGATCGACCTGGTCGCGGTCAATTTGTATCCGTTCGAAGCGACTGTCGCGCGCGGCGCGCCGTATGAGGAATGCGTCGAAAATATCGACATCGGCGGCCCCGCGCTGATCCGCGCCGCAGCCAAGAATCATGATTTCGTGGTCGTTCTGACTGATCCGTCACAATACGACGCGGTGCTGGCCGAGCTGACGGAGAAAGACGGCACCACACTCGCGCTGCGCCAGCGTCTGGCGTTCGCGGCTTATGCGTCGACTGCAGCATATGACTCGGCCATCACCGGCTGGTTCGCCCGCCAGCACCACACCGGCTTCCCGCCGCACTTCGGATTCGCCGGCACGCTGCGCCAGGAGCTGCGCTATGGCGAGAACCCGCACCAGCAGGCGGCGTTCTACGCCACCGACAAGCGTCCCGGTGTCGCGACCGTGGTGCAGGTGCAAGGCAAGGAGCTGTCGTACAACAACTTCAATGACACCGACGCTGCGTTCGAATGCGTCGCAGAATTCGATACGCCGTCCGTCGCGATCATCAAGCATGCGACGCCCTGCGGTGTGGCCAGCGCGGCCACGCTATCCGAAGCCTGGGATCTGGCGTTCCGTTGTGATCCTGTTTCGCCCTTTGGCGGCATCGTCGCGGTGAACCGCACACTCGATGCCGCGGCAGCGGAGAAGATCGCCGAGATCTTCACCGAGGTCATCATCGCACCCGACGCCGATGACGCAGCGAAGGAAGCGGTCGCCGGCAAAAAGAACCTGCGCCTGCTGCTGACCGGCGGCATGCCCGATCCCGCCGCGCAAAGCCTCACGTTCAAGCGCCTGTCCGGTGGCTTCCTGGTGCAGACACGCGACGACGGCCGCATCACACGCGACATGCTGAAGGTGGTGACCAAGCGCGCGCCGACGGAAGCGGAGCTGGAAGATCTCATCTTCGCCTTCCGCGTCTGCAAGCACGTGAAGTCGAACGCGATTGTCTATGCGAAGGCAGGCGCCACGGTCGGCATCGGTGGTGGCCAGCCCAACCGCGTGGACAGCGCGCGGATCGCGGCATGGAAAGCTGAGGAGGCTGCCAAGGCGGCGGGGCTGGCGGCAACGCTCACGCACAACAGCGTGGTGGCATCCGATGCGTTCTTTCCGTTCGCGGATGGATTAGAGGCGGCGATCGCCGCCGGCGCCACCGCTGTGATCCAACCAGGCGGGTCGATGCGCGATCAGTTGGTGATCGACGCCGCGGACAAGGCCGGCGTCGCCATGGTGTTTACCGGCATGCGCCATTTCCGCCATTGAACAACCCAGGCTGATCCGTCATCCTGGCCGAGTCCCGGCTACCCGGCGCGGGAGAGTGTGAGGGTCCCCTCACCGCCGAAGGCGCAACCGGCCCCCGGAAACGCTCAGGCATCAGGGACCGCGGCGGGATTTGGGATCTCTGGAAAGCCGGTGGGCGCAAGTCCATCGCACCGACGGAGTAAGGGGCGGAGGCCCCGAATCTCTCAGGTCCCGTGACAGAGGGGGGTCGCTCTCGCCGGCATGTCGCCGGCGGGCGACCTGTGTCACGGAGCCGCCGCTTGGCCCAGAACGCACTGCCGGACGATCCCACACCGCCGCCCCTGCTGACCACACCGCTGGATGCGTGGCATCGCGCGCACGGCGCCCGCATGGTGCCGTTCGCGGGCTATGCCATGCCGGTGCAGTACGACTTCGCCGGCGCGCTGGCGGAGCGCTGCCGGGGCGGCGTGATGGCCGAGCACCTGCACTGCCGCGAGAAGGCGGCGCTCTTCGATGTCTCGCACATGGGCCAGGGCACGTTGTCGGGTGCCGCCGCCGCCGCGGTGCTGGAATCGCTGGTGCCAGGCGACATCGCCGGGCTGAAGCCAGGGCGGCAGCGCTACACACTGCTGACCAACGCGGCCGGCGGCATCATCGACGACCTGATGGTGGCGACGCTCGAGGCGGGGCGGCTGTTCCTGGTGGTCAACGCCAGTCGCAAGGAGGTGGACTTCACCCATATCCGCACCGCTCTGCCCGCTGGTGCGACGCTGACACGGCACGACGACCGGGCTCTGCTCGCGCTGCAGGGGCCGCAGGCAGCGACCGTGCTGGGTCGGCTATGCCCGGCGGCCGCCGGGCTGGCGTTCATGGGCGTCGCGTCTGCCCTGGTACGCGGCATCCCCTGCCTGATGTCCCGCTCGGGCTACACCGGAGAGGATGGGTTTGAGATCTCGGTACCCGCCGACCGCGCGGTCGACCTCGCCACGTTGCTGGTCGCGCAGCCGGAGGTGGTACCCGCCGGCCTGGGTGCACGCGACTCGCTGCGATTGGAAGCCGGATTGTGCCTCTATGGCAACGATATCGATGAGCTGACCTCACCGGTGGAAGCCGGTCTGACCTGGGCGATCGGCAAGCGCCGCAGGATATCGTGGGATTTCCCAGGCGGTGCTGTGGTGCGCGATCAGCTCGCCAACGGCGCGCCGCGGCTGCGCGTTGGCATCCAGCCCGAAGGCCGTGCCCCGGCGCGTGCGCTGACCACGATCGTCGCGCTGGATGGCACCGAGGCCGGAACGATCACCTCAGGCGGTTTCGGCCCCAGCCTGAACGTGCCGATCGCCATGGGCTATGTGCGACGCGACTTGGCGGGCGACGGCACCGCCCTGTCGCTGCTGGTGCGCGGCAAGGCGCTGCCAGCCGCCGTCGCCCCGATGCCGTTTGTCCCCCACCGCTACATCCGTTGAAGGATCACTACGATGGCCGACACCGACACCCGCTACACGAAAGACCATGAATGGATCCGCCTGGATGGCGACATTGCCACCGTGGGCATCACCGATCACGCGCAGGAGGCGCTCGGCGACGTGGTGTTCGTCGAGCTGCCGGAGCTGGAACGCATGGTGGAGCCCGGCGAGGCCTGTGCGGTGGTGGAAAGCGTGAAGGCGGCGTCTGACATCTATGCGCCGCTGGCCGGCAAGGTGGTGGAGACCAATGGGGCGATCGTCGATGAACCGGCGCTGGTGAACAGCGACGCGATGGGCGAGGCCTGGTTCTTCCGGCTGGAGATCGATGACACCGAGGCGTTCAACGCGCTGCTGGACGAAGCCGCCTACACCGAATTCCTGGAGACGTTGTGAGCATGGACGCCTTGGCTGAGCTGGCCGAACTGGAGGCGGCTGATGGGTTCGTCGCCCGGCATATCGCGCCGTCCGAGGCGGAGATCGCGGCGATGCTGCACGCGATTGGCACGGCCAGCCTCGAGGATCTCGCGGCCAAGACCGTTCCTGGAACGATCCGGACCAATCAGGCGCTAGACCTGCCGGCGCCAATCGATGAGGCTGGTGCGCTGGCGGAGCTGCGGGCGCTGGCGGCCCAGAATGATCTGAAGAAGTCACTGATCGGCATGGGCTACCACGGCACGGTCACGCCGCCGGTGATCCTGCGCAACGTGCTGGAGAATCCCGGCTGGTATACGGCGTATACGCCGTATCAGGCGGAGATCGCGCAGGGCCGGCTGGAAGCGCTGCTGAACTTCCAGACCATGATCTGCGACCTGACCGGGATGGAGATCGCCAACGCGTCGCTGCTGGATGAGGCGACGGCGGCAGCCGAGGCGATGGCCATGGCGCATGCCACCAGCAAGGCGAAGTCCGATGTGATCGCGGTGGCGACGGATGTGCATCCGCAGGCGCGCGCGGTGCTGGCGACGCGGGCAAAGCCGATCGGCATCACGCTGCTCGATGTCATGCCGGGCGATGTCGATGCCATTCGCGCCGCCAAGCCGTTCGCGCTGCTGCTGCAATATCCCGGCAGCACCGGCGCGCTGCGCGATCTGAGTGCCGAGATCGCGGCGGCGCAGGCAGTCGGCGCGCTGGCGATCGTCGCGGCGGATCCGCTGTCGCTCGCGCTGCTGGCGTCGCCGGGTGAGATGGGGGCGGATGTCGTCGTCGGTTCGGCGCAGCGCTTCGGCGTGCCGATGGGGTTTGGCGGCCCGCATGCCGGGTTCTTCGCCACGCGTGATGCGTACAAGCGGCATATGCCGGGGCGGTTGGTCGGTGTATCGGTCGACGCTTCGGGCGCGCCGGCCATGCGGCTCGCGTTGCAAACGCGTGAGCAGCACATACGGCGCGAGAAGGCGACATCGAACATCTGCACGGCGCAGGTGCTGCTGGCGGTGATCGCCGGGTTCTATGCGGTGTGGCACGGGCCGGAGGGCCTGACGCGCATCGCCAGGCGGGTGAATTTGCAGGCGCGTCTGCTGGCTGCGGCCGCGCGGCATGGCGGACATCGGTTGCGGCACACGGCGTTCTTCGACACGCTGGCGCTGGAGACTGCGCAGCCGGATCGGCTGATCGCCACGGCGGCGGCGGCCGGGTTCAACTTGCGGCGCATCGATGCGACCGGCGTGGGAATCGCGCTGGACGAGACCGTGACGCGCACGGACCTGACACGCCTCGCGGTGGTGCTGGGCGGCGGGCTGACGGAGGCCGCGCCCAGCATTCCGCCAGCACTGGTACGGACGACATCGTTCCTGATGCAAATCGTCTTCCATCAGCACCACGCCGAGCACGAGATGCTGCGCTATCTGAAGCGGCTGGAAGACAAGGACGTGGCGCTGAACCGCAGCATGATCCCGTTGGGGTCGTGCACGATGAAGTTGAACGCCTCGGCGGAGATGATACCGATCACGCTGCCGGGTTTCTCCGACATCCATCCTTTCGCGCCGGCCGAGCAGACCGCGGGCTACACCACGCTGATCACGCGGCTGGCGGACTGGCTGAAGGCGGCGACTGGCTTCGCTGCGGTATCGTTGCAGCCAAATGCCGGTTCGCAGGGCGAATACGCCGGGCTGCTGGCGATCCGTGCCTATCACGAGGCACGCGGCGAGGCGCATCGCGATGTCTGCCTGATCCCGTCCAGCGCGCACGGCACCAATCCGGCAAGCGCGGCGATGGCGGGGTTGACCGTGGTGGTGGTGGGCTGCGACCGCGACGGCAATGTCGATCTCGCCGATCTCGAAACGAAAACGGCGAAGCACGCCGCCCGGCTGGCGGCTTTGATGATCACTTATCCGTCCACGCACGGTGTGTTCGAGGGTGCGATCCGCGACATCTGCGCCTTGGTGCATCGTCATGGCGGGCAGGTCTACATGGACGGCGCCAACATGAACGCACAGGTGGGCCTGACCTCGCCGGCGGCGATCGGTGCGGATGTCTGCCATCTGAACCTGCACAAGACGTTCTGCATTCCACACGGCGGCGGCGGCCCGGGCGTCGGGCCGATTGGCGTGGCGGCGCACCTGGCGCCGCATCTGCCGAACCATCCGCTGCGCGCGGATGCCGGACCGGCGAGCGGGATTGGTCCGGTCTCCGCCGCGCCATTCGGCAGCGCGCTGATCCTGCCGATCTCCTACGCCTATATCCGCATGATGGGCGCGGCTGGTCTCACGCGAGCAACCGAAGTGGCGATCCTCAACGCCAACTACATCGCCTCACGTCTGCGCGGGCATTATCCGGTGCTGTATTCCGGCCCGGGCGGCATGGTCGCGCATGAGTGCATCATCGACTGCCGCGGCTTCCAGGCCGAGGCGGGCGTGATGGTGGAAGACATCGCCAAGCGGCTACAGGATTTCGGCTATCACGCGCCGACCATGTCGTGGCCAGTCGCCGGCACACTGATGATCGAACCGACCGAGAGCGAGTCGAAGGCAGAGCTGGATCGGTTCTGCGAGGCAATGATTGCGATCCGCGCTGAGATCGCAGCGATTGCCGCTGGCAAGCTGGACAAGACCGACAATCCGCTGAAGCACGCCCCGCACACTGCGCGCGAAGTGATGGCGGATGTCTGGACGCACGCCTATCCGCGCACCCAGGCCGCCTTCCCGCTACCGTGGGTGTTGGCCGCGAAATACTGGCCGCCGGTCAAGCGCGTGGACAACGTCTATGGTGACCGCAACCTGGCGTGCACCTGCGCACCGTTGGAAGCATACGCAGAGGCGGCGGAGTGATCATGAACACCACCAAAGTCCGCATGGCGGAACTCACCGGCGGTGAGGCGCGCGGCATCTATCCGCGCAACCCGGTGATCTTGCTGCCGATGGGCAGCCACGAGGACCAGGGCCCGCACGCGCCGATGGGCGACTACCTTTCGGCCGACGCGATCGCCGAACGCATCGCCCGCCGCGCCACGGCACGCGGTGTGGAAACCATGATCGCCCCGGTGCTGCCCTTCGGCGGCGCGGACTATTTCGGCTCGATGCCCGGCGGCATCTCGCTGACCCAGCCCACCCTGCGCGCGGTGCTGTCTGATATGCTGGGTTGCCTGGTCCGCCACGGGCTGACCCGCCTGATCGTCATCAACGGCCACGGTGGCAACGTGCAAGCCATCCACGACGCCACGCAGCCCTTCTGGCTGCAACGCCAGGTCCTGATCCCCAGCTTCTACCTTTGGCGCGTCGGTTACGGCCTGCTGCCCGGCATCGTCGGCGAGGAGAAGGCCAAGCAGGTCTCCGGCCACGGCGCCGACCCGCTGACCAGCGTGGCCATGCACCTGTTCCCGGAGCTGATGCGCCCCGATCTGGTGCCCGGCCCGGAACCGCTGCAGCAGGTGATGGGCATGCCGGCCACCGCCTTCGGCGTGGCAAAGTTCGAAGGCGCCGAGATCGCCGTTCCGGTCGAGTATCACGAGATCGCGCCCCAGGGCGTGCGCGCCGGCGATGCGCGGCTGTGCTCGCCGGAAACCGGCAGCCAGCTGGTCGAGCAGCTCACCGAGCTGGGCGCGCGTTTCGTCGCCCATTACGCCCAGCACAACCCCGCCACACGCTGACCCCTTGACTTAGAGTGTGTTCAGATATATCTAATGCGCGATATGTCATCCGATATATCAAAACACACTCTAGGATACCACATGCATAACAGACACGACTCACACCGCGACCGCGGACGGGACCATGGGCACGACCGCGGCCACCGGCACGGCCACGACTGCCGGCAGTTCGCCCGCATGACGCGCGACGGCGACTGGGACCGAGATCGCGACCGCCACCACGACCACGGCCGGATGAGCCATGGCGGCCGCCGCGGCCGGGTATTCGACCATGGTGACCTGCGCCTGGTCGTGCTCCAGCTCATCGCGGAAAAGCCCCGCCACGGCTACGAGATCATCAAGGCGATCGAGGAGCAGGTGGGCGGCGCCTACTCGCCCAGCCCCGGCGTGGTCTATCCGACCCTGACGCTGCTGGAGGAACTCGGCCAGGTCACCGTGGCGGAGCAGGATGGCAAAAAGCTGCATACCATCACCGCAGCCGGCCGCTCCTGGCTCGAAGAGAACCGGGCCGCCGTGGCGGTGCTCCAGACCCGCATGGCGCAAGTCGCTGCCAGCCGCGCCGAGGCCGCGCCACCCTCCGTGGTTCGCGCGACAGAGAACCTTCGACTGGCGCTGCGGCTCAAGTTGCACCAGGGCGGGCTCACCCCAGAGCAGGCGCGCATTATCGCCGCCGCGCTGGACGCCGCAGCCACGGCGATCGAGCAGGCCTGAGCCCGGCTCCTCGCTTGATCGCGCGATGCACGCTTGCTGGCAATTCTGCCTCAAGCGATCACGCACTACGCGATCCGGATCACCACCTTGCCGACATGGCGCTGTGCCTGCAGGTGGCGATAGGCGTCCTTCGCGTCAGCGAAATCGAACACGCGATCAATCACCGGGGTGATCCGGTGCAGGGCGATGGCCTGGTTCATCGCCTCGAACATCTGGCGTGAGCCGACATAGATCCCGCGCATCACCACGCCCCGGCGCAGCACGGTCGACGGGTCAATCGTTCCGCCTCCGGTCAGCACGCCGATCAGATGGATGAACCCGCCCTGCCGTGCCGTCTCGATCGAGCGCGGCAGGGTGCCGGGGCCGCCGACCTCCACCACGTGGTCGACGCCGCGCTCACCGGTCAGCGCGCGCACCTGCGTTTGCCACTCGGGATGCTGGCGATAGTTCACACCGTCCGATGCCCCCAGCGCCTTCGCCTGCGCCAGCTTGCCGTCTGACGACGAGGTTGCGATCACCCGCGCTCCCGCCGCATGGGCGAACTGAAGGGCGAAAACCGAGACGCCGCCCGTGCCCAGCACCAGCACGCTCTGCCCCACCATCAGCGGCTTTGGCCCATGGAACAACGCATTCCATGCGGTCAGCGCGGCGCACGGCAGCGTGGCGCCATCCTCGAACGACAGAGGATCCGGCAGCTTCACCAGACCTTGCTGATCGAACAGCCGGTATTCGCCCAGCACGCCATGAATCGCACCACCCAGCGAACTCGCCGCGTCCTCCGGCGAGATCTCACCGCCCAGCCAGCTCTGCATGAAGCAGGCGGCGACCCGATCGCCGACGGCAACGCGCGTCACCTCCGGCCCCAGCTCGACCACCTCGCCGGCACCGTCCGACAGCGGGACCAGATCCGCCAGCGGCGCGCCACGCGCGGAGCGTCCGGTGGCAATCATCAGGTCGCGATAGTTCAGCGACGCGGCCCGCATCCGGACCAGCACCTGCCCGCGCGCGGGGCGCGGCACGTCCTCCTCGCGCAGCACCAGGCTGTCGATCGCATCGGCCGTGGGGAAGCGCCAGACTTTCATGGTGTCGCCTCAACGTTGACCCGTACCCGTCGCCCACGAAGTGGGCGAGGTAGGCAATCGCAGCCATGCCGGGTGAGGGCGCGTGCCGCGTGCAGCACCCTCACTCGCGTCGCTGTGCTCCGCGACCCCTCTCGCACGGCGGGAGAGGGGCACCGCCCTCAATAGCCCCGCGTGGTGTCGAACACGTTAGGCATCGGCTTCCCGTCGCGCCAGGCGCACAGGTTCTCGAAGAAGATGTCGAAGCTGACCGCATTGTAGGTGGACGGCTCGTCCACCGAGGTGTGCGGCGAGATGATCAGGTTCGGTGTGGTCCACAGCCGATGGTCATCCGGGATCGGCTCAGGCGTGAACACGTCCAGTACCGCGCCCGACAAATGACCGCTGTCGAGCAGGTCGCACAGCGCGTCCTGATCCAGCAACGCGCCGCGGCCGATATTCACCAAGCCGGCGCCTGTCGGCAGCAGATTCAGGCGCCGACGATCCAGCATGCCACGCGTCGCCGGCGTCAGCGGCGCGGCGAGCACCAGGTAATCGGTCGTCGGCAGCACCGCCTCGATTTCGCCGGTGGTGATAACCACGTCGCAGTCCGGGTGCGGCGTCGCGACGGTACGCACACCGGTCACGTGCAGGCCGAATGTGCGGCCCCAGGCGGCAATCGGCGCACCCATGCCGCCCAACCCTACCACCGTCAGGCGCTTGCCGCCGACCGTGCTGCCCCAGTTCTTCTTCCAGGTCCCCGCGCGTTGGTTCGTTACCAGTTGCGGCACGCCGTTCGCCAGCATCAGCACCGACATGATGCCAAACTCGCCGGCCTTCTTCGAATGGGTGCCGCTGTTGTTGAGCAGCGCGACATTGCCAGGCAGCCAGTCATAGGGCGCCAGCCGCTCCAACCCGGCGCTGGTCACGAAGATCAGCCGCAGTTTGGGCGCGCGGCAGGGGAACAGCCGCAGCATGACCCCCATCTCGGTGACCAGGATCTCGGCGTCTTCCATGCCGGCAGCGAAGGCGTCGTCGGTGTCGCCGAGGGTGACCACGTGGCCCCGAGCGATCTCACCAGCCCGGGCGGCGGCTTCGTCCCACTGTTTGTGCGAGAACAGGAACAGCGGGTCATCATTGGGATTTTGGATGTGAATGCGCATGATGCGGTGCAGCGTGCCTCATCGCGGGGGTGTTTGTCAGTGCCTGAAATGCCGCCGGTGTTGTTTCGTGATGAGCGGTTCGTGGTGCTGGACAAGCCGGCGGGGCTGCCGGTGCATTCTGGGCCGCGCCGCGGCGCGAGCGCTGAGGATTGGTTTCCCCACCTGTCACGTCGCAAGGACGGGCCGTGGCTGGCGCACCGGCTGGATGCCGACACCGCAGGGTGCCTGGTAGTGGCATTGCGGCGGGCGGCGTTGATCGAAGCACAGGCGGCCTTCGCCGAGGGGCGTGTGCGCAAAACCTATTGGGCGGTGGTGCGCGGAGCGCCCGCGAGGACCGAGGGCACGATCGCAGCAAAGTTGCGCCGCATCAGCACGCAGGCGGGCTGGCGGATGGTGGTGGACGATGCTGGCCAGGACGCCGTGACGGACTGGCGCCTGCGTGGGCACACCGATGACCTCGCCTGGCTGGAGCTGCTCCCCCGCACCGGGCGGACACATCAGGTGCGTGTGCATTGTGCCACGCTCGGCTGCCCGGTGCTGGGCGATCCAGTCTACGGCGGTGGCACAGGACGGCTGCACCTGCTGGCGCGCGCGATCGTGTTGCCGCTGGAACCGCAAGTGAGTGCCGTGGCGGAGCCACCGGGGCATATGCAAGCGGCGTTGCACTCGTGTGGCTGGGAACCGGCGGCCCGTTGACGTCGCCTCGGCCGACAGCGCCGCTTCTTTTGGAAACCCTCGTCACATCCCATCTTCCAGACTCAGCACAGGTCGCCGGAGAGAACAGACATGCCCAAACTCCACTACAAGGTCGTCGCACATGACGGCGGCTGGGCGTATACGCTCGACGGTGTGTTCTCCGAGCCGTTCGCCAGCAAGGAGGCGGCCCAGTCCGCCGCCAAGCGGATCGCCGTCGAGCAGCATGTCCCCGGCGAGACCACCCTGATCGAATACGAGGATGCCGTCGGCCACTGGCATGTGGAGCTGTCGGAAGGCAGCGACCGGCCGGAGGCGGACGTCGTTACCTGATCCGGGTCCGCACCGTTGCCTCGCACCGCGAACGACCCAAGCATGACCGAGCCGCGACCAGAACGGCCGGCCATGCTGTATGAGATCGTTGAGGCGGTCGCGCACCCCGACCATACCGTCACGATCACCTGGTCGGACGGCGTCCGCGGCGGCGTCGACTTCCTGCCACTCATCGATCGCGGCGGCTGGTTCACGCCGCTGCGCGATCCGGACTACTTCGTTGCAACCATGATGGTATTGAGCGGCGGTCGTGGCCTGACCTGGCCGGAGGAAATCGACTACTCCGCCGATAACCTGCGCCGCGCCGCGTTTCCGAACGGCGCGCCGTCGGATCAGCCGTAAACCGAGCCTAGTGCCCGCCGCCGATCAGGTCTTCCAGCGCCTCGATCAACGCCTGTGCGGTCTGCTGCCGCTCCAGCGCCAGTTCCTCACCCACAAGGTCGTTCGGATCCAGCGAGGCCAGCGCTTCCTGCGCCTCGGCCAGCCGCTGCTCCGCCTCGGTGCGGTTGAACTCGGTGATCGGCGCGACCTCATTGGCCAGTACGGTGCACCGCTCCGGCGTCACCTCAGCAAAGCCACCGGCGACGAACATCCGGTCGGTCACCGTGTCGCCCTCATACAGCGCGATCATGCCGCCACGCAGCGTCACGATCATCGGCGTATGGCCGGGCAGCACGCCCATATCACCCTCGCTCGCCGGAATCACCACCATGTCCACGGCGCGGGACAGCAGCAGCTTTTCCGGGCTGACGATCTCAAGGGCGACGGGCATGGGCTCTGTTCCTGCGTTTCGTCAGACTAGGCGGTCGCGGCGAGGCTCTCGCCCTTCTTCACCGCTTCCTCGATCGTGCCCACCATGTAGAACGCCGCTTCCGGCAGGTAGTCATACTCACCGGCGCAGATCGCCTTGAAGCTGCGCACCGTATCGGCGATCGGCACGAACACGCCGGGGAAGCCGGTGAACACTTCGGCCACATGGAACGGCTGCGACAGAAAGCGCTGGATCTTGCGCGCGCGCGCCACCACCAGCTTGTCCTCTTCCGACAGCTCGTCCATGCCGAGAATGGCAATGATGTCCTGCAACGACTTGTAGGTCTGCAGGATGCGCTGCGTCTCGCGCGCCACCAGATAGTGCTCCTCGCCGACGATGCGCGGATCCAGCGAGCGCGAGGTGGAGTCCAGCGGATCCACCGCCGGATAGATCCCAAGCTCGGCGATCTGCCGCGATAGCACGGTCGTGGCATCCAAGTGCGCGAACGATGTCGCCGGCGCCGGATCGGTGAGGTCGTCGGCGGGCACGTAGATCGCCTGCACCGAGGTGATAGAGCCCTTCTTGGTCGACGTGATGCGCTCCTGCAATGCACCCATGTCGGTCGCCAGTGTCGGCTGATAACCCACCGCCGACGGAATGCGACCCAGCAGCGCCGACACCTCGGCGCCGGCTTGGGTAAAGCGGAAGATGTTGTCGACGAAGAACAGCACGTCCTGGCCTTCTTCGTCGCGGAAGTATTCGGCCAGCGTCAGGCCCGACAAGCCGACACGGGCGCGAGCACCCGGCGGCTCGTTCATCTGGCCATACATCAGCGCCACCTTGGACCCTTCGGTGGAACCGTTCTCGCCCAGCTTGATAACGCCGGCGTCGATCATTTCGTGATAGAGATCGTTGCCCTCGCGGGTGCGCTCGCCCACGCCGGCGAACACCGACACGCCGCCGTGCGCCTTGGCGATGTTGTTGATCAGCTCCTGGATCAACACCGTCTTGCCCACGCCGGCGCCGCCGAACAGGCCGACCTTGCCGCCCTTCAGGTACGGCGCCAGCAAATCCACAACCTTGATGCCGGTCACCAGCACCTCGGCCGAGGTCGCCTGATCCTCGAAGCTCGGCGCCGCGCGATGGATCGGGTAACGCATCTTCGCACCCACCGGGCCGCGCTCATCGATCGGGTCACCGATCACGTTCAGGATGCGGCCGAGCGTCTCCGGTCCGACCGGCACGGAAATCGGCGCGCCGGTGTCCACCACTTCCTGGCTCCGCACCAGACCGTCGGTGCTGTCCATCGCGATGCAGCGCACGGTGCGCTCGCCCAGCTCCTGCGCCACTTCCAGCACCAGGATGCGGTCCTCGATCTTGGTGGTCAGGGCGTTCTGGATGAACGGCAGCTCACCGTCGAACTGTACATCCACCACGGCGCCCAGCACCTGGGTCACGCGTCCGACGATGTTGCTGGCCATGGTCTGTCTTCCCTTTCCGTCGCGTGGATCGTCAGAGCGCTTCCGCGCCCGAGATGATCTCGATGAGTTCTCGTGTGATGTTCGCCTGGCGGGCGCGGTTGTAATTCAGCGTGAGGCGCTTGATCATGTCGCCGGCGTTGCGGGTCGCATTGTCCATCGCCGTCATACGCGCGCCATGCTCGCCGGCCGCGCTTTCCAGCAGCGCACGATACAGCGCGATCGCCAGGGCCTGCGGCAGCAGGCGCGCCAGGATGGTTTCTTCGTCCGGTTCGAATTCGTACGTCGCGCCGCCCAATGCGGCCGTGGCCTCTTCCTGGCCGGCCGGCGGCGGCGCGGGAATCAACTGCTGCTCGGTGACAACCTGCGCGATCACCGACTGGAAGCGGTTGTACACCAGTGTGCACACATCGATCTCACCCGCGTCCAGCATCGCTGTCACGCGGCTGGCGATCTCCTCGGCGTCGGTGAAATCGATGCGCTTCTTGCCGGCATAGCTGATGCCGTCGACGATCCGGCTGGCCAGTTCGCGGCGCAGATAGTCGCGCCCCTTGCGGCCAACGGTGAGGATCTTCACCGTCTTGCCCTCGGCTTCCAGCCTGCGCGCCAGGGTTCGCGTGGCACGGCCGATATTCGTGTTGAATGCGCCGGCCAAACCGCGATCGGCGGTGACCGGGATCAGCAGGTGCACCTGCTCCTTGCCGGTGCCGACCAGCAGCGGTGGCGCGCTCGGCGACCCGACCACCGACGCCGCCAGCGCGCCCAGCATCCGTTCCATGCGCTGCGCGTACGGCCGCGCCGCTTCGGCCTGCTGCTGCGCGCGGCGCAGCTTCGACGCCGCGACCATCTTCATGGCCGAGGTGATCTTCTGCGTCGACTTCACGCTGTTGATGCGTGTCCGCAGCGCTTTCAGGCTGGGCATGTGCGATCAGGCCCTATGCAAAGCTCTTCGTGAAGCCGTCGAGGAAGGCGGTCAGCTGCTTCTCCGTGTCCGGCTTGATCTCCAGGTCGGTGCGAATGGCCTGCAGGATCGCCGGCGCGCGCGACTTCAGGTCGGCGAGGAACTGCGATTCGAAGGTCCCGATACGGCCGACATCGATCTTGTCGAGATAGCCGCGCACGCCGGCGAAGATCGCCACCACCTGCTCCTCGATCGGCACCGGGCGGTACTGCGGCTGCTTCAGCAGCTCCGTCAGCCGCGCGCCACGCGCCAGCAGGGCCTGGGTGGAAGCATCGAGATCCGAGGCGAACTGCGCGAATGCCGCCATTTCGCGGTACTGCGCGAGCTCCAACTTGATGCGCCCGGCGACCTGCTTCATCGCCTTGATCTGCGCCGCGGAACCAACGCGCGACACGGAGATGCCGACATTCACCGCCGGGCGGATGCCGCGGAAGAAGAGTTCCGTCTCCAGGAAGATCTGCCCATCGGTGATCGAAATCACGTTCGTCGGGATGTAGGCCGACACGTCACCGGCCTGCGTCTCGATCACCGGCAGCGCGGTCAGCGAGCCGGCGCCGTTGGCGTCCGACATCTTCGCCGCGCGTTCCAGCAGGCGGGAGTGCAGATAGAACACATCGCCCGGATAGGCTTCGCGGCCCGGCGGGCGGCGCAGCAGCAGCGACATCTGACGGTAGGATACGGCCTGCTTCGACAGATCGTCGTAGAAGATCACCGCGTGGCGGCCGTTGTCGCGGAAGAACTCGCCCATCGTGCAGCCGGTATACGGTGCCAGGAACTGCATCGGCGCCGGGTCGGACGCGGTGGCGGCGACCACGATCGAGTATTGCAGCGCGCCGTTCTCTTCCAACGTCTGCACCAACTGCGCCACGGTCGAGCGCTTCTGCCCGATCGCGACATAGATGCAGTAGAGCTTCTTCTTCTCGTCGGTGCCGGCGTTGATGCCCTTCTGGTTGATGATCGTGTCGATGATCACCGCCGTCTTGCCGGTCTGGCGATCACCGATGATCAGCTCCCGCTGGCCGCGGCCGACCGGGATCAGCGCGTCGATCGCCTTCAGCCCGGTCTGCATCGGCTCATGCACCGACTTGCGCGGGATGATGCCGGGAGCCTTCACCTCGACGCGGGCGCGCGAAACGTTTGTCAGCGGGCCCTTGCCATCGATCGGCGTGCCGAGCCCGTCGACCACACGGCCGAGCAGCCCGTCGCCGACCGGCACGTCCACGATCGAGCCGGTGCGCGCAACGGTATCGCCTTCGCGGATCTGCCGGTCATCGCCGAAGATCACGACGCCGACATTGTCGGTTTCCAGGTTCAGCGCCATGCCGCGCAGGCCGGCGCCCGGGAACTCGACCATCTCGCCGGACATGCAATTCTGCAGGCCGAACACACGGGCGATTCCGTCGCCGACGGACAGCACCTGGCCGGTCTCGGCAACATTGGCCTCGGTGTCGAACGCGGCGATCTGCTTCTTCAGGATCTCCGAGATCTCGGCTGGGCGGATCTCCATATCAGGCGGCTCCCTTCATGGCGTACTGCAGGCGCTGGAGGCGGGACTTCAGCGAAGTGTCATACAGGCGGGCCCCGACGCGCACGACAAGGCCGCCCAGCAGGTCGGGTTGCACCGATTCATCGATGTTGACGTTGCCGTAGCCAGCCTCGATCAGCCGGGCACGCAATTGCTGGCGCTGCAGGTCGTTCAGCGCGTGGGCCGCGGCGACGTGCGCGGTGATAATGCCGCGCTTTTCCGCCACCAGGGTGGCGAAGGCGGCGACGATCTGGCGCAGGGCGCGCAGGCGGCGATTGGAGGCGACGACGCCAACGAAATCGCGGACCGGCTTGCCGAAACCTTCCTGCTCCAGCACGGCCAATGCGGCGCGGCGGGCGGTCTGGACATCGATCAGCGGGGATTCCAGCAGGCGGCGGAAATCAGCGGAGGCGTCGATCAGGCGGCCGAGGGTCTCCATTTCGGCCACCACGGTATCGAGGGCGCGTTCGTCCTCGGCGTGGGAGTACAGCGCGGCCGCGTAGCGGTCGACGAGGCCGCCGCCGGAGGAAATGACTGTGCCGCCTGAGGCCACCGGTACCGTCCTAATGCTCTCTGCGCTCACGCGCAGGCCTGTTCGTTGCGAGCGCGCCAATGCGCGGGCGAGGGAGATGCCGGCGCCCAGACCGGCGGGCGGGCCTCTAGCATGGGGTGGTTGGGGGTGCAACGGGCGGTGGCTGGGTATCTTCCAAAGGGTCCAAACCCCTTCCATCACGTGGAGCGGGCGGCCGGATTGCCTGTGGACAGGGGCCGGGCGACCAACGAGGGGGAGGGGATGCGTGCCCGGTCCGATCGTGTCTTCTGAGCACCGCAATCGTCTGAACGAGAACGAGGATTAAACCATCTGCT
>Ga0210386_10001386_pt1 | contig 21653 bp, 43 predicted proteins | sample IncBWH32OmetaG_FD_160091 | JGI IMG/M metagenome (GOLD analysis project Ga0210386, IMG submission 160091) | Forest soil microbial communities from Barre Woods Harvard Forest LTER site, Petersham, Massachusetts, United States - Inc-BW-H-32-O ...
CCACCGCCGCCACCCCCGCCACCGCCGCCGCCGCAACCCGCGCAGCCCGGGGCGTTCGGCACCACCGATTACGCCGCGGCGATGCAGCGCCTGCTGCCGCGCGGCCGGGTCTGGCGCACCGACGCTGCCGCGACCATCCCGCAGGTGCTGCTGGCGCTGGCGCCGACCTATACCCGCTCGACCGCGGCCGCGCGGCAGGTGCTGGTCGATGCCAATCCTGACACCACGCAAAACCTCCTGCGGGAATGGGAGGAGTCGCTCGGCCTGCCGGATCCGTGCACGCCGCTGAACCCGTCGCTGGAACAGCGCGCGGCGGCGGTGCGGGCGAAGTTCGCGGCACGCGGCGCGCTGAACATCCCCTATTTCATCACGCTGGCGGCGGCGCTCGGCTACGTCATCACCATCACCGAGTTTCGTCCGTTCTCGGCCGACATGCCGTGCGAGCTGCCGGACTATGACCCGTACTGGGCCTTTGTTTGGCAGGTGAACGTGCCGGGCGCGACCACCTTCTATTTCTCGGCGGATGAGTCGGCCGCGGACGATCCGCTGGAGACCATCGACGCGCCCGAGCTGATCTGCCGCATCCAACAGGACGCGCCGGCCGAGACCACCGTCATTTTCCTCACGTCCTGAGCGAGCGCCATGCAACGCATCTATGACCCGACCGCGGCAGCAGTGTTGCCGACGCCGCCGGCGCTCACTGGCAATATTGGCTTTTTCCAAGGGGGGACCGGCGCCACGCGCGTGCGATATTGGTGGCTCAACATGGTGCAAGAGGAGCTGATGTCGCTCCTCGCCGCCGGCGGCATCACCCCGGACACCACCGGGACCAACGTCACGCAGGTGTTGCAGGCGCTGCGGGTGCTGTTCCGCGTCAAGCTGACCGGCGCGCTCAATCTCTATGTGTCGACCACCGGCAGCGACGCCAACAACGGCCTGACCGCGGGCACCCCGTTCCTCACCTTGCAGAAGGCGTGGAACACGATCATTGAGAACTACGATCTGGACGGCCAGACCGTCACGGTCAACGTCGCCAATGGCACATACACCGCCGGCGTGGCCTGCGTTGGCAACCCGATCGGCGCGACCAGCGGGATCAACAATGTCCCGGGCGGCGCTGGGCCCTCCGTCATCTTTGCCGGCAATCCGACCACGCCGAGCAACTGCGTCATCATCGCCACGAATAACAACTGCTTTATGGCGACGAACGGCGCGCAGATCGCGGTTAACGGGTTCAAATTAGAAGCGTCCGGAACGACCACAAACTACAATGGCGAAGGGCTCGGCCTGTACGCCTTTTTCGGCGGCGGCATTCAGTTCAGCAACATCAACTTTGGCGCATGCAGTGGCGCCCACATCCTGTCCACAGTCGCCTCGCTCATCCAGTCGACCGGCAACCCCTATACGATCTCAGGGGGCGCGCCCATTCACGTGCAATGCTATGATGGCGGTTACGCTACCTGCGCTGGTTCGGCCGTCACGTTGATCGGCACGCCGGCGTTCTCCTCCTCGTTCGTCAATGCGGGTGCGTGCGGCGTTATGTATATGCCGGGTATGACCTTCGGCGGCAGTGGCGCGACCGGGCCGGTTTACGTTGTCACTCTGAATGGCGTGATCAACACCAACGGCGGGGGCGCCTCCTACTTCCCGGGGAATGCTGCCGGGAGCGCGAGCGCCGGCGGCGTCTACAACTAACCCCCGGAGGCGTCGATGTATAACGCGATGAACTGGTATTGGGCGGTCGGCGGCTCGACCACCCAGGTCTGGTCAAGCCAGCGGGTGGCCTACGTTCCGGTGACCGATGCGACCTATCTCGCGTGGCTGGCGACCGGCAATGTGCCGACGCAGATTGCCTCCGCCGCGGCGCTCGGCCAGGTGATCATGGCCCAATGGCTGCCGGCGTTCCTGACCGCCGGCGTGGCCGTCGCATCCACCGGCACCCCCGCCCTCGATGGCACTTATCCGCTCGATCAGGTGTCGCAGAATCAGATCACCGGGATCTCGGCCGGCGTCGCAGCCGGCAAGGGCCTGCCGGGCGGCGGTTCGACCTTCTTCTGGCAGGACGTGACCGGCGCGCCGCACGCCTTCACCGCCGCCGCGTTCACCGATTTCGCCAGTGCGTTGGAGAGCTACGTGTACAACTACACGCAAGCGCTCGGCGCGATCATCGCTGGCGGCAGCGCGAGTTTTCCGACACTGCCGCTGACCATCGCCTGATCTGGCCCCGCCGCCGCATAAAGGACACCCGCCATGGCTGACAATTTGACTCCCCCGTTCACCGGGACGGGCGAGGCTGGCGTGCCGGTCAGGGCCAAGGATCTATCCGGCACTGGCGCCGGCCCGTTTGTGCAGCTCGTCGGCCTGGTCGATGAAGCGACCGGCAATACCGACGTCGGCTCGGCGATCACCACGGCCATTGCTGCGACCAACACGGCGCTCGCCACCACCAATTCGGAACTGACCACCGTCAACACCTCGGTCGGCGCGACCACCACGGCGGTGAACGCCGTCGAGACAGAACTGACCACGGTGAACGCCTCGGTCGGCGCTGTGACCACCGCGGTGAATGCCGTTGAGACCGAACTGACCACGGTGAACACCTCGGTCGGCGCGGTGACCACGGCGGTGAACGCGGCCGAGGCTGAACTGGTCGTCGTCAACACGTCGATCACCGCGACGAACACCGCCCTCGGCACGGTCAACAGCGAGCTGACCACCATCAATACCTCGGTCGGTGCCGTCACCACTGAGCTTGGCGTGGTGAACACCTCGATCGGCGCGACCACCACGGCGGTGAACGCGGTCGAGACCGAACTGACCACGGTGAACACCTCGGTTGGCGCTGTTACCACCGCGGTCACGGCCGTGGGGGCGAAGCTGCCCACCGCGCTCACGCCCGCCGGTGGCCTGCAGGTGGGCGGCAAGACTGGCAACCCCACATCGACCCTGACGCGGCCGGCGAATACCACGGCGTACACGCAGAACAATGCCATCGCCTCGAACACCGCGGCGGGCTCCGTTGTCGTTCCCTCTTTCACCGCAAGCCCCGCTGCCAATGGCACCGGACGCATTACCGGCGCGCGCCTGGTCACGAACGCGAGCAGCGGTTGGGGTTCGGTGGCGGTGCTGGTCGAGTTCTGGACCGCTGCCCCGACGCTGAGCAATGGTGACGGTGGGGCCTATGCGATCGCCACAGGCGCCGCGCACTGGCTCGGTTCGGTGTCCTTGACGTTCACCCAGGTGGGCGACGGCGCATATGCCGCCGCGGTGCCGAACGCCGGCGGGGTGATCGATTTCGCGCTGCCGAGCGGCACTCTGATTTATTGGACCATGACGATCATCTCGGGTGCCGGCGCCACGCCGATCAGCGGTCAGACCTTCACGCTGACGCCGTCCATCCTTGAGGATTGATCGCATGCCCAGCCGGTTTAATGTGATCCGACGCAGGACGCCCGGCGCGCAATATATCGGGCAACTGGCCACGCGCTGCGTGCTGGCGCAGGGTTTTTACGCCAGCGCGGCGTCCTCGAATTGGGGCAACCGCCAATACCACTACGCCCGCGACGACATTACCCAGCTTCAAGTGGCCTTCGGACAAGGTTGGTATATTGACGCCAGCACAATCAACGTTGAGACGGATGTAAACACAACTGCAACCGTCACCATGACGGCATCCATCGAGTATCCAGCCGGAAACTTCTACCAACTAAAATGGGGTGGTTCTCCCACCCTTACGGTGGCACAAGGAACGACGCAATTTACGGACGTGCTGAACGTGGTTATCCCGAAGGGGGCCAAGTTCTACACCCGTCAGTATCTCACATCGACGGCTGCCGGGGGTTTTAACGTGTCCCTCAATAACCTCGGGGGCAGTTCATACACCTGCATGGACCCCGCCAATGGGGACGCGTCCGTTTATTTGGGCGGCGACCAAACCATGGGCGGCACGATGAACGATGAGCAAGGCGGGCTTATCCAAATGCCCATCCTCGCGATCGTCGGGCCAACGCGCCAGCCATCCATCGGCATCATTGGTGACAGCCGCACCGCGCTGGCAGTGAACTGCTCAGCGTCCTTCAACAACGGCAACACTGGCGGCGAAGCGATCGCGGTCGGCCCTTACTATGGCTACATCAACGTCGGGCGCGTTGAGGATCAGGCGAATTTCTGGTCGCTTAATCCAAGCGGCCACGTCAATCGTCTGCTGCTTCTGAAATACTGCTCGCACTTGCTGTGCGAGATTGGGATCAACGACATCCACGTCGGCGGACGTTCGGCTGCGCAGCTAAAGGCGGATCTCACAACCATCGCTGGCATGGTCCCCAGCTTGGCGATGTTTGCCAGCACGATCCCACCGGAGACCACAAGCACGGATAACTGGGCCACCACGACCAATCAGACCCCGCTGGCGACGGCACAAGAGGCCATTCGCGAGGCGGTTAACATAGCCATACGTGCAGGTCTCCCAGGCATGGCCGGCTATTACGACCAGTGCGCTTTTGCTGAATACAACTTCCTCGCCAATGGTGGGGGCGGCTCCGGTCTGTGGAACCCCGGCCTAACGGCCGACGGCATTCACTACAACCAGACCGGCTATAATGGGTTCGGAACGTCAGGCCTGATTGACTTCAATCGGTTCATTCTCAACCAAGCGCGATAGGAGCACTCCCGTGTCCCTGCTCCTGTTGTTCAGCGGAGCAACGAGTGTGCCGCCCTCGCCGCCGACGCCGCCGACGCCGCCGACGCCGCCGCCGCCGCCCTCGCCCCCGTCGCCACCACCGCCGCCCGGCTCGATCGGCAGCCTGCGGCCGCGCCGGTTCGGTGCATTCAACCCGGCGCCGCGCCTGACTTTCGCCAACGTCGAGCCGGGTGAGACCCTGGACTATCCGATCGAGCTGGCGCGGTTGCCGCTGCCGGGCGCCCGCGTGCTGCGCGATCTGATCAACCAGGGCGACGCGCCCCGCAGCGCGGCCGTCCAGATCAGCCCGAGCGGCACCGGCGAGCTGACCTGCACCGCGCTCACCCTCGCCGGCCTGGTGCTGACGCCCTGGTTCACCGCCGGCGTCGCTGGCCGCGAGTACGTGCTGCAAATCACCCTGACCATGACGTCAGGCCGGATCATCGTGTTTGCCGCGGTGGTGCCGGTCGCTGCCGACTTCGCCCTCGCGCCGCCGCCAGAGCCGCCCACCTGGGATTTCGGACCGGAGACAACCTGCATGGCGCCCAGCCTCGCGACCTCCGTCACGCCGGCTGCGGCGCTGCTGCTCGCCACCGTGCCGTGCACCGTGCGCTTCGTGCATGGGGTGGCCACCACGGTCCCCGGCTGGCTGCTGCTGCTCGATGCCAACGCAATCCCGACTGCCGGGGCGACGGTGAACCCTGACCTGGCCTGGCCGCTCGCAGCCAACGCGCCACCGTTTGACTTCTTCCCGGGCATCGCGATGCAGACCGGCGCGGTGCTGCTGTTCTCCGTCGCCACGGCGCCGAACCTCTACACCCCGTCATCGACCGCGTTGCTGGCGGGCGAAACGCTGTGACGCGGCCGCAGTAGGTCATGAACGGCAACGGCGATCTCCCCGAGCGCCGACGCTCCGCTCCCCCCACCTTGGACCGCGTGGAAGCCGTGGCGCGCGCAATCAGCATGGCCAAGGATGAGGTGCGCGAGGAGTTCAATCAGCGCCTGGTCGCCGCGGCTGCGACGGCCGACGCCCGACGCGACGGGCTGGTTGACGCGATAGAGGGCGCGCGGACAGCCACCGCGAATGCGCACGCCGACACCGCGCGCCGCATCGAAGCGCTCCAATCGGTATTCGAGGAGCGGTTAAACGGCGTCACGCGACTCACCGATGAGCGTTTCGAGGCGCAGCGCTTGGCGGTCATCGCAGCCTTCGCCGCGCAGGAGAAGCTCGGTCTGGCGCAGAATCAGTCGAACGCCGCGGCGATCGCCAAATCGGAGGCCGCGACCGCCAAGGAACTCGAATCACTCGACGGCAAGATCATCTCGCTGCGCGACGCGGTGGCCTCCGACATTCGCAATTTGGAGGGGCGGTTGAACCGCGGCGAGGCCAGCCGGGTCGGGGCGCGCCAGGCTGAAGCTGACTCGCGCGACTCGCTGGGCACGGTGCTCGGCGTGATCGGCGCGGTGACCGGCGGCCTCGCCTTGCTCATGCTGATCTTCAACACGTTGTCCGCGCATCTCGCGCCGCCGGCCCCGCCGACCGTACTCGAGGCGCCCCCGCCGGCGGCAACATCGCGCTGATCCAACGCGCCTGCAAAGTCCACACCCGTACAGGAGATTACGTATGTCTGGCATTACCACACAAGGCGGCGGCGCTGCCGCGAGCTGGGCGCATCAGGGCGGCCACGCGCTGAACCGCGCGGCGCACTGGATTCTCGCCGAGGCGCTGCTGGCCGGGACGGCCTGGTCGTCCCTCAAGGCGAGCGACCCGATGTTGGCCAAGGGGATGAACATTGTGATCGCCGAGGGCGTCGCGCGCGGCCTGCCGGAAGCCGAGATCCTCGCCACCGAGCATGATCTGCTGGCGACGGTGGCCGCGGTGGCCGCCGCCACCGACACCGCCCCGGTGCCGCTGGGCACCACCGACCCGGGGGCACCCGTCGTCGCCTCCAATGTGCCCGCCGCCAGCCTGGGCGGGGCCGCCAGCGTGCCCGCGGCCGCCAGCGCCACCGGCGGCGCCCACACGGTCACCGGCGCCACCAGTGGCACAGACAGCCTCGCCGCAGGCGCGGGCGGCGCCCACACCGTCTCAGGCACGGGGGACAGCCTCGCCGGCGGCGACCATGCCAGCATCGGCGGCGTCGCCCACGACTGAGCCCGGCCCGGCCTCCCCGGTCGCGGCCCGTGTGCGCGAGTTCGCCGCCCTGGCGGTCTCGCTGCTGGTGCTACTGACCTTCCTGGCCGCCATCGCCATCGCCTACGCCATCCGCAACGACACCCTGCTGACCGCGCTGCTCAGCATCGCCGGCGCGAATGCCACCACCGTCGTTGGATACTGGCTCGGCTCGTCGGACGGATCGGCGAAGAAAACCACGCTGCTGACCGCGGCCGCCGCGGTCCCCCCGAACCCCGCCAATGCGGGCCAACCAAGGAATCCGTCATGATCGATCGTCTCCGCGCGCTGCTGCGCCGCCTGCGCCTCCGCGCGCCCTGGCTGGTCGGCCTCGCCGCGATCGCCCTCACCGGCTGCGTCGTCGGCGCCTCGCCCGCGTCGAAGCAGATGATGGCCAACCTGACCACCGTCGCCAACGCCGGCACCGCCGATCTGGACGGGGTGATCGCGGTGGCAAACGCCGCGACGCCGCCGGCGCCGCACCTGGCAGCGTGCGCCACGGCGACGCTCCAGGTCGCGGCTGCGATGAAACAGGTGCTCGCGGCAACGCCCACCGGATCCACCGTTGGGGTGTTCACCGCGGCCGCCGTTGCCAGCCTCTATCAGCCGGGGTCCGCGCAGTACAACTACGCGGTGACGACCATCGAGACCGGCTGCATCGCCGAGGTGCATGACGTGATGCAGTCGGCGCAGGCGACGGCCGGGATGCCCGCGGCGATCGTCGCCGCGCTCGGCATCGCCGGCTTGCCGGCCGGCCTGTGATCGACCGGCGCGTGGCGGCGGTGCTGATCCTCACGCTGGTGGCGGCCGTCGTCGGGCTGCTGCTGCTCGCCGACTGGCAGTGCGTGCGGACCGGGGGCATCTGGCCGGAGTGCTACGAGGTCCGCGCCGGCCACTACACGCGGCTACAGGGGCGGCTGTGAGCCAGGCACCATTGACCGGCGCCGACACCGCGGCGGACCTGGCGCTGCTGCGCAGGTTGGCCGCGCCGGTCAGCGCGGCCTATGCGGCCTATGCCGCCCGCGCGCTGCCGTGGTTCGTCTCGCCCAGCGGTACCTGCCAGGTCTACCGCGCGCTGCTCGGCGATGTGAACGTGTTCAGCTTCGGGCCGACCGAGGATTTCCGCGAGTGGCTGGTGGATTTCCTCGCGCTCGATGTGCCGGTGAAACTGCATCCGTCGTTCGGCCGGGTGCATCTCGGCTTCTGGGACGACATGCAGGACGCGCTCGCCGCGATCACCGCGGCGCTCAGCGGGCTCGGCTGGCCGCCGTACTATTTCGCGTCACACTCCAAGGGCAACGAGCACATCCTGGCCGGTGCGGTGCTCACCGACAGCGGCCACCCGCCGCTGGCGATGGCGTGCTTCGAGCCGCCCTGCGTCGCCGGGCCCGACCTGACGGCGTTCTTCCAGGCGCGCCAGGTGCCGGTCCTGTGGACCAAGACGATCAACGCCACCGGCGCCGACATCGTCACCCAGGTGCCGGACGGCCCGGCCTGGCAGCATCAGGGGGTCGAGATCATGCTGACCGTGCCGGATAGCGACGGCATCGCCCAGAAACACGAATGGCCGGCGGTGCTGGCGGCGCTCGCGGCATGACCGGCCCTGTCCTCACCGGCCCGGCCGGTCTGACGCTGCCGGCGCTGCCGCTCGGCATCACCCTGGCCGACCCGTTCGCCGCGGCCAATCCTGGTCAGCTCAACCTTCGCGCGAGCTGCACCCATGGCACGCTCAGCGTGGTGGTGTCCGGCCTCACGGTGACCGGCAACGGCACCGCCGCGCTCGACTGCGCGCCGAGCTGGCAGCAGGCGGTCGCTGCCCTGGCCGCGCTGGCCTACACCCCGCCCTGGCCGGTGGTGGCCGACACGATCGTCGTCACCGTGTATGACCAGGCCGGCGACGAAACGGCGATCTCGCTGACGTTCGGCGCGCCGGTGCCGCCGCCCGCGGAGGTGACAGCGGTCGCGCCGGTTCTCCCCACAGTCACCGCGCGGCGGGCGCATGACTTCTCCGCCATGGTCGCGGTCAACACCCATCTCGATTTCGGGGTGTCCGGCGCGACGCCGCAATATGGCGACCTGGTCGCCGTCGCCGGTCTGATCAACCTGATCTGGGGCCGCAGCGGGGTGGCGCCGCTGTTGCGCGACTGCCCCGGCGCGAACACCGATCCGGCCCTGTGGGGCACCTTCAGCCAGCTCTGCACGCCGCTGCCGGCGCGGTTCATCGCCTATATCGGCGAGACGGCGCCGGGCGGCTACGCCCCGACGATCGCCAACGCGCTGGCGATGGGCGATCTGGTGGTGGCGCTGGAAGGGCCGGACGAGCCGGACACGGCGGCGGGCAATGGGCTGACCGGCGGGCTCACCGCGGCCGCGGCGATGGCGGCCGCGGCGACCTACATGCCGATCTTGTTTGCCCAGGGCCTGCTGCACAATCTGCCGGTGATCAATTTCAGCTTCGGCCAGGGCTGGACCGCGGCGAATGACTGGCAGGGCGATTACGCCGCGGTGGGCAACCTGGCGGCGGTCTGCACCTATGCCAACGCCCATACCTATCCGGGTGCCCTGCCGCCGGCGGCGACCGTCGCCGCGCTGAACGCCGATGCCCGGCTGGCCGCGGCCGGCCGGCCGGTGGCGACCACCGAGTTCGGCTACCTGTCCACCATCGGGCTCGATGTGCAGGCGCGTTTCCTGTTGGCCGGCCTGTGCGACGCCTTCGCGGCCGGCGCGCCGATCTGCGCGATCTATGCCCTGCTGGACGACATGAGCGGCGCCTGGGGGCTGGCGGATCCGTCAGGGGTGCTACGGCCAGCCGGCACCGCACTCGCCACCCTGCTGGCCCTGCTGGCCGATCCCGAGGCCACCGCAGCGACGTTCGCGCCGGGCGCGCTGGCCTATGCCGCGCCGGGCTGCGCCTCGATCCTGCTGCAATGCGCCGATGGCAGCTTCCGGCTGCTGCTGTGGGCCGAGGCGCCGCTGACCACCGGAGCCAACCCGACCGTCGCGGTGCCGCTCAGCCTCGCCACGCCCATGCTGATCTCGGTCTATGACCCGATGTCCGGCACCGATCCGCTACTCACCGCGAGCGGCACGACGATCGCCCTGGACGTGCCGGTCTCGCCGCTGGTGGTGACGCTGCACCCGGTCTGACCACACGCCCTATCGGGTCCGACCGCTGCCGGCCCCTGGTCGGACCGCATGGCTCCGCTGGTCTGACCATCGCGCCATCCGGTCGGACCGCAGGCCGCATCCGGTCTGACCGAACGCGGCGCCTGGTCGGACCGCAGGCCTCGGCCGGTCTGACCCGCACACTCGCCTCGATCATGTGCGCAGGCCTGCGCCGGCAGAATGTACTGGCACTCACCCGGGCACCAGCGGCGCGGGTACTTCCAACATCGCGGGAGCTGCTGCTGCTTCATCCGGTCTGACCGCCCCCCCCGCGATTGACAGCCACGCGACGGCCACGCCAGCATGGCCCAGGCATAGACTGTAAGCACCGACTAGGCCCGCTGGGGGAAACCCTGGCGGGCCTTTTTCATGTCCGCGGGATGGTCGGCGCCGGCCGCTGCAACACCGGCCAACGGGCCGCATCGAGCGCGGTCTGCATTGCGTCGAAGCCAATATCGGCGAGAAACACCCGCACCATGACCCCGGCGCGGGCGGTCGGCAGGGTGGTGTCCTGGCCGGCCACCAGACGTTTGAACGCGGCGGCATCGAGCACCACGGCCAGGGTCTCGGGCGTGGGCTCCGGCGGCTTGCTGCCACCGCTGCCCTGATGCGGCGGCTCCCCGCGTGGTTCGGTTGCTGCGGTTTCGGTCCCGCTCATGCCACCCCCGCGGTTGCCGGTGTCGTCATCAGCGCCGCCGCCGCGCCGTAGCGGTCGGGCCAGCTCTCCGGCCGCGGCGTGCCCGGCGCCCAGACCCGCAGGTAGTAGTCCCACGCGCCCGCCGCGTCGCCGATCGCCGGCAGCGGCGCGGGGTCCGGCAGCAGCGCCAGCCGCGCCACGCAATAGGCGAGGTCATCGCACCAGGCCACGGCTTCGAACACCTGATCCAGTCCCGTGGGGATGCACAGCGCCTGGCAGATTTGCACCATCAGCGGCCGGGTGGCCTCGCCTGTCGTCACCGCCAGAACGGCGCCGTTTTTCTCGCACTGCCAAAACCCGCGCGCATACGGAACCGGCACCTGCAGGCGGCGCGACCATTCGGATTCCTGGCCGGCGATCGCCAACAGCAGACACCGCGCCGCCGGCGTGTCGTAGCGGGCCAGCAGCGGCGCGGCATGGGCGATGATCGGCAGGAATTGCGCGGGCGTCATCGACGTTCCTTCTCGAGTTCAGCCGCTTCGAAAAGCTTGCCTTCGCGGCCACACAGCACCGGCGAGCTGCGCGCGGAGCGGCAGTCCATCTGCAACCCCTCCCCGGTCACCACGTCGTAGATGGCGTCACAGCGGTGCGCGGAGGGCGTCGCCGGCGGCGGCTCGGCCACCCTCACATGGTGCTTGCAGCACAGGCAGATAGGCACCGGCGCCAGGGTCACGGTGGCGCCTTCGGCGGTGATGCCAGAATCTCCAGCGCGGCAGCGGTGCGTTCGTGCGCCGCCGCGATGCGATCGAGACCGTCGAGAAATGACCCGAGGATGTCGGCCACCGCTGCCAGTACCTCCTTATCGCCCTTGGCCTCGGTCAGTCGCTTGGCGATGAAGGCACCGGTGCTCATCGGCTGCGTCCCTTGCGCGGTTCGGCGGGGAACGGCCGCGTCGGGATCCCGCCGCTGAGGATCTGGTAGAGCGAGTCGATCACCGGGTCCCAGGTGCCGGCGGCGTTGCGCGCATTCACCGTGGCGATCTCCGCCGGGAAGATCCGATAGTAGGGCAGGATCGTGGCCAGCGGCGGCTGGCCCACCTCGTACTCGGCCCGCAGCAGCAGCGAGACGATCAGCCGCGCGCCATCGCGGCCGGTGACCAGCGCCCATTCGGCGCCGTCGTGACGCGGCTGGCGCAGGAACAGCATGGTGCCGACCACGGCGTGGCGCAGGAGATCACGCGGCTGCGCGACATAGAGGCTGTCATAGAGGCTGTCGCTCATTGGATCGTGCCCTCGGGCAGCGGGTAGAGGTTGTCGCACAGCAGCCGGGCGCGGCCTGCGTCGGGCAGCCGTTTGTCGCAGCACGGGCAGGCATCGCACAGCAGCCGGCCGTCGCGGGCGAAAATACCCCAGTCGGACCCGACCGTCTGCACAGTCAGACCATCGCGCCGTTCGGTCGGACTGATCCACCCGTCTGGTCGGACCTCGGTCATGGCGCGCGCCGCGAGCGCAGGGTGATGGTGATTTGCTGCGGCCCGGCATCCGGCGTGCCGAATTGCTCCAGGAAGTCCGTCACGTCCCGGATCACCGCCGCGATCCCGCTATGCTGTCGCTCGGCCTGCACCATCTGGGCCGCGCCGTCGACATCGAACGCAATGGTCAGATCGTGGACATCGCTCATGCCATGTCGGCCCCCAGCGAGACCAGGATCGCGCCGTCGTCGGTCAGGCAGACGCGCAACAGCGGCCGTGGCGCTTTCATGACGATCTCCTGTTCGAGCATGCGCTGCCTGATGAAATCCAGCATCGTTCGGCGCATCCCAGCGCCTCGATCGCCCGCAACAGCGCGCGCGCCTGCACTCGGCTCAAGACCACGTCGCGGAGATGGTCGTAGCGCCGGCTGCTGGAGAACTCCACGCTCCACGTCAGCTCCTTGAGCGCCCGGTTGAACGCCGACATCTCACGTTTGCTGACCGGCCCCAACAGCGTGCGAAGCGCGTCCTCGGTCATGGCGCGCCCGGCTCCTTGTGTTCGACCACGTCCGGGTTGTTGCGGCGGACCATCGCGGCCAGGGTCTGCTCGTCGCGCTTGGCCATGATGACGATCTCGCCGTCATAGCCGTACGGCGTCGCATCGAAGGCGATCTCGTCGCCGGCCTGCAGCCGCTTGAGATTGGCGAATGACAGACCAAGGATCAGCACCTTCCGTCCGCTCTCGGTTCGGCCGGTTGCCTTGATCATGCCAGCGGCCGCACCGTGGTGGCGGTGATCACCCCGACCGCCTCCAGCCCCTGCGGTCCCTGCACGCACACCTGCCGGCCCTGCATCGTCCTGCACCAGGCGGCGCAGGCCTCCCGCGAGCCACGGAACACCAGCGGCGCGATCTGCGCCTCCGCCTGCCAGGTCAACACGCGAACGCTCACCGCCGGCGCATCCGTGGGCAGGACGCCCGCCGTGCTTGTGGGGGGTGGTTTCGCTGGCGGCGTCGGGGGCGGCGGGATCTTGGCCATGCTCATCGCTCCCGCAGCGCCCGCTGGTTCCAGCCGAGATGCCAGGACAGCCGCGGCACTGACGGCGTGTTCGAACCGTAAGGGTTGGTGTGAAATTCATGCCCGAGCCGGTGTGCGATCACGCCATCGGCGAAGGCGTCAATGTCGAGATCGCGCGCCGGCGCACCAGGTTCGAGGAGGCGCGCAAAGGCCGCCTCCTGCGCGGCTAGGCTCTCATCCGGCATCGGTCACCTCCCTGGGCGGCAGCGCGGCGATGCGCGCCAGCTCGCCGTCCACCTCCGCCACCGTGGCGTGGATGACCGGGCCGCCGCGATCGGGGTCCGTCGCGCAATAGGTCTCGAAATCGCATTCGATATGCAGCCCGAGCATGCCGCGCAGCACCGAGACGACGTGGCCGTTGGGGAGGTGCGCCTCGGCACGCTCGGCTTTGTGCGGCAACAGGTCACCGATCGCCGGCGCTAGGTCCGGCAAGGCCGCGCGCAGCCGCGCCATCATGGCCACGTTTTCCGGCGTGGCGCCCAATGTCGCATGCGGTGTGAACACCAGGTCGGCGTAGCAGATCATCGCGGCCACGGCGGTAACAGGAATACCGGCCGCACGTCGGAGGTCACGCGCGTCATCGCCACCGCCAGCGCCGCCGCCGGCACCCCCTCGGCCACCGCCTCGGCCTGCCAGGCGGCAAGCAGGTCCCAGGTCAGCATCGCCGCCTGAGCGTGGCCACGCCGCTGATAGTCACTGCCGCCGAGAAGCCCGTCGGCGCGGCCGCAGAGGAACCCGGCGACCAACGCAAGCTGATCCTCATCCGCCGCGATCTCAGCCGCCAGCCGTCCGGGCGGCGTGTCGCGCCCGTCAATCACCTGGTAATGCTGCGGGATCAGCATGTCCGGTGCTCCTCGTGGCGGCGCCTGCACCCAACGGCCGGCCGCATCGTCATGTGACCAGGCTGGATGCGCCGCCAGCAGCTCCGCCGCCCAAGGGAACGTCGCCAGCTCCGCATCGGTCACCCAACCGAGCGCGCCGAGCGCGATCGACTGCCAGCGGCCGGCGCGGTCCACCCGCACCGGATAGTCCAGATCATCGGCCAACACGCGCTCCCATCCGCTCAGCCACGCCGCGAACTTGGCCGGGTCGGTGAACCGGTCGGCCGGCGCGCCGTCGGCACCGTCCAGCGGCAGCACGCCACGGCTGACCGAGAGCCGGGCGAGACGCTGCACCTGTCGGGCCTGCCAATCATCGGTCATCGTCGCTCGAGGCGGCCATAATCTCGTCCTCAATGGCCTCCAGCTCAGCAATTTCTTCTGGTGTGAAGATCGTCACCTGCCGGTCATCGAGCGGCGGTTCGGTGTGGCAAAGGCTGACGTACCTCACGCCTTCCTCATTGCCGACGTGATCCATGTATTTTTTGAGCAAGGCCCGATAGTCGATCGCGTCGCTCACTGTCACAGCACCATGTACGCCACCAGCAGGATGTAACTGCAGGCGGTCAGGACGATCGCGAATCGGGCGAGCTGGCGCGTCGCGCGGAGCTGCCGCTCCAGGGCCATCACGCGCAGGTCGAGCGACAGCGAGTGGGTCATGCCAGGGCCTGCGCCAGCAGCCAGGCCAATGTCGCCAGCCCGGCGGCGACGACCGCGGCAATGCCGACCCGCGCGGCCCAACGCTCGCCCCGGCGGATGCTCCGGCGCAGCGCGCGCTTGCGGGCCAGCGTGCTCATACGGTCGCCCGCGCCGGCAGCGCCATGCGCCCGATCGGCCGGTCGATCGCCCGGCTCAGTTTCAGCCGCAGGGCGTCCGCCCGCTGCGCCGCCGCGCGCAGCAGCGGGATGTCGGCCGCCGGCAGGGCGAGCGCCCAGCGGTTGCCCTCGATCCCCTCGATCAGCACCGCCCGGTCAATGTCCGAGAGCACCAGCAGCGGCCGGCCGTGCCGCAGCACCGCCACCAGGCTGACGACGCGGGCGATCACCTGCGCCCGCTGCCAGCGCGCCACGTGCTCACCCGGCGGCGGCGGCCGGTGCAGGATCGCCTCGGCGGTGCCGGCCACATCAGCCAGCCGGTGCAGCAGCAGGGCGCGCTCGATGTCATCCAGGTTCAGCAGCACCGGCCGCCGCGTGCGCGACCGCGCCGGCGCGGCGACTTCCAGGAAGGGCCGCCGCAGCGTCATGCCGCGGCCTCCGGGAAGCGGGCGGCCAGCTTGCTGCCAGGGATCGGCGCAAACAGGTTGTCCAGGATCGGATTGTCCGCCACCCAAATCATCTCGGGCATCGGTGGGCGCAGCGTCACGGCACCGGCGCGGTCGATAGGCCACGCGCTGGCGCGGTAAGCGCCCGGCGCGGCGCTGACGATCATCACCGCCTCGGTGCGGTCGGGCCGGTCAATCGGCGCCAGCCCCGCGAGGGCCGGATCACTCTCGGGCCCGTTGCGGGCGCTCCAAGCCTCGAAGGCGATCCAATAGGCGATGATCGGGGTGGCGGCGATCAGCACCCGCAGCATGGCGGCGATCGCCACTTTCAGCGGCTGCGCCGGCATCTCGTTCAGCCTCAGCATCGCCTCACCATGCGCGGTGAACAGCCCGATGGTGGGCCGCACCGCGTCGCCCGCGCGCAGGAGGTCCTGGGCGTACTCGGCGGCGGCAGCGGCGAGCGCGTCCGGCGCGGCGGCGAGGGCGATCAGCCCCGGCGCAATCGGGCCGGTCCGCTTGGCCCGCAGATCGGTCAGGATCTTGAAGCCGCTCGCGATCACCTGGTCCGGGGTGGTCGCGGTGAGGACGGTCACGTCGGGGTCGGACATACTTGGCTGTCTCCCAACGTCATGTTGCCGCCAGACTCGCGGCTGTGCAACCCGTCGGCGAGGATAACAACGGGATTGTGGGCGGGCGGACGGGAACGCAGCGAGAACGGAGATTCAGCGGACCGAGTCGCCGACCCGATTCCCCTGCCACGCTGCCAGCCGCGCGGCACGCTCGGCGCGCTCGGCGGCGATCTTCGCCCGAATGCGCTCCCCCTGCCCCGCAAGAAGCCCCGCCGCATCGGCAGAAACGCCCGAATTTGCAGCGAAATGCAGGCTGCCCGAGAAACCAGATTCAAGGTTTAGAGGGCTTACGGAGTGGCGCGGCTGGGCGGCCAGTGGATAGGCCCGCAGCATCGGCGCCGCCCCGCCAGGGTCTAGGACATAGGCGTTGGAGGTCTGTGCCACCCGCCAGCCGACGCGCACCAGCCGCCGCTGCCACATCACCAGCCCCAGCTCGCGCGCGGTGTTCAAACTCCGCTGCACGGTGGAAATTTCCACATGGGCATTGGCGGCCAGCCGCGCATGGCTCGGATCGCAACGGCCGGTGCGGGACAGATGCTGCTCCAGTTCCAGGATCACCCATTCGCCCTTGGGGGTCAGCCGACCGGCCCGGGTGTGGGCGTGCACGAGGTAGCGAAACCGGGCGCGGCGCTCGCGGTCGAGCGGCACCTGACGGCCATCGCCGAACACGGAATTGCGGTGCCAGGGTCTCGGATGTGCCTGATAACGCGCGGCATACGACATGGGCTTGCCCCCCTGTCGAGGCTGGCCGCGAGACGCACATCCCCCATGCAAGAACGAGCTTGCAAACTGCAACGCCATGTTGGATGATCTGGGCCTAGCGAGAGGCCTGAGACCGCTGTGCCAACAGCGGGATCATCCAGGGATGCGGCTCCGGCCGCTCTCGATTTGGTGTGGTGGTGAACTCCTATACCCGGGCGGGCGAGTCCCGCCCGGTGTCACCAGCCTGACCCGACTCCCCCCATGGTTGCAAGAGTTATTCACAACGCCGCGTTGGCGTGCCGAGTCGTCAGCCGCGACTCGTGGACGCTGGCCGTTTCCGCACGGTCTGACTGCGCGGCGATTTGGTCGGACGGAAGGCCGCGCTCGGTCGGACCTCACCGCCCCGGATGGGTGGTGAACTCCGTGCGGTGGTCCTCCTGCGGCGGCACGGCTTCGCGCAACAAACGCTCGGCATGGGTCAGGCTGTGCTCGTGCGGGTCTACCGCGACGATCTCAAACGTCCGGCCGGGGTAGCGCGCGTCGATGGAGCGGAGCAACGCGATCAGCTCGCCATACTCCGCCAGGCTGAACCGTCCGCGAATCACCACCGCCGTGATCCCTGCCTCGCTCATCGCTCCCCTCGCCCGCGTGGCGTCCAGCCAACCACACCGAATGGCCCCTGGCCGCCGTCATGCGACCCGGAATCATCCAGGCTTTCGTGCCACTGCTCCCAGGCCAGCGCTGCATCCCAATCCGGTGGCCGCATCAGGCCGCGCGCGGCGATGAACGCCACCAGGTCGTCAGGCGTGAAGGCGGGCCCGTCCATCTCCAGCACGCAGCGGTCGATGATCTCGCACGGCGTGCCGGCGGTGTATTCCCGGTCGATGAAGCCTACGCGCTCATCCGTCCAGGCCGGCCAGTGCAGGCCGCAGGGCATGTGTGGCCAGAAAAGCGGGGTCTCGTAAGAGCGCGCCCGCGCCGGCTTCATCGGCCTCCGGGCGGCACATAACCGGACGGCGGCCGCACGAACGTGCTGTCGCCGGTCAGATCGCCCATCCGTTCATGGAGCCACATCAGCCGGCGCGCCTGCTCGAGCGGCAGCACCGCAATCAGCCGCGTCACGTCGCCCGGCAGGTGGTCGAGCACCGTCTGGCGCAGCGCGGCGGTGGTGGCGGCCGAGGTGGTGACCGCCGTGGCCAGCGACTCCAGGCTGAACCGCGGGTCGTCGGTCTCAATCTGCACCATGACGACGAGCGAGGTCATTCACCTTGGTCCGACTGTGAGGCGGTGGAGTCTGCCTGCACCGGAATTTGGTCCGACCGTGCCGCCGTGGAGTCTACCGCCGCCGGGGCGTCGGTCTGACCACCCTTCTTCATCCAGCTCAACCGGTCCCGCAAGAGACCATGCGCCAGCCTGACCAGGTTGGCCGGGGCCGGCTTGTTGCTCACGCCATGCAGGCTCGCCATCAGCGTGATGACCCGCTCGATCTCGCCCAGGTCCGCCGGCAGTCGGTCCGGTCTGCCCGGCGGTACGACCATGACCGGCAGGCGGTTTCGCGCGCGCTGCTGCTGCACCATTGCCGGAATGGCGCGGCTGAACCACTCGCCCAGAGTTTGATTGTCCCGCTCGGCGGCGGCGATCGCCGCGTTGCGGATCTCCGGCGCAATGCCCTTGATCGTCCACGGCTTGACCCGATCCTGGTCTACCTCTGCCGCCGCCCGGTCTGCCTTGCCCGGCCGCCGGTCCGCCCGGCTCGATGGCGGGTCTGCCTCTGGCGCTGCCAGGTCTGCCTCTGGCCCTTGCGGGTCCGCCCGGTCGGCTTCGGCCCGCGGCTGGTCTACCTCGCGAGCCTGCTGGTCTGCCCCGATCGCCGATTGGTCTGCCTCTATGGTGCTGCTGGCGGCCATGGTCCGACTGTCTCCCCTGTATGGTCGGACCACATTATCATTCCGGTCGGACTACGCAACGCCGCGTTGTTCCGGTGGCGGGTCGGGCGGCACGCTCAGCAGCGCGTCGCGCAGCCGGGTGCGTTCCTCGGGGTCCTGAACGCTCTCGATGAACCGGCAGGTCAGACAGAGCTCCGGCGCGGCCGGGTCCTGCACGAAAGACACGATGTGCCAGCCGCAGCCGCGGCACTCGAATTCAACTGGCATGCGGTACGGCCGGAGCGGCCGTCAGCCACGGCCAGCCGTCCAGCGTGGCGCAACGGGGCGAACACCAAGACGCGTCGCGCGGCTGGCCCAGCCGGTCGGTCCAAAGTCCAACCACGAACACCCCCTTGCAGTGATGGCAGCGCCGGCAGCGCTGGCTGGCCAGACGCGGGGTCGGCAGCGGCACCAGCACGCCGGCAATTTTCATATGCACGCCGCGCGCGGCAAGGGTCATCGCTCGGACCGCAGTCCGGCGATCAGATCCAACGCCATGTCGGCATACTCGGCGATCGCCGCCGTGAGCCCAGCCGCGGGCAGGGGAGGGGAGGCACGAATCACGTTGGCGCTGATCATCGCGCAGGCGACCAGAGTGACGATCGGCTCCTCCTCCCGTGTGCGGCGGTCGAGATCCTTGATCAGCCGGACCAGCGCCGGGGCGTTCTGGACCGCGAGCATGCGCACTGCGCCAACCCAGAGGTCGTGAGCGTCCGCCTCCGCTCGTGCCTCGGGCCCGACTGCGGCCGCTTCGCGCAGTTGCGCCAGCGCCGCATCGAAGCCAGCGCCCAGGCGGCTCATGTGACGCTATCCAGGCGGCCCACGGCGTTCGCCGCGCACATCAGGTACTCGAAGCCGATGCGGCGCTCGGCTGCCGTGGCCCTTCCCAGCCCGATGGCCAACTCGGACAACAGGCGCAGCTCCACCTCGATAAGCCCGGGCAACGCGCGCCACAGCGCCGCCATGGCGTCGTGCGACTCCTCCGGCAGCACCACGGGCGGCGGGATCGGCGAGCAGCCCGGGATGTGCGCCTCGCAGCTCACGCCCGCGACCAGCGCGACGACGTCGGCACCCGCGTCGGTGTTGCCACGCCAGGCGCGCACGGTCACACCATTGGCGTCGAAGAATTCCTCAGTCGGCACCACGGTGATGCTGGCAATGGTCGGTGTTTTGTCCACAGGCTTACCCCCAACGTGCGGTTGTCCCCATAGAGGGGGCAACCTTGTTTCATGTGGATCAAGTCGGCGGGCGGCGCCCGTTTGCGGTCGGTTTGCGTGCTGCTGGCGCAGGCCGTTCGGCCGCCAACGTCACTGAGGTGGCGGGCCAGTGAATGCGCCCCGCCGCCGGCGGCGTGTCCGGCAGCTCCGGCTCTCCGCCGCCGTTGACCGGCACCGGCAGGCTCTCCGTGCCGCGCTGTTCGAGTGCCGCCTGCAGGTGATCGCGCACCCGGATCACCGCCAGCGCATCATCGACCGGCACGCGTACCGTCATAGTCGCGAACTTGGTCATACCAACTCTCCCTGCTTGACCGGCGGCCGGTAGCCGGGGTCACCGGGGAAATCGCTCGCCGGACCCGCAGGCCCCGCATCCTCCGGTGGCAGCCAGCCGTCCTCGGGCGGCGGCCCGGGATCATCCTCGGGCGGCGCGCTGGTGCCGGCGGTCGCCGGCGGCTCGGTCCGCCCCCAACTGTCGGCCAGCGCGTCGGTGACCTGGCTGTAGAGCTGCGGCCGGTTCGCCTTGAACCAATCGATCCGCTTGCGCACGTCGGCGTTGTCGACCAGCGCGAAATGCTCTTTGCGCTCGCGCACCGCGGCGAACTGCTGCACCAGCTCCATCGCCACCGCGATGTTCTTGGCCTCACCGCGCAGCACCAGGCTGCTGGGCTCCACGGGTTTCGGCGGCGCCGGGTTCTCGCCGCGCGCCCAGGCAGCGATCGCCGCGCCGGTCGCCTCAGAGAGTGGCTGGCCTTCCGGGATCAGCGGGTCCAAATCCTCCTGTGGCTTGAGGATCACCGGCACCCCAGGCGCCATGGTCGGCTGCAACAGCAGCGCCGTCGTCATCGCGTAGGGGATGTCCTCGCCGCAAATGGGCGCCCAACCGCCATCCGACCATTTGGTCTTGCCGGTCTTAGGGTCCTTGGTGATCAGCAGCTTCTTCTTCGCCTGGCACACCAGGATCACGTGCATGTTGAGCTGCCACAGCCGTTGCAGCATGTGCATGTGCGCACCCTTCGGCGCGATCCATGACGCCGCCTTGACCGCCTCGAATTTAGACGCATCGCCACGCGACAGACGCAGGATTTCCTCACCCTGCCAGTCCAGCACACCGCCCGGTCCAACATGCTCCCAGGAAAAATTGTCGCAGATCCACACACGCACCCCGGCCTTTTGCGCCACCACCGCCGCGGCTTCGAACAGTTGGGGGCGGAACGGCTCGCGCAGCGGCAGGTGTTTGAATTTGAATTTACCGGCGTAAAACAGCGCCCGCCCGTTCTCCGTGTCGGCCACCCCGATCTCGCCGCCCTCGGCGAGCCCGGTGGCGAGGCGCAGTGCGGAATAGGTTTTGCCGGTGCCATAGGTGCCGGTCAGCATGATCAGCGCGTGGGACGCGCCGCGCACCGCGGGGGCGTAGATTAGCGGCGGCGGGGTGTAGCCGTCAGGCATAGGGGGGCGATCCGTCGCCGGGGGCATGTTTGGTGTCGTCGTGCTTGAACACCTCCGTCGAGAGCTGCTCGATCGGCACGCGCCCCTCCGTGCCGGGCCAGCCGTTGCACGCCATGGCCAGGCGCTTGGTCCCGGCCTGGAAGCCGGGCAGGCACTGGTCGCACAGCACGGCATAGGCGCCGTCCATCGGCAGACGACAGCCCACGCAACCCCAGCCATGGCCGGCGATCGGCGCGCGGCGCTCCAGCATCATGACATTGCGCACGGCCGCTGATTCATCGTGGCAGATGCAGCAGGCACCAAGCCACACCTCATAGATCAGCGCATCGTTCATCGTGGCCCCATCAGCGTCAGTAGAGTCCAAACTCATCCGCCGAGGTTCCCGGCCTTCATCAT
>Ga0210386_10001387_pt1 | contig 21640 bp, 16 predicted proteins | sample IncBWH32OmetaG_FD_160091 | JGI IMG/M metagenome (GOLD analysis project Ga0210386, IMG submission 160091) | Forest soil microbial communities from Barre Woods Harvard Forest LTER site, Petersham, Massachusetts, United States - Inc-BW-H-32-O ...
ATCATTCAGTTTATAAATCAACACAATGTCCACATCATTAGGAATATCCTGTCTTGCAGGGTACCAACCACCGTTATTAATACCTTGTATCTGAAAGAACGTTCTTGAATATGTATACCCAACCCAGCCCGTCAATTTTCCGAATTTCTTTTTAAAGAATAATTCAACACCGTACGATTTTCCTTTACCAAAGAGCAATTCACTCTCTACACTTTGGTTCAAAATAAGCTGGGCACCGTTCTTATAATCGATCTCATTCTGCATTTGCTTATAATAGGTTTCAACAGAAAATTCATAATTATTATCATCAAAGTTTCTGTAGTAACCCAACGAAACCTGGTCAGATATTTCAGGCAGAACATTGTTACTGCTTGGTATCCATAGATCAGTAGGAGTAGAGGTGGTGGAATTAGAAAGCAAATGCATGTTCTGGACATTTCTGTCATACGATGCTTTTACAGATGAAGTTTCGTCTAACAGATAATTAAAGTTAGCACGTGGTTCAGGATTAATATATGTTTTCACAAACTGCCCGCTTGAATATTTTGCAGAGTCTGTTTCATTACCATTAGCATCGTAGGTATAAAATGTTCCTGCACCGAGCAAACTAAATGTGGTTAATCTTAAACCAGCCATAAAGCTTAATCTTTCACTTAGTTTAACCTGATCAGATGCATAAATTGAGTTTTCCAATGCATAGCGTGTTTGTATATTGGTGCCATTAATATTCGAATCATTTGATACCAGATTACCGGGAACAATGGTGTGATAAATGGAATTAAAACCAAATAATATTTTGTTCTTGTTGTTAGGGAAATATTGAAACTCTTCCTTTAAACTCCAGTCACGAATGGTTGATTGAATGCCTAAATTAATGCCTGCAGCTGTAATATCAATATTGTAATCGTAGTTACTGAAAATAACAGAAGTATTGGAAAACAGCTTAGGCCCGAATATGTGGTTCCAACGAAATGTACCCGTGGCATTACCCCAGTTGATACCAAAAAGATTATCAGCGCCAAGCACATCTTTACCAAAATAACCAGATAAATAGATCCGGTCTTTATCACCAAGTGTGTAATTGCCTTTAGCATTAAAATCATAAAAATAAAGACTGCTATTACGTAACGAAGCATTGTTCGAGAGCTTTAAAAACACATCAGCATAGGTTCTTCTACCCGCAATTAAAAATGAGCCTTTTCCTTTTTTTATGGGTCCCTCAAAATTTAATCTTGAAGCTATCAGCCCTATACCACCGCTTAAATGATAGGTCTGATCATTACCATCATTCATCTTAATATCTTCAACCGAAGCCAGGCGGCCACCAAACTGAGCAGGCATTCCGCTCTTGTACAAAGTCACATCTTTTATGGCATCGGAATTAAATACAGAGAAAAAGCCTAACAAGTGAGATGCATTGTAAACAGGTGCATCATCGAGCAATATTAAGTTCTGATCAGCAGCGCCACCACGAACGTAAAAGCCACTGTTTCCATCTCCAGCCGACAATACACCGGGAAGTAATTGTAATGTTTTCATTACATCCTTTTCGCCAAATATTACCGGTATGGTACTTATCTGTTTTACATCTAACTGAATTAAGCCTGTCTGTGTGCTTGTTACATTCGCGTTTGATTTTGTTCCCTGTACTTTTACCTCTTCCAGTGATTTACCCGCTGTAACTAATCTCAGGTTTTGTTTAATGTTCTGATGCAAAGAGATCTTTATAGAATCTGGCCGGTATCCTAAATAAAAATAAACGAGTGTATAATTTCCTTCGGGTAGCGTTAATGAATAGAAACCATATTCATTTGTATTTGCTCCTGTAGTAGGTAATTCCTTTACTGAGGCCACTACACCAATAAGCGCTTCGCCAGATGCTGAGTCCTTTATGGTACCGCTTATTGTAAAGTTAGCTTGAGAAAAAACAGATGTAGCTGAAACTATGAATAGTATCAACAGAAAGAGTCGTTTTATAAACATAATGGCATTGTCCGCATTTAGATGTGCTTTTCTCTTACTAGTTTAATTGCCTCAGATTTAACGCATCAAATGTACGGAAATTGTTAACCCTTCTTTTTTTTCTTTCTTTCCCATTTATCCAATGCATCTCTCATCTCTTTATGCATAAACTCCAGAAATTCAGCCTGCTCTTGCAAAGCATCATTAAATTCCTTGTATTTACTCGAACGGGCACTTAGGGCTTCTTTCATTATTTCGCCAAAGAAACTACGCCTGGCCATTTTCTTTTTTATCAGTGTTACCCAGCCCGACATATTTATTTTGAAATAACGTTTCCTATCACCAGGTAATGTAATGTATTCCACCAGGTCCCTGGACATCAGGTAATTCAGCGAAGTACTTACTGCGCTTTTGCTTATCTTCAGGTATTCCAGTATTTCTTCAAAGGATTTGTGCGGCGGATCAGCTATTATGAGGTAGGCAAATATTCTTCCCATAGCAGGTTGAAATCCTTCCTTTTCAAAAGATACTCCTATCTTTTCAACATAGTCTTTTGCTGACAGTTTTTTTTCTACTTTCATTTTCTCAGATAATGGAGGTTATCAAGGAGCAAATATAATAGTTTTTTTGGTTCTGTAATTACAGAACTAATTGTATATTTGCACTCTCTTTCTATGAATATACAAACATTCAGAGCATTTCGTAGTCGCAATTACAGGTTGTATTTTACCGGTCAATCGATTTCACTTATAGGAACGTGGATGCAACGAACTGCTGTATACTGGGTTGTGTATATTCAAACACATTCTGAATTTATGCTGGGTGTAACAGTATTCGCAACACAGTTTCCAAGCTTTCTGTTTTCTTTATGGGGTGGAGTAATATCTGACAGGTTCAATAAATATCGTGTTCTTCTTACCACGCAAATTGCATCATTAGTGCAGGCTGCTTTGCTTGCCTTATTAGTTCTGTATAACCATTATACAGTATGGGAAATACTAACACTAAGCGTGCTACTAGGTATAATTAATGCATTCGATGTTCCTGCAAGGCAATCGCTGGTATATGAAATGGTGGATGATAAGAATGATCTTTCGAATGCTATTGCCCTTAACTCATCCATGGTTAATCTTGCACGTTTAGTTGGCCCGGCAATTTCAGGGATAGTATTAGCAAAACTGGGGGCCGGGGTCTGTTTCCTGATGAATGCATTGAGTTTTGTAGCAGTAATAATATCACTGTTATTAATGAGATTGAATATTCCTGACCCTGAAGTAAAAGATAAAAACCTTGTGCATGAACTTGAAGAAGGGTTTAGGTATTTAAAAGCAACTCCCTCAATAGGGCTGATCATTTTGTTTCTTGGTTTTTCAAGTTTCCTGGTGCTTCCTTACAATACACTGCTTCCTGTATACGCAAAGGTTATTTTTAAAGGAGATGCTTCAACGTTTGGTTATCTGAATAGCTTTATTGGCCTGGGGGCTATATGTGGTACTATTTTCCTTGCTTCTTTAAAGCCTGGTGCTAACCTGAGAATGATTTTGTTCATCAACACTATTTTATTCGGAATCGGGTTAATATCATTTTCGCACATAACATATTTTCCTTTAGCCTCGGCATTTGCTATACTAACTGGTTTCGGAATGATGTCGCAGGTAACAATAAGCAATACCATTATTCAAACTACCGTTTCACAAGAAATGCGTGGGCGCATAATAAGTTACTTCGCAATGGCCTTTTTTGGAATGCAGCCATTAGGCGCATTAATGATAGGGGCTATTTCGAGATACTTTGGTACACCCATAACAATACTTGGGCAGGGTATTGCCGCTCTTTTAATTGCCTTCTGTTTTTTGCCTTATTTCAGGAAAGCCGCAACTATTAAACAAGACCTATAACTAATAACCAAAACGCAAACACTATGGAAGAAAACACAGCCCTTTTCGTAATGGATATGCAAGCGCCTATGCTGGCAATGTATCCTGATATTATGGGATTTGTACCCAATGTTAAAAAAGCAATAGCACATGCACGAAGCAAAAAAATACCTGTCATTTATGTGGTGATCGGTTTCAGGCCCGGCGCACCTGAAGCAACTGCACCAATGAGAGAACGTTTTGGAAAGATGAATATGGAAGAGTGGGTGAAAATACTTCCGGAGTTGGTGCCACAAGAAGGTGAAATAACTATAACAAAACGCCGTGTGAGTGCATTCACAGGTAGTGACCTTGAAGTTGTTCTGAGAGCAACCGGAATTAAACACATGATATTAACAGGTATTGCTACAAGCGGTGTTGTACTGTCAACTGCGTGTGAAGCGTCTGATAAAGATTACCGTATTAGTGTATTATCTGACTGCTGTGCTGATCCTGACCCGGAAACGCATAAACTACTTACTACTAAATTTTTTACACGGCGCGGAACTGTATTGACAGTTGATGAATGGTGCAAATAAAATGAATGAATAAGTCCTGTGGTAATTACTGCAGGACTTTTACTGCATCATACTTTATCTCTACATCATCTTTGTAGGTAATGGTAAGGAATAGATTTCCTGCTTCATCATAATACCTCCACTTGTCTTCCATTACACCCATGCTGTATTGCCCCTCAATTTGTTTCTTTCCATCAGGGTAATACCATGTATGCGTACCATCAGGCCTGCCCTGGTTATAATTTCCCTGGAAGCGAACTTTGTTATTATCGATGTAATATTCTTTCCATAAGCTGTCTTGCTGGTCATCGGTATATTTACCAATTGAGCGATAGTTGCCAAGTTCGTACGTCCAGATACCTTCGCGCAATCCTTCAACATATTGTCCCTTTGTAATTACGCCTCCACTATCAGCATACTCTATAAAGTCACCATCTTCCTGCCCATTTAAGAAATTACTTTCCCTTCGAGTTTTTCCATTATCAAAATACCATATCCATTTTCCCTGCTGGCGGCCTTGGTTATCATACTTGCCAATTTCAAATACTTTAGAGCTGGCATAAAAATATTTCCACTGCCCAACTTTATTTCCATTCAGGTATTTACCAATCGATTTCATTTGTCCGTTCTCGTAATACTCCTTCCATTCGCCCTGCTGCAAACCAGCAGTATCTAAAACACCTTCAGCCATTACTCTTCCACTGTCATATATTTCTGCTTTCACCGGCTTACCCGTTTCATCGTATTCATGGTGCACACCAAATGGCTTTCCGTTCTTTAAAGGGCCTTCTGATTTTACTCTGCCGTTATCATAATATTCAGTATGTGTTTCAAGCTTTGCTAATTCAGGTGCATCGGTTTGCAACACATCACTGATGTATTTTTCAATAGTTACCAAGCTCCCGGCATCAGTATATGTTTTAAAGTAACCATCTCTCTTTCCATCAGTATATGTTCCTTCCCACTTCACGTTTCCGTTCGCGTAAAAGGTCTGCCATAATCCATCTTTATGACCTGCAGTATTATACTGGTTGATCCTGGTTACTTTCTTTACAAAGCCTCCTTTATAAAGTGTTATAACCGTTATCAAAGAATCGGGTGAAAAATCAAATGCTTTTCCTTCTGCTAAACCATCCTTATAAGTAGTAATTCTTGAAAGTTTATTATTCTTAAAGTAATACGATTGGCCTTGCAATGTATCATTAACATAGTTCTCTTTTGATATCAACACACTCTTCGAACTGTCTTTAGCATCGTATGTGTAGCTTGATTTAAATCCATTCTTCTTACCATTTTTATAACTGAATGAAACATACATCAATCCTTTTTCTGTATAAAAATTCCATGTACTATCTAGCACATATTCTTTTCTATTACCCTCTGATTTTATTTTGCCACTCTCATAATATGTTTTCCAATATCCATCAGGTTTACCATTGTGTATAGTACCTTCACTCGAAAGTTTTCCATTAGCATAGTATAGCTTATTATATCCTTCAGTTGTTTTTTGCGCGGAAGAAACGCCCGGAAAAAAAACTGAGCACGCAAGCAATATACCCGCAATAAAATATACTATGTCAACTCTCTTTTTCATTTTTTAATTAGACGACAATTCTAACATTCTCCTTAACGGTTTTTCAGCTGCCTTCATTAATTCCTGTTTCATAAGTAATTCCGGCTTCTCAAATTTCATACAATTATATAGTTTTTCCAAAGTATTTAACTTCATGTGGGGGCAATCATTGCATGCACATGAGTTATTTGGCGGGGCAGGTATAAACGTTTTATGCGGGGAAGATTTCATCATTTGATGAAGAATACCTGTTTCAGTGGCTACAATATATTCATTACCATTATCTTCCTGGGTAAATTTAAGTAAAGCAGTCGTAGAACCAATAAAATCTGCAATTCGTAAAACAGGTTCTTCACACTCTGGGTGCGCAATAAGTTTTGCCTTAGGATTTAATTCCCGTAGGTGATTAATTTTCTCTAAGGAAAATATTTCATGCACCATACAAGCTCCATTCCACAATACCATGTTTCTCCCTGTTTTCTTTACTAAATAAGCTCCTAAGTTCTTATCTGGGGCAAAAATTATTCCTTTATCTTTCGGTACACTATTTATAATTTTCTCTGCATTACTCGAGGTACAAATAATATCTGTCAATGCTTTAACATCTGCAGAGCAATTGATATAAGAAATAACAATATGATCCGGATGTTGCTTAATAAACGCTTCAAATTTATCGGCAGGGCAGGAATCAGCTAAGGAACAACCGGCTCTCAGATCAGGCATTACAACTTTTTTGGTCGGATTTAAAATCTTAGCTGTTTCTGCCATAAAATGCACACCGGCAAAAACAATCATGTCAGCCTTAGTCTTAGCGGCTTGTTGAGCAAGGGCAAGGCTATCTCCAATAAAATCAGCAACGTCTTGAATATCGGCGTCCTGGTAGTAGTGGGCAAGTATAACAGCATTTTTTTCATTTTTCAGTTTATTTATTTCTTCAAATATATCTAAATCAACATCGATCGTTTCCATTTTAATTTTTAAGTTTTCAGGGTATTAACTATTACAATAATATATATCTTTTTATTTAATATCTCTTGTTCTTATTATTAGTCTGTTAGTATGGTTAGTAAAAATAAACCTCAACCGTTGGACTTAACACAATTTGGTGTTAATTAACATATACTGAAACTTTATTAGAACGTAATAATCTGATAACCAATATTAATTTGAGTAATGAACACTGTGTTAGCTATTGTTAATAAAGCCCATTTGTTCATATGTTATTTTTCTCTTTTATGTTAAGACACTGTTAACTTAAAACTAACTAAAAGGATAACTATAATGCTTGAATGAATTAAATTAGTGTATGAAGCTATCTGTTATCCAATACAAAGTTATTTAATAAAGAGATGCTAACAATCTATACCACTCTTATTAACATAACAGGTTAATAAATGTTTCAACGAACGAAGGTTTTTTTTAGTATGTGTGCAATTGCGTAGTAACTTTGCAGGCATAATAAAAAGGCAAGGTAATGAAAATAGCTATTGGTGCTGATCATGCAGGGTTTGAACTGAAGGAAAAAGTAAAAGCTTATCTGCAAAAGAAAGGGGTAGATGTAAACGATTTTGGCACCCATTCATTAGATAGAGCAGATTATCCTGACTTTGCACATCCGGTAGCAAATGCCGTAGAAACCAAACAAGTTGATTTTGGTATAGTTATATGTGGTAGCGGTAATGGCGTGAATATGACCGCTAACCGCCATCATGGTGTTCGTTCAGCCCTTTGTTGGATGGCAGAAATTGCAGTACTGGCCCGCCAGCATAACGATGCTAATGTAATGGCATTACCAGCCAGGTATATGGATGAGAAAGAAGCACAAAAGTGCGTAGATGCTTTCCTTTCAACCCCTTTCGAAGGTGGCAGGCATACAGACAGAGTACATAAAATAGAGTGTTAACATTGAAGTAATATATGGCAAGTCACGTAGACCAGTTCCTTAAAGATGCAGAAAGCAGGGCACATGACCCGGAGCATAAAAGGAAACTGCTTTTTAATATAGGTCAATACGATAAAAAGGTAGTTGTTGGTAAGCAACAATACTCTAATCTTCCTTTGGCCCGTAAAAAGGCATCGGCTATTAAGAGTAAGGTTACTGAGAACATGGAAAAGTACCTTATTGAATTCGAAACCAATTTCAAAAAGAATGGCGGTAAGGTTATATGGGCGCCTGATGCCGAAGTAGCCATGAAGGAGATCATTGATATACTTAAGCGCATTAATGCAAAAATGCTGGTTAAGTCAAAGTCAATGGTAACTGAGGAAGTTGACGTGAACCATATTTGTGAAAAGTATAATATAGAAAGCCTTGAGACTGACCTGGGTGAAGTAATACAACAGATGGATGGAGAAGCACCATACCATATTGTTACCCCTGCTATGCACAAGTCGAAAGAGGATGTTGCAAAGCTTTTTAATGAAAAGAAGGGAACACCTATTGACTGGACACCTGAGCAAATAACCGCATACGTGCGTAAAATGCTCAGAGAAAAATACCCGGTAGCCGATGCAGGAATTACCGGCGGCAACTTTTTAATTGCTGATATCGGTGGGGTAGAGGTAAGTGAGAATGAGGGCAATGCCTTTATGTCAGTTGCTTTTCCTAAAGTACATATTGCTATTGTAGGTATAGAAAAGATACTTCCAACATTGGCGGATCTTGATCTATTCCTTCCTTTACTTGCAACACATGGTACAGGACAAAGAGTTACTGTGTACAATAACATACTTACTGGCCCTCGCCAAAGTGGGGAAGAAGATGGACCTGAAGAGATGTATGTAGTACTACTTGATAATGGCCGTACAGACCTATTAGCTCGCAAAGAACAACGTAGGGCACTTAATTGCATACGCTGTGGTGCTTGCCTCAATGCATGCCCTATATACCGTAATATTGGCGGACACGCCTACGGAACTACCTATAGCGGACCAATTGGCTCTGTTATTACCCCAAGCATGAAAGGAATGAAAGATTTTAAGCATCTCAGTTATGCTTCATCCTTATGCGGCAGGTGTACAGAAGTTTGCCCGGTAGAAATTGATATACACCATTTGTTATTGCTTAACCGTAAAGATTCAGTAGAAGAAGGGTTTACCAACCGCAGCGAAAGAACCATCTGGAACTTCTGGCGTAAGGCTATGCTAAAGCGCAGCCGTATGGAAAGGGGAGGGGCTTCATTCAAGAACTTTATGATACGCAGGTTCTTTAAAGATGCCTGGGGTACACGCCGCGATCTACCTGTTGTAGCGCCAAAGTCTTTCAATCAACTCTGGAAGGAGAGGATGAAGGGGAAAAGCTAGCGGAGTTTAAAAATGATAGGTATAGTATATTTTACTCTTTCTGGTTTTCCATTCTGAATACCCGGTTTCCATTTTTTTGGCAACTTCTTCACTCCTTTTAAGGCCTCTAAATCAAGAGTTGGATCAATCCCTTTCAGTACTTTTATACTATCCATTGTACCATCTTTTTCTATAATAAAACCAATATAAACGGTACCTTCTATACTGTCTTCTCTCTCTTTTATTGGATATTCCACCTTCTCAGAAAGAAATTGAGAGAGGTTCCCGTTAAAACGTGGCATTGTATCCACTTTTGTATAAACACCACTATCCTTTTGTATATGAAAAATCACCGAACTGTCTTGTGCATGTAACAAGAAAGATAGAATTGTGAAACAGAAACAAAAGAAGTATCTCATAATAATTTCATTATGTAGCTATAATGTCGCGACTAACTAAAAGATACAGTCTAGTTAAAGATAAGAAATTTACAAAGTACTACTCCTGCATTAATTCTACTTTTTTTGCACTTCCCACATCATCCCTGTTCAAATAAGCAAGCCTGTGCATTTCCTGTATCTCAAGGGTCATGTGATCGAACTCAACAACAACCTTGCCTTTTAATAAGTAGCAGCCCGGGCCCTGAAAAGGCCATGCTTTGGCTGATGGAGGAAAATGCACGGTATCTATCCAGTAACCATCAAGATCAAGAAAGGTACCGAAATACATGCGCTCTTTTTTTGCTGCAGTGAATACAACTTTGTTGTTAATAAAGTAACCAACTATCTCAACAGTTTTATTTACGTGTGCGGCAAGGTCTTTTACAAGTGTGCGAACAGGTATTTCATTTTTCAATAAGCGGAAAGGCGAACAAAGCGGGAATCCGAACAGTTCAATTTCATCGAAGGTATCGTCAACCCAGGATTCATGAAGTGCAGGCAAACTATAATGCGTTGGCTTTACATCAAAAAGCTCTTCCGAAAGTTTGGGTTTCTTTATAGGGTTGATAAGTGAATAGGCCTCCCACAATAGTTCTTTTTTATTTTTCTCTGTAAACCTGAATGCACCTGAGCGTATCAGCAAACAAACCTGTTCAACCGAAACAGGCACGCGCTTTACAAAATCGTACAGGCTTTTGTATTTGCCATTCTTTCTGCGCTCTGCTAAAAGTAATTCCAGTGTTTCTTTTTCAAGCTCACTTATCAAACCAAGGCCAAGGTAAATGGTTTTATTCTTTATAGTACAAAGTGCAGGGCTGTTATTTACGCATGGCGGTACTATCTCTGCTCCATGCATACGAGCTTCATGTATGTATAATTCCATGCGGTAAAAGCCGCCGCCATTATTAAGCGTAGCAACCATATATTCCAATGGATGATATGCTTTAAGATAAAGCGCCTGGTAACTTTCTACTGCATAACTGGCTGAGTGGCCCTTAGAGAAGGCAAAGTTGGCAAAGCTTTCTATCTGGTACCATATATCGCTTATTGTTTTCTGGCTATAACCTCTTTCCAAACAATTGGAGAAAAACTTCTCCCTTACCGAAAAAAATTCAGGGCGCGATTTATATTTCCATGACATGCCTCTGCGTAAGTAATCGGCCTCAGCTAAGGTAAGACCGGCAAAGAGGTGAGCTATTTTAATTACATCCTCCTGGTACACCATTACTCCATATGTTTCTTCAAGTAATTCATACAATTGAGGTATAGCCGCTTTTGCTTTTTCACGGACTTCCGGATTGCGATAGCGTACTATGTATTCACGCATCATGCCGCTTTGTGCTACTCCCGGGCGGATGATAGAACTGGCTGCAACCAACCGCAAATAATCGTCGGCCTGCAATTTGGTAAGCAACATGCGCATGGCAGGAGACTCAACATAAAAGCAGCCGATGCATTTACCGGTGCTCAGCAGTTTCTTTATTTCCGGGTCGTCTTTAAATTCTTTAATGTTGTGAATGTCTATATCATCACCCTTGTTGTGTTTGATAATAGCCAGTGCATCTTTTATTTTTCCAAGCCCCCGCTGGCTTAGTATATCGAATTTATAAAGGCCGATATCTTCTGCCTCGAGCATACTGAACTGTGTGGTCGGGTATCCCTTAGGCGGGAGATTTGTAGCTGTGTAGCACGATATCGGTTCTTCTGAAATAATAATACCGCTAGCGTGGATGCTCAGGTGGCTGGGCAGGCCTTTTATAAGTTCACTATACTTTATTACTAACTGCCATAACTTTTCAAGTTTGGGAAGATCTTCTTGTTTTAGATTCTTTGTGGCCTGTTGCAGTTTGTCAATTTCAGACATGGGTAAGCCAAATACTTTTCCCAGTTCACGTGTTACCGCATCGTGCTGAAAGGTAGAGTAGGTGCCTAACAGGGCAGTATGTTTACGGCCATACGTTTCAAAAATATAACGGGTTATGTCATCGCGGTCTCTCCATGAAAAATCAATATCAAAGTCAGGTGCGTTGGCGCGGTCAATATTTATAAACCGTTCGAAATAAAGGTCGAGATCAATAGGATCAACATCGGTTATGTTCAGCAAATATGCAATGATGCTATTGGCGCCGCTGCCCCGGCCTACATAATAATAACCTTGCGAGCGGGCATACCGAACAATATCCCAGTTGATGAGAAAGTATGATGCAAAATTTTTCTGCCCGATAACGTCTAATTCTTTTTCTACTCTTTTCAAAACTTCTTCCGACGGATTTGGATATCTGTATGATAGCCCCTCAATAGCCTTATTGCGGAGCATTTCCATATCATTTGCAATGCTGTCGGTAAAGTGTTGTTTGTTTTTATTCGCAAGCTTGTTGTAGGTAAAATGAATAGTGCAATCACTTAAAATATATTCGGTATTCTTTACAACGGAAGGATAAAATGTATAAGCCTCATACAGTTGTTTTTTATCCATTATAGCTGCATCTGCGGTTGACTGTTCGGTTGCTGGCAACTTACTCAGTAAAGTGTTTTTATCAATAGCCCTTAGCAGGCGATGTGCATTGAAATGATTCTTGTGAATAAAGGTTGCGGGCTGTAATGCAACTAGTTTATCCGGTACGTTTTTCGCAGCAGTAAATTGCAGCCGTTTTAAATCCTGTATCGATACACCCACAAATTCATTCTCACGTAAGGTCCAGCCTGAGTAGGCTTGCAATGGGTAAACAATATATGCATTGTGAAATTCAGGCGCCTGCTCTTCAAATGGCGCAGATGAATGCAAATGTGCTGTAAGGTGTTCGTTCAGTTCTTTAAAGCCTTCGTTATTGCGGGCAATACCCACATATTTTTGTTGCATGCCATTGCGGAAATCAATACCAACAATAGGTTTTAAACCCGCATCAGGTGCCCGGCGAATGGCTTCAAGGCAAGCAGAAGTATTATTAATATCGGTCAGCACAAAGGAATCATATCCTTTCTTTTTAATTTCATCAAGCAGCTCATCAATACCTAATGTACCGTAGCAAAAGCTATATGTAGTATGGCAGTTGAGCAGCATATTATTTTTTCTTTGGAGGCATATTACCGCCCTTTCCGTTAAAGGGATTAAAGTCGTGCGAGGTTATTCCCAGGCCTGCAGCACGTTGCACGGTATTTTTTCCAAAACGTTTTTGAAGTCTGTCCATAGCCTGGTATAGTTGAATATGTTCAACAGTATCGTTGAACATATCTATCTGGTAAGTGCCGTGAACCAAATGACTGAAGCGGATACCGATGAGGCGAATGAGCATGCGCTTTTGAAAAAGCTTAGCGAATAATTCTTTTACTTTTTCAAGCAATACATGATCTAATGCAGTATACGGTATGCGCATTTGCATAGTATATGTATTGAAATCGGAGTAACGTATTTTGACCGTTACACACGATGTAAGCTTTTGTTCATCGCGCAATTGATATGCCAGTTTCTCCGTCATGCTTAACAATACTGCATTCAGGTAAGCCATATCAATCGTATCTTTCTCAAATGTAGTTTCAGTAGAAATAGATTTTCTTTCTGAATATTGTTCTACCGGTGAATTATCAATGCCATTAGCCTTTCGCCAGATCACTCTGCCATTTTCTCCCAATACCTGTTCCAGCATTTGTACAGGCATTTCCTGCATGGTCTTTATTTTTTCTACGCCCATGTTGCGCAACAGCTGGTATGTTTTATCGCCTACCATAGGTATTTTTTTAATAGATAAAGGCGCAAGAAAACCTTTCTCTTCTCCGAACGGTATCCTGCGCTGGCCATTTGGCTTGGCCTCGCCAGTGCCAACCTTCGATACCGTTTTATTGCTCGACAATGCAAATGAGTTTGGCAATCCGGTCTCTTTCAATATTTTCTGCCTCAGTTCAGTGGCTACCTGATAACAGCCGAAAAATTTATCCATCCCGGTAAGGTCCATGTAAAATTCATCGATAGATGCTTTCTCGTACACAGGCACGTATTCCTGAACTATATCCGTAATCATGTTAGAGAACTTGCTGTATTGCTCATGATCGCCGCGCACTATAATGGCTTGTGGGCATAATTGCCTTGCCAACTTCATGGGCATAGCAGAGTGTATGCCGAATGTACGTGCCTCGTAACTGCACGATGCCACTACACCGCGGTCGCTATTGCCGCCAACAAGCACAGGCTTGCCAATAAGCTTGCTGTTTTGTAGCCGCTCAACCGATACAAAGAAGGTATCGAGGTCCATATGCATTACACTTCTTTCCATATTGCCTGTAGAATACAGATGAAATTTTATGCAATATACTAAAAATATTAGTATTTATTTGCTAAATATTTTAGCAATACTATAATCCCTTATTTCTTAGCGGTTTTAATGGTCCAAATAGCATCTAATGTAAGCATAGAATCTACGCTTATATGTTTGGCTAAAGCCTTGGTTCTTATGTTGCTTATCCAGTTACTATCCGACCGTATGTATCGTTTCGTGTCCTTAATTACTTCGGGTATTATGTCGGGTGTTTGTAAGTTATAAATGCTGATGCCTCTGTATGCGCCGAACGGATGGGTTATATAAGGCTTTATCCAGTCTTTATGTAAAAGATCGGAATCGTTTATGAATAAATATTTTGCACCCAGTAATATATACTGCTTCAATCGTGGAAGGTCAGGCATAGTAGGGTAATAATAGTCTGTAAAACCTTTTTGATCCATTAAATACAACGAAATATTGACACTGTTGTCGGGGATGCTTATTACCTTGTCTTCACGTTTTATACCAAGGCTTCTGTTGTAATCCTCTATAGTTTCATAAGGCCTCAGGTAAAGGTTATAATCTCCGTGAAACCAGTTCCACATATCAACTGTTTTCTGGCGCAGAATAAAACCTGAGCTAACTTGCGAACCATCATCTGCCGGGTACTTGGCACGGTTTTCAATAGCTGTATAATAAATGTTAAAGGCAAGGAAAACGCCAAAAAGTATTTTAAGCGTGATAGAGCTGAAGAAACGGGTATGATTATTTTTAAGATAATGTAAAAAGGTAATGATAATGAAGGGTACAAGTATCAATAAATTAATGAGGTAATAGTCATGTACATCTAATACCTGGAACCATAATATAATGTATGCAATAACACCTGAAAATATACAAATAGCTGAAAACAAAAGCAGGCTGTTTGCTTTCTTCCATAATACAGTAATGGTTGCAAACATGGCAAGTATAGTAATGAGGGCAGGCAGGCTGTAAAATTGTGGTAGCAGGTCGCTGTAAAAACTTGTAAATACTCTTCCTTTATATGCAGAATTCATGTGCCATATGGGAAATATTTGTGTACTGAAAACACGAATATCTACCCTGCTGTTATAGTGTACTACGTAAAGGGTCCATGCGGCAATAACAACAAGTGCGGCCAAAAATGGCATACCTTGTTTCAATGGCGAATTGAATATTTTATTACCATTATTTAGTTTTAACAAGCCAAGCATTTCAATAGGGAACAATAACAGGATAGGTGCAAAAGCAATAAGCGCTGAAAGCTTTGTAAGGCCAGCCAGGGTAAAGAATAATACGGAAATATAGAGTTGTTTATTGGCTTGGATTTTGATAAACCGTACAAAGAAATACCAGGCAATAATAGCAAAGCTTAATGCCGGAAGATCGAGAATAAAATTGTTGGCATAGAATGCGAAAATCGGCGAGGCGAATAAGAATAGTGAAACCATTATGGCAAGTAAACGATCACTTAAAAGTTCGTACGTCAGCTTATATAAGTAAAAGAGACCGGCAAATGAAATAAGGATAACCACCAGGCGATAAATAAACTCGTGGTAGCCAAATATCTGCCAAAGGCAGGCAACTGTGTAATATATAATGGGGCACTCGCTTGTACTTACTTTTCCATCGCCATTAGGGCCGCACCAATGTGTAACCGGTGTAAAAAAATGCATGCCCTCTTTATAGTAATTCAATGTTATGGAAAGGCAATCGCACTGCCTCCATTGATGGGTTGAGTAAGGTCGTTCAAATAAAATAGAATGATAATTATAAGCAAATGAAATGCCGAGCAGCAGCAAAACAAAAAGTAGCCCCCACCGTACTGTGTCTTTTTTCAACATTTTTTCTTTTTAACCCGGGGTAACATTAAATAAAATGAGATATACGCCGTTAAAAGTAGGAAAATATCGGGCATGAAATTTTTCAATGATATGGAAGTTATTACATACAGGTTACTCGTTGTTCTACTTGTTGTTTAGTACATTTGCTATAACACAATGAAAAAGGTATTCATACTCATATTTTGGTTTACTGCAAATGCCATTTGTAATAATGCTATTGCGCAAAGCCCTGCCAATGATGCTAACTGGGTCTTGGATACTGCCAAAAGCGATGAATTCAATGGTTCAGCAGTAAACAGAACCAAATGGCATGTATTGGACTGCCCCAGCGGAGATTGCTGTAACTGGGGTGGCAGCACTGCTTTTGAGAGAGGTAATGCGGTTGATTCCGGTGGCATATTGTATCTCAGGACAGATGGTCCAGGTGGAGCGCCTATGCCTTGCAGCGGTGGAACATTTGCAACAGGTGGTATTACTTCCGATTCTTCCAATTACTCATATGGTTATTTTGAAATGTATGCAAAGCTGCCAGGTTTTATTGATGGCGGCGGAGTTGCCCATGCTGATAAATTCTGGCCAACCTTCTGGATGTTCTATAACCCCAACTGTTCAATACATAATGAAATAGATATAATGGACGAGTGTTGTTGTGCATATAAGGATGCTGAAACCACCGGATCGGGATGGAGTGAGGCAGGGCCTGGCGCCGATTCCTGTAAGGTTATAAGTGCGGGAGCAATTACAAATGTCAGCACTGTTCCTTTATGTAACGCGTTTCATAAATATGCAGTTGAGTGGAATTCAAACAGAATAATATTTTACAGAGATGATGTGCCATACTTTGAAAACTACAACCAGCCATCCATGAAAATGAATCCCATGAAAATACTTATGTCAATTCAATTATCAAGCGGTTGTAGTTTTTACCCGGGCACCCCTTTTCCGCAATTTATGCAGATAGACTATTTCAGGTATTATAAGTTGAATCTTGATTGTGGTACAAGCAGTACGATCTTATCAAATACCGACCTTGCAAATTATGTTTTCTCTGTAAAATCAAGCATTGTATTAGGTAGCACGGGCAGTATTATTTCTTTGAATCCAACCGATAATAAATGTTTCAGAGCAGTTAACACTATTACAGTTAGCGGCGACTTTACCGCTCCTTTAGGCAGTCAATTTACATTGATACCTTCAGCATGTAATTAAGTAATATAGATGTAAGGCTATGTAAATATCCATGCCTGGTTAAAGAACATATTAAGCAGGTATGTATTCCATACGGTACTTGATAAGATAAGGATAGCACAGATAAAAAGCTGTGCCCTGAAACTGAGTCTGTTGCGGAAAAGAAAGAAAAGATAGAGTAAAATATACAGATACAAACCTGTATAGCTAAAATCGAATCGGCTTCCGCCAAAACCAACACTGAATAAAAAACCAATAAGTAAACATAGTGGGATTGCCCATAGTAGCAGAATGATGTTTTTATTTAAAGCAGTTAAATGGTTCAACAAAAATATCAATGCAAGGTAAAACAAGGGACTGTTTAAAATAAACCTTGAAAAACTGTGGAAGTTGCCGCCTGAAGTTAACAGGGTGAAAACTAACATTGCGGAAAGGTAAACCAGTGAAACCAGGAATATGTATGAATCATTTTTTTGGACTTCACCTGCTGCGTAATTCTGAACCCGTGCAGTTGAGTTTATAAGCGTATAGGCCAGGTAAACAATAGCCGGTATACAAATAAAGAAAATAGAAAACGAACTAAGCCCAAAACCTTCTGCAGACCAATCTGAAATACCAGTTATTTTATGGATTGCTCCTCCGCTCCAATAGGTGCCTGCATTTAAAAAGGTTGCCCATGAAGACGAAGACAAGAATTGTATGAAGATTACTAGCAAATACCCTAAAGCAAAAGGCGCGGTCTTTAATGCAGAATTTTTAAAAAACATTTTAATATTCCTGGTAGTGATAAATTGCACGGACTCAATTACCAAAAAAGCAATCAAAACAAAAATAGTTGCCGGCCTTACCATAGCTAATAGCAAAGCAGGAATAAAGTATAAATAGTACTTGTTTTTTTCAAGGCCTAAGACTGTTAAAGCCATACAGAATAAAAAAAGCGATTCGGTATATGGAATGTAATATACAATGACCGACGGAAGAGATATACAGAGTGAGTAAATGAACAGTTTACCGGTATCATCAGTTTTAAGAAAATGAATTAAAAGCAATGCAATAGATAGGGTAAAGAGCAGATAATTAAAAACAGAAATACCTATATTATTAAGTGATGATATTTTCCATATAATGGGAAAAAGTGGAAAGAATGCACCTTTTATTTTATTGTAACAACCTGTATCTGAATACATGGTTTGCTTAATGCATTTGTAAATTGCAGCGTCCCAATTCTCAAAATTATCGTTTGTTATAGCTATATAAGGTTGCGAAACTCTTCTTATATCAGGATTTTGCCAATCACCAAACCGTTGATAATTCTGCGATACTTTGCCTAAGGTATGTGTATAAACAGTATAATGTTGCAGTGCGAAATAAATAAACAGAAATAAAACAAGGTTGAGAATACTTATCAGGAACAGTTTACGCCACATACTTATTCAGTCAGTTTACTATATAAGGTAAAGCTAAATAAATTTGCAAAATAAGGAAGGGCAACGGGTCTCTGTGTGCTATCCTTTAATTTGAGTTGTCAAACAACCGGAACAGCAGTATCACTGGGGTACAAACTCAGGCTCCTGGCCACTACCACGTGGACCACCTCTTCTGTTCTTAAGTTGGTTAAGCAGGTAGAGTTTAAACTGCTCTTCAGCAATGAAAAGCTTGGCTACTTGCTTCAATGAAATAACTTCCTGAAACTTCACCACATATTTTTTATGCAGATCGAGTTCACGGGTTTTAACATCTATTTCATTTTCAATAAGCTTTTGTACATCGGCATCGTTCATATTATCTATACCACCGGCATTTTTAACAGTTTCAGCATTTTGGCGACGCTGTTTCTGTAGCTCAGCCTCATCAGCTTTGAACTGGTCATAAACCGGCCAGAATTTTTTTGCCTGGTCAGGAGTAAGGCCTACCTTTTCAGTAAGGTATGCAGTATGCATATTTTCAATCTTATCTCTTCTATCCTGTGCGTGAAGCACCGGTACAACAAATGCAAACAGCATTACAAGTGTTGCGATCCGGATATTCTTACTGAGCATCTCTATTGTTTTCATACTATTAAAGTTCATCTTCAATGTCAGAGGCATTGACATTGTTGTTCATTAAATACTTAACTATATCTTCCTGGTTACTGGTAGAATCGGACCGCATAGGCGCAACGGTTGCATTATTATCGCTCTGTACAACATCTTCCAATTCATTCACATCTACGTAATCAATATTATTCTGCAGGTTCTGGTAAATGGCGCTGTCCGATAATTTTGAGGCCATTACCTCGTATGATTGGGGTGTATCATGTCGCAATAGAAAGGTAAGGCCAACTACTCCTACAAATACAGCCATCATCCATTGAGGCCTGAATAGCCAGAATATCTTATTGGCTCTTTGAGGGGCAGCTGTACTTTGCCGACATTTTTCCATAATGGCAGCAGGCAATTCATCAAAATAGCCTTCAGGCACCCTATAAGGGTTCCTTTTAGGTATCGATGCAAGCAAAGGAGCCTCTTTTTCAAGGTTTTCTTCGTTAAATATGTTGTTCTTATTGCTCATTACATCTTTTTGACCTTGCAAAAATGGCTAAGTTTAATTGTTTTTCAAAAAATCCTCTATTTTCTTTACTGCATGGTGGTATGATGCCTTAAGCGCCCCTACCGAAGTTTCCAGTATTTCCGACATTTCCTCATACGGCGTCTCATCGTAGTACCTCATATTGAACACAATACGTTGTTTCTCGGGCAGCGTTAATATGGCATTATGCAGCTTGGTTTCAATTTCGTCGGCCTTAAAATAATTATCGTCAGTAAGTTTACGGGACAGGCCTCGTTCTACATTTTCAAATGGTACATAAAGCGGCGCACGTTTTTGTTTTAAGAAAGTGAGCGATTCATTGGTGGCAATGCGGAACAGCCAGGTATATAACTGGGATGTTTCTTTGAAGCCATCGAGGTTCTTCCATACTTTAATAAACACATTCTGAACCACATCGTTAGCATCGTCATGATCAATAATAATGCGACGAACCTGCCAGTATACACGTTTTTGGTACTTGGTAACAAGCAGATGAAAAGCCATGTTCCGCGTACTTTCAATACGGAACTGTTCCAGTAACTCTTTATCACTGATGTCTTCGCTCATTCAGGGTTGAAATAAGCCAATGAAAATGAAGATAGGATGAACTTAGCTTAAACCTTCTCTTTCTTAACAGCCTCCTGTGCAGGTTTATACTGCAAGGTTGCCTTTATAAAGTCCTTGAATAAAGGATGAGGGTTATCAACCGTGCTCTTGTATTCAGGGTGGAACTGTACACCAATAAACCAAGGATGATCCTTCAGTTCAACAATTTCCACAAGGCCTGCTTCAGGATGAACACCGGCAGCTTTTAATCCTGCCTTTTCAAAGTCAGGCAGGTATTCATTATTTAATTCATAGCGGTGACGGTGGCGTTCGCTAATTTCTTTTGCACCATATATCTGCTGCACTTTACTGCCATCTTTTAAAGTACAAGGATAAGCTCCTAAGCGCATTGTACCGCCCAGGCTGGTCACTTTCTTTTGTGCTTCCTGTAAGTCAATAACAGCATGCGTAGTGGCCGGGTTCATTTCAGTGCTGTGAGAATCTTTCCAACCTAATACATTGCGGCCAAATTCAATAACTGCACACTGCATACCTAAGCAAATACCCAAAAATGGAATACCATTTTCACGGGCATATTTAATTGCAGTAATCTTACCCTCTATACCACGTTTGCCAAAGCCCGGAGCAACTACTATTCCGCGTATACCTTCAAATTGTTTTGCAACAGTTTCGTCTGTAATATCTTCCGAATGTATCCACTCCACATCAACAGCTGTTTCATTGGCTGCGCCGCCATGTATAAATGATTCGGCAATAGATTTATATGAATCTTTTAACTCAACATATTTACCTACCAGTGCTATTTTTACACGGTGTTTAGGGTGTTTAAGCCTATCCAGGAATGTTTGCCAGTGTGCCATATCAGGAGAACTGTCGGTAGGCAGGCTCAATTTCTTAAGCACTACTTCGTCAAGTTTTTCCTTTTCCATTAACATGGGCACCTCATATATAGTAGGGGCATCAATAGCTTCAATAACAGCCTCAGGCGCAACATTGCAGAAACGTGCCAGTTTCTGACGGATGTCCTCGTCAATAGGGCAAATGCTGCGGCATACTAAAATGTCGGGCTGTACGCCATATTCCAATAACGATTTTACTGAGTGCTGTGTAGGCTTGGTTTTAAGCTCGCCTGTTGTATGCAAATAAGGCAATAAAGTAAGGTGAACCACCAGGCAATCTTTACCATGTTCCCACTTCATCTGGCGCACGGCCTCAACGTATGGTAACGATTCAATATCGCCTACTGTACCACCAATTTCTGTTATTACAAAATTATAGTTACCCGATTTCGCCAGTATGCGGAAACGGTTCTTGATCTCATCAGTAATGTGTGGTATAACCTGTACCGTCTTGCCTAAATAATCGCCTTTGCGTTCCTTATCAATAACACTTTGATAAACCCTGCCTGTTGTAACATTATTGGCCTGCGAGGTAGGTATGTTCAAAAAACGTTCATAGTGGCCAAGATCAAGGTCAGTTTCAGCTCCATCGTCGGTTACAAAACACTC
>Ga0210386_10001390_pt1 | contig 21605 bp, 18 predicted proteins | sample IncBWH32OmetaG_FD_160091 | JGI IMG/M metagenome (GOLD analysis project Ga0210386, IMG submission 160091) | Forest soil microbial communities from Barre Woods Harvard Forest LTER site, Petersham, Massachusetts, United States - Inc-BW-H-32-O ...
CCTGTGCCGACAGCTTGCTCAGCATGTCGCCGCCGATGGAATCGGCAAAGAATGCTTCGCCCGCGCGCCAGAAGATGGCGACAAACCAGGGCAGCACCAGAACGAAAAGCCAGGTCAGGCCCCAAGCCGGACGCAGCCGCCATAGCCAGGTTGCGGAACGATCGAGAATGGCAAGCGCGGCGATGGTCAGGCCCACAAACATCAGGATCAGCGGGCCCTTGAGCAGGATGCCGCCGGCGAGCGCGGTCCAGAAGATCGCAGGCGATGTCCAGGGCGGGTGCACGGGATCATCGCCCCGCTGCCAGAATAGGTACACCTTCGCCATCGCACCCATTGCGGCAACCACGGTAAACAGCAGCATCGCGTCGGTTTTCGCCAGCCGCGCTTCGCCGCCGAGCAGCACGCAACTGGAGATCATCAGTGCGGCCAGCGCGGCTCCTCGCTGCGTTATGAAGGCCAGCGCCGTCCAATAGGTCAAAAGGACCGCGCCGATAGCGCCGATCAGGGAAGGAATGCGGTACAGCCAGATGCGGAGCTGGGCCTGCGGCAGACCAAGCACTGAGGCGGTTTCCACCGCCGCCGCCTGCATCCAGTAAATGCCGACCGGCTTCTTGTAACGGACGTCGTCCTGAAAGCGGATGTCGACGAAATCACCAGTTTCGACCATCTGCTTGGTCGCCTGCGCAAATCGCGCCTCATCCCGGTCGACTGCTGGAATGGTGAAAAAGCCAGGCAGAAAAAACACCAAGCCGACCAGGGTCAGAAATACGACCGCGCGGAAGTGATCCGCCGTGGCAAAATCAAACGCGGCGAGCAATCTGCGGCTGGAATTCGTTGGCCTCAAAGGCTGCTGGCCTGCTCCAAAGCGCCTGGGCTGGACGGTTTCAACCATGCCGTTCGCATACGATGAAACGGCCCCGCAAACAACCACAGTTATTCTGACCTTTTCCGGACGCCAGGGAAGCCCTAAGAGAGGATAGAAGCAGAGGGCAGACCCGCCCGGCCACACAATCATAGATAGCACGCACGAAGATGGCAATCGGTGAACATATCAACCGCAAACGTGCGCGACGTATTGCCATCGCGCTGATCGTGCTGGCTCCCGCGTTATTTTTTGCACCCTCGATCGTACTCTTTTTCCTTGCCTGTGGCGCGCTCGACATCAGCCGCCATTTCAAAATCACCTCCGACATGGCCGAGAAGTATTTTCTCGGCAATGGCATTCCGACCTGGCTGTTATCGCCAATCAACCTGCTTGCCGACATGCTGTCCGCGCGCAACCTCGGCATCTACCGGCTGGAGGATCTACCGGCGGAACACCGGGCCGAAATCGAAGCCTGCGTTCAGGCATTCGTCGACAATGGCGACCTCATCAAAGCCCACGTTGCCGACGTACTTGGCGATAAGAAACGCGGCATGCTGACGTTTAAGTGGTACGCCAAGCAACAGGACATCTCGATAAAGATTCCCGCCTTCGAGCAGGAATATCGCTACATCAAGACCGTCGCGGTATCGGTCTTCAACACCCGCGCAAAGACCTCCTGGCATTTCGGTCCGCTGCGCCTGACATTCCGCGTTCTCTACAATCTTGATCCGGTCGACAGCGATCAGGTTTTCATCAATGTCGACGACAAGACTCACTTCTGGAACAAGCAGCCGCTGTTCATATTCGACGACACGCTGTTCCATCGCTCAGTCAACGATTTCGATCAGGCGCGCTATTGCCTGTTCATGGACATCGTCCGCCCCAACCATCTGCAGCCGGTATTCGATGCGGCCGTCGCCGTCGCGGCGTTAGTCGCATCCTCGTTCAAGACGGTTTTCTACAAGAACTGGTCGTTCATCCGCTAAAGCATCCTACCTGGGCGACGAGAATGCCCACGCGGCGCATTGGTTCTCCCGGCTCCGCGTGGACGGCAAATGGCGACAGGGCAGCCACCGAGACCCCCGCTACAAACTCCCGACGCCTCATAGCGCCTCCTGCCGCGGGATCTGAACGATGTTAGCGTCTCGGTTCGGGGGTCGAAAGGGACTCAAAAGCACCAGGTCCGCTTGGGGTCATTCGCTACCGTGCCAGCCGGTCCTGGCTGCCACTTAATGTCCGCTTCGCCCCCAAAAGCGGCGTGACGATTTAGCGTGTGCAAAATGTCGCGATGGGCCAAATCCGGAAGTCGGACGATCTTGCTTAATCATCTCGTCGGACGTAGCGCGAAGCGGCGTGAAAAATCCGTCTTGATCTAAATCAAAGGCACGCCGCCCTATTGCATAAAAGATCAGGCCTCGCGTGGGAGCGCCATCGAAATTTCGGGGGCACAGGAGTCTGATCAAAGTTACTCAATCCAGAACCAGCGACCGTGCATAAAGTCGGTTTGACTACCGGAGGCCCTTTCGCCGCGAATCATCTAGGGTGCCGATCTAGCCATTTCGCGGACCTCTATCGTGACCCTTGTTGGCCAGCGCGAAGCCGCAGGCGTGCCGCAGCATGTGGAGGTGAGCCTTGAAGCCCAGCTTGAGGCACATTCAATTTCCGTGCCGTGAAAAGTGGATCTGGTGATAATGTGGCGCCGATCATCGAAGCGAGGACAGCGTGACAGCACAGTCGCTCAAAGACCGGGTGGCGAAGCGGCTCAAGGCCACGGGGCATCCCAGGCGCCGGAGGCGAGACCGCTACAGCAAGCCATTCCGGAGCAAGCCCAAGCCGGAAGGTTATGTGTTCGGCAGACCGACACTGTACCGACCGGAATACTGTCAGCGCGCAATCGACTACATGGGACAGGGCTATTCCGTCACGGCACTGGCTGGGGAGTTACAGATAGCGAAAGAGACAATTTACCTATGGATACGCGAGCACGCGGACTTTATGCATGCCATAAACCGGGGCCGCGCGGCTCGTGTTGCAGCGCTCGAGGCCAAGCTTCTCACCACACCGCAAGGTGTTGGCGTGACGGCTGCAATCTTTGCCCTCAAGAACGCCGATCCCGACGAATGGCAAGATCGCTACAACACCGAGACCAGGGTGAACGTATCGATCGAGCACGTGTCGGACGCTGAACTCCTGGCTATCATTTCCAAAGGGCAGAACGCTCCTGCCTTGATCGAGGCCAAACCAGTCGAGATCGCAACAGACGTTACCGGCACTGCGCCGGCGCAGACAAACCGGCGGAATATATGAATTGGCCCGCGCAACCGCTGGTAAGGGAAAACGAATCGCGCTTCGCTTTTCCAGCATCGATAGGCGACAAGCGGCGGAATATAGGAACCTCGCGCGTACAACCTCCCATATAGAAAACGGAATCGCCGATTCCCTTTTCCACGATCCGTGAAGGGGCGTGAACCCATAAATCTGCCGGGCGCACCGCTCGCCAAATTCCGCTATGCCCCGATAGCAACCAAATTCCACGCCGCACCGAAATGACGCGATGTGCCAACAGCGGAAGTGCGCCCTTCACTCGATGACAAAATCTGCGCTGCCAAGCAGCGTCGCCGGGAACTCAGAACACTCAAACGCGCCCCGCAGCAATCGGTCGAGCGCGGGATCTTGCAATGTAAATTTCCGCAGAGATCTCCTGAGTGTATCCACGTCAGGTAAGCGCAGTAAGCGTAGCCCGGCGCACATAATTGGGAGGCTCGCTTCTATCCGCGACAAAAGCGGATGGTCTAATCAGTTTTTTGAGTCGCTTAAGCGCCTTATAGTGCTCGCCAGCATGAAACAGGGCATCCACTTGTTTTAGCTCGGCGTAAAAGGAGGGTTCCTCTTTGAGGGCTTGAACGACAAGGGCGAGGTATGAGCCCTGGAACTCCGCGAACGTCTGTTCGAGGTAGATCTTCTGCATGCAGCAGTACAGCTTTTCCAGGCAATTACTAGCCAACGCGGGCTGCAGGACATCCTTGGCGCGCATGACCGGCACGTCGCCCTCGAGAGCGAAATATGCTCTCTCATGAGAATTAATCAGGATAGTTCTGCCGATGTGCAGCTTTTCGAACGGGCCAAGGTCAAATCGCAACGGCATCAAAGAACTCAGTTTTTTCAGATCAACTGTTGCTGCACAAGAGTTAACAAACCAATAAGGCGGCGGAGTTGCCTCCGCCGCCCGGTGTTTGCTTATTTGAACTGTGATTAGCGCAGCAACTGGAGGACGTTCTGCTGCGACTGGTTGGCGAGCGCCAGCGCAGAGGTCGCAATCGACTGGCGGGTCGCCAGCGCCTGGCTGTTGGCCGCTTCCTCGTTGGAATCGGCCAGCGTCAGGTTCGACGAACCGGTCTGCAGCACGTTGATCAGGTTCTTGTTGAAGTCCTGGCGGATCTGCACGATCGACAGGTTGGCGCCGAAGGCCGAGGCCTGCGACCGCAACGTGACGCTGGCGGTATTGAGCGCCGTCAGAACGCTGTTGGCGGAGTTGGTGTCGATGAAGTCGCTGCCCGCGGTCAGCGAGTGCAGGCCAAGACCGGTCGGATCGAAGGTCACGCCCGTGATCGACACACTCGATTTGCCGGTTTCGTCGAACACCAGTTTCAGCGAATCGCCGTTCAAGAGGTTGACGCCGTTGAAGGACGAATCCTGTGCGGTGGTGGTAATCTGCGTTAGGATCTGGTTGTACTGGGCAACCAGTGACGCACGCGTGGCCTGCGACACCGGATCGGCAACCGGCGCGCCCGCGGCGACAAGGGCCAGTGTAGCGGTCCCGCTAAGCGCAATGTTGTTCGCAGCCGCAGTTGTTCCCAACGTAAGCGTTTGGCTTGCATTGTCATTGGAAGACGTCAGCGTGATCGAACCGTTGCTGGCCAATGATGCCGTCAATCCAAGGCCGGCGTTCGTAAGCGCGGTATTAAAGGCGGTAATCGAGTTGACGCCCGCCTTGTCGACCGTGATTGTGACCGGGCTGCCAGTGGCACCCTGAAAGATGAAGGTCTCGCCCTGAAGCGAGTTTGCGCCGCCGTTGGTCAGGTCGGTCACGCTACCGGCAACGCTGAGCGGACCGGCGCCGGTCGGCGCTGCGCTGGTCGCGGAAGCCTTGGTCGAATAACCGACGGGTTGCTGCAGCACCTGGTTGGCGATCGATTTTGCGGTATCGACCAAGTTGGACAGCGAGGTGATGCCGGTGTTGGCGGCCTGCAGCACCTGCACGCCGTTGCCGATGCTGTCGAGCAGGTTGGAGATGTCGCTGGCGCGGGCGTCGAGGCCGGCGGCAGTGAAGAAGTTGGTCGGATTGTCGAGCGCGCTGTTAACCTTTTTGCCGGTGGCGAGACGGGTCTGCGTCTGAGAGAGGAGGGAAGCGGTATCCTGCAGGGAGAGTAGGTTCTGGCGGACGGCCGCGGAGAGGGTGATGCCGGACATGTCATTTCCTTCTGGGTTTGGCTGTCAATTTCTTTGACACGCGTACGGATACCAATGAGCGCTTAACAACCTGTCTCGGAACACAGTTAACTTATTGTTCCGACGATAGCCGGGGCCGCTCGGCCACGAGACCGACGAAGGACAGGTAATGGCTTCGATTGGTGGCTCGCCTAGATGGACGGGGATGTCCATGCGCGAGGAAGGCGGCAACCCAGGCTACGGGTCTACGGGCGCGGTTGCGGTCGGCATGCGGCGCCGCGGCGCTGATGGTCGTCGCCAGCGCTTTTGTGTAAATATCAAGATATTCACACAGAACTATTGACCATTGAATCTCCGACGGTTATTTTGTGCATATCTTATGTGTGAAATGGATAGGCAAAATGACCATTTACGGATACGCCCGGGTGAGCACGACCGGCCAATCGCTTGAGGCTCAACTCACCGAACTACAGGCGGCGGGCTGCAAGAAGATTTATCAGGAGAAACTGACCGGCAAACACCGCGACCGCCCGCAACTCAAGCGCGCGCTGGAAGCTCTCGGCGAGGGCGACGTTCTAATCATCACGCGGCTCGACAGGCTCGCGAGGTCGTCACGAGATTTGCTAAACGTGATCAAGCAGGTCACCGACGCAGGCGCCACGTTCAAATCGCTCAGGGACCACTGGGCCGACACCACCACGGCGCACGGCCGCCTGATCCTGACCGTCCTGGCCGGTCTTGCCGAATTCGAGCGCGAACTGATCGTGGAGCGCACCGGCGAGGGTCGTGACCGCGCCATGGCCAAGGGCGTAGTATTCGGCCGCAAGCCAAAGCTGACGCATCACCAGCGCTTAGAAGCGATTGCACGGCGTAATGCTGGCGAGACGGTGCAGAGCATTGCGCAATCCTACAACGTACATCACAGCATGATCGTGAGGTTGGTCGCGGAGCACGGCGTCTAGAAGGCCGTTTGCCGGGTGCGGACGCGCTGGGTCAAGGTGTGATCGAATACAGCCTCCAATCTATCTACCGCTGACGATCTGGGCCGACCCACCGGAGGGGGAAAAATTTCCAAGTGAACTTATTTCGACAACGCCCTCCACAAAGTCGCCGCTCCCAAAAAGCCACCCCCCTATTTTCCCGTACCTCCCCAAAATTGCCGGGTGTAAAAAAAAATAGCCGTGATCTGTCTGAATTAGTCCGGGAGTGTCTGATGGCAGCAGTAATCAGTAAAGGTGGAAGCGCGGCATACGTGTTCTGGATCGATAAGGCCGATGAATGTCTCATTGAGGCCGCCAGAACAACCGGGCCAAGGCGATCAGGATTACCCCGGCGCATCGAGTGACCGGCACGCAACTTTTATGCTGCATCTGCGTGCGCCACCTGCGCCACCTTGGGTGGCGCAGCGGTGGCGCAAGTGGCCCACGCAACTGCGCCACCACCACCCCCCTATGGGGGGTGGGGGGTGGTGGCGCACGGGGCTGCTGTAAAAATCAGGTGGCGCAAAACTCAGACCTCCTCGGCCACCTCAACGAAGGTTTTGACCTTGCGCTGCTTATCCGGCTTATTGACTTCGACCAGCGCGCCTCGGCCGACCCATACCTTGATCATCCCCGCGACCTTGGCCTTGTCGGTCTTGTCGTTTAGGTTCAGCTTCAGCGCCTTCGCCACCGCCTTGCCTACCCAATCCCCGGCCTGAGCGTTCTTGCGCCACTCCCCGGTCCGGATTTCGGCGGCGACTTTCTCGAAGTCGGCATCGGTCACCCCGGCCATGGCATCCGGCCATTTCCATTGTGTCACCACCCCGACGCTGTCGCCGCCCGCAGCGTCGAGACGAGTGCCGTCCCCGAGAACCCCGATCGTCACGGCCGGGCCGTTGCCGAGGTTCACGCTTTCCAGCCTGAACCAGTCCGACCGATCGGCGGGTGGAGCGAGGTTCGCCTTGTCGTTGTAGGTCCGGAAATAGAGCCGGTGGTTTTCGACCCCCGCCTTCTCGCCTTCCTCCTTGGTCATCCGGCTCACCGCGCGCACCACGCGGCAGGCGTCGGTCTTGGCCTTTGCGCCGCGCGAGGTCTCCGTCGTCACCTCGGCCTCCGAGCTGCCCATCTTTCGGGTGTGGTCGACAAGGTGGATCGCGCAATTGCCGAGTTCGGCGACCTTGCCCCATTCCTTGACGACCATGTCCTGTGCGGTGTTGTCGTTCTCGGGGACTTCGTGGCAGGAGACGAAGGGATCGATGATCAGGACGTCGATCTGCTTGTCGATGATCTCCGCGACCAGCGCGTCGACCACTGGCCGCGCGATCCTGGGGCCTTCCCGGGTCATTGTCGCGACAACGAGCGATTGGTCGCGCCCGCTGTCCACGAACAGGCGGTTTCCGATGGCCTCGCGCCCCAGACCGTAGTGCTTCGCTACCGCCTGTATCTTGCGCTGGGTTTCCTCCTGCGGGTCTTCGAGGTTCCAGAGCCAGACGCGAAGCGGCTCCTTGGGCCCGACCCCGACGAGATCCATGCCCGAGACCTGCGCGACCGCTTCAGCGGCGATCAGCGACGACTTGCCGAGCCCGCCCGGGGCCACGGTGGCGGTGACGAACTTCCGGACCAGCAGGTGCCCGTATAGCCAGTCCCGTGGCGTGATGTCGGCCGGCTCGATCCATTCGTAGGGCGTGGCGGTGATGTTGGGTCGCGGGACACCCGATGCGCCCCCACCGGCCTCATCCGCTTCATCCGCCTCGTCGCGCTCGCGGAGCAACTGGGCGATGAACTCACCGATGGCAGCCGTGGCGATGGCACCCCTCGGGTCTTCGTAGCGCCAGCCCGGCTCGTGCTGGCGGGCGCGCCAGACCAGCGAGCCGAAGCCGAGCCGTGTTGGCGGCGATCTGAAATAGTGCTGCCAGCGGGCCTCGGTGTTTGCGACGTCGTACCGTGGCGACTTGGCCGACCAGTCGTGGAACGCCGCGCGGCCCTCCTCCGAACCGTCGGTCGAGGCCCAGATCGTCATCCCGATTTTATTCCAGTATTCCCAATGGTAGATTTTGGGGTCCTTGTCGTTCGGGATGGCCGCCAGCGCCGAGGCAACCATCCCGTGATCGGAGGCCTCGCGGCGGCCGCTGATGCTGCCGACGCTGACCGGCTCGACCACTCCGACCTCCGCGCGCAACCGCTCCAGCGACTCTGCCAGATCGATCTCGGTGTCCTCGGCGAGTGCTGCGACCCGCGCCAGCTTCGGGTTTTTCTTGCGATGCCAGCTGCCGGGCCACCGCAGCGGGTGCACAATGGAATTAGTGGTGGGATCGCCGCCGACCAGCTTCGCCGCCAGCGCGCGGGCCTGGTACAGCAGGGCCAGTTCCAACGGCGTGGCCGCGGGCTTTTTCAGCCGCCAATGCAGATGCAGCTTCGGCTCGATCTCGCCGGTCTCGCCGTTGATCCATTCGCCGCCGCTTTCGACCACGACGGTGGCAGGTCCGAGCAGGGCTTCGAGGGTGGCGCGGGCGGCAGCCGGGGTCTGGTCGCACTCGGTCGAGAGCGCGACGCCTTCGCGGATATTGTCGGCCTTGGCGTCGCGGTGGTCCTTGAAGGTCGCAACCGGCGGGCAGAACACCGCGGGCTCGTACCAATTCGCCGCCTGCTGCGCCCGGATCAGCATCAGGGGGACGAACTCGTAATCGTCCAGCCGGAGAGCCTGTATCAGGACGGGCCGCTTATTTTTGCCGTTATCCACGAACACGCGGAACGACACGAAGCCGTCGCGGCGCGCGTTCCTGAACATGACATCGACGAACCCGACCAGCGCATCGCGGTCGGGGATCAGTTCTTCAGGCTTGTCGGACGGCGGATGTGATTTGCCGTTGCTATGCGGCGTGTCGACCGGGCTCGCGTCGTCGACAGGCGTGTTGCCTGTCGCCTTGGCATCGAGCGGCATCGTCGGATCGTTGGGAGGCGCGCCGCTCACGACCGCACCTCCATGATCAGACCGACCACCGCGGCGGCCAGTGACAACGGCTCGCCGCGCTCGCCGCGCGTCAGCGCGTGCTGGATGGTTTCGAGCGGAGCGCCGAACTGCAGGGCAATCGAGATCAGGATCGCCGCGTCCCATGCCAAGACCTCGGTCTGTCCGCCGATTTTATGCGCGCTGACGAACACCTCGCCGATCAGACCGTCCGGATAGTATCCGATGCCGACCGCGAAACTCTGGCCCCAGAAATTCAGCTCGAACGTGGTGCTGGCGCGCCGCTGCGGCAGGCGGCGGCGGGCGGCGGGTAGCAGTATCGTTACGTCGTTCATCCTACGCCCCTCCGGCAGCGGCTTGCGGGCCGCGGTTTGAATTCCTTTTCCTGTTTTCCTGTTTGCCCGCAGGCAGCCGGGGTCACCGGCTGCTTACGGAGTTGCCTGCGAGGGGGATGACGCGCTAAAGAGAGGGGGTTGTTGTGCCTTCTCTTCGGCGTTGGGCCGTTACCCGTTCGCCGCAAGATTTTGAAGTAGCGAACGGCGGCCCAACGGGTCGCCGTTTTCGTATCTCAGTCCTCTCCCTCGGCAGCCTCGACGAAATGCGCGCGGTGCGGTGCCCCGAGCGTCAGCATTCCGCGCCGCGGCGGGCCATCGCAAGTCAGCATGCGTGGCGGTTGATGAGGCGCAGCGAGTGTCATCATCCGACGACAACGCTCCGCGACGGTCGCAATTTGTTCGCGCGTCAGCGTTACATCGCGGTGTCCGGCCGCGTGAAGTTCAGCGATAGCGCAAACCTGTACGAAATCGGCGTTCAATCCCTTGCCGTGGCGGATGCAGCAGCTCGTGCAGAAGCACACGAGCTTCGCGCCATGCCAGCTCAGAAAGGGTGGTCGCAGGCCGCCCCCGCACAAATTGCAATTCCCGTATTCGTCGTCGACGCCCGTCGTCGTTATCACTGCCATCGTACCGTCTTCCGTGGTTTTATTGGTTTCGCGCTCCGGCACGTCGTGCGCCGCCCAGACCTTGCGCAATTCGCAGCGCAACGCCGCCCGCTGCGCGGTAAAGCCGATGCCGCATCGGCCTTGGCTTCATCGCTGTCGTCGTCGGAATGGGTCATCGCCCCGCTCCGGATGGCTCGTGTCGCATCAGCCTGCGGCGCAGAAAAAACGGGCAGCTCAGCGTCGATGCGGTGGACACCATCCTGCCGTTCGGTAGCCGGAGCCGGAGATGCCCGCTCCGCGCGGTCTCGACCTCGGCAAAGGGAAATTCACGACGCAGTTCGCGTTCGAGCTTGCGCATCGCGCTGCCCTCCCGCGTCGCGTCCACGAAATTCGTGCTGTCCGAGCTGTCGTCGCGGCCGGTTCGCGATCCAGTCGTGGATCTCGTCGGCGTGCCACGCAATCGTCGAGCTGCGGCCGCCTCGCGGCCCGAGTTCAAGGGGAAGCGGAAACATCCCCGCGCGCATCCACTCCCACAACGTCGAGTATGCGAGCCCGCCGAGCAGCTCCAGAACCTGCGGCTTGAACATCAGCGGCTGGCCGGGCTTGATCGGCGCGTCACGGGTACGCTCAGGCGCACCGGCTTCGATTGTCTTCGCTTTGGGTTTACGCATCGCCTCACCACCATGAGCGCGCCCTTATGGGACGCGCGACAAAAACAGAAACCGAACAGCGCCTGTTGCTGTTACCTGTTACCTGTTTTCCTTGGTGGGGGGCCTGTTTGCCGTTTTGCTGTTCGAGCGCAGGTGACCTGCGTCTGCTTAATTTCTATTCGGAGACGGCACCGAAAGTCCAGCGCAAAATTTCTGTGGGTAAGCGCATAGAAATTTGCGCAAAGCGCGCACCCGTCGAGCCGCCGCGCAGGCGTTAGTCCGCCGTTAGTTCGCCACTCCGGCGATTGACAGAAAGCGCTGGTAGAGAAGGACTTCTGCGATTTTGATCCTTAACAAGGCGTTAACGGCAGCCCCTGAGCCTTCAGAAGCCTAAGCCTTCAGAAGAAACTCAGATCCTCGGCGCGTCCGCCGCGCGCGACCGCGGCGTACTCGATCGCCGTGAACAAGCCGCCGGCCACGTAGATTTTCCGGTTGAGGGATGCAGCCAGGGTGCGGCTCACGTGGAAGGCATCGGCGACCGTCGCTGCGACGTGAACGTCGGCCAGCGGATTGGTCTTGCGCGCGGCGGACGCTACCGCCGCCGCGTCGCCGCCCTTGTGACGGGCGCTGGTGCAGATAATGGTGTCGAAAGAGGGTGCGAGCGCGCCCACGATCTCCTGCGATTTCTTGTCGAGGGAAACGCCGACCACGAGGATCCAGTCCAGCGCGCCATGGATTTCCCGCAGGCTTGCGAGCGATTGCCTGATGCCGTCGGGCGTGTGACCGACGTCGATGACGGTCAGCGGGTTTTGAGCAATGGCTTCGAGCCGGCCCGGCCAGCGTGTTCCGTGTAAGCCCGACCGCACCGCGGTTTCGATCCGGGCAAAATCTTTTTCCTCCGACGCGCGGCCCAGCCAGCGCAGGAACAGCGTAATCGCAATCGCCGCGTTGTTGAACTGGAATGCGCCGAGAAGGGCAACCTCCAGCGACGGGAACTCGTAGCGTCCGGAGGTGAAATCGAAGCGCGGGCGTGACGCGGAGGCGATTTCGCCGTCGATCCTGATCTCGTCGCGGATAAACAGGCTCGCGACCCCGCGATTACGATTATATTCGAGGATATGCGGCCGCAAACTCCGGCAGTTCTCGCCATAAACGATGGTCCCGCCGGTGGCACAGGCGTCACTCTTGTCCGAGACGATCATTTGCAGTGAATGCCCCAGCAGGTCCACATGTTCGTAATCGACCGATGTGACGGCGGTCAGGTGCGCTCCGATCAGGCGAACCGGATCGTAGCGTCCGCCGATGCCCGCTTCGAACACGGCGAACTCGCATTGACTCTCCTGGAAGTAAAGGCAGGCAAGCGCAAACATCGCCTCGAACGCGCCGAACTTCTCATCAGGGCGCAGCGAAACCGCCGTCATCGCGGCCCGGACCCGTGCAGCCAACTGTCCGAGAGGTTCGTCGCCGATCGGCGTACCATCAAGCTGAAAGCGTTCATTGACGCGAAACAGATGCGGTGAAGTGAACAGTCCCGCACGCAGTCCGTAAGCCTGCGCGATATTGGCGCAGAATGCGGCGGTCGAGCCCTTGCCGTTTGAACCGGTCACGACGACGGAGTTGCGCGAAAGCCTGGCGCGGTCCACGGCAAGGACGTCGAGCAACGCCGCCAGCCGGGCCAAACAAACGCCATCGCCGTATTTTGGCAGATCAAACATCGAGCAAGCCAAGGATGGAAAACGTGTGATGCCAAATCTTCAGGATCAGATCGGCCCGATCCACTTCTTCCAAAAAGCGGATCGACGGATTTGAATTGACCTCGATGATCCGCAAATCGTCGGGATCGCCGCCGATGTCCGCAAAGAGATCGACGGCAGCAACGCGCAGGCCAAGCGCCCGCGCCGCGTCTGTTGCCATGGCAACTATCTCGGCGCGCGGCTGTTCCAGCTCCATCGTGCCGCCAGCGCTGAAATTGGTCCGCCCGGGAATCTCCCAATGCGTTCCCGCGCCAAGCACGGTATCGAGCAAGGGCTCTGTCATCGTCACGGCGATCGGCGAAAGGCCGCGCGCCTGCAAGTCGCTGTTGTGCGCGACCAGCAGGTCGCGGATCGATCGCACGCCGTCACCCAGCAGGAAAGGCGGATGCTTTCCGGCGCCATAGACGATCTCGCCGTCGAGCAGGAAGATCCGGTATTCGCGGCCCGCAACGATCGGCTGGATCAAGACTGAATCGTAATGTTGCGCGACCCGGCTCAGATATCGATCGAGCGCGGCTTCGCCGTGGACGATTTCGGCAAAGTCGCCGCGCGATCCCGTCAGCGGCTTCGCGAACGCGGCAAAGTTCAGTCCGCTGAAACAGGCAAGGGCGTCCTGACGCTCATGGCCTTCAGGGCGATGGGCGCGATGCCTTTCACTCAGGAAGAAATATTCGCCGCCGAGCGTGGCGATGCCGGCATGTTCCAGAATTCTGTTGGCGAAATATTTGTCGGACGCAAGTGTCGCCGCCGTGGAATTGTTTTGCGGATACCATGAGCACCTTCCGGCGCCGAATTGAACGCTTTTCGTTTTCGACGTTACGCTGAACAAGAGCCCCGTCCCGCCGTCGAGATCTCGAAATTTCAGCTCGAAACGGCCACAGGCATATTCGGCGTAGACCGACTGGTCCGGATAAAAGGCGGGTTTTCCCACCCGAAGATCCCGCAAATTACGCATGCACGGTCCGGCGATCTGGCATTCCGGAAGTTTTTGATGATTTATCTCTAGCGAATTTTTGCCGTGGGCGCGGCAATTAACTGCTCGATTGGTGCGGAATTCGGCAAGTAAATTGCGCGCAATTCGCTTCCCGAAGAGGGTTTGTAGCAAGCGCCATTTCCACCGGCTGGCCTTGCGTTTTTGTGACGTCAATCGCCCGCCTGCACCTGTTGACTATCTCCGATATTGGGCTAGTTGAAGCGCAATTCCTCAATCTTTGCAGGGGTTTTTTGCCTCAACTGTTCGTCTTTTGGGGCCGATCGACCTGTTCGTTCTATCGCAAGAAAAATCGGAAAAATAAAACACATGAGCGCGTTTTATAGAGAGAAGGTTCTTTCTGTCAGGCATTGGACCGATACGCTTTTCAGCTTCAAGGCCACCCGCAACACCGGCTTCCGATTCCAGAACGGGCAATTTGCGATGATCGGGCTCGAGGTCGAGGGCCGTCCCCTGATGCGCGCCTATTCGATGGCGAGCGCCAATCACGAAGAGGCGCTCGAGTTCTTCTCGATCAAGGTTGCCGACGGACCACTGACATCTCGCCTGCAGAAGATCAAGGAAGGCGACATCATCCTGGTCGGGCGCAAGGCGACCGGCACCCTGGTTGCCGACAATCTGATCCCGGGCAAGCGCCTGTTGTTGCTGTCGACCGGCACCGGGCTTGCCCCATTCGCAAGCCTGATCAAGGACCCGGACGTGTACGACAAGTTCGAAAGCATCATTTTGGTGCACGGATGCCGGCAGGTTTCCGAACTCGCCTATGGCGAAGAGCTGGTGGCGACGCTGCGGGACGACGAATTGTTCGGACCGCTTCTGGAAGAAAAGCTTGTCTATTATCCGACCGTCACCCGCGAGCCGTTCCGCAATCGCGGCCGCATCACCGACCTCATCACTTCCACGCAGCTGTTCAATGATATCGGCCAGCCGCCGCTGGATATCGCCGAGGACCGGATCATGATGTGCGGCAGTCCCGCAATGCTGGAAGAGCTGCGCCAGATGTTCGAGGCCCGCGACTTTACCGAGGGCAGCCACGGCGAGCCCGGCCACTTTGTAATCGAGAAGGCTTTCGTCGAGCGCTGAGGCGGCAGCGCCGGCGCGACAAAGCTGCGCCTCTCGCAAACCCTCGATCAAAGATCACCTAATCGACGATGAAAAGCCTGGCGCCGGTTCTGGTCGATGACCGGTGCGCGGCATCGCGAAATCGGATACCTGATAGCTCATGCCGGCGGAAAGCGTTTAGTGTCCTTTCGATTCCGAAGGTCGCAAACGAGGTTGCCGCAAAATGATGCGAACTTCGGAATCGGGACACTAGATCGCCGATGTTCAGGGTGCGCCAGTAAGCCTCGCCGCTCCCGCCCGGATGCATGATGGGAGCGACCTGGCTCCAGTCCGTGACCGTGAAGGGCAGCGCCGGAATTTTCATTCGGCAGATCCTTCCGTGCTCGCATCGACGGTGGTCCGACAATTCGGAGAAGAGTGCACCCCGTGGACGGATTGATGCCAGGGCTGAAGGGCGGTGAGGCTGGTTGCGCACGCCTATCGTTGATGATGCGGCAGGTCCGCCTCTGCTGTAAAGTTTCGGGGAACATGGTTGCGACTGGGTCGACGCGGTGATTGCGGAAGAGAACAAAACCTTGTCTTTGGTCAGCCGGGACGTGCGGGAGAAAACCGCCTTCGTGCTGGCGGGCGGCGGCAGCTTTGGCGCCATTCAGGTCGGCATGATGCACGCGCTCGCCGCCAACGGCATTACCCCGGACATGGTGGTCGGCTCCAGTGTCGGAGCCCTGAATGGCGCCTATTATGCCGGCAATCCGACATTGAAAGGCGTGTCGCAGCTTGAAACCATCTGGCGCGGCCTGCGGCGAGCCGACGTCTTTCCGCTGACCCTTCGCACCCTGTTCGGATTTGTCTGGCGGCGCGATTTTCTGATTACGCACGACGGCATTCAGAAGCTGATCGACGATCACTTGCCTTATCGCAATCTTCAGGACGCCAGACTCCCCGTTCACATCGTCACCACCGATATCGTTTCCGGTAACAGCGTCGTGATCTCGGATGGACCGGCCGACGAGGCGATTATCGCTTCCACCGCGATTCCGGGCGCGTTTGCGCCTGTCCGCTACAAGGATCTGTATCTGGCGGACGGTGCGATCTCCTCGAATACCCCGGTCAAGGTCGCGGTTACCAAAGGCGCGCGGCGCCTGATCATTCTACCGACGGGTTACGCCTGTGCCGTTGAGAAACCGCCGGTCGGCGCGGTCGCCAATGCACTTCATGCGCTAACGCTTTTGATCACCCGCCAGCTTGTGAGCGATCTGGAAAATCTCTCTCCCGACATCGAGTACTTCGTGGTGCCGCCACTATGTCCGCTGGTGGGATCGCCTTACGATTTTTCCCGAACTTCCGATCATATCGAGCGTGCGATCCGAAGCACCGAGGCCTGGCTTCAGAAAAGCGGCCTGGAGACGTCAGGCATTCCCGGCGAGATACGCCCGCACGGCCATTGAGGTGCCGCGGTGCAATTCATGCCTCACCGGCAAGGAATAAAGCGATGGCGTACCGGGTCTATGGTTCCAGGCCGTCAGGCCAGGTTGCACTGCGGAACTATTGGCCTGTCGACCCGGCCAGACGACGGATTGATTATGCTCGGCATGATCCGGTAGCCTCGCGCCGGTCGATTGTCATATCCATGATCGATACCGGCGATAGGGTCGGTACCGGTCATCCGGCGATAGGCGTCAGGCTGCGAAGTAAGAACAAGATGGCTAGAGGCCGCCCGAGGGGGTTTTATGGAAACGCTGATGCTTCCGTTCTCGCCGCGCTTCATCGTTCTCACGATCTGCGCCGTGGTGACGGCGCTGCTTTTCGGTATCGGGATCGTCGACCACAAGGCGTTCGATCTGGTCCTTGTCCCGCTGCTGATTTTTGGCGCGCTCACCCTGCTCGGCATTCGTGATCTCACGCAAAAGAATCATGCGGTGTTGCGCAACTATCCGATCTCCGCGCATCTGCGCTTCCTGCTGGAAGAAATCAGGCCGGAGATGCGGCAGTACTTCTTCGAGAGCGAGAAGGACGGCATGCCGTTTTCCCGCGACACCCGCGCGGTGGTCTATCAGCGCGCGAAGATGGTGCTCGACAAGCGGCCCTTCGGTACGCAGGAGGATGTCTATCGCGAGGGCTATGAATGGATTCACCATTCGGTGGCACCGAAAGCGCGTGCCAACGAGCAATTCCGCGTCCTGATCGGCGGTCCGGACTGCACCAAGCCCTATTCGGCCTCGGTCTTCAATATTTCAGCCATGAGCTTCGGCGCGCTCAGTCCGAATGCGGTGCGCGCGCTCAACGCCGGCGCGAAGAAGGGTGGCTTCGCGCATGATACGGGGGAAGGCGGCGTCAGCCCCTACCATCGCGAAAAGGGCGGCGACCTGATCTGGGAAGTCGGCTCGGGGTATTTCGGCTGCCGCAACCGCGACGGCTCCTTCAATCCGGATGAGTTTGCCCGCGTTGCCCGCGACGATCAGATCAAGATGGTCGAGCTCAAGATCAGCCAGGGCGCCAAGCCCGGGCATGGCGGCGTGCTGCCGGCGGCGAAGGTGTCGGAGGAAATCGCAAAGATCCGAGGCGTTCCCGTCAACGAAGACTGCATCTCTCCGGCAACGCATCGGGCGTTCAATACTCCGCTGGAGATGATGGCGTTCATCGACGAGATGCGACGTCTGTCCGGCGGCAAGCCGGCCGGCTTCAAGCTGTGCATCGGCCATCCGTGGGAGTTTCTCGCGATCTGCAAGGCGATGCTGGAGACAAAAATCTATCCCGACTTCATCGTGGTCGACGGCAACGAAGGCGGCACGGGTGCGGCACCGCTCGAATTCATGGACCACATGGGCATGCCGATGCGCGAGGGCGTCAGTTTCGTCCACAACGCGCTGCTGGGGATCAATGCGCGCGACCGCATTCGTATCGGCGCCTCGGGAAAGATCGCAACTGCCTTCGACATGGCGCGCGCGATGGCGATCGGCGCCGACTGGTGCAATTCGGCGCGAGGCTTCATGTTCGCACTCGGCTGCATCCAGTCACTGAGCTGTCACACCGACCGCTGTCCGACCGGCGTAACCACGCAGGATCCGACCCGCAACCGCGCACTGGTGGTGCCCCACAAGATCGAGCGGGTCTACAATTATCACCATGCCACCTTGCACGCGTTGTCAGAGCTTCTCGCCGCCGCCGGGCTCGAACATCCCCGCGAATTGCGGCCGATCCACTTCTCCCACCGCACCGCCACGACCGAGGTGCAGACCTTCGCAAAGCTTTATCCGTCGCTTCGCCCGGGCGAACTGATCGACGGCACCGACGATCCGCGCTTCCGCGACGCCTGGGCGATGGCGCGTGCCGATACGTTCGCGGCGACGGTGTAATTGGCCTGCGAACGGCCCAACAGCAATGCTTCTTGATTGAACGGACTTTCGGCAGAGCTCGGTTCACCTCTCCCCGCTGGGGAGAGGTCGATTTGCGCAGCAAATCGGGTGAGGGCCGTGGTCTCGCGAGAGACCTTACCCCCTGACCCCAACCCTCTCCCGATCGAAGTCGGATTTATCCGACTTCGACAGTTGATAATGCCCAACTCGGGTGAACCCGAGTTGGATGGGAGAGGGAGCACACCTTCGGCGGGGTTATAGATCAAACTGATTTCATCGCGCGCCGGCTTCAGTGCGGATTTTCCAGGCTGAAGGTTTCAGACTGTTCGTCATACGCAAACAGCTCGGCGTAGCGCGCCCATGACACCACCGTCTTGAGCGTTTCGTCGGCGTTTTCCTCGGACATGTAGTCCTCGAGTTCGTTGCGGAACCGCGCCGCAGGCGCGGTATGCGACGGTCGCTCGTCAAGCACCCGGCGGATCAGCCCCATTACCGGCACATAAAGCATGAGATGGTCGGCAAACAGCCGCTTGCGGGCGTCGGTTTCGAGGTTGGCGAAACGCTTGCCGGCTTCCGTCAGCATCAGGTCGCCTTCGCTCAATTGCGCAAACCTCAGCAGTTGCAGCGACTCGCCGAGATGGAATAATTCGTCGGCTTCGAGCTGGAGCTGATTGGCGAGCACGGGCAGGTCGGCGTGGCCGTTATACGGCGGCCCCGCCAAAGTCTCGATCAGACCCGAGAGCACGTTGGACGAGACATGGCTCAGGGTCATGCCCATGCCTGTGCCCTGAATGCCCTCGGCCGCCGGCGTCCTGACCTCGGGCCGCTGGGTCATGCGGGCATAGATGTTGTCGACAAGCTGGCGGAAAGCCGGATCAAGACGATTGCGCGGATGCGGCAGGTCGATCCTGATCTCGGCGGCCACACGGCCGGGATTGGATGAGAACACCAGAATGCGGTCGCACATCAGCACCGCTTCCTCGATGTTGTGCGTGACCATCAGCACCGATTTGATCGGCAGCCGGCCTTCGATCCACAGATCGATCAGGTCGGTTCGCAAGGTTTCGGCGGTCAGCACGTCGAGCGCGGAAAACGGCTCGTCCATCAGCAGGAGGTCCGGATGTACGACGAGCGCGCGTGCAAAGCCGACGCGCTGGCGCATGCCGCCTGACAATTCCTTTGGAAAGGCTGATTCAAATCCGTCGAGGCCGATGAGATCGATTGCCGCGAGCGCTCGCCTGCGGCGTTCGGTGCTCTCGACGCCAAGCGCCTCCAGGCCCAGTTCGACGTTCTGCAGCACAGTCAGCCACGGAAACAACGCGAAGGACTGAAACACCATGGAGACGCCGTTTGGCGGCCCGGCAATGGTCTCGCCGCGGCACTTGGCGTCGCCCGAGGATGGCGTGATCAGGCCGGCAATGATGCGCAGTAAAGTCGATTTGCCCGAACCGGAGCGCCCGAGCAGGCCGACGATTTCGCCGGAATGGATAGTGAGATCGACTTTTTCGAGGACCAGAAGTTCTTCGCCGCTGCCTTTTGGAAACGACCGGCAGACGCCGCGCATATCGAGCAGGCTGGTCTCTTTGGTAACTTCGAGCATGGTCTTGTCCTAAAAGCTATCCCAGACGAAGGCGTCGTTCCCCGAAAGCGTAAAGTGGCCTCCAGAGCAGCCGGTTGAAAAGCGTCACCAACACACACATCACGGTGATGCCGAGCACGACCCGGGGGAAATCACCGGCTTCCGTCGCAAGCGCTATATAGGCGCCGAGTCCGCTCGCCGTCAGGTGGATGTCACCCCAACTGGCGACTTCGGCAACGATGGAGGCGTTCCACGATCCGCCCGAGGCGGTGATGGCGCCCGTGATGTAATAGGGGAAAATGCCGGGCAGGATCACCTTGATCCACCAGCGCCACCCCTTGAGATGGAAACTGCCGGCGGCCTCGCGCAGATCGGTCGGAAACGCGCTGGCGCCGGCGATGACATTGAACAGGATGTACCACTGCGTTCCCAGGATCATCAGCGGGCTGAGCCAGATGTTCGAATTGAGGCCAAAGCGCACGATGACCGCCACGAACACCGGGAATGCGAGGTTGGCGGGGAACGCGGCAAGAAATTGTGCGAGCGGCTGGATGCGTTCGGCGAGTTTGGGCCGAAGCCCGATCCAGACGCCGACGGGCACCCATATCAGCGTCGCCAGCGAAATCAGGACGATCACGCGCAGGAGCGTGATGAGGCCGTAATTTATGGCGGTGAGGACGTCAGGGAGGCCCAGCGTCGCCGACATGTATCGATACGCCCTCCAGCCGGCGTAGAATGTGCCTGCGACGACAAAAGCGAGCCAGATCGCATCGACGGCGCGGGAGGGCGGACCGGACCTGAGGGGGACCCGCAGGATTTGGGGGATCGCCAGATGCAGGTTCGAAAAGGCCCGGTTCAGCGCCGCGAAGGGATATGTCAGGGCACGCAGCGCGCGCGTCCGGCGGAACAGGTCGAGCATCCAGGAGGTCGGTGCGGTCCCGGAAGCGGTCTGCTCGAAGCGGAATTTGTCGGCCCAGGCGACGACGGGGCGAAACAGCAGCTGGTCGTAGGCAATGATCACCAAAAGCATTGTCAGGATGGCGTAGCCGATCGCCGGCAGATTTTGCTTTTGAATGCCGAGCGCGACGTAGGAGCCGATACCCGGCAGCGTGATCGTCGTGTTGCCGACCGTGATCGCCTCCGAGGCCACCACAAAGAACCAGCCGCCCGACATCGACATCATCGTGTTCCAGATCAGGCCAGGCATCGCGAAGGGCACGTCGAGCCGCCAGAAGCGCTGCCATCCGCTCAGATGAAAACTCTGCGAGGCTTCGTCCAGGTCCTTCGGCACGTTGCGGATCGACTGGTACATACTGAACGCCATGTTCCAGGCCTGGCTTGTGAAAATCGCGAAGACGCAGGCGAGCTCGGCGCCGAATACCTGGCCGGGGAAAAGGTTCAGGAAGAACACCACCGTGAAGGTGAGAAAACCGAGGATCGGCACCGATTGCAGGATGTCGAGCAGCGGGATCAGCACCATCTCGGCCCGTCGGCTTTTGGCGGCGAGCGTGGCGTAGAGAAGCGTGAAAATGATCGAGCAGACGATGGCGAGCAGCATCCGCATGGTCGTCCGCAGCGCATAGAGGGGCAGATTGGCAGGGTCGAGCGAAACCGGAGAGGTGTCGAGGGTAGACAAGGGGAGAGTGGTTTGCTCGCCGCCATAGACGATCAGCACCATGGCGCCGGTCACCAGCACCAGCGCCACGGCGTCCCAGATGTTCGGCCGCAGCGCCTGTCCCAGTCTCGGCGTGAGAATTTCTTCAAGCGTCATGCGGGTTCGCCTTGTCGCGGGCCTGCCTGGTGGACAGGCGAGATCGAGTATCCGTGCCGCGTCCCGTATTGATAGGCGCGGTTTGTGATGGGTTTATAGTCGAACGGGGATGAAAACGCAGAGAAGGACCAAGGGCTTCATCTCAGAACTCGCAGCAGGGACGCAACCGCCTGAGGGAGGTTCGTTGCAACTAGTATTGGGTGTGGATCCGGAAACCGAACACCGAGACAGGACCGCGAT
>Ga0210386_10001391_pt1 | contig 21602 bp, 19 predicted proteins | sample IncBWH32OmetaG_FD_160091 | JGI IMG/M metagenome (GOLD analysis project Ga0210386, IMG submission 160091) | Forest soil microbial communities from Barre Woods Harvard Forest LTER site, Petersham, Massachusetts, United States - Inc-BW-H-32-O ...
GCAACCGCCGCAGCTACCGCGAAAGAGTGCCATCACCGCCAGCTACATCACCATCGACTACCAACAAAGCCAATACCGACTGTTCTATGAGGAAGCCGGCCAGGGTATCCCGATGGTCTGCCTGCATACCGCCGGCTCAGACTCGAGGCAGTACAAGTATCTGCTCGAGGATCCCGAACTGCAGGCCGACTTCCGGATGATCGCTTTCGACATGCCCTGGCATGGTCGCTCGATGCCCCCTCGGGGCTGGCGAGGCAATCGCTACGAAAACGACATCGACTGGTACATGGGAATTATTCGCGGCTTTACCGCGGCCATGGAACTGCCGGAAAAGCCTGTGCTCGTGGGTTGTTCGATGGGTGGATCGGTCGCCCTGGTGATGTCGGGAACCTATGGAGAGGAGTGGCGCGCGATCTGTGCGCTCGAAGGCACCCTCGGCGGAAACCCGCACGCTCCCTCGCGTCGAGGCGTTTGGACCCGACACCTCGAGGTCGACCACAGCATGTTCCTCAGCACCTGGGTGGCCGGGCTGATGTCCCCCGATAGCCCACAGGATCTGCAGGACGAGGTGCTCTGGGAGTATGGACAGTCCGGGCCGGGTGTGTACAACGGCGACGGCGCCATGGTGACGTCGCTGCAGCGGATCGGCCCCACGCTGACCGAAGCAAAGTGTCCGCTGTACGTTTTCTCCGGCGAGTATGACTATTCGGCTACGCCAGCGCTGAGCAAGGCCGCCGCGCAGCAGTTGAACGGTGAGTTCATTGCGATGGTCGGTAAGGGCCACTTCCCTATGGCCGAAGACCCGGTGGGGTTCAAGCAGTACTTCCTGCCCGTGCTGGAGAAGATCAAGCGGCTTTGACTCGAGGAGGCGATCGGATGCGAGCAAGTTGGCCCGCTTTGCGAGCGGGGGTAATCCAAACACGTGGCGGCACGATGTTCACCGGAGTCGTGTGGGGCGAAGTGCTGCTTCCGCATGCTGATGGCGCTGGCGTTAACAGGGTGACGTTCGCACCCGGTTCGCGCACCTTTTGGCACCGCCATTGTGGCGGCCAGATGCTCATCGGTTGCGCGGGCAGCGGCTTGGTCGTGACACGCGACGCCGTGCAAGCCATTACCGACGGTACTGTCGTGCATGCCTTTGCCGGCGAGATCCATTGGCATGGAGCACTGCCGGACACGTTCATGTCGCACAACTCGATCGTGCTGGGCGGCGACACCGAATGGCTTGACGAGGTCAGCGAGGAGGAATACCGCTCCGTGGTAACGAAATTGCCTGCCCACAGCGCCGCGTCCAGCGACGCCTGAGCTGGTTCACGACCGATGCTACGCGGTCACGCTGGCTTGGCGCTGGCGCAGTAGCTTCTTATCGACTTTGCCGTAGGCCGTGACTGGAAGGTCCTCGACCAGGTGGATTTCCTTGGGACACTTGTACGACGCGAGGTGGGCGCGGCACGCTGAGCGGATCTCCTCGACGTCGCCACCGCTACCCGCCGCGGGTACCACGAACGCCACCACCCGCTCGCCCCAGTCATCATCAGGCAATCCGACTACCGCGACTTGTGCTACCCCCGAACATGTTTGGACCACCGATTCCACCTCGGCGCTGTAGACATTCATGCCGCCGCTAATGATCATGTCGTTCATCCGATCAAGCAGAAACAGATACCCGTGTTCATCGAGGCGACCGACGTCGCCGGTGTACAGCCAGCCGTCGCGCACCGTGTCGGCGGTCTTTTCCGGCATGTTGTGGTAGCCGCGCATGACGTAGGGCCCCCTGGCCACCACCTGCCCCGACTCGCCCGGGGCAACCGGGTCGCCAGCGGCGTCCACCACGGCCAGCTGCATGAGCGTGGCAACCTGTCCGCAACTGCTGAGAAGACCCGGCCGTGTCAGGTCATGGTCCTCACGGCGCAGCCGGGTGATGAAATCCGGCGCCTCGGATTGCCCATAGAGCTGCATGAAAACCGGACCGAACAGTTCCAGGCCCTGGGTGAGCTTGTCTAGTGCCATCGGCGCCGCGCCGTAGAGCAAGGTTCGTAGCGATGAGACGTCAAGTTGTCGTCCACGTGCCCGGTCCAGAAGTCGGTAGATCATGGTGGGCACCATGAACACGATGGTGATCCTGTCCTGGGTAATGCGGTCTAGGACCAGCTCCGCGTGGAATCCGGGCTCGATGTAGAGCGTGGACCCCTTGAGCATCGCGGCCTGCGCCAGAAAGCCGGTGGCATGCGGCAACGGCGAGACGATGAGCATCCGCTCATCGTCGCCCAATCCCAACTCGATCAGGTGCGCGATCGCCGACCACGCCAGCGTGAGTTGGGTGTGCACCACACCCTTTTGCCGTCCCGTGGTTCCCCCGGTGTAAAGGATCATCACCGCGTCATCGACGCCCACGGATACCTCCGGCGGGCCCGCTCCCTCGGGGATTGCGGCGATGGCCTCGGTCCACCCCATGGCGCGTGGATCATCTGGTTCGGTGTTGTCGACGCAGATTAGCCGAACGAGTTGCGGAGCAGTGGCTGCGGCTACCCGAGTGAACAGCGCACGATCGACCAGCGCCACCGCCGCGCCACTGTCGTTGAGGATGTACTCAACCTCGTGTGCCGAAAGCATAGCGTTCAGAGCGACTTTGGCCGCCCCCACCCGAATGACAGCTTGGTCGGCGACAATCCATTCGGCTCGGTTGGACATCGCTATCACCACCGGGTCGCCGGCCCTCACCCCCGCGTCGTGCAGGTATCGGGCCAGCCGGTTGGCGTCATCGATGATGTGGCGATATGTCCACATCGTGTCGCCGGTGACGACAGCTGGCCGGTCACCGTAGCGATCCAGTCCGTTGATGACCAGATCACGCAAAGTCGGCGAGTCGGTTGACGTCATCGTCAGTATCCGGTCGACAGCGGTTGTGCTACACGCTGCTTGGTGACACGTGAGCGGATTTCACCGAGCTCCTCGACCACCAGGCGCACCTCGTCACCGTCTTTGAGCCATCCCCTGAAATGCTCTGGATCAGCAGCAAAATGCTCGAACAGGCAGCCCGTGGGCACGGTTCCCGAGCCGATCACATCGCCAGGGCGCACGCGGGTTCCGCGCGACGCAAATGCGATCATGTCCGGGAAACCCCAATCGATTTCGTCCCAACTGCCGCTGCTGACCAACTCGTCGTTGACGTAGGCATGCATCGCGAGCTTGAACGCCTTGTTACTGCGGAACTCATCCAGTTCGTCGGCGGTCACCACAAACGGCCCGAAACCATTGGCAGTGTCCTTGCCCTTAACCGGGCCGAATAGGTCGCGTTCAGCCATTTGGATGTCACGAGCGCTCCAGTCGCAAAAGATCATGTAGCCGAAGATGTGGCTTTCTGCGGCGCCTACCGCGATATCGCTGCCGCCCCGCCCTATTACCGCCGCAATTTCCAATTCGAAGTCGAACTGCTCGGTGCCCGGCGCCATCGCCACCTCTGCTCGCGCCCCTACCGAGGCAGCGGGGTTGCTGAAGTAAAAGGGCGGGAAATCGGTGAAACGCCGGTCGATCACGCGCCCGGTGCGCGCGGCGCAATTGCGAAGGTGCTGAACGAATCCGGCGCAGTCGCGGATCGACCTGGGCTCCAACGGCACCTCGATGCGTACTTCAGACACCGGCGCCACATGGTCGGCGGCGGCAAGCAGCGACTCGCCAGTGGCCGCGATCACCTGCGCACCGGCGTCAAGCAGATCCAGCAGAGTCCTACCGGGCGCGAGACCGCGAACGTGCTCGTCGACGAGCACGCCAACGCGTGACACGCCATCGCTGTCGGTGTAACTCATCCACCGCACAAGTCACCTGCTTCCTAACCGCATCCGGATTCGTTACGGGCTAAAGTTCATCTCCGGACAAGATGGTCACCGCGGCGACCGCCTCGCTATCGGCGAGCACCCCGCCGCTGCTTTGCGCCAAGGCGAGGCGTGCCGAGCTGACTTGCCGCGCCTGACAGCGCCCGCGGAGTTGTTCGGTGAGCTCTACGAGTTGGGCACAGCCGGTCGCGCCCAATGGGTGTCCGCGCGAGACCAGCCCGCCGCTGGGATTGACGGGCAGCTTCCCGTCGAGTGCCGTTGCGCCCGCGCGCGTGAGGTCGATGGACTCCCCGGGGCCACAAAGGCCGACGGCCTCCATCAGGATCAGCTCGGCCGCTGCAGCGGCATCGTGAAGCTCAGCAACGTCGATTTCTTCGGGACCCACCGCCGCAGCCTCAAATGCCTGCTTCGCGGCCACTTGCGACGGCATAGCCGGTGAGCGCGGATCACGCGAGGCCATCCCCAGGCCGAGGACCCGGACACCCATCGCCCCGATCTGCCGGCACATGGTCTTGGAGACCACAACCAGCGCTGCGGCCCCGTTGCTGACAGGTGCGCACATGCTGCGGGTCAACGGCGCTGCGATCATTTTGTCCTGGAGGACTTCTTCGACAGACACCCGACGACGGATCTGCGCATTCAGGTTCAGGGAGCCGTTGGCACGGTTCTTTGCCACCACCTGTGCGAGGTCCCGGGGGCTGCCGCCAAATCGCTGCAAGAACTCCGCGCCCTGCGCCGCGTAGTGAGCCATCAACGGTGAGGAGCGCACAGCCCCCGCATTGGATTCGTGAGCATGCAACGTCAGCGAATCAACCATGGCGAACATGTCGGGACGTCGCAGGGTGTCCGTCGCCGCGGCCAGCGCGCCGAACGTACGCAGCCGCTCCGGGTGCGACATTTCCTCCACACCGATCGCGATCGCCGCATCGACCTGCCCGGCAGCTACCGCGCCGGCGGCAAGATGAAATGCGGTCGACGAAGAGGCGCAAGCGTTTTCGACGTTGATGATCGGTTTGCCCGCCAGCGCTGTCTGATGCAGGAGGACTTGGCCGCGAATCATTTCTTGCCCTTGGACCAGGCCCGCCGCCGCGTTGGCGAAGAACACCAGAGCGATGCGGTCGGCACCGAGCCCGGCATCAGCCAGGGCGCTGGCCGCGACGCGCTCGGTCATATCGATCAAACCCTGACCGTGCGAAGTGAACTGCGTCATCGCAGCGCCAACGACATATGCGTCCATTTGTTGCCTGACCGTCTTTCCGGATCCGTCCCGCACTGACAGCAAGTCCATCGGCAACCGCTCCGCCGGGCAATGGCCGAGTACCCAAACACCGAGGCAGCGACGTCGTACCTTCCGCCAACGGCGCTCACCGCGCTGTGCGCGAACGGCGATGGTTGTAGCTTTCAACGACACACCCGGCTCGCCTACCGGTTTCTCGACCATAGGCCCTGTCGGGGAGTTGTTGGTTCAATCAACTTGGACTGGTTCCGAATGCACGGACAGCGCTGTCACCGTCTGCGGAGGTCGACGTGGAGATAAACGAGAGCAGGATACGAAATCCGTTCCGGCCGGATGCGATTGCCGTTGTCACCGGAGGTGGCCAGGGAATCGGTAGGGCGATAGCAGAGATACTCGCCGAAGAACGACTCTCGGTGGCAATTTGGGACATCGATGTCGACAGCGCAACCACAGTCGCCAAATCGATCACCGAAGCCGGCGGTCAAGCCGAGGCTTTTGAGGTCGACATCACTGACGAATCCTCAGTGGCCGCAGGCTGGTCGGCGGTGTCGCGGCAGGGCGTGTGCCCCTACCTGGTCAACAATGCCGGGGTCGCGAGCTCCCGACCCCTGTCGCTGGCCGAGGGTCTGGCCGGCACCATTGGCGGGCTCGTCGCGGTCACCGAGAAATGGCTCGAAACCGCCGGAGAGCAGGCATCCAGCGTCGTGAACATCTCATCGATCGCCGGCAACGACGTGGGCGCCGGATTCATCAACAGCTACTACCCGGTGGGCAAAGGGGCGATCGCGGCCTACACACGCCATCTCGCGGTTCGACAACGTGGCCGGCCACGCGCAAACACCGTCTCACCCGGATTCACCTTGACTCCGCGGAGTGCGCCGCTGCTGGACAAGCCCGGTACCGCATTCGGCGAATGGGTGCGCCGTGGCCCGATGCAGCGGGCAGGCTACCCGCATGAGACCGCCGAAGTCGTCGCATTCTTGCTGTCCGAGCGCGCCTCATTCGTCAACGGCGAGTACATCCGGGTCGACGGTGCTTTCGTGCTCGCCGACTGACGCGGCCGCCGCTACCGGTCAGATACGCGGATGGTACTAGTCTTGCGCAGCTGCCCCAAGCAGTTCCGAAGCCCGCCTGGTGGCGGCCAATAGCTCTCTGGTGTAACGGGAAATGACATCTACGCCCGCCACGCCCGCCGGGCCCCAGAGCGTAAACGTGAACTGCGGTCCCCGCTCACCGACGAAAACCGGTGCGGTCACCGAATGGAACTCATACGCTTTGCCCGGATCGAGCGACGCGACGTTATACAGGCCCAGAACACCCCGCACCGCTTGATCAACCCTGAGACCAACGTCGCCGCGACCCGCGGTGATGGCCTCTTCGAGCACCGCGTTGGCGGCATGGCCAATACCGAAGCTATAACCGCGTTTCCGGATGGAACGGAGGATCTGCTCGTAGGTCGCCCTGTCGTGACCCTCGGGGAGCCTGCCCAGCCACGCTTGCTGTTCCTGCTCATCAGCCCACGCCGCATGGACACCGCCCAGCGGGGGCATGAACGAGACCCGCTGACCGACGCGCGTCGGCACGACCGCCGTCTTGGCCCGCCCGACCGTGGCGATCACGGCCAACTCATCGCCCACCCGAGTGATGACGGTGACTTCACTTTGTAGCTTGTCGGCGAGATTCTCCATCACCGGTTTCACGACGTCGACGTGTCGAAGCTGCTCCACCACATCGGTGTCCCCTGCAGAGATCGTGAGCGGCGTAAAGGAGCCATACCCGCCGCGAAAGAACAGCAGCGGCATGAAAGGACGCACCACATCCAGGTGGAGGACCCGGCCCAGCACGATCTCGTGATCGCCGGCCGGGAAAATATCCTCCATCAAGCAGTCGATATAGGCGCACGAATCGGTGAGCACCGGAAGTCCCGTCGGCGAGGCCTGCCAGCTCAGCCCGTCGAATTTGTTGCGCTTGCGGGCAGCGATGATCCGGCCGATGTCCTCCTGAGCTTCGCTGAGGATGTTGACGCAAAACCGTCTTCCGCATTCCCGCAATCGCGCCCACGAGCTTGAAGCGCGGTCCGCCATAAAACCGACCAGGGCCGGCTGCAATGACACCGAGGCGAAGGATCCGATCGTCATCCCGACCGCTTCACCGTCGGGGTGCAGTGCGGTCACCACACAGACACCGGTCGGATACTGCCCGAGGACTTGACGAAACAGCCCGGCGCTAATAACAGCTGGCGTCGTGGTTTCCGGCTCATTCGGGGTTGCAGGCAGCGGCGCTGCGCTCATGGTCGCTCCCTAATCGGCACCATTTGTCATTCAGTCCTCGAGCAAAATCGCTTGCACCGGGCACAGATTGGCCGCCTGTTCGGCTCGATCTCGCAGCTCGCCATCAACGTCTTCAAGGTGTGCGACGACGAGACCATCGTCATCCATGTCGAAGACATCACGGGCCACGTCAATGCAGTTGCCCGACGAGATGCACAATTCAGGAATCACTCTCACCTTGGCCATGTCACTCTCCCACCGTGTTCACCAGGTGACCAGTACCGATTCGGCACCGTAAACCATCGAGTTTTTGTACCGAATGCCGTTGGCGCTTGCCGCCAGTCGCAATTCGGGGAAACGTTCGAACAAGCGCGGGAATACCACCTGAAGTTCCACTCGCGCGAGCGACTGTCCAAGACACTGATGCGGTCCGAAGCCGAAAGCCATGTGCGCGCGGCTGTTCCGACGGATGTCGAGCGCATCCGGATTGTCGAAAACCGCCGGGTCCCGATTGGCCGCCATCACGGGTGCAATGATCGCCTCCCCGCGGTGCACATGCCCCGACGGGACCTTGACATCGTCAAGGGCGAGCCGATAGGTGGCCTGATGGGCTACCGACAAATATCGCAGCAGTTCCTCTACTGCGTTGGGCCACAACGACGGATCGGCCTTGAGCGCCTCCAGCTGCTCGGGGTGCTCCAGTAGGGCAATCGTCCCCAGCGCAATCATGTTCGCGGTGGTCTCGTAGCCGCCAACCAGCAATACATGCAGAATTTGCAGCAGTTCCTCTTCGGACAGCTTGCCTATGGCAAGCTGCTCGACGACCAGGCGACTAATCAGATCGCGTCCCGGACTTTCCCGGCGCTCGGCGATCACGTCGGCGAGGTAGTCGGTGAGGTCGACCTTGGCCTGAGCCGATTCTGCAGGCGTGCTCGACAGCGAATGCCAAACCTCCATGCGATCCTGGAACAATCCGCTGTCGGCCAGTGGTAGGCCCAGCAGCTCGACGATCACGCGACTGGGTAGCCGGTTGGCGAATTCGGCGACCAGATCCACCGGCCGCGGGAGCGTGTCGAGCCTGTCGAGCAGCTCCTCGACCATCTTTTCCAAGTTTGGCTGGAGTTTTCGCACGTGTGGCATCAGAAAATCTCGGTTCACCATGCGCCGATGCTCGGTGTGCGTCGGGGCATCCATGCGCGCGAACACCCGTTGACCCATCCGGATCGATCGCGCGGTCTCACTGGCGTGGGGGAAACCCGCCCTATTGGTATCCGCAGAGACACCATCGGCACTTAGCACGGCCCGAATGTCGGCGTGTTTGGTCAGCAATGTTGCCTTCGAGCCGTCATACATGTGCACACGTGCGATCGGACACCGTTCGCGAATCTCGTTCAACACTGGCGGAGGGTCGAGGGGGCATCGCCCGTCCCGGTCGAACGGCCAGGTCAGCTCGCTGTCATCGACGCTCACGGCATATACCTCACTTTTGCCTAGCACGGCCCGCGGCCTCACTTGACGATCAGGGCGTACGGCTTCTGGTTGCCGACTGCGACATCACAATTCGGCGCACGCCGACTGCTCGTTGTGCTTGCGGGCAGGCCTTTACTTCGTTTCAAGCTACGCAGCCCGCTGGTGAGGTTCCACGGATGACTGGCCAAAGCTCCGAGAGGCAGCATTGTGTCAATGCACATCCGGCGCGACGGCCTCAGACGAAGGCTGGCACCCGCGGGGCGCGACCGAAGCCAATGTATGCAAATACTGTGGATCCATTGTCAGATTGCCGCGTCGCACCATGTCGTCGAGCGCAAGAGGCCGCGCCTCGGGCGGCTCGACGGGCGCGTCGGTGACCACCGACGTCGCTCGCAGTTGCTGGTATGCCGCGTGGTCGAGCCCGGCGAGTTTGGTAACGACATACTCGTTGTGCTCTGCGAACCGCGGCGCCCGACCGGTGATGGCCACCTCAGACGTTGAGCATTTCCAGCTGAATGGCCGACCGATGAGCGGGCGGCAGCCGGTGATCTCTCCGTGGTCGACCCACTCGTAAAACCCGCGCGACAATAGATGAGTGTCCTGAAGCAGGTCTCGCGCGTCCATGACTGGCCCTGCCGCCACCCCGATCGATTGCAATGCGCCGCACACCTCAGCGGCGGTGCGGGTGCCCGCCCACGCTGTCAGGCATTCGCGCAGCGCCCTGCTCGACTCATCGTCGACGGCCGCGACAGTCTCGGGCACACCGGCAACGAGGCCGGCCAGCGCGGCCAACCGGTCCGCACTGACTACACTCACGGCCACCGTCTGGCCGGGTTCAGCGGTGTCGAACAATCCGCTTAACAACGCGTCCGTGTCGCGATCACCGACGCGCGGCGGCTGCTGCCGATTGGCCTGCCAGTCGATCAGTGCCTCTGGAATCACCGTCGCCCCGAGTTGGTACATGCCGAGGTCAATCCATTGACCCTGGCCCGTCTTATCCCGGAAAGTCAACGCGGCGAGGATCGCGAGCAGCCCTGTCCAGCACGCCAGAAAGTCCGGGTAGGACTGCCCAGCCTTGGCTGGACCCTCGTCCGTGTAACCAGTCACCGAGGTCAAACCCATCGTCGCTTCCAGCGTGGTTCCTTGTGCTTTGAAAGAGGCCCAGGGACCGGTGGATCCATAACCTGTGTTGGACAACATGATTAAGCCGGGGTTCGTCTGTGCCAGCTGGCCGTAGGTCATGCCCCATTTACGCATCACGCGGGGAGTGAAGTTGTCCAGCAGAACGTCGGCCTTGTCGACAAGGGCACGTAGCGTCGACCTGCCCGCGGTGGTTGATAAATCCAGCGCTACCGAACGCTTTCCGCGGTTGAGGACCTGGAAGGTTGACGCCCTGTTCCAGTAGTCCCCGCTGGGCTCGTTGTTGAAGCTCGCTCCGAAACCGCTTCGGGTCTGGTCCAGTTTGGCGGGCGCCTCCACCTTGACAACCTCTGCTCCGAGGTCGCCCAGCAGTGCCCCGACATAGGGCACCGCGAACACAGTGGACAGATCGACTACCAGCATCCTAGACAGCGGCCCGGGCCCAGATACGTCGCCGTTCTGACGGACATGCCCGTTGAACGGTCCGGATGACGGTGGATGTGGTGCAAAGTCGTTGTCCGCACCAAGTTTCGGTGCCGCGGCACCATCGCGGATCGGCGTCGCCGACAATTCAGCGAATCTGCCGGGCAGTCGGATCGGGGTGCCGTGGACCGTCAAACCCGAATCGACGCGCCAGACCGATCGGGCACGCATCTGGGGGCATGTCAAGAGTTGCTCGGCGGACTGGACGAAACCGGCAAGCAGGCCGCGAGTGCCCGCCGACTCGAAGACCTCGCGTGCGTTCGACCTGGCGAGGTGCTGCGTAAGGAGCCGTCCCAGCTGCGCCGCGTGTTGCGCCCGGGACGCCTCGGTAGCAAACTCCGGGGCGTTGAACCGGTTGTCGCCGAACAGCGAGGCAAAAGCCGCGACCGGCGTCAGCGTCGTGGACTGAAGCGAAACGAACCCGTCGGCCGTGGGGATGGGCTCACCGGAAAACGGATCCTGGGTCGATGAACGCCTGCCCTGTATCGCGCCGAGGAAGGCGTAATAGGGCGCATTCATCACCAGCTGCGAGGCGATGACCTCATGGATCGACAGATCAATGAGGACGCCGGCGCTGAAGCGGCGCGCGGCCAGATACCCGGCAAGCGACGCATAGGCGGCGTTGATCCCGGCGCAGTAAAGCGATTGGTTGAGCCCGGGCTTGATCGGGTGGCGCTCGGCTGTACCGCTGATCTGCATGACGCCGCCCATCGCCTGGAACACCAGATCGGTGGCCACCCAGTCGCGGTATGGACCCGAATGCCCGAAGTTGGACACCAAAGTGACCACCGCGTTGCGGTTCCAACTGCGCAAAACGTCGGCCGTCAAGCCGAACTGATGCACACGCGCGGGACTCAGCGACACCAGGACGATGTCCGCCCACCGCACCAGATCGGCGAGCCGCCGACGGCTGCCGACATCCGAGAGGTCTAATTCGACGCTGCGTTTGCCCCAGTTGAGATACTCGAACAGCAGCCCGCGGCTGACCCCGTCGACGCGATCTGCAAGGGGTGGTTTGACGCGGAGATGATCGCCTACGCCCGGTCGTTCGATCTTCACTACCTCGGCGCCAAGGTCACCCAGCAGCCGAGCGCCATAGGGTCCGGCCACCCCGCCGCCCAGTTCGAGCACCCGCACGCCGGCCAGCGCGTCGGGTGTTGCAGCGTTCATACCGTCACAGGGTTCGGCGTGGGAATTGGCGCCCGCCATGGGCGGATCGCGCCATCGAGGGCGGCATCTCGCAGTTTGAAATGCCTTGCTTGATGGTGGGTTTCCACCAGAGGGAGGTTTGGGTCATAGAGCGAGTCTCGATCCGGACGCGGGCCCGCTTTCGACACATGTCCCGGAGTCGCCCGGCCGATGATGTCCTCCAGCAGCCACACGACCTCGATCAGCTTGTCGAGATCGACTCCTGTTGGGATCCCCATGGTCTCGAGCATGTGCACAACATCTTCGGTGGCGGCCATGCCCGTGGCGCGGCCGTTACCGCAATACGGGCAGCCGCCGATGCCGCCAGTGACGACGTCGAGTTGAATTGTGTAAGCCTCGTCGAGGGCGCGTAATGCAGCATAGATGGACGGCAGCGCCATACCGCGGGCGTTGTGCAGGTGTAGGTGGACGTTCGTGATGTCCGGCCAGGTTTCCTTGATGACCGCTAGCTGTTCCTCCACCCAGTGCGGCATGCACCACGACATCGGATCGGCCAGACTGACCCAGGTCACCGGAATCTTCGAATCCGCCCACGCGTCGTGCTGGCGCGTGAGCATTTCCATCCGCTGCTCGAGACTGAACGGGCCCTCGAAGTTGGAACCCCACGCCGCGCCGATCCCAATGCCTGCCTCGGCGGCCGACGACGCCACGGCGGCCTCGATCACGCGCGGCCAATTCGCGATCTCGTCCTCCTGCGACATGTTCGCGTTGCGACGGACGAACGTGTCGCACAGATGGGCATAGGTCATCAGTGGAATCGGTGAGGGGGAAAGCGGTGGCATGTAGGACGTCATCCGATCCCGGCCTTTTTGGTTAAGTGCCAGCGCGGTGTAGCGGACACCATCGCGCGGGGTGAATGACGATACGATCGTATCGATTTCGGCCATTTGTGGTGTGTAACGGGGGCTGACGAACGAGCCGACTTCGATCTGAGTCAACCCGGTTGCCGACAATGCATCAAGAACCTTGATCTTTTCTTCAACCGGGATATCAATCGACTCGATCTGCATCCCTTCGCGCATCAACTCATCGTTCAGGCAGACCTTCGGGAAACCCACCGTAACCTCCAGCAGTTCAGTTGATGTGGTCGTGCGCCCAATCTGAGCCTCGACTTCAGACGAAGCCCGACCGTGTCTGCCAGTTCAGTCTTGGTGAGCGCCTCTTGGCCTGGCCAGGTAGACCAGCACAATATGCGTCCGCTTAGCTGGTGCGATCGCACAACGGCTTCGCGCACATGGTCCATTGCACAAACGATGGTGCGGCTGGGTTTTCGATTACGACGAGGCGTTAAACACACTGGTCAACCAGATGGTTGACACGGTGGCTTTGTTGGTGGTTGAGTGCGGCTACCAGGGTGAGTCGGACCCTTCGATCAAGGGATGCATTTCACCCAGGATGACCCGGAGGGAGCTGATGCGGTGGCCATGATCCCTTCTGAGTCCCGCCGCGTCGTGGTTAGCCCAGGACCAGGCGGCGCCCTCGTGGCCTACGACACGATTGCTGTTTCCGTCGACAGCGACAGGTTCACGATTTCGGATGTCTGGCTGACGCAAGGGAAGCAGCCAACCACAGACTGTGCTCCCGGCTCCGCCGATTGGTCGCTTGTGCCCGGCGACAACGGCACCACCTGGCGCATCGTCGAATTCAAAGCAGGCCACACTTCGGCCGACATCACTGCCGGTATGCACCAGACGCCTACGGTCGATATGGGTCTGATCCTGTCCGGCCGCATTTGGCTTGTTCTTGAGGACGCCAGCGTCGTAGAGCTGACGGCCGGCGACTTCGTCGTCCTGCGTGGCGTCCAGCACACGTGGGCCAATCCCGGGAAGGAATCATGCCTAATGTCCGTCGTACTGGTCCGCTCACATTGACCAGCTGTCTCGTCATCGACCGTCCGCTACCGAGGCTGTCGCTTGAGGAAAACCCGCCTACAGCGCCTGTCGCCGCCGAACGCCCGACGTTAATGGTACCGGCTGGTAAACACGGCGTTGACAAGGCAATTCGCGAGGTTGCCGCGGGCCGACCCGTGATTATGCACGGTGGCCACGAGCAGGACGGCGAGGCCGATTTGGTGTTCGCCGCGGCGCTGTCCAGCACAGCGCTGATGACATCATGCGTGCGGCTCACAGGCGGCTTTGTTGGCGTAGCTCTCGCCGCAGAACGGTGCGATCAACTACGGTTGCCGCCCCAGCATTGGTCTCAATTCGCACGTCGGCGTCCCCAATGCGTGGCCGTCGATGTGGTCGGTGTCGGCACTGGTATCTCGGCCAAAGACAGGTCACTGACCGCACAGGCCCTGGCCAACCCGTGCACGACAGCTGAACAGCTCACCCGACCGGGACACGTAATTCCATTGCGTGCAGGTGTCGGGAGCGACTCCGTCGATGCCGCGGTCCGGTTGGCGCTGTTAGCCGGGCAGCCAGGGGCTGCGGTGGTGAGCCGGCTGGTCAGCGAAAAAGATCCGACCACCATGGCGAAGGCACCTGAGATTTCTCAGATCGCCTTCCGGTACCAGCTGTGTACGATCACCGTCGCCGAAATTCTGGACTGTGCAGACTTTGCCATTCCTGCTCGGTTGGCCTCGACCGGAAGCTAACCGCGCCCGCTGAATGGCCTTAACGCCGAGCCACGAGTGGACGGGCCTTGACCGCGGACTCTTCCGGAGTTGTTGGGGTCATGATCGCCACCCGGATGCGGTCATACCGGCGCATAAGATCCGGTTCGCGCACTGTTCCGGCATACCCTTGTATCCATGCGCGTATCGGAGCGGCTAGCTCATATGGCAGCTCAACCTGGCTATTCGAATAGAACGCAAGCAGGTCCGCGATCGCACTATCCATTTCCCCCGCACCTATTTTCGTGCATAGTCGGACGCGTGCATCCGGTGTCATGTATTCGACGGCCCAGTCCGCCAAGGCCCATACAAACGATAGTTCGCGTGCTCTATTCATTGGCGGGCTTACTGAGATACTCGTGACCGCTTGTTGCGAAGGTCAGCGAAGGCGAGCTGGGCTGGGTCGGTGCCATCGCGGCGGCCGCGGGCGAATCCTTTGGCGGCGGGGGCGTCCCAGGGCGCTGGAGCTCCAAGGTCGCGACTCCAGTCGACGACCGAGGTGCGCTTGTTGATCCGCCATGTCCCAGATTCACGCCTCAACTCATCGACGTATCGTCCACCGATGAGCACGGCATGGGCCCCGTCGCCGGCATACTCGATATCGTCGACGAACTCGATGTAGCAGAGGTAGTACGCCTCGCTGACCGCATCGTCACCCTCGATCTCAATTAGCTGATTGGCGACGTAGTGCTGCTTGGCGCCACGCGAAGATGCCTTCTCTTCGAGGTACTTGGCCAGCTGCGCGGCCGTACCTTGGAAGGCTCCGTGGTCATCGATGGCGTCGGGGGTATAACAGTCGGCCATCGTCGTCCAGTCCTGGCGGTCCGCGCCGTGGCAGTACCGCATGACGCAGTTCCGAATCTCACGCTCGTCCAGCAGGATTCGAATCGAATCCGTGTCGGTCATAACGAGACAATAGACGGCGTGGCTCCAAGAGTCAACGTAGTTGTTGACATTCGTGGCTCGTTCTCCGGTCACATGCGCGCCGTCATCGGTACCCGGGCAGCAGTTCGTCGCCTTCGGCGGCCATCGCACCCCACAGTGGCGAGGTCATGGTCGAGACGGTCTCGGTCTGCGCCACGCGTCGACGATCGTCACCGTGTCGGGGCGCTTTGAGCCGGTCAATCTATCAACGTTGACGTTGAGCAAGCTAATTCGCCGAGTCGTCGAGGCCCGCGACGTCTGTCGTGAGACGCACTTTGTTCCGTGGCGCGCGGACGCCAATGCTGCGTTCGGCAGCGGCCACAATGCGCACGCGCGCATCGTCGCCGACCGTGGATTCGGCGGCCTGACCACGCGATCCTCGAAGCATGCAACCGATGTCACAAGCAACGCGGCGCGTCAGGTAACCGTTCAACGTTTATGTTGACAATATGTTAGCGTTGGATCGAGAATGGCTGCTGACGTTGGACGTGGAATGTCAGCACATCGGGCCGTGCCATTCATACAGCCTCAGGGGAATGTTCATTCAGCCTGAGGGGAAGGAGTGCGATGACTCGGCTTGTCGCGCGATTTTGGGTTCCGTTCGTCATGGTGGTCGTGACGGTCATCGCCGCGTTCACCGTCGCGCGGCTGCATGGAGTCTTCGGATCGGACATGTACAAGCCGGATAACGGCAACGCCGACGCGATCATCCAGTTCAATCCCAAGCACGTTCTTTTTGAGATTTTCGGCGCGCCGGGAACGGTCGCCGATATCAACTATCTGGATGAGCAGGCTCAGCCGCAGCACCTCAATGGGGTGAGGCTGCCGTGGTCATTTGAGATCGTGACCACACTGACCGCGGTGCTGGCGAACGTGATCGCACAGGGCAACAGCGACTCCATCGGCTGCCGGATTACCGTCAACGGTGTTGTCCGCGACCAGGAATCGGAGAACTTGTACCACGCGCAGACCTCCTGCCTGGTGAAGTCGGCATGACCAGTCGCCACAGCTCGCCCACAGAGGCGCCAACACCCTCGCTCATTGCCCGCACGATCCGCATATTTGCGGTGCCGATCATCCTCGGCTGGATCGCGCTGACCGTGGTGGTCAATGTCGTTGCACCGTCGCTCGACAAGGTCGGTGCTGCGCACTCGGTGGCGATGACCGCCAGGGATGCGCCGTCGACGATCGCGATGATGCGCATCGGTAAGGACTTTCAGCAGTTCGATTCTGACACCACGGCAATGGTGTTGTTGGAGGGTCAAGACAAGCTCGGTGATCAGGCACACCGGTTCTACGACAAGCTGATCGACAAACTGTCGCAGGACAAAACCCACATCGAGCACATCAACAACTTCTGGGGTGACCCGCTGACCGCGGCGGGCTCACAAAGCGCAGACGCCAAATCCGCCTACGTGCAACTGAACCTGCGCGGCGACCAGGGCAGCACCCAAGCCAACCAATCGGTCGCCGCGGTGGAGCGCATCGTCGATTCCGTACCGCCGCCGCCGCGAATCAGGGCCTATGTCACCGGTCCCGGTCCGCTGGCCGCCGACCGCCGCGAGTACGGCGACAAAGGCATTAAGCGGATCACCGCCGTCACCTTGGTGGTGATCGCGGTGATGCTGCTGGTGGTCTATCGATCGATATCGACCGCGCTGGTCATGCTGCTCACGCTGGGAATCGAGTTGCAGGTTTCCAAGGGTGTCATCGCGGTGCTGGCCAACTCCAACCTCATGGGGCTGTCCACGTTTGCCGTCAACCTGCTTGTCGCGCTGGCGATCGCGGCCTCGACCGACTACGTGATCTTCTGGGTGGGCCGATATCAGGAGGGCAGGTCGAGGGGCCTGGATCGTGAAGCCGCCTATTACAACATGTTTTCCGGCACCGCCCATATCATCGTGGGATCGGGGCTGACCGTGGCCGGGGCGATGGCGTGCCTGAGTTTCTGCCGGCTTCCCTACTTCCAAACCCTCGGCGCGCCGTGCTCGGTGGGTCTGCTGGTGGTGCTGGCGGCCTCCCTGACCCTCGGCCCGGCGATCGTTGTCGTGGTCAGCCGGTTCGGTGTGCTTGACCCCAAACGAGCCCACCGAGACCGCGGGTGGCGCCGCATCGGCACCGCTGTGGTGCGCTGGCCCGGCCCGGTGCTGGCCGCGACCATTACGGTAGCCCTGGTCGGCCTGCTGGCGCTGCCGGCGTACACCACCAACTACAACGACCGCTACTACATTCCGGCTTACACGCCGGCCAACGTCGGATACCACGCCTCGGATCGGCACTTCCCGCCAGCCCGCATGGAGCCCGAGCTGCTGATGTTGGAGTCCGACCACGATATGCGCAACCCGGCCGACATGATCGTGCTGGACAAGGTTGCCAAAAACGTGTTCCACATTCCGGGTATTGCCCGCGTACAAGACATCACGCGACCACTGGGCACGCCCATCGACCACAGCTCGGTGCCCTTCCAGGTCAGTCTGCAAGCCGCCAACACCGTCGAAAACCTGCAGTATCTGCACGATGCCGTGGCCAATTTGACCAAGGTCGGCGACCAGCTACAGATAGCGATCGACATCACTACGCGCATCTCCGACCTCACCCACCAGCTCACCGGCGTCACGCACGATCTGGACGGCCAAACCCATCAAATCAAGTCCGACACCAACGACTTGCGCGACCACATCGCCGACTTCGACGACCTCTGGCGACCCCTGCGCAGCTACTTCTACTGGGAAAAGCACTGCTTCGATATCCCGATGTGCTGGTCATTTCGATCGTTGTTCGACGGCCTCGACGGCGTCGACGCGCTCAGCGACGACATCGGCAACGTCACCAAGGACATCGACAGACTCGACGTCATCCTGCCGCAGCTCGATGCTCTACTGCCACCACTGACCGTCACCCTCAAGACAGTGCGAACGCTCACGATGGCGGCGGTGAGCACCTTCGCTGGACTGATCAATCAGCAGGACGCCCTTAGCAAGAACTCGACCTTCATGGGCAAGGCGTTCGATGACTCGCACAACGATGACACGTTCTTCCTGGCGCCCGAGGCGTTTGAGAATCCAGACTTCCAACGCGGTCTGAAGCTGTTCTTGTCCCCGGACGGCAAATCCGCGCAGTACATCGTCACCCATAAGGGCGATCCCGCAACCCCCGCTGGTATCTCGCACATCGACAAGATCATCCAAGCAGCTTCCGAGGCTGTGAAGGGAACGCCCCTGGAGAGCGCCAATCTATACCTGGGCGGCACTGCGGCTACCTACAAGGACATGCACGACGGCTCTATGTTCGACCTGATGATCGCGGTCGTCGCGTCGATCGCCCTCATCTTCATGGTCATGCTCGGTATCACCCGAAGCTTGATAGCCTCCGCGGTCATCGTCGGCACCGTCGCCTTGTCGCTGGGCTCCTCCTTTGGCATCTCGGTGCTGGTTTGGCAGCACCTGTTGCACATGCCGCTGAACTGGCTGGTGCTGCCGATGGCGATCGTGATCATGCTGGCCGTGGGGTCGGACTACAACCTGCTGCTGGTCTCCCGATTCCAGGAAGAGATCCACGCCGGACTCAAAACCGGAATCATCCGCTCCATGGGCTTCACCGGCGGCGTCGTCACCACCGCCGGGCTGGTGTTCGCGGCCACCATGGGCTCGATGCTGTCCAGCGACCTACGCATCGCCGGCCAAATCGGCTCCACCATCATGCTCGGACTGCTCTTCGACACCCTGGTGGTCCGATCCTTCATGACGCCGTCGATCGCTGCTCTGCTGGGACACTGGTTCTGGTGGCCGCGGCGCGTGCATACCCACGCCGCCCCAGCGCCGACAACTGGCGGCCGCACGGGTGTGGACGCGGCCGCAACCCAGCCTCTACTGGTCGGCGCGATCAATCCCGCAGGGTGACAATGAGGTTGGTAGAGCGTTCAATGTCCGTCCCTGTTCAACGGCGATGATTGGCACCCCATCGGCTCACCGTTTGCACCGCCTCTGCGAAGGCCTGCGGGTTTTCTTGCGGGATGTTGTGTCCGGCGCCCGGCACCACCCGGTGCTCCCACTGGCCCAGGAAGAAACTCGCCGATCGGTCACCGTCGGAGCCCGGCGCTACCCCGTGCGCTGCACCGTCGAGCGTCAGTGTCGGCAGCTCGATCGCCGGCTGCTCCTCCAGCCGGCGGGCCAGCTCGGTGTAGCGCTCGTCGCCGGGCACCAGCCCGAACTTGTAGCGGTAGCTGTGCAGCACGACCTCGACCCAGTCCGGGTTGTCGAAGGCGGCGGCCGAGCGGGCGAATTCCTCTTCGCTGAAGTGCCACTGCGGCGACCACTGATGCCACAGCAGTCGGGCAAATTCGCGCCGATAGGTGGTCAGCCCGGCGCGGCCCCGCTCCGACATCAGGTAATACTGATACCAGAGCGCGGCTTCGCGTTCCGGTCTCGACGGCGTCGCCGAGGATCCGAGGTGGTGCAGCGCGTATCCACCGGCCGAGACCAGGCCGTTGCAACGCTGCGGCCATAGCGCGGCCGCGGCGCACGCCGCCCGCGCTCCCCAGTCGAAACCGGCGAAGATTGCTCGGGACAGGCCGATCCCGTCGAGCAAGTCGATGACATCGCTGGCGAGCGCGGCCTGTTCCGCGCTACGTGGGGTGGCGTGGTCACGAAACCGCGTAGATCCGTAGCCGCGCAGATAGGGCACCACAACCCGAAATTCGTTGTCGGCCAGGATCGCGGCGGTCTGGGCGTATGCGTGAATGTCATAGGGAAACCCGTGTAGCAGAACGACCGCGGGGCCGGTGCCGATGTCGTGATAACCGATGGACAGTACCGGCGTTGCCAGCGTGCGCACCGGCATCGTCGGCGCAATTGCAGCCATGCCGCGATGGAACTACAGGGCTGCGCCCAGGTCAAGAGCGCCGACGCGTACTTCATTGCCTCCCTTGGCTGCTCGACCAGGACTCCAACGGTCAAAGCAAAATGTCAACAGACATGTTGACAACAATAACGGGTCGGGACTACTGTTAGGGCCTCAGAAACAGATCCCTGATCCTCGGGCAGGATTGTCCCGCGTAGTGGCGCGCTGGTGGCGCGCGATTGGATGGTGTTCGCCGCTATGAATCGAGTGACCCTGATTTCCAGTGACGGTCATGTCGCGGCTCGGATGGCCGATCACCGGCCCTACCTCGAATCGGCCTATCTGGAAGATTTCGATGCGTTCCTGATCGAGTACGCCAAACACGGCGTGGTCACTTTCGACGCGACAAACGTCGCCGCCCGGCTCGACCCCGACGCCGCCGCGGAGTGGCAGAAGAACGTCACCGACCAGGGCCGGCTAGATGCCGCCTGGAACCCCGAACGGCGGCTCGCCGAGCTGAACCGCGAAGGGATCGCCGCCGAGGTCTTGTTCCAGGAATTCGCCACCCCGTTCGTGATGTCTTCGCCGACGCATGCCGCCACGGCCGGGTTGGCCCCGCCGACCATCGACCAGCTCAGCGCGGGCTACCGCGCCTACAACCGATGGCTGGCCGACTTCCGCGCGACCGCCCCCGAACGCTGGGTCGGAATGGCCGCCATCAGCTTCCACGATGTCGACGCCGCGGTGGACGAGATCACGGCCGTCAAGGAGCTCGGCTTCGGCGGAGTCGCGATACCGGCGCTGCCCGACGATGCGCGGCTCTACCGCCCGCAATACGACAAGATCTGGGCCACCATGCAGGAGTTGGGACTGGTCGCCAACGTCCACGTGGCGATCTCCAACACCATCCCCGAGCATGCGGGGGCGCCGACGCTCACCGCGTCGCGAGCGATGATCGGATCCGAGATTTTCATCGGCGCGCGCAACCTGCTGCCGGCTTTCATCTTCGGCGGCATCCTGCAACGATTCCCGCGCCTGACCGTCGTGTTCACCGAGACCCACTCCGACTGGGTGCTCGGCTCACTCAAACGCATGGACCACGCCTACGAAAACAGCGAACTGCGCCGCGACATCCGCGACGTCATACCGATGCGGCCCAGCGACTACTGGCAGCGCCAATGCTATCTGGGCTCATCGATCTTCTCACGCGCCGAGATAGCCGCCCGCGATCGCATCGGCGTGGACAAGATGATGATCGGAATCGACTTCCCACACTCCGAGGGTGCCTGGCGCCACGGCACCGGGAACTACATCAAAGCCACCTTCGGCGCCGAGCACGTCCCCCCCACCGAAGCCCGGCGGCTGTTCAGCGAGAACGCAGCCGCCGTATACGGCTTCGACCTCGACGCACTCAAAACCGTGTCCGACACCATCGGCCTCGACGAGGCCGACCTCCTCAGCCCGCCCGACGTCCAGCCCTTCTACCGCGGCGACCTGCAACGTCCGCTGATCCCCTCATGATCACGCCGCGCTGAGTCTCCCGCCCCGCCCGCCGACACTCGCCCCACAGGAACAGCTGATGC
>Ga0210386_10001393_pt1 | contig 21598 bp, 18 predicted proteins | sample IncBWH32OmetaG_FD_160091 | JGI IMG/M metagenome (GOLD analysis project Ga0210386, IMG submission 160091) | Forest soil microbial communities from Barre Woods Harvard Forest LTER site, Petersham, Massachusetts, United States - Inc-BW-H-32-O ...
GCGGAAGCGATTCGCTCCGTACAACGGATCAATGAGTGCATTACCCTGATATGGAGTGACCGTGTCAACTCTGTGCGATCTGTGGGGTTGTTTTTGTAGTTGCTTTTGCTTTTTCTCGAGTACAGAGCGAGCAGCAGCCTGGGCGGTTTGAGCGACGATTGATCAGTCTGATATTCGCGGGTCGGAACCGCATAATCATGATCCGTCGGGAGCTGCCTCTGACTGTTATCGCGAGTCCGGCTGAGCCTGTCGCATAGGGCAATCGAGGATTCTCCTTCGTGCTTGCTTCGGCGGCTGCTGGCTCTATGCTCGAGTTTAGCGACGATGTTCATCGATCGGGTCGTCTTTGCTTCTTCATTCTTAGGAATGCTTTTGCTTTTTGTCAGGCCGCGATCCGCTGCTTGGCGATAGTCTCTGCTCTGGTTCCTATGGCCCAGATAAAGCCCAGCAGTTCACGGGCAACTGCAGTGGTGATCTTCCTCTTGTCCTTGCCAGCGGCGGCGAGCCTCATGTATCGCTTGTGCAGCCGGTGTTGTGCCTTCCACGCAATCTCTTTGACTTCTTCCGAAATGCTCTCCTGTCGTCTGCGCAATCCGTACCAAATACACGGTGGACGATGGTAGCTCCATGCTGCTTCGACGACGATTCGTCGCAAGTGCGCGTTGCCGGTTTTGGTGATGCTCCCGCGTCTCATTCGCTTGCTACTGGAGTCTTCGCTGGGCACAGCACCGCTGTAACCCATCAGCTGTTGAGCCCTTTCAAAGCGCGAAACCTGGCCCAACTCGGCCGCGATGGTGACAGCCGAGATATCTGCGATCCCGCGCAGTGCCTGTAGATCGTTGATGACTTGCTGTAATGCGGGCGAGGCCAACTTCACCGCCTCGGCAATGGCTTCTTCGAGCCGTACTACTCGTTCACGCATGTGCTCGACTTCGTGCAGATAATCCAACCGCGTCGCCTCCTGAGCCATCTGTGTGAAGCGTAGCTGCGCAACCCAGATCAGGTAAGGACGCGTCCATGGTCTCACTCCGGACGGTGGACGTTGGCCCGAGCGCAGCAGAAACTTGCTCAACCGATGCCGTGCCCGCATCTGATCCTGCTTGGCTGCTTCGCGAGCACGCACCAGATCACGCAACGCCTCGGAACCTTCATCCGGAACCCACACTGCCGTTAGATCTCCGGATCGATAACAACGTGCCAGCTTCTCCGCATCGCGCCGATCCGTCTTTACTCGATCACCGGCCTTAACCGGTACCAACGTCGGCGCTACAACCTCGCACTGGATGCCCAGCTTCGCCAGCTGCCAGTACACGACGTAGCCAGTCGGTCCGGCCTCATAACAGGCTCGCAACTTCTCTGCTGGGCCAAGCTTCTTGATCAGCTTGCGTATCGACTCCACGCGGTTCGGAATCGTTCCCAGACTTCGCACTTCACCATCCGGCTCTGCAATCGCCGCGACGATCGTCTCGGCATGGACATCCAAACCCAAAAATCGTAACTTCTCCTGCATGACCGGCTCCCTTCCGCTTGTGGCTCTGAGCTGTGCGTCCTTCTGAACTCACAGCCTAACCCACAATCAGCGCATCGGTGCCGGTCGCTCCATACTGACTGTTGGCAACAGATGAGATTCCACCGCCCCGACGATGAGCAAACATGAGTCGAAGCGCCTGTATTGCGGCGTCCGCAAGTCGCGGTGTGGCGCTCCTGATACAGCGCTAAGACCTATCATTGCTGATGTCATAGTGAGAATTCCTACGGGAATTCGATGACGGTGCCATCGAGCGGCAATGCTTCCTGGTATTTCACAGGATGCGGCGTCCACAAGGCGGAACGCGACAGCACCACTTGCTCTCCCGCATCGCCCTCGTTTGTGAAGCGAGCGAAGCGGAAAGGCAGACCCTCGGACTCTTCGAAGACAGGTTTGTCACTGAGGTGAAAGTGCAGGTGCGGCGCGGCGGAATTGCCGCTGTCTCCAAGATGGGCGAGTACCTCGCCTCGATGTACATGCTCGCCGAGGCGAACGCGCACGCTTCCGGGACGCAAGTGCGCATAATGTGCGAACACACCTGGCGCGATCTCGAGCACGACGAAGTTGCCATAGAGCCCCCGTGCGGTCAGGTCGTTCCCCTCTGGGTGAGGGTTAAGCGGTCGACCGTCTGGCTGACCGTCCCGTGCATCGCGCACAATACCGTCTGCAACTGCCAGAACGTCGCTGTCGTAGCCAAACCAGTCAGCATTCGCAGAGTCGCGAATCTTCTCCGGCGATATCTCGATCGCGTGACCGCGCGCATTGAGGCCGACAAAGTCGATTGCATAACGTTGCGGAATCGTCACAACTCCATTCAGCGCCAGCAGGCTTCCCCAATGATGGGAATGTGCATTGCCTGGACCTTCACTCACTAGCCAATTGCGGCCGCCGCGCAGAGGCGGTGCGATCATGATGGCAGGCACCCCAGGAAGCGTAACGGCGGCACCTTGCAGTGTGCGTTGTATGCCCTTGGCATCCTGAAAACTCATGCGATGCCATAAGCCAGGAGGCGGGGCCATGCCTTCAGGCAACGTGATCCAGAGAAAAAATACCGTGCGGCTGCCTGCGGGAAGCGTGATTCCATCCGCAGTCTCCTCTGGGTGAGGCTTCGCTATTTCGGCCAACTCCTTTCCCTTGTATGTGGCCAGAGGGGTTGAGGAACCTTGCGGAAAGACGCTGAGTTCATTCAGGCGCAGGGGACCATTTGAAGCGTAGAAGTTCGTCAGATGCATCTCGTACGCCAGGTGCATCCGCCCATCGCTGCCCAGGACGGGCGTGGGTGACATTGGCACTCGGGCCTCAACGGGTGCATCAAATTTCTGCCCAATAGCCACAACTGCAGACATCCACATGCACAAGAGCCAAGCCCCTACAGCAACTATTCCGTGCTTCCATTTGTTTCGCAACGTCAATCTTGCCTTCTCTTTGAACTTATCTGTCTTGCGACGTAGTTTCCATGTCCGATGCCTACTCCTGGACCGAACACGATTCCGTGCTTCCTAGACCTGCGCTTCGAGGTAGGCGATGAAGTCAGGATCGGCGTCCAGCAACTTCAGGAGCGGCAGGATCACCCGCGGCCCATTGGCGCTGTTGGTGAAGAGGATGACACCGGCACGCGACTCCGGATCGAAGTAGCCAAGCGTGAATACCCCCTCGTCAAGGCCGGTGTGCATGAGGAATGTTTTCCCGTGCGTCTTCACGACTTCCCATCCAGGGCCGAAGCCAACTTCGTCTGGACATGCCGTGGCCAGTTTCCCGACGCACATCTCCGCCTTCCGATCCGTTAGCACAGTTTCGCGCAGGTTTCGGATGGCCGGGGTCTCTCCGGCGCCGCGCATCAAACTCTCCACGAAACTCGCGTATTGGGTCGGAGTCGTATAGACCAGGTCGGCTGCAACGAACTGAGTGGCGATCTGCGGTTTCAGCCACTTCCCATCTTTGTCGGTTGGTTGTGCTGTGTTGCCTTCCATCCAAGGCCGCTGCGTGTAGGCTGTGCGCGTCATGCCGGATGGATCGAAGATGAGATCCTGCGCCAGGCTCTCGAATGACTTGCCTGTCCTCTTCTCCGCGAACCGCGCGACATACTGGTAGCCCTCGCCGGAGTACCCGAACCCCGTGCCGGGATCTCGTGTGAACGTCAGCTTGCCGCCGGTCTGACGCCTCCAGTTTGCGAATCCTGTCTGGTGGTCCAGAGCCAGTCGGGGAGTCAGCAGCTTTGACCTGGGATCTGCGGCCACATCTGGGTCAACCCAATACTTGTACATGGGCTCATCCAGGGAGAGCTTGCCTTCGGAAGCGACGCGCAATAGAACCTCAGCTGAGATCGGCTTTGACATGGAGGCGATGTTGTAGAGCGTTGCTGTGCTAACAGCAACGCCGGGACTCTGCTCCCCGTATGCCTCTGCAAGAATGGTCTTCGCTCCAGCGATCTGCGCAAAGGAGACGCTCGCGACATGCTCACGATGCAACAAGGCTGGGATGATCTGCTTGCGATCATTGGATGGTGCCTTAGCCGAGGCATGAAGGAAGCTAGCGGCCACCGATGCAATCGACAATACGGAGAAAAGCTTATGGAGGTACTGGCGATAAACCACGATGGATGAAGCCCCTTTGTTCTGCATGAGCAGTCAAGCTATATACGTGCTGCGAGGAGATTTGTTCCACCTGGTTGCTAATTCGCCCAGACAGGATGCCTCTGACACTAAGCACAGTTCAATGGTCCTCACGATGGATAGCGCGAGCCGTCTGATCTACGTCCGCGAAGCACCGAAATGCTACTGATTGAAATCCGCTTTCGATGGATACCGGAAAACGCTCTCTTCGCCGGGAATAATCTTGGATTGACGCATCATCGCCAAGTCACTCAATCAGCGCATTGCCCTCTTGGCGAGAGTTGATTTTTCGGGTCATGGCATTTCGCCGAGCCCTATGCGGCTTCGCGTTACAAATTCCGGGTTGCTGCTGACTCGTTCTTTGCGCTCGGGTAAGAGTTCCACTGCGCGGCTAAGGGAGTTCTTCTTGGGCGAAACAGCCTTTAAGACATCGGGCTACTGGCCAAGCCTCCGAAAGGACCCGTTCTGGAACGTAACGGAGGTTCTGCAATTAGGCCAACTTCCCTATCGGACTTCGGATGTAAAGAAAAACTTCACGGCTTATGTTATGGCGAAGTCATGGATGCAGCTTCTGCTCTAAATCCGGCACATAGAGCGGCTGGGCGTAGGCTTCCAATCGATGCGCCGCCGCCATCGCCGATTCATAGGCGGCTCGTGCGCTGTCTTTGTGGCCTGATGCCGTCAGAGCGTCTCCCAGGGCCATCTGCGCCAGCAAATTCTCCGGCTGCAACGCTGCAGCCTTCTCTGCCGCAACCAAAGCCTCTGCGGGCTTATTCTCCCTGAGCAGGATCTTCGACTTTTGGACTGCTGCCAACGCCGCCGCTTCATGTACATCGAAATCGCCACGGTACACAAACACACTGTGATCGATCTGCTCCGCCATCGGCATCCACCGAAATCGCTCGAAGACATTCAACTGGTCGCTGGGCCAGTCACAGGCTTCCAGATCGTCTGCGCTTAACAGGAGGTTGCCATGGATGGTTTCTGGCACCTCGGTCGGCAAGATCTCTCCTCCCGTATGGGCCGTGGGCAGCGGGTGGCAGGGAATGCCGTAGGCTTGCGGACGAAGATCCGGATAAGCGGAATAGGCCAACCAGCATTCCTCGCCAGGATGGGCGTCAACCCATTGCTTGATGTGCGGCAGTTGCTGCGCCCAATCGACGCTGGAGTCGCTCAGGTATTTGTGCGTGTTCGCCGTGCCACCCCAGGCTTCGTTGCCGTACGCCATCTCTGCCGGGAATATCGCCATGGCAGAGATGACGTGGAAGGCGACCAAACCTCCGCCGATCCAAAGCCAGCGGCAGCTATGCTGCGCGAGCGCAACCACACCCGCTCCGCCCAGTAACGCGGCCAGTGGATACAGGAACAGAACATGGCGAGTGCCGATGTTCATACCGCTCAGGATCGCTACACCAAGATAGATCGCTCCGGGCACAACCAGGTACGCCAATTCTCTTCTCTGTGTGAGCCGCCCGCCGATCACCGCAATACCGGCCAAAACCACCAGACCGATCAGGCCCAGAGAGGTCTTGATCGACAGCGCAACTGGAAAGTACCACCAAACACCGTGAGCATAGTCATGCCCCAGCAGGAAGATGGGATACTGCAGCGCTGCATAGTGAATGTCCGTCATCCCCATCAGGTAGGATTCTGGCAGCAACCGCCAGTTGGCGAGATGTCCTATCACCCAACTGTTCATCCCCTTGAGGGGCGCAGCGTATTCGCTCAGCGTCGGGTTCATAACCAGCCCTGCCGGTCTGGCCGCATAGCGAAAACCGTAGAAAGCCCAGAGCACCACAACCGCGAGGACCACGATGGCTGCAAATCCGCCAAATAGTGTCCCAGCCATCCGCTTGCGCCGTCCCTGCTCGGCGCAAGCGATCTCTACCAGCGTCAATCCCAGCAGCATCGGAGCCAGCAAAATCCCGCTGTGCTTGGCCGACAGCGTGAGTCCGGCGGCCAAGCCGGTCAGCAACAGACGAATCACAGATGGCTGCCTTGCGTAACGGTAGAAGCAATAGATTGTGGCCAGAAAGAAGCAAGCGACTCCCATATCGGTCGTGACCAGATCACTGTTGGCCAACACATTGGGCTCGAAGACCACCAATAGCAAAGCCAGCAAGCCAGCGGACTCGCTAAAGAGCGTGCTCCCCATCAGAAACACCATCACGGAGAGGCCCACCGCAAAGACACCTGCAACCAGGCGCATGCGGAAGAGCAGGCGATGCCCTGGGCCATCATTATGTTCCAGAAAATCACGGCCATCCCGGTACGCCTCGGTCTTGAACATTCGCTGTTGCAGCGGAGGTACCCAAAGCTTCTCCTGCATCAGAGGCAGTGTCGCCACCAGCTTCACCAGCGGCGGATGCTCGGGATTCAGACCGTAGTCGCCGCTGTGCCACATCATGTAACCGGCGAAAATATGGTCGCCCTCATCGAAGGTGAGGGACTCGCCATGAACGATGATCGCAATCAGGATCATCTGCAGGATGATCAACCCGCCTGCTAAGGACCGCACAGGCATTTTCAATCGATTCATCGACCCTCCGCCTCATAGATTCATGGGTGTAATGCAGTAGCTGATAAAAACGCTATGCGCAATTATTCGCGCCCCATTATAAGGAGTTCCACGAAGGATCTTTTTCCGGACGGATTCCTCCGCACTTGGCCGTGTAACGTGCTAGCCGTCGATATGCCCTTGGAAGCCCCGGTTGCGCTGGTGCTGGTTAGGCTGTAGCTTTGCTCTTTTTTATCGAAGAAACATCGAGGACAAGGTGCTCACCCGTCTCCACCCCGTGTCGATGGGTGATTTTGCCAGTGACCATCACACGTGCGTTTTCCAATTTTTCCAATTGTTCTGTTTTGTGATAACTGACTTGAATTGAATTCACTTGCTTACCGTCAATAATGGTTGTGGATTCGAGTTCAAGAATCCAGCCTGTCGATTCTCCTCCGATGGCCATCGCTCGGACGAGCTTACCGGTTACAGCTATATTTCGTATGGAAACCGGTTCCGCCAGTGCTGGTTGGGTTGTAGCTTTGGCTTCTTTTATCGAGGAAGCATCTAGGACAACGTGTTCACCTTTCTCCACTCCGTTTCGGTGGGCGATTTTACCAGTGACGCTCACACGTGCGTTTTCCAGTTTTTCCAATTCTTCGATTTTGCGATAACTAACTAAAATCGAATTCACCGGCTTACCGTCGATAGTGATCGCGGATTCGAGTTCAAGAATCCAGCCTATCGATCCTCCTCCGATGGCCATTGCTCGGACGAGTTTACCGGTTGCAGCTATTTCTTGCTCTGATGGCTGCGCCGGCAAATAAACGCAAACAAACACCAGAATAAGGCCGGTAATTAGTCGCACCATGCGCATTTCACGCCTCCGCTGTATGGCCTGCTATCGGGTCATGCGACGAGTTGGTATTACCGGACACCTTTTTCCGGCTACGCTCATCAAGCCTACCACTGCATACGTCATCACCTTCCGCAGCATCATTGTCACCTCGAGCATCCCCGACAGCCACCATCCCTCCCCCCACAGTTGGGGGGATCTTCGCGTCCGCCAGAAACTCACTCTTGATAGATCGAGCGCCCTTCCCGCGAAGTTACCCGAAAGCCGCCCTTTAGCAGCTTCGGAGTCAACTTCAGATTAGCCGGTTTCTCGGCAAACTTGCTGAAGACACAGTTCGATCTCGATAGCTCAAGGAGAGGTTGCGGGGCGAAATCCTTGCGGCTGCCAGCAAAATGTTTGCCGATCGCGGCTACGAAGCCGTGACGCTTCGTGAGATCGCTCAAGAGATCGGCTATACGCATGCCGTGTTCTACCAGCATTTTCCTGATAAATGGCACATTCTTGCCGAGTTGAGTCGCGAGATGATCGGGCTGCTGATTCAGAACTTCGACGCGATTGCCGCTAAATATCTTCAACCGAAGGAGCGCCTTTTGCGACTTCACGTGGCTTGATTCAGTTCTGCACTGCCCATCCACAGCAGTTCCGCAATGTCTTCTTCGGGCCGGAGAACCGCAACGGCATCCGCGCTGGACAATATATCAACAACATTGGCACGCCTTTGTTCCAACGTTTCGTACAGCTCCTTTTCGATGTTGCCAGGGATGAAAGATTGCCAAGTAGGAATGACATGGTGGTAGCCCAAACCTGGTGGTACACGATCTTCGGCCTCGCCACGCTCATGGTCATCCAGGGGGTTGTGCCTGACTTGCCTGACCAGACTCTCGGGGTCGAGCAAACGATCGCCACGCTTTGGGCGGGCGTTCAGGCTGTTCCGCGATTGCCGAAGAGCGCAGTCTCCAAGCGATCCGGCCGATCCAGTGACTCAAAGCACTAACAGCTTCTGACTACTTAGGAGTCGTTGGAGGTATGCCCGTGGTCTACCAGGACTGATGGTCAGCGACGAATAGGTTCTTTACTATTTCAGGGGTCGATAGGTGGGCAAAACTGTCAGTGATTTCCTCGTCCTTTGCGTACTTGAGAAACCATATCCCTAGGACGCATGTATCAATCAGACTACGAAGAAGAGCCGCGAGCGGTATAAGTTTTTTGTCTTTCGAGCAAAGAAAGACAGCGTCATGCAACTCGCCCGCGAGTAACGCCTGGTTCAAAGAGCGGGGTGATCGCTGGTCTTCCTTGGGCACGAGAGAGATCGATAGGTCGGCAACCTTTGGTCACGCCTCTTCCTTCTATCTACCTGTTTTGATTTTTATGTGTTCGACATGCGTAAAGTATCGTATCTTCCGAAAGCTTATGGCTCGCGCACGATGAGCCCGTTCTTCCAAAGCGCCAGCACGATGTCCATCTGGCTGTTATGCGTCTTTTCGGGGTCATCTGTGACGGCCCGCCACAATTCGCTAATGGACCACTTCTGCTTGCCTTCGATTAGCAATTCTGCAGCACGCACTGCATAGGCCTTATTGTCCTTCGAGGCCGTGTAATTACCTGCCGGAATTCCCTTAACCAATCCCTCTTCGCAGAGACCAAGAAACGCCCCGCGCGGGCAGCCCTTTTTCTGTGCAGACACGCTGGTCGGATAGACCCTCTCCATTGCACTCTGCCATCGTTTTGCCGGACTTGTCCCGGCGGAATCCCGCGCCGCTATGAGTGCAGCTTCTCCGTATCTATTGGCCATTTTCTGTTCTCCATTATTTCTCCGCTGACTGCTTCCACGGCTGAGAGAAGGTTACGCTCTCAAGTTCTTCGATTATCGCTTCTTTCTCTTCAGTGCTCCCATATCGCATTCCCGAGCCATCGATCTCGCAAATAACGACAATAGGCTCGCCTATTACATGTTTCATGAAGGTCGGAGCGACGGGCAGCCCAGCGTTATACTTCGCCTATGCCCGTCCACAAGTCCCTTCTATGTGCTCTAATCCTCTGCCTTCCTCTAGCACTTTTCGCACAGGAATCGGCACCAGACGAAGCAGGTAGAGTTGCCGCCAAATCAGCATGGCTCACTCTGACTCCCGAGCAAAAGACCGAAGTCATGCACTTCGCAGACCCATACAAGGACTACCTGCGCCAGGCCAAATCCGCAGCGCTCTCCGCAGCAGCATTGAGTGCACTCGCGCAACAACGCGGCTTCACCCCGTTTACTTCGCCTTCGCAGGTAAAGCCCGGAGCCCGGCTCATCGTCAATAACCGTGATCGCGCTATTGCCTTCGTCGTTGTCGGCTCTGACTCAATCGAGACAGGTTCTCGCGTCATCGCTGCCCATGAAGATTCGCCGCACATCAACCTTAAGGCTCGTCCCGTCATCCAAGCTCCGGGTTCGATCGCACTGTTCAAGACCACTCTCTACGGTGGGCTCAAGAAGTATCAATGGTCCAATCTTCCTCTCGCACTCGTTGGTCGTATCGACACAGTAGACGGCCGACATGTCCAGGTCAACATCGGCTTCAACCCAGGTGACCCCGTCTTCGTTATTGCTGACAATGCGCCCCACTCCGACTCTACGCTTCATACCCGCACCTATACCCAGGTCCTCGCGGGTGAAGAGATGAATCCCGTCGCTGGCTCTATTCCCGGTGAGCATACGACCGTCGCCGAACAGGTTATGGAGATCCTCCGCGAGCGCTTCAAGATCCACGATGAGGATCTCGTATCGGCCGAGCTTGAACTCGTGCCCGCCACGCAACCCGCGGACGTTGGCATCGACCTCGGCCTTACTGGTTCCTGGGGGCAGGATGATAAGCTCTCCTCCTACACCGCCAGCCGAGCTATTTTCGATATCAAAGGCACACCACGCAAAACCGCGCTCGCCTACATTACTAACTTCGAAGAAATCGGTTCGCCCAATAACACCGGCGCGGGCTCACAGTTCCTCGATACACTCTTGACGGAACTCGTGGACGCGCAGAAGTCCCCAGCGTCGCCGCTCTCCGTGCGTAATGCTTTCCGCAATGCCGCCGTTCTCTCGGCGGACTGCAATGATGGTGTGAATCCGATCTTTCCTCAAAACTCAGAGCCATCGAACGCCGCCATCGTCGGCTATGGTGTCACGATCAAGCGCTATGGTGCTGGCTTCGACCCTAATTCCGAATTCACGGCACGGATTCTCCGCGTACTTGACCAGAACCATATTCCTTGGCAGACGCAAACTCCCAAAGTCGAAGTGGGTGGCGGAGGCACCATCGGGGGTTTTCTCTCAATGCGCAACATGGAAGTCCTCGACGTAGGCATTCCACTGCTGTCCATGCACGCCCCTTATGAGATGTCGTCGAAGGTTGACCTCTGGTGCTTCTACCGCTTCATGTCTGCCTTCTACGCCATGGAGTAAAGATTAAATAAATCACTTATTCCCGCATACTTCCATATGCATAGGATCCGAAGGGACGCTGCGCAAGCGCTGTCGACACCGACCTCTGCAGTACTAAACAACATTCTCGAACAAGATCATCGAGCGATCAAACGTCGCGTGAACGCTAAGCAGGCTTCCGAGAATTCCAGGCGGCTGGGCGAACGATTCAAGGCTACGAAGTAGTCCACATGATCCGCAAGCGGCAAGTTCAATGGGTGGCAGGACTCAGGCACAATAACCCTGTGTACGCTGCCGACTCGGCGCAGCACGCGCCAAGCGCGCCTTGCTTGTCGTGACTGTGCGCGGTACTGCCAGTTTTGATCGTTTCCTGCTGCGGTCGTGTCACCGGCAATACAGAAGTTTGCCATTGAAATGTCCGTATTGCCGACCACTCGCCCAGAACCGGGTTTCACAGTTGCTGTTGGGTGGCTAAATTAAAAACATGCGCAAAATTCGAATTGGCAACTACCTCGATATGCCCGAGATGGATTATCAACAACCGGCGCTGGTCACTTGGAAAGAGTTTTACAACTTCCGAAATCACCTGCTCCGTGTACTTAGAGTCTTTGAATCAGCGGGTCCGATGGGTGAGGTTGATTTATCCGCGGACGAAGAGAACGAGCCGTCGTTTAGCGCAGAGATCATACAAGACCCTGCCTTTTTCGTCGTAGACGACATGTATAACGAGCACGACAGGATCTCAATTGTGGAATGCGCCCCGGTGCACGTTGACGCAGTCGTAATTGAGTCGCTTTGCGCAATGATGTTGATGTTTCCTGGCTGGTGGGTGTCTTTCAGCTTAGGCGACTCGGGACTGCGCATTTCCTCAGATACCGTTCTGGTCGGTGGGCGACGATTCTGGGACTGCACTTCTGTAATGGAAATCTCGGAACGGTGTCAAAGGCCTGTCGATTTTGGCCATTCAGAACCGCTTTCCGATTCGATGAACGAGTTCTGGAGAACTATTCTCCTTGGTGGCATCGATCAGACGGTGCAATTTCCAATCGCACCGAGTAGGCAGTGGGCTGAAATCATCCAATCACTTGAAGGGATGCGATCCCGACGCAAGGACGGCCGCCTGACCTCGTTTGCGTATGACCAAGTTCAGAATGATTTACATCCCCAGACGAGACGAGAATTACTGCTGCGGCTCCTCCAAGACCTTCCATCGTTCTCACACGCGATGCTCGCTGCTTCAAAGAGGAATATTCAGCAAGACTCAGGACAAGCCTTGGCAGACTCCAGTTCACCTAGAGAGGCAAACGAACTGACGCACAAAATCTGGTCGTCTCTTGAAGCAACGAGCACTAAGTTCGCTCAAAACGAAATTGTTAATTGGTGGGCAGACATTTTATACAAGGTGAAGGAGCTTTCATCTTGGCTGAAGAATATTCTCGAATATGAGATGCGTATCAGGGTTAATGATTCGAACCCGTCAATCCAGCTATCAGCTCTCTTTGGGCTTGCCAAAATACAAGCAACGGACATCTCGTTTCTTGTGGACGACGCGATGAGCACTCGTCCCGAGTGGAGGGACAATCTGATGCTTATGAGTTGGCTTGGAAAATTGAAACTGGGCCGGACCCCTTATCCAGACCGATCCATGTTGAGTTTGCCTAACACATTGCATTAAGAGTCCCGATGCAGTTTTCAGTTTTGGACGGATCACCGACAATACGGAAATTGCAGTCGTTACTTCCGTATTGCGGACAAACCGGGAATTAAGACGCCACGCCATGGCAGCAACATCGTCGCGATTTGCAGGATTGAGCCAATTATTGTGTGGCTTTGTTGTCTTGCCCAGGACTGAGCTTTTGCAGCAGCACAAACACACTGCCCCCCAATGCGTATCCCGCAAGCATGCTCAGGAACCCTGAACCTTTTAGCCCACTACTGGAATGGGCCGGATGATATACGGCCAGCCAGTGGGCAACGACAACCTGAGGTACGAAGGAAATTGTCAACGAAAACCAAAAACTCAGTGTTCGCCTTACCCATGGCTGCACAGCCAAGCACGCGATAAGAGCCCCCAGATATAGGACAACCAAGGGCCACTCCCATTCGTCCCGAACACGATCATGATGCGTGAGAACCATCAAAAGCACGAGCCCGATCAAGCATATGAAGTAGGCACGCAAATTCATTTGAGCTACAAAATACTTCGACTTGTTTCGCTTCGGATGATGCGCCCTCGCTTCCTGAATCTCCATGCGCAACTCATCCCTCTTCTTCGCTCGTGCGTGCTGATGGGTCAAGCCGCGTCGGGCCATTTCGACATCAAGTGCCAAGACGGCCTCTTCGCGCAAGTCCTTACGATCACCCGCGATGTGCAGGAGTTCTTCATCACTCAGTCTCGCGTATCGCTCTTGGAAGCTGGTGTCCAAGCCTTCTCCTCGGGAGTTTTCCTTGATCGAATCCCATAATAACTGGCGGACGACCGGCAATCCGGAAGTTTCGCGAATCTCAGATTTCGACTCTGCTCGTCCGCCTGCCTGGCACCGCTCCAGTCCCGACTGTCCTCGCCGAGAGCCATGCAGGTACACCTTGTTGACAGGCTAAGCAGGTAGCTAGATCACAACATTCGCAGATACGGGAGGGCTTGATTAGTGTGGGGTACGATGACATACCCGATCGTAATGACCTGTGTTGCAGTTGCGTCCTGGCCGCTGCGTCCACCATCCCGCCGCCTTGGCTCCGGTTGAGTTTCCCCTCAAAACTCAAATGGGCTAGCGCTCCGAGCCCGCAGGACAGAACTTTAGGAACGTGGTGTCGTGCAATTTATGGATTGCTTCTGTATCACCGGCTATCCGGAAATTTGCCGTTGAAATGTCCGCATTGCAACGACACCGCCGTTTCAGAGGCCGCGTTACACACCCGAATATCTGTTTGAAGAGCACAAGAACCGCGAAACCACGATACAGTTTCGCAGTCTTTCTTTTGAAACCGTCAAGCTGGGCTGAATCCCCACGATTCAGCCCGTTCCCGCTGGTTAAAATTTGATGCCAATTTGATGCCAAAAATGGCCGAGAATAGCGGCTTCTAACTACCAATCCGGCTCATAACCCCTTTAGAATGCGCAGCCGTCTACTTCCGGCACACCTTCAGACGGTGGAAGTCGTAGGTTCGAATCCTGCTGCGCCCACCAATCCTTTCAACAACTTGGCGGTGTGACGGTCGTGGCATTTGCGGCTTTTGTGGCATTTCGTCGGTAAGACTGATTTTCTCCTTTCATGAGCATCGCGTACACCCGACCCGACCATCGTCTGTACGCTCTCTGGCAGCTACTGCATATATTCGTTGGCCGTCGTATCCGGCCGCGAATACCTGAGGTGCGCGTGAATATCTGAGCGCGGAGATGCACCAGTTCTCAGGAAGGTGCAATTGGATGGGAGCCTCGCAGCATTCAATCATCGTCACAAGATATCTTCGATGACCCACGGTGAGATGACATTTCGATGGCCCGCAAGCAGCAGTAATGCCAATTGCGACGCGCGACGCTCTTCTTCGCTGGTTAAATAGCGACGTAAAGCGTCATGCCTGAGGGCATATCGCCGCAGGTCCTCTGCAGTTCTTCCCAGGAGATTTGCATGAGAAACTAGCAATTTCTGTGCGATTTCGCCGGAGCCCAGCGATTCTAGAACCATTCTCAAGTGAGCAGATCGCGGATGAGGCAAAGGGTTAGAGGGCAAAGGTCGCCGGTCCAATAAAGGTCCAATAACTGTTGCCATGAGGGATTCTGAGCACTCAGATAGCCATCCGTTACGCCTGGTATCAATCAGTTACGCGACACGGATTAGCTGTCACAGCAGAAGTTTTGGGTTCGAAATTCATCATCCGCTGCTGTCATAGATAAATGAGTGGTTATGGTCGAGTTTGAAGATATTGGAGGTGCCACCAGACGGGTACATTCTGTGCCTCAAACTCTTTCAAAGCGGGCAGAGTGGCCGCGACCGCGAGGTTCTACTGAGTTCGAAGCTGTTGAAGACTCTGCGTGAGTACTGGCGCTGGATGAAGCCAAGAACCTATCTGTTTCCTGGAACAGTAAAGGGATGGCGGGCAGATGTACCCATCGCTCCGAAGGTGAGGACGCTCCTTACAGAAAGATTAGTCTCTTCCCCGCGTGTCCGCTGCCCGATCGCGCTTAATCCCATGGTGAGGAAAACGTCTCGATGACGATGCAGCCTCGCTTGCGGTTGTCATTCAGGAAATCTCTGCCGTATGCGCACGGTGCGTTCGAGTTCGTCTGCGTTCTCCAGCACCTTCAGCCTAAGGTCCGGATCAATATCCGATTTGGAAAGCCACTGTTTCACGACGGCCTCTGCGGCAGGACTGACCTGGCCGCCGAGAAATGCGCCGAGCCACGCGCCCAGAAAAAAGATCTTCCGGTCACGTTTGATCTCCGGAAGCTGATCGAGTGCACGGGCAAGAAACGGCTCCGTCAGATCCGATTGGTTCCAGGCATTGAAAGGTCGAAGGCTTTGTGTCAGCCAGTCTTCCGGCTTCGCCTCCACGTTCGTAGGTATCAACGTGTACTGCGCGAAGTAGCGGTCCTTCGTGACGGAGTCAGGCACCGCCGCTTGCACCGCCCAAGCATATTTCTGCCCATCTCCCGTCTGATCTCGCTTGCTCTCTGCTGCGAAGAGCGACCCAACCTCAGGATCGTTTAAAGAGATCAACTTCTCTACAAGGTTCCATCGATCCAGCGACCGCAGCTCTACATCAGGAACAGACAACTTACCTGCCAGCAGTTCCTTCAGCGTGGCCCGGCCGGCATCTGTCTCCGTGATTGCAGCCAATGTTCTGAAGCTGACAATACGTAAACCGGTCGTCTGCGCCGTTAGCATACGATGCGTGAGGATCTCTTCCATGCGAGCGGCCAGTAGTGCACGAGCCTGCGCACTCATGTAGCGCTGTAATGCTGTCGCGGCATGTCCGCCCTGGATGCGCGCAAGTGTCTCGTCTTGCTCCTGAGGCAAGTTCGCCAACACCAGTTCGACATACGCACGCGGCGGCGATTGTGCAACATGCACTCCATCCCAGAGCGCGCCCCATAGCTGGGACCGTAACAGCGGATCCGCATCGTTGGCACGTAACCCGCCCACCAAGGTGATTTCCCGCACAAAGGCGAGGCTTTTCTCATCGAGCAGAAAGCGTCCATAAGCCTGGTCGCCATAGTTCGCAAACACCTCGTCCGGGCACTTCTCACCCACGGCCTCAGGAATCACATACTCTGCTGTGCTCCAAGTCGCACGGTATCGCATCGAAGCACGTCCAGACTCTTCATAGCCCAGCCAGACCTCATTCGAGATCGGCCACAGATACCCATCGGGCAACACATCCTTCTGCGTCAGCCTTAGCTCCGTAAGCTTGTCCTGCGCATCGCAGCGGTAGCTCACGTTCACCTCTGGCATTCCACGCCGTAGAACCCAGGCGTCGGCCCATGTGCGCACATCCTGCCCGCTTGCATTCTGGAGGACCCCGATCAGATCGCTCCACTGGGCATTCGCATAGGCGTGCTGCTTAAGGTAAATCCTCAGTCCATTCCGAAACGCATCTGCTCCAAGCCGGAACTCAAGCTGCTTCAGGATCGCCGGCGCCTTCTGGTAGACAATCGCACCGTACGCACTCTTCGCATCCTTCAGATTCGGAATGTTCTGGAAGATCGGCGTCGTTCCCTCAGTCTCGTCGATACCGTAGGCCTGAGGCTTGATGTCTTCGTAGAAATGCTTCCAGGCCTCTGCTTTGGGCTCTAGCGAATCGAGCGACAGATAGGCCATGTACTGCGCAAATCCCTCCTTCAGCCACAGGTCATCGAACCACCGCATCGTCACCAGGTCGCCAAACCACTGGTGTGTCAGCTCATGTAGAGTCAGGATATTTCGCTGAAAGCGATCACTCGCCGTAGGGGCCGTACGGAATAGCACACTGTCTTCGCGCAAAAAGGTTTCGCCAGCATGCTCCATTCCTCCGAACGGAAAACCGGGAATCAGCACGATGTCGTACTTTGGGAATGGAAATGGCTGCTGAAAATAGTCAGTCAGCCACTTCATCCCACGTATAGTAATCGCCTGGAGTTGCGGTATCTCAGGTTCTGCACGCTTCAGTTGCGACCGCCGGACATACACTTTCGGCGACCCTGCGATGGGATGCACATTCACCCACGGTCCCGCTGCAAACGCTAACAGATAGGTCGAGATTGGTCGGGTCTCCACGAATCGAGTCTCTGCACTTGTTCCGTTTTGTCTCGTCCACTCAGGAGCCGTGTTTCCGATTACCTTCCATTCCGAGGGCGCATCCAGCGTGAGCCGGAACCTGGCCTTCAGATCTGGCTGATCGAAGCACGGGAACGCCATGCTCGCATCCATCGGCACGAACAGCGAGTACATATACTCGCTTCCGTCGTCCTTATCCTCGTAGCGAGTGATCGCAGCACCGGCGGCCGCAATTCGGGACGCGAACGATATGTCCAGCCTGTTTTCGCCAGCGTTTAAGAGATGTGCCGGGAGAATCAGGTGTCCATTTGTCAGCAATGGATCTAGCGCAACGCCATTTAATGTTGCCGAAGAGATTGTCCCGTCTCGATAGTCGAGTGGTAAGTCTGCCGGTGTTGCCCCAGAGCGCAACTTAAAGCGCAGGACCTCTTCTCCGGGCGTGCTCTCTGCATGTGCCCGCAATTTGAATTGAAATGCATAATGCAGATCCGATACGCGTCCAGCTCGCTCTGCCGCAAGTGTCTGCGTAATTCCTGAATCGACCTGTTCCTTAGCCAGCTCAGCAGGGGCTGATGCCGAATTCACACCGAGCACGATTGTTACTGCTCCTATAAAACCCAACTTTGATGGCCCGTTTCCGCAACGGTTGCCTAGCCTGCATCCCGCCTCCTGAGGCGCATCCCTCATCTTGCCGCACTTTACCATCCGAACAGATTCATTTTCAGACACGTGTTTCTAGACTTTGAGAAAGAATGTAGGGCTAATGGAAATCATGTGACTGCATTTCTAGAGCGTAATCGGACAGTTCCATGAGTCGGTTTGCTCTGACATGAATGACGTTGCCCCGATTCTGAAGAATCCCTTCGACGAGCAGGAATTTACTGCGGGTAACCAGAAGAAGTCAGCGTGGCCATCTGGTCCGATTCCACTTAGCTCGAGACGGGTCGTTGCGGTAGTTGCGCGCGGTGAGTTTGCGTCATTTCTTCTGCCACACATCCTACCCTACCAATCAACTGCCAAGTTGTTACGTAACCGGTTATTCGGAAAAGTCAAACCGAACTGACTGACAAGTCCCTTAGCGGTAACTTCGAGACGAGGTTGCTCAAAAATACGTTTGCATTAACCCATATCGTCTTCCTTCAAACCGTTCTATCCGCGCTGCTCAGAGCGCTAAGGTTTAGCGATGGGATTTGGAGCAATTACTATTATTGTGACCGTTTGCTGAGAACCGGCATGGCAGCCCAGCGAATGGGATCCGGTGCCGGTAGATTGCGAAATAATGTCCGCTTTCGGGCGACATTCGATTGAGAACTTTGATACGGGGGAAGTCGATGGATTGGTGGGGGCTCGCGTGGTATCGAGAAGAAATAATGATTCGGCTCCGGTTTCGTTGCTCTGAGGTCAGACGATACTCGATCTATGCCATTTGTTCCGCGTTGGCAATGCTGGCGGTCACGCCGACTGCGGTGTCGGCTGAGACGAGAACAATTTCCACGAACGACATTGCTTGGCACTCGTTGGGGCGAGACGAAAATGATTCCATGCCAATTGGTAACGGGGACTTGGCGGCCAATGTCTGGACCGAGCAGAACGGAGATCTCGTACTCCTTGTGGCGAAATCAGACGCGTGGTCGGAACTCGGGAAGCTACTCAAGATTGGGCGAGTGCGCATCAAGCTGACCCCTAACCCATTTGCCGGAACTGGATCGTTCACTCAGACGCTACGACTTGAGGACGGTAGCGTCGAAATCAGGAGTGGTGGAAACCGGATGCAGGTCTGGGTGGACGCTAACCACCCCGTAGTATATGTCGCGGCGCATTTCGCACGTCCGGTCGGGGTTGAGGCTGCGCTTGAACTCTGGCGGAATAAGAATCATTCTTATGATGCGCCTTCACCTGATGAAGGAGGTCTCTTCGAGTTTGGCAACCATTCGGTACCAATCAATCTTTCAGCCGATACCATTCTGCCTGCCACATCTGACCGGCTAACCTGGTACCACTTCAACTCGGCCAGCATTTATCCCCTGTTACTCGAAAAAGAGCACCTGGCATCACTTGCAGCAAAATACTCTGATCCTCTCTTGCATCGTTGTTTTGGGGCAACCCTGACGGGCGATGGGATGAAGTCCGTTGATCAGCATCGCTTACAAGCCGTTTCTCCTCGACGAGACTTGCAACTGCGGGTGGTGGCTTTAACCAGAACCGATACAACTCCAGAGGAGTGGGCTTCGGATCTTAGTCGACTTGCCGACCAGCAGAACAAAGAGTCAGACAGAGCAGCGCTGACCAATCACCGTCTCTGGTGGAGACAGTTTTGGCAAAGAAGCTGGTTGTATGTTGGAGGCACCGAAGAAGCGGATAAAGTTTCCCAAGGCTATGCCATCCAGCGCTACATGATGGCCTCTTCGTCACGCAATAGTTTTCCAACAAACTTCAATGGAGGCTTGTTCACTGTCGGGCATGACATGCCGGACAATCAGGAGTCCACTCCTAAAAGTCATAGTCCGGATTTCCGCGCTTGGGGTAATTCCTATTGGAATCAAAATGATCGTCTGTTGTATTGGCCGCTGATTGCGACGGGAGATTACGACCTGCTTCAGCCGTGGTTTGATATGTATCTTCGAGCTCTCCCACTTGCGGAAGACGCGACGAAGATTCATTTTCACCACGCCGGAGCGGTTTTCGTGGAGACTCAGTATTTTTGGGGTCTTCCAAACCTGAACGATTTTGGATGGGATAATCCGACGAACGTCGTCGAAAGTCGATGGATGCGTTATCACATTCAAGGCTCGCTGGAAGTCATCGATCAGATGCTCGACGAATACGATAACCGGCAAAATACAGACTTTGCGCACAACAAACTTGTCCCGTTTGCCGATGCGATTGTGACCTCCTATGACCAGCAATGGCCGCACACGACGGATGGAAGATTGCGGCTGTCCCCCTCGCAATCGCTTGAAACCTATCAATTGAACGCTGTGAATCCAACGCCTGATATTGCCGGGCTTAAAACCGTACTGGGGCGACTTGTCGCCTTACCGGATGGGATCACCACCGATAAGGAGAGGGTGAGATGGAAACGAATGCTGGATGAGCTGCCGCCGCTACCGACAGGGCGCACATTCGCCGGTAAGATTCCGCCCGCAGGTGCCGGTGACATCAACGGTACGGCGATCATCCTGCCAGCTCAGGAGTACGGAAAAACCAGCAACCGGGAAAATCCTGAATCATACATCGCATTCCCGTATCGACTGTTCGGAGTTGGTAAGCCGAATTTGAAGCTGGCAAGGGATACGTTCGCTGCGCGGTTGTTTCCGTGGGATGTCTGCTGGGGCCAGGATGGACCGCAAGCCGCGGTGTTAGGACTGACAAAGGTCGCGCAACGCGCGGCTGAGCACGAATTTACCGATTACGGCGACCAGCGTTTCGTCTGGTTCTGGAAAGCAGGTGGAGACTGGATTCCCGACCTGGACAACGGTGGCACCGGCATGATCACGTTGCAGATGATGTTGATGCAAACCGATGGCCGGCGTATCCAACTGCTCCCGGCATGGCCACATGAGTGGACTGCGGATTTTAAGCTGCACGCACCATATAAAACAGTCGTCGAAGGTCATGTTGAGAACGGTAAAGTCTCTCGTCTGCATGTAACCCCTGCTTCGCGCGCCGCGGACGTGGTGATTGTTCCAGAGGCAGCTGACTGATCAGCGCGGCAATTTTCGAATTAGCGCGGGCTCATTTGTCCCGAGTGACAGGCAAACCGGAATGCGCCGGGATCGCTGAGTTCTCTATTCGCCTTGAACTAGTTGGTCTCGTAGCGAGGATAATCGATCACGACGTGCGTCGGAAATTCAGAAATATCTCGTAATGGGAACCTAATTCACCGCGCGACTAGGTTTTCTTCGCTGTCTTCTTCAGCGTCGACTTCGGCTTAAGCCTGCCAACGTATTTGTAGCCGATCTCGAAGAAACGTTTCAATTCCGAGGTTTTTGACAGAAGCGAATCGGGGACGACGACATACTCTGGTTGTACGACGCCATAAGCGTCACAGAGTTTAGTCTTGTACTTTTTCAGAAATAATTCTCGCTCATCTGTTGGCAGCCTCAGGGCCATTTCACCGTCTTTGCTCAAGTAGCTGAACATATGACCGTTAAGTGACGTGTACGGTATGGTCGCCCCCTTTCGCTCTACACCCGGAATAGTAGCTACCACCTTCTCATACAATAGAACCTTCCCCGAAGGTGCTGCTGCAATTGCCTTTGGCATGTTCACCTCTCCACAAAGTCTCTCAAAAGCGCCATTATAGTGCCGTATTCTCCGTCTTCCCTGAAAAGTCAGCTTTCTATGAGATGGTCGCCGATTGTCAATCTCCGTTTTCTTTGTTGGGTAAGGCCTTTGTTCTTTGCTTCGGTTGCCACGCATGTTGTTCTCCA
>Ga0210386_10001394_pt1 | contig 21595 bp, 18 predicted proteins | sample IncBWH32OmetaG_FD_160091 | JGI IMG/M metagenome (GOLD analysis project Ga0210386, IMG submission 160091) | Forest soil microbial communities from Barre Woods Harvard Forest LTER site, Petersham, Massachusetts, United States - Inc-BW-H-32-O ...
GGTCCGCCTATGAGCTTGAATTCCACCCAATGGTGGTGGTCAGCGTTAACATTGCGAAGCATCACCGGAGTGGTGTCGAGCGAATTGATGACCACGTCAATCTTGCCGTCATTGAACAAGTCGCCAAACGCCGCTCCTCTGCCAGGAGTTACCACCGCCAGACCGGTGCCTTTAACCGGAAAAACAAGCTCGAACTTCTTGCCAGCGAGATTGCGGAATAGCAGCGGTCTCTCGGCAAAGCTCGTACCCCAGTCCTGTTTGTCCACAGCGGGATAGACATGACCGTTAACTATCATGATGTCCTTCCAGCCATCGTTGTCATAGTCAATAAATCCGATGCCCCATCCGAGAAATGGAATAGTATCCTGTGCGACCCCCAGATGGTAGCTGACGTCACTGAAATTGGCGTCACCATCGTTATGGTAGAGAACCTTGTAGTCATCCGAGAATGTAGTAGTCATCAGGTCAAGACGGCCGATGTTTTCATAATCGCCAATGGCCAGCCCCATTGAGGCGGTCTCGCGGCCATCTTGATTCAACGCAAATCCCGAGGAGTAACTATCGTCCTCGAATGTGCCGTTACCTTTGTTAATGTAGAGGTAGTTGGGCGTCGAATCATTGGCAACTACCAAGTCCACCTTGCCATCGTTGTTAATGTCCGCAAAGATTCCGGTAAATCCATAGTAGTGATTTGGATCGCTGACCCCGGCCTTCACGCTCACGTCCGTAAAGGTGCCATTCCCATTATTGTGAAACAAGTGGTCGGGTTCACCCTGCAATCCTCTAGGGCCACACATAACACTTACGCCGCGAAAATTGCAGAAGCTGTAGGCTACCGCTTTGGATCCGGGAATCGGAGGGTCAGTCATGTCGTAATGAATGTAGCCAGGCACGAAGAGATCCAGACGGCCATCGCCATCGTAGTCACCGAAGGTGGCCCCGGTGGACCAATTGCCGAGCACGACTCCCGCCTTTTCGGCTACGTCAGTAAATGTGCCGTCGTGGTTGTTGTGATAAAGCCGGTTCTTTCCGTAATTACCAACGAAAATATCCGGCCATCCATCATTGTCGTAATCGCCGATGGCCACGCCGAAACCCCAGCGGTCATTCGTTACCCCAGCCTTGGCCGCAACATCAGTAAATGTGCCGTCGTGATTGTTGTGAAACAGCGCCGCGTGGGGGGGCGTTGCCTTGCCATTGAGGGCGTCGTAGATGGATCCATTTACAAGATAAATGTCCAGCCACCCATCGTTGTCATAGTCGATCAGGCCAACTCCGGAACCGTTCGCCTCGATGATGAACTGTTTATCCGGAGTTCCCATGGTGTGATGCCACGTCGCAAGACCGGACTTTTGGGTGATGTCCTCGAACACGATCGGACCGGATTCGACGAATCCCCCAGCCGTGATAGGGCGATTCTCGGCGTCATGAATCGCCGCATGCGTACCCCCGGTGGAGTTCCCGCCACCAGTGGACTCGGCGGAAGGTGCGGGAGACTGGGATAACAGCCAGAGAGGCAACCCGAGCATGCAAACGCTCATGAGAAGCAGCCGCCAGACGGGCAAACCACGTGCCGTCGTGCGAATGTTCGCCTTAGTGGGGACAGGAGAGTTCATTGAGAGAAGCGGCTCACCTCCATTCCATTTGACGACAAGGCTCCCAGGAGGCTCCATTGGGCTGATGTTTGCCCTGCTCTTGGAATCTTGGCACCGAAGGGCTGGAGCGACGCTGAGTGGCACGATGGATGAAGGCACAACGGCCAATAATATTTGAAATCGGTTACAATCGTCACGCATGGATTTGCCTGGTCGGTTTGAGACGTCGGCTAAGTCCGGTCCGGTCAGCTAAATCGTGGAGACTTCGTTCGGAATTCGAGTATAACGATTCCAACGGTTCATATCATCGCTTGGCGATTGCCATCCCGATGCTGGCCGATAGGCGGTTATACCCTCCCCGAAGTAGCAGGCCCTATGAACATCAAGGAAGTTGCGCGACTCGCCAAGGTCTCAACAGCGACTGTTTCGCGCACGATCAACGGCTCAGACAAAGTAACCGCTGAGACGGCAGAGCGTGTTCGCCAGGCAATCGACGCGCTTAAGTTTTACCCGAATACAAATGCTCGTGCCCTCGGCTCAGGCAGGAGCAGCCTGTACGGTCTGATCATCTCCGATATCACGAATCCATTCTTCCCGGAATTGGTCAAAAGCTTCGAGGATGTCGCCGTGCAGTTTGGGCAGGAAGTGCTGATTGCAAACACGAATTACGATCCCCACAGGATGGAAGTGTGTGTTACCCGCATGCTGCAGCGCAAGGTCGACGGGGTGGCCATCATGACTTCAGAGATGGAAGAACATCTTGTCGATGAGATGAGCAGTCGCCGCATTCCTCTCGTCTTTCTCGATACTGGCACACCGCAGAAGGGAATAAGCAACATCGCCATAGATTATGCGAGTGGAATTGACGCCGCGGTCGGTCACCTCACCTCACTCGGGCACACCGCAATCGGTTTCATCAGCGGCCCGATGGATCTGACTTCCGCTCGGGTTCGTCGCCGCGCATTTGTGAATAGTTTGAAGCGCAAAGGCTTGAGTCTCAACCGCGAGTTCATCGAGGAAGGTAACCACCGTATGGATGGTGGTCACGAGGCGATGGCGCGGTTGCTGGAGAAGCCAGTGCGTCCCACCGCTGTTCTAACGTCGAACGATATGACCGCGATTGGCGCCATGGGAGCTATCTTCGAGCGAGGTCTGAAGGTCCCGCAAGACATATCCCTCATCGGATTCGACGATATCGATCTGAGCGCCTTCACGCAGCCTGGCTTAACCACGGTACGGCTGTCGCGCAAGGAGATTGCCAAGGTGGCCTTCCGCGCTCTCTACAGCGCAAAAGACAACGCGGCCGCCAGGGGTGCCGAGTTCACGATTCAGCCAACGCTCGTCGAGCGTAAGTCGACAGGGCCTGTGCCCCCAAACGGTAAGCGAAAAATCTGAACTATCTGGTCTGAGAACCTGCGCTATTCGATTCGTTGGTGACGGTAGCCAGCATCCGACAGCATCTTTTCTATCTCGGCGATATGCGAGTTTCCACGGGTTTCGAGCGTGACATCTATGACTGTATCGCCGAGGTTCACTCCATAATGAGCACGGTCGTGCGAGGTCTGAACAATATTCGCGCGAGCCTCGGCGATGATGCGCGTCAGCGAATGAAGGGCTCCCGGCCGATCGGTCAGGTGAATCCGTAAGCGGGTGCGCCGGCCATCTTTCACCAGGCCGCGCTCGATGATCCTTGCCAACAGGCTGACGTCGATATTCCCGCCGCACACGAGAACCGCAGTGCGGTTGCAGTTCAGATTCGTTTTGTGCTGCAGCAGCGCAGCCAGAGCAACGGCACCCGCACCCTCCGCAAGGGTCTTCTCCTGCTCGAGCAGGATGAGAATAGCATTTGCAATCTCTTCTTCGTCGACGGTGACCAACTCGTCAACGTAACGCTGAACCAGGGGTAGAGTGAGCTCCCCAGCCCGTCGAACAGCGATGCCGTCGGCGATCGTGGCCTCGGCAGGAACGGTAACAGGTTCGCCTGCTTCCGTAGCTCGCAGCATCGAGGGCAAACGCTCAGTTTGCACCCCGATGACGCGGACTCGGGAATTGACTTCTTTGATCGCACAGGCCACACCACCGACGAGTCCGCCACCTCCGATCGGAACCACGACAGCTTCTAAGCCAGGAATCTGGTCGAGCAGTTCCAGACCGATGGTTCCTTGGCCCGCGATTACGGCGTCGTCATCAAAGGGATGAAGGAAGGTCAGGTCTTGCTCCTTCCCCAGGCGTACCGCTTCCGCGCATGCTTCATCGTAGTTGGTGCCGTGCAACACAACTTCCGCACCAAAGTTCGCTGTGGCGGATACCTTCACTAGGGGGGTCATCAGTGGCATGACAATACGTGAGTGAATGCCACGCTGGGTGGCATGATAGGCAACGGCCTGCGCATGGTTTCCAGCGCTGGCAGCAATAACGCCTTGCTTCCTCTCGCTATCACTTAACGAGAGGATCTTGTTCAGCGCTCCACGTTCCTTGAAAGCTCCAGTGCGCTGTAGGTTATCGAGTTTCAGAAAGACATCCTGTCCGGTCATCTTGGAGAGTTGATCGGAGTGTGGTGCCGGGGAGCAATAGATGAAGTCGCGAATGCGGTGATATGCGGCTTGAACATCCTGGAGGGTTACAGCCATCGAAATCCTTCTCCTGAAAGTAAAAAAGCCACCAGCCGCTTGAGCGGTGGTGGCCTGATTTCTCGATCTCGTTCGCCAGCCTCCCGCTCCTATGGAGAGGGAATAATAATGATGCTCCCGATCGACCGGCCGGCGACGTTCGAATTCGTCGTTTGCTGTTGGTCAAAGCTAATTATTGTGAGCTGCATGCGAATGTCGCAATGAAAACAGAGTGTCACAGTTAATGTCAAATCACGCGGATGCCACGAGCGAAGACCATCGCAGCTTGATGGTCCCCGAAAAAGTAGGGAAGTTCCCGGTAGTCTTCGGCATCGTGAACGATGAAATCGGCAATCTTGCCGGTTTCTAGCGATCCAATTTCGGCGCCCCGGTTCAGGCTGCAGGCGGCGTTGACGGTAGCCGCCGTCAGAGACTCGGCGGAACTCATTTTCATCTGCGTGCAGGCCAGCGACATCACCATTCTCATGGAAGTGGTGGGTGAAGAGCCGGGATTGAAGTCGGTGGCGAGAACGATTGCGAGTCCGGCCTCAATCATGTTCCGCGCTGCCGGATACTTATGCGAGCCGATGGCATAGACGGATCCGGGCAGAAGGACGGGCTGAACGCCTGCGGCCTTGAGCGTCGCAATCGATGCGGGCTGCGTTTGTTCGAGATGATCGCAGGTCGCGGCGCCCAGTTCGGCCGCAAGGTCACTCGCCCCAAACGAGCTGAACTGATCGGCGTGCATGCGCAGGCCGAGCCCGTGGGCTTTCGCCGCGGTCAGGACCCGCCTTGCCTGGTCGAGATTGAAGACCTTGCTCTCGCAGAAGATATCGCAGAACTCGGCGAGATTCTGCGCGGTTATGCGCGGGATCATCTCATTGACAACCAGGCCGATGTAGTCATCGGGCCGTCCGGCAAATTCTTCGGGGATCTCATGGGCGCCGAGAAATGTCGGCACGATGCGGAGCGGCGTAGTTTCGGCGGTGCGGCGTATGGCCCGCAGAATCTTGATTTCGTCTTCGACCGTGAGTCCGTAACCCGATTTTGCTTCGATGGTCGTCGTTCCGCCCTGGAGAAACCATTGAGCGCGTCGCGAGCTGGATGCGACCAACTGGTCTTCCGTGGTTGCGCGCGTCTTGCGGACGGTAGAGCGGATGCCGCCGCCCTGCGCGGCAATCTCCTGATAGGTGACGCCGGCGCAACGCTTCTCGAATTCGTCGGCGCGATTTCCAGCAAAAACCAGATGGGTATGCGCGTCTACAAAGCCCGGTGTGACCAGTCGACCGCCAGCATCGAGGACATGCGCGTCCTCGCCTCGAGGTTCGATTTCCATACGCGATCCCACTGCGGCGACGCGGTCGCCAGTCACAAGCATTGCACCATCCGGAACGGTGGCGAGTTCACAAAGCTCGGCTCCCACGCGGGGCCGAGCCGGACCCGCAAGCGTCACTATTTGCGAGGTGTTGGTGACGAGCAGTTTATTCAAATACTCCGCTCCCGCATCGGCACACGAATCCCGGTTTGCTCCGCGAACTGTATCGCGTGTTCGTATCCGGCATCAACATGGCGCAGAACACCCATGCCCGGATCTGTGGTGAGCACGCGCTCTAGCCTCCGCACCGCCAAATCTGAGCCATCAGCAACGACTACCATGCCGGCATGATGAGAGTACCCAATGCCAACACCGCCGCCATTGTGAATGCTGACCCACGATGCACCAGCAGCCGTGTTTACCAGAGCGTTCAACAGTGGCCAGTCGGCAACCGCATCTGATCCGTCGAGCATGCCTTCAGTCTCGCGATAGGGTGATGCCACAGAACCGGCGTCGAGATGATCGCGCCCGATTACGATAGGCGCAGTTATCTCGCCGTTTCGAACCAGATCGTTCATGGCCATGCCGAACTTCGCTCGCTGGCCGTATCCCAGCCAGCAGATGCGCGCCGGCAGTCCCTGAAAATGGATGCGCGTTTGTGCCAGTTGAATCCAGCGTCGCAAGGCAGCATCTTCGGGGAACAGCTCAAGAACGAGTTGGTCTGTTCGATGAATATCCTTGGGATCACCGGAGAGCGCAACCCAGCGAAACGGGCCTTTCCCCTCACAGAAAAGTGGGCGGATATATTCAGGCACGAAGCCGGGAATCTGAAAGGCATCTTCCACTCCCGCAACTTTCGCTTGCGCCCGTAAGTTGTTGCCGTAATCGAAGGTGACAGCGCCGAGTCGTTTCAGCTCAAGCATAGCTTCCACATGCTTGCCCATCGTCGATATGGAGCGCCTCGTATATTCTTGCGGATCGCTCTGGCGCAACTGGAGTGCAGTCTCCAGGCTCATGCCGTTCGGTACATACCCATGCAGCGGATCGTGCGCGCTGGTCTGGTCGGTGAGCACATCGGGCACGATGTCGCGCCGGATCAACTCGGGGAGCACATCGGCGACGTTGGCGACTAACCCGACTGAGATGGCCCTGGCTTCTCGCCGTGCTTCCGCCAGCATTGCCAAAGCCTCGTCAATATTCCATGCGATGAGGTCGCAGTAGCCGCTCTTGAGGCGCTTTTGAATGCGGTCGGCGTCTATGTCGACACCCAAGAAAAGAGCACCGTTCATGGTTGCAGCCAGCGGCTGAGCGCCGCCCATTCCGCCCAGGCCGCCGGAAACGATGAGCTTGCCGTCGAGGCTTCCGCCGAAGTGCTGCCGCCCGGCCTCGGCAAAGGTCTCATAGGTGCCTTGTACGATTCCCTGGCTGCCGATGTAGATCCAAGACCCGGCCGTCATCTGGCCATACATCATCAGGCCTTTGCGTTCGAGCTCGTGAAAGTGCTCCCAGTTCGACCAGCGGCCAACGAGGTTGGAATTCGCCAGCAGGACGCGTGGCGCAGCTTCATGCGTGCGCAGAATGCCTACCGGTTTGCCGGACTGGATGAGCAGAGTTTCATCGTCGGCAAGTGTTTTCAGCGTACGCACGATGGCCTCGAAGGCTTCCCAGTTGCGCGCAGCCTTGCCGGTTCCCCCATAGACGACCAGATCCTCGGGGCGTTCAGCGACCTCCGGATCGAGGTTGTTCATCAGCATGCGCAGCGCGGCTTCCTGCTGCCATCCGCGAGTGTTCAGCGTGGTACCGCGGGGTGCACGAATTGCGCGGTGCCCCAGTGCTTCGACGGTTGCAGTCTCAAGCATTTCCCTGCCCTCTCCAGCGATCAAATTTTCCTTCACGAATGTTCTGCGCGAGTGCGGCGATTTCTCCGGAAAGCACGCGATCTTCCCTGAGGGGCGCAACGGTCTCGCGCACCATCGCCGCGGCGTCCCCAACCTGGCGCGACGGTTTCAGCGGGAGCCGGTACTCAAGCCCCTGCGCGGCGCACATGAGTTCGATGGCCAGCACGTGCTCGGCGTTGGAGACGACTTGCCGCAGCTTGAGCGCACCTGTCATTCCCATGGAAACATGATCCTCTTTTCCGCCCGAGGTGGGAACACTGTCGATGCTCGATGGGTGGGAAAGCACCTTGGCCTCGTTCAGCAATGCGGCGGCCGCAACATGCGCAATCATGAGGCCGGAGGACACGCCGGCGTCCGGTGAGAGAAATGCCGGGAGCCCTTCGTTGATGTCCGGATTGATGAGGCGGTCAATACGTCGCTCACTGATGCTCATCAGATCGGCAAGAGCAATCGCAGCATAGTCCAGCGCCAGTGCCAGAGGCGCTCCGTGGAAATTGCCGCCGGAAAGAATCTCCGGGTTGTCGCCGGCGAAGATGAGCGGATTGTCCGTGGCCGATCCCGTCTCGATCTCAATCGCCTCGCGGGCATGCTGCAGTGCGCCGCGCACGGCACCATGCACCTGGGGCATGCAGCGCAGGCAATAGGCATCTTGCACTCGTGGATCGCCATGGCGATGCGATTCACGAATTTCGCTGCCGGCGAGGAGTTCACGCAGATGCTTCGCTGCCGCCAGCTGCCCAACATGTGGCCGCGCTGCATGAATGCGCGCATCAAATGCCGCCGGCGTGCCCATCAGAGCTTCGAGAGACATTGCACCCGCGAGGTCAAACAACTCAACCACGCGGAGCGCACGAGCGATGGCGAGACCACCGACTCCTGCCATGGCCTGCGTTCCATTCAGAAGCGCCAGGCCTTCTTTGGCGCGCAGCGTCAGAGGCTCGATGCGGGCTCGAGCGAGTGCGGTAGCTGCGGAGAGTCGTTCGCCCCCATGGACGACATCCCCTTCACCAATCACCGCGAGAGCAAGATGCGCGAGAGGGGCGAGGTCGCCGCTGGCTCCCACCGAACCGCGAGCCGGAACGACGGGATGAATATGGTGATTCAGAATGGCTACGAGTGCCTCCAGCACAACTGGCCGAACCCCACTCAATCCTTTGGCGAGCACATTGGCACGCAGCAGCAGCATGGCGCGGACTTCATCGACGGGCAGAGGCTCGCCAATGCCGCACGCATGACTGCGGATCAGGTTGCGCTGCAGGGCCTCCAGTTGATCGGGGCCAATACGCACATCACTGAGTTTTCCGAAACCTGTGTTGATGCCGTAAGCAGTCTCGCCGCGCACCACCAGGTCTTCAACGACGGTGCGCGAGTCCTCCACGCGTGCCATTGCCGAATTCGCGATTGCTACTTGGCGCCCATCGATTGCGACAGACGCGATTTCCTCGATTGTCAACGGGACGCCGTGAAGTTGGAGTATTTCTTTCATTGATACCCATGCTATGAAATCGAACACGGCGTGTACACGGAGAATCAATGGCTGATGCGCCAAGTTTCTCCGATAACCTGTTCAGATGAGGAAAATCTAAGTGGAAACCGCGGAAAATCTCGATGAGTTCGCTCGAAACCTGTTAACGGAACTATCGCGTGATGCCAGGGCCTCGTACGCCGAGCTGGGGCGGCGGGTAGGCCTTTCGCCTTCCGCAGTTGCCGAGCGTATGCGGCGGATGGAAGACGAAGGAATTATCAAGGGATACACCGCCCAGATCAGCCGTACTGCTCTGGGACTGCCCATCCTCGCCATCATCCGCATGACCTGTGATGGGACGCACTATCACCCGTTTCTGAAGTTCGTGAAGACACTGAGCGAGGTGCAGGTCTGCCACCACGTGACCGGAGCGGATGCGTTCTTTCTCCAGGTAGCGACCCGTTCTCTTGAAGATTTGGAGCAATTGATCGAGCGTCTGCTCCCTTATGGCATCCCTACAACGAGTCTGGTCTTTTCTTCGCCGGTGGCGCAGAGACCCCCTGATCTCTCTCAGCTCGCCGGGGCAAAGCAAAGCGGACGGCCCGGAGGCCGCCCGCGTCAATCCGGTCAGTTGTCGACTAAGCCGATTGAATGATTTTCGATCCTTTAAGACCGTAATACGCGATAAAGAGGTAGCACAACACCGGGATGATGAAGGCGTGATGAATCCCGATATGGTCAATCAGGACTGCCTGCAACTCGGGAACCACCGCGCCGCCCACGATCGCAATGACGAGTAACCCCGAGGCTTCGCCGGTAAGGGGGCCCATCTCAGCAATTCCGAGCGTAAAGATGCTCGGAAACATGATGGAGTTAAACAAACCTACCGCGAGAATACTCCACATCGCGACGTGACCGAAGCTTAGCATTGAGATCAACACCAGGCTCATGGCCACGAAGGCGCAAATAGACAGCAGTGTGCCCGTCTTCATCTTCTGCAGCAGGGCCGAGCCGATAAAGCGGCCAACCATCGCCCCGCCCCAATAAAATGCTACAAAATTAGCGGCTACCGTGGCCGCCAGTCCCGCGATGTAGGACTGGCCGAAGTAACTGATCAGAAAGCTTCCAATCGAGACTTCCGCGCCTACGTAGAGGAAGATTCCCACCGCCCCGAGAACCACGTGAGGATACCGCCAGATGCCGGGCCCCTTATGCCCATCCTTCATTGGCCGGAAGTCCTTCGTCGTGTCGATACGCGGGAATTTGTACAGAGCGATGGCAAGCGCCAGCAACACCAGCACCAGCGTAAACACCATGTAAGGAACTTTGACCGTCGCCGCCTCATGCTGGCGATAGGCATGCAGCGCCTGGGGGGTCATGGTCTGCACGTCAGCGATGATTTTTTGAGCTCCGCGCAGAATCAACCACCCGCCGAGTGGCGGCCCGATGGTGGTTCCTAGCGAATTGAAAGCCTGCGAAAGATTCAGCCGGCTTGACGCCGTTTCGGGCGGACCCAGAACCGATACGTAAGGATTGGCCGCCACCTGAAGGGCCGCCATTCCCGCGCCGAGGATGATCAACGCCATCAGGAAAAGCGGAAAGGATGGCATGCTGGCCGCAGGGATAAAGAGCACGGCGCCAAGTGCCATAGTGAGCAGCCCTGCAACCATTGTTCGCTGATAGCCGATCCACTCGACAACTTTTCCGGCAGGAAATCCAAACACCGCGTAGGCGAAGAAGAATACAAACTGGATCAGTGTCACCCGCGTATAGTTCAGGTCGAAAATTGCCTTCAAATGCGGTATGAGAATGTCATTGAGCGAGGTCAAAAACCCCCACATAAAAAACAATGTGGTAACCATCGCGAACGCGCTCTTGTAACTGCTGCTGCTTCCGGTTGCTACGGCCTTCGCGGAACTGCTGACATTGGTAATCGCCATCGCTTAGATTCCCTCGTGTTTGGCATCTACGCGGCACGCCGACGGAACTGGATGGTCGGATGCCGGGGGAAATGTGCCTTGGGAGATCATACCTGCACATGGGATGCGGCTCCCTACGTGGGCCTCAAAAAATATCCGGTCCCATGTATATGGCGGAACCGTCTCTTTGGAGAAGCTAATGAGGAACCGCCTGGGCTATCTTGCACGATCCATGAAACTTTTGCGCCTCTATCTCGTCTTTCACAGTAGGCCAGCCAACTCGCGTAGGATACCTCCGGGTGACTTAACCTTGATCAGATCAGTGAGAGCAGCAATTCTAGCCAAACTCGTCTTTGGCATAGCACTGGCCGGTTTAGCACCGTTTCCGGCGATGGGCGCGTTCGCGCAATCGACTCCATCACCATCAGTTCAGCCCAACAGAATCGTTGGAACTGTCTCGTCGGTGGATGGTAACTCCCTGACAATCAAGTCTGATGCAGGGGTTACAACCACCGTCAATGCGACAGATAGCACGCGGGTGCTTCGCGCAGAGCCGGGTGCCAAGAGTCTCGCGGAGGCAAGTCCTATACGATTGGCGGATCTGTCTGTTGGCGATCGCGTATTGGTCGCCGTGACGCCTAGAACAGAGGGCTCACCCGCCGTCGCTACAAGAATCGTTGCGATGAAACAGGGTGACATCGCCCAGCGGCAGCAGGCGGAGCAGACCGAATGGCAGCGGCGTGGCGTGGGCGGCTTGGTAAAGTCGGTCGACCGGAGCGCCGCAACGGTAACAATTGCCGCTGGCTCAAGGATCTTCATTATCCATACCACGCCCAAGACAATCTTCCGGCGCTATGATCCGGAATCAATCAAATTCGCCGATGCAAAGCCGTCATCTCTCGACCAGATTCAGCCCGGCGATCAGCTGCGCGCGCGGGGTGACCGGAGCCCGGGCAGCAATGACGTCGTCGCCGACGAGGTTGTTGCTGGCTCGTTTCGTAATATCGCCGGAACGGTAAACTTCGTTGACGCCGTCGCGAACACCATCACTGTCACCGATCTGGCTACCAAGAAGCCGGTGGTCATTCGGGTGACCGCCGATTCGCAGATGCACAAACTGCCCGAGATGGTGGCGCAGGGCTTGGCTGCGCGGCTCAAGAATCCGAATGGCGGCGATACCGGCGGCGGAAATCAGGGCTCTGGTGCATCGGCTGGTGCCGCTCCGCCTCCGGGCGGGAGTTCAAAACAGAGCGCTGGCGGTGGCCAGGGAGGCCAGCGGGGCGACCTCTCGCAATTACTGCAACGGACGCCTGCCGTTCAGTTGTCCGATCTCCACAAGGGCGACGCAGTCATGATTGTTGCGACCCAAGGGAACTCGTCTTCCGCTACCGCCGTCACGCTGCTCGCAGGCGTGGAACTTCTTCTTACAGCATCACCGGCCGCAAGTCAGAGCATGTTCTCGGCCTCCTGGAATCTTGGTGGTGGTGGCGCGGCCGATGCCGCCGGCACCCCCTGAACCTGTAATGCTCATCGTTAGCTTCTGCTGGAGTTTTGGTTGAAATTTATACTTCGCTATTTTTGTCTTCTGTTCATAGTGTCGTTGTCGCTGGCCGGTATTACAGGATTTGCCCAAGCTAACGCAGGGTTGATTCGCGGAACCGTTACCGACCCCACTGGAGCAGTGATTCCCGGCGCAGTCGTCAACATCACGATTCCTGACGGGCACACTGTTGCATCGACTGTTTCCGATACGAGCGGCGCTTACCAGACGCGGAATCTCGCCCCCGGAACCTACATCGTCATCGTCACAGCGCGGGGTTTTGCTCCATCCGCTTCCAAAGCCATTACGATCGCTTCCGGCCAAAGCAAGCAGTTCGACGTCAAGCTCGAAATTGAGGTGGAAAAACAGCAGGTAGTCGTCAACGAAGACACGCCAACCGTTAGCGTGGACCCATCGAGCAACGCCAACAGTCTGGTCATTAAGGGCAAGGATCTCGACGCGCTCTCCGACGATCCGGACGAACTGCAGAATGAACTGAACGCGCTCGCCGGACCCGCGGCTGGGCCGAACGGTGGCCAATTATATATCGATGGATTTACCGCCGGTCAGTTGCCTCCGAAGTCTGCAATCAGGGAAATACGAATCAACCAGAATCCGTTCTCCGCCCAATACGACAAACTGGGCTACGGCCGAATTGAAATTCTCACCAAGCCTGGCACAGACAAATTTCATGGACAATTCTTTGTTCAGGGCAACGCATCGCAATTCAATACGGGAAATCCCTTCACAAGCGACATCCCCGACTACCACAGCTACCAATTCAACGGCACGGTGAACGGGCCAATCAACCGCAGGGCTTCATTCTTTGTCAGTGCTGAACGCCGCAACATTGAGGATGACGGCATTGTGAGCGCCTACCGTCTCGTAGGTGAGATCAACGGTGATTTCGCGAACGGTATCTTCAATAATCCGGCCGACTACAACACCGCGCCCTTCAGTGATGCCGTGCTCGCACCACGCACTCGTACGAATATTAGCCCGCGGGTAGATCTGTCTCTGGGTGAGAGGAACACGCTCAGTGTCCGCTATCAGTATTACGACAACGGTGAGCAGAATCAGGGCGTCGGACAGTTTTCTCTTGCTTCGCAGGCATACCACCAGGACTCCAGCGAGAACACCATCCAGATGAGTGACACCCAGGTCATCAGCGACAAGGTGATCAACGAAACGCGTTTCCAGTTTTTGCGCGATTTTTCAACGCAGACGCCGGCCGCCATCACACCGCAAGTTCAGGTTTCCGGCAATCAGACTTTCGGTGGCAACAGCGAGCAAATAATCAATGATCATTCCCTCCACTTTGAGCTGCAAAATCTCACTGAAATAGCAACAAAATCGCACGCCATCAACTTCGGCGGACGGCTACGCGTCGCCCGTGACGCCAACACCGCCAACTCCAGCTTCAATGGTATTTTCACTTTTGGTGGACATCAGTGCGCAAGCGGGGATACCACGTGTGTCAATACCGATCCGTCAACGGCGTACGGTAATACCATTCACGGTCTTGGCACAGGCCAAACATGGCAGCAGATTCAGGCTAGCGGCGGCGGACCCAGCCAATTGAATCTGACCTACGGCAAGCCAAGCACAACCGTGAACCTCACAGACGTCGGCTTGTACTATCAGGATGACTGGAAAATCCGCCAGAACTTCACCTTCAGCTATGGGGTACGCTGGGAATCCCAGGGAGATATCGCCGACCGGAATGACTGGGCTCCCCGTCTCAGTTTTGCCTACGCTATGGGAAAGCCCAACAAGCCAGCCAGAACCGTAATCCGCGGCGGCTACGGTTTCTTCTACGATCGCTTTCCAATCGCGGAAGTTCTGCAGGCGACTCGTCAGAGTGCGAGTGCAGATTCACCCCAGCGGGAGGTCGTCATTCAGAACCCCACCTGCTACCTGCCCAATGGCATCACTGTCGCCGATCTGGTTCAATGCTCTGAGGCAGGAAGCACCAGCAGCAAAACGGCCGTCTACCAGATTGCGCCGAATCTGCACGCTGCCACCACCGAGCAGGCAGCAATCGGAGTGGAACGTCAGGTCACCAAAGCATCAACTGTTTCCTTCACCTATCTCAATTCGCTGGGGCGGCATCAGTTCATCACGCGTAATGCGAATGCTCCTTATTCGACAACTTATGATCCCACGGCACCCAACATCTATCAGTATTACTCCGAGGCCGAGTTCCAGCAGAACCAGGTCATCACCAACTTCAATGCTCGCTTCTCTCCGACTCTGTCAATATTCGGCTTCTACACCCTGAGCTTCGCCAATAGCGACACCGGCGGCATCAACACCAATCCTTCGAATTCCGAAAATCTCAAGTCGGATTACGGACGTGCAGCTTTCGATGTCCGCAACCAGATGTTCCTTATGGCGTCGTGGTCCACTCGATGGGGATTGCGCTTCAACCCTTTTATCGTTCTTGCGTCGGGTAAGCCGTTCAATATCACAGTCGGACAGGATCTGAACGGCGACTCGTTTTTCAACGACCGCCCCGCTTATGCGCAACCCGGTGATACGGATGTTGTCTCCACGTCGTATGGAACGTTCAATCTGAACCCTTCCGTAAATCAGGCGCGCATCCCCATCAATCTCGGCGGCGGTCCCACCCTGTTCACGTTCAATCTGCGCGCCACCAAAAGCATCGCCTTCGGACCCAAGGTCGAGGGGCACTCGGGAGGCGGAGTCTTCATGGGTGGCGGAGGTGGCCGCGGCGGTGGCGGACCGGGCGGAGGGCTGGGACCGCGCGGATTGAGTGGCGGGGGTGGCGGACCGGGCGGCCCTGGCGGCCCTGGCGGTCAGACTGCTGTCAACCGGCGCTATAACCTTAGCTTCAGCGTCCAGGCCTTGAATCTCTTCAACGACATCAATCTTGCGCCGCCGACGGGAACTCTGGGCACGCCCAACTTCGGTAAGTCCAACGCACTGGCTGGACAGATCTATTCATCCGGATCTGCCAGTCGTCGCATCTTCCTGCAGGCAATCTTCAGCTTTTAGTAGCCGAGTCTGAAGTGGGGCCATATCCTCAGCACTCGCACTTCAGCTACATCGCTTCGTTCAACAGGCAAGACTACTTGACCGAAGCCGTTCTGCGGCCTATCCTTGAGGCAATGAGTTTTGTCTCCATTCCGGCTTGTCGTTGTCACGCGTGTTGTTTCACGCTGAGCCGGACTTGTGAGTAGCTGTATTTAGATCACTCTCAGATTCTGCTCAGCCCGCCATTCTGGTGGGCTTTTTCATTTTCCGACAAGAGAGACGCAATGACTGAAATCGCTACTCCCGCAACCAAAGAGACCAAAGCTCAGCGAATCGAGCGCCTAAAGCGCGCGAATAACCCCTGGGAAATCTTCGACGAGGTCCGTGCCTTTGCACGCGAGGGGCGGTCAAGCGTGGTTCCCGAATGGGCTGGCGCCTACTTCAAATGGTGGGGCATTTACACGCAAGGCGATGGCGTAGGTGCCGTTGGTGGCAAAGGTGGCGAGGGTCTGGCCAGCGACTACTTCATGATGCGTATCGGTATGCCTAACGGTATCGTGACCTCGTCTCAACTGCGCGTAATCGCCGATATCACCAGAACCCATGCGCGCAATCTTGCCGACATCACCACCAGGCAGAATATCCAGCTTCACTGGCTGACGATCGAGTCAATTCCAGAGGTCGTCGACGCCCTGGACGACATCGGACTCTCGCCCAAAGGGGCGTGTGGCGATGTTGTCCGTAACGTCACCGGCTGCCCGCTCGCCGGTATCGCTCACGACGAAATTGTCGACGCCTCGCCGCTGGCACAGGAACTGGCCCACGCTCTTGTCGCGAATCCTGAGTTCTACAATCTGCCGCGCAAGTTCAAGATGTCCGCCACCGGTTGCCCTGTTTGGTGCTCCTATCCCGAGATCAACGACGTTGCCTTCACGGCGATCCGTCGGGGCGATGAAGTCGGCTACACGGTAAGGGTAGGCGGTGGCCTTTCGAGCGATCCTCATCTCGCGGTTAGGCTCAATGCCTTTATCCCACGCGGAGAAGTTGTCGACGTTGCCCGCACGGTCACACGCATCTTTCGAGACCAGCAGGGGCTTCGTGAGAACCGTGATCGGGCACGCATGAAGCATCTCTTCACCCGTGAGGGCTGGACTCCAGAGAGATTTCTCGGCGAGATCGAGCGCCGAATCGGATACAGTTTCGATCCAGTTCCTCGGGAAACCGCTCCCGAAGACGTTCTGCGCGACCACGTCGGCATTCACCCGCAGAAGCAGACGGGCTTGAGCTACGTCGGAGCCGCTGTTCTACGCGGACGTCTTTCTGGAGACCAACTGGCTGCTGCCGCGGAGCTTGCTGAACGCTTCGGCGATGGCCAGCTCCGTACGACGATCATGCAGAATCTGCTCTTCATCAATATTCCGAGCCAAAGAACCAGAGAGCTGGCAGGCGAGCTCGACAAGATTGGATTGCACGTGGAGGGCTCGACATTCTGGCGCGGGGCAATTGCCTGCACCGGCACCGAATTCTGCAAGCTTGCCATCAGCGAAACAAAGAGCTTCACGCGGTGGCTCGTTGAAGAACTGGAAGGACGCCTCCCCGGCTTCGACCAGCAACTCAAGTTGCATGTGACCGGCTGCCCCAACAGCTGTGGCCAGCACTGGATCGCCGACATCGGTCTGGAAGGAAAGAAGATCAAGCACGAAGGAAAAATGGTGGACGCCTTTTACTTTTGTGTAGGCGGAGCCGTAGGCAAGCATGCCGCCATCGGTCGACCGGTTGGTTATCGTGTTCCTGCCACCGAGGTTCCAGCAGCCCTCGAACGCCTGCTGGCCAGTTACCTCGAGGAGCGCGAACCAGGCGAGAACCTCCGCTCCTACCTCTCCCGCCACGCAGTGGAAGAGATCCGTGCTCGGTTAGCAGGCGAGACGCTCGCCGCTGTTAACCGTGACGTGCCCGCAATGGCCTACGACGGCGATTAGAGACATTTATGAGCTTACTGCCTATCTTCGTGAAACTGGCCGGTCGTCCATGCCTCCTTGTGGGAGCGGGTGAGGTCGCGCTGCAGAAAATACCGTCCCTGCTAGCTGCCGAGGCGCGTCTTCGCGTGATTGCGCCTCGCATCAGGCCAGAGATTGCCGCGCTGGCAAACGAAGGCCGCATTGAAGTCATCGAGCGCGAATTTACCGACTCTGATCTGAACGAAACCTTCCTAGTGATTGCCGCCACGGACGACCCCGGTGTAAATTCCGCTGTTTATCGCGGAGCTGTCGAGCGCAACATCCTGTGCAACTCCGTCGATGATCCCCCGCACTGCGACTTCTACTTCGGATCAATCGTCAGTCGTGGAGATCTCCAGATCGCCATTTCGACCGCCGGAGAAAGCCCCGCACTGGCGCAGCGGCTTCGTCGCGAGATCGACGAGCAATTGCCCGACGATCTGGGCCCGTGGCTGCGCAACCTCGGCCAGCTTCGCCGCGAGGTGATCGCAACTCATCCGACCGGCGATGAGCGCAAGCTTCTGCTGCATCAACTGACGTACCGCGAGGTCTGCGATTCGCGAGATTGTCCTTCCCGCAAACTGGCTCTTCAGCACAAGGAGGTTCTCGCGTGAGGTCGCCTGGCAAGGTTTATCTCGTTGGCGCTGGTCCCGGCGACCCCGAACTGCTCACCCTCAAGGCGGCTCGCCTGCTCGCCTCGGCCGAGATCGTTCTCCATGACGATCTCGTTCCGCCCGCTGTACTGGCGCTGGCAAACCCCCGTGCACTCACCGTCAACGTCGGCAAACGCTGCGGTGCGAAGAAGATCACACAGGCGGAAATCAACCAGCTCATGATCGATAAGGCTTCGCAGGGGGTCTCCATAGTGCGCCTAAAGAGCGGCGATCCTCTCGTTTTCGGCCGCGCTGGCGAAGAAATAGATGCGTTGCGCGAGGCAGGAATCCCGTATGAGGTTGTTCCCGGAATTACCTCAGCTTTTGCTGCTGCGGCTTCGCTCCGGTGCTCACTAACCGACCGGCGCGCCTCATCGAGTATTGTTTTCAGTTCGGGCCACCACGCGACCGGAGGCGCACCCGAAATTTCCGAGCCGACGCGCATTGTCTATATGCCCGGTCGGGATTTTTCCGCGTTAGCCGCGGAGTGGGCGGCTGCAGGCCTGCCGTCCAGTCTGCCCTGTGTGGCCATCTCACGGGCGGCGCAGCCGGACCAACAGATCACGGTGACCACCCTGGGCAGCCTAGCGTCAAGCGATCCGGGGCCGGCGCCGGTGCTGCTGCTGGCTGGTTGGGTGTTCAAGGGTGTGCGGGCCGATGCGCCGGACTTCCAGCCGTTCCTCGACATCGTCCTCGAGTCCGGCGTGACGCTCGAAGCCTGAGCGCACGTCAGAATGCATGCAGCAGGCTGTAGATCAATACGGCAAGCACGATCAGGCTCACCCAGACATAGAGATGATCGCGCTCGAAGAGGAACCCAACCGCGGCGAGGACAACTCGCGCGATGGGTGTGGCGATCAGCAGAAGCAATCCGAGCTGAATGATGCTCCGGGCTCTCCCGTGGAACGCATTGGTCACGATCTCGGCAGGTGAGCGCAGTCTCTCAGGGACGCCGGCGAAGTGGCTGTAATCCGGGCGCGGGCCGGTTTCCTGGCGCAGGTAGAGCACGCCCCCGATGAAGACGACCGCTGCCGCGAGCAGAACTCCGGCCTGTAACATCCGTCCAATGGCAATTTCGAGCTTCTGATCTGTAACCTGCATCCCGCCCTCTATAGCTTTCCCGCAATGCTGTTGATCATCATCTCCAGCCCAAGCGCGACAATGACTATCGCGAAGATGATACGCAGGAGTTGCACCCGCGCGTGAACTAGTATTTTCGTTCCAATAAGGGAGCCGCCGAGGACGCCGAGCATTACTGGCATCGCCAGACCTGGCGATATATAGCCGCGGCTGAGATAGATACCCGCGCTCGCCGCCGCCGTCACCCCGATCATGAAGTTGCTGGTCGTCGTGGATACCTTGAAGGGCAACCGCATAGCCTGATCCATGGCCAGCACCTTCACTGCGCCCGAGCCGATGCCGAGCAGGCCCGAGAGCGATCCGGCCAGAAACATGAGGCTGAAGCCTGCCGGAACCCGTTGGGCAACGTAGGGTTCAGGGCCCTCTGCCGTCGGCATCGTTCCGCTCATGCGAAGGCGCGTGGCCAGCGGATAGGGCTTGTCGGCTCCGTGTTCGCGATTTTTCATTCGCACCGAGGCGTAGGCGGAGTAGAGCAGCACCACTCCGAAGATGATGCCGATGGCGTGGGTGGGTACCCGGGTGGTGAGCCAGGCTCCGAAGAGGGCACCGAGCGTGGTCGCGATCTCCATGAACATGCCGATGCGGATGTTCGAGTAGCCCTCCCGCACATAGGCGGCGGCCGCTCCCGAGGAGGTCGCGATGACCGAGACGAGCGAGGCTCCGATAGCGTAGTGGATATCGACGTGGAAGAGGACGGTGAGGACCGGTACGATGACCACTCCTCCGCCCAACCCGGTGAGCGAGCCGAGCAGGCCGGCGACGATTGAGCTGAAGAATATCCAGAGGGAAAATTCCGGAGTGCTCATGCTTTGACAGAGTACAGCGTCGGGGGCACCCCCTACCCCCGTTTTACTGTACTTTGTAACTGATTGTTTCTGTGATGGTTATGAAATGTGGTTTGTAACTGATTCATTTCAAATGACAAGCGTGTAACCGATTCATTCCGTTGCGTTTCCGGTTGTTTTTTGGGAGATGTCCGGATTATTTGCGGCTCCGGGCGGGCCTACGGCTGACCTAGTTAGCTGCGGGTGTCTTGCCCTCGAGGATGCTGACCGCTTCCTCGACGACAGGCGCCAGCTTTTTGAAATCGGCGATGAGGGTGACGAACTGCTGGTAAGTCTGCGAGTCGGCGGCGAAGCTCAGACCCTTTGCGGAGAGAGCGGATTCGGAGGAGCCGATCAGGGCCTCGACGTCGGCAACGACCGCAGACAGGCCGGCGACGAAAGGCTTCGCGAGCGGCTGTTCAGCCTTGAGGATCTTTTCGATCCGGGAGGCGATGCTTACCGTGTCCTTGACCGCAGTGGCGAGCCATTTGCCGAAGTCCGCGACACCAACCCCGAGCTTTTGAAAGAGATTGCTCATTCGAAATTTCCTTTGAAGCAGATTTGAGGGAACGAGGCCGCCATGGGGGTGGACACCTCAAATGAAAAAGACACGGCCGAAGCCGTGCCCTCTCTGAATTTCCCTATAGTTCTATTTTCGTGATTTTGAGAATAAACTCGGCCAACTCATATCGGGGATTAAGTTGCGGCATCGAAAAGGATTAGCAGCCAGAGGCGCATCGATTGACCTTGACAGGAGCGTTGGGTGCAGCGAGAGATGACTTATGAATGGCGGGCAGGCGGGCAAAATCCGCATTGGCGTTTCCGGGTGGAGATATGCGCCGTGGCGCTGAGTCTTCTATCCGGCGAAGCTGACGCAGAAAAAGGAGCTGCATTACTGCGGGCAAGTGTTTTCGACGGTCGAGATCAACGGCAGCTTCTATTCATTGCAAAGGCCGACGAGCTATTAGCTCTGGCGAGAGGAAACCCCAAATGATTTCGTCTTTGCCGTGAAGGGTTCACGCTTCATCACGCACATGCTGAAGTTGCGTAATGTGGAAATTGCACTGGCGAACTTCTGCGCCTCCGGCCTGCTGGCGCTCGGGCCGAAGCTGGGGCCGATCCTGTGGCAGCTTCCGCCGAGCTTCAGTTTCCGTGCCGATGTGCTGGAGAGCTTCTTCAAGCTGTTGCCGCGGACGATGCAACAGGCTGCCGACCTGGCCATTGGCCACGATGCCGGCTGGCTGGTCGAGCTTTTGTAGAGCCGGAAATGGATGGGCCGCTGCGGCACGCTATTGAGATCCGACACCAGAGCTTCGTCTGCGAAGAATTCATCGCGCTGCTGCGCAGGTATCGGATAGCCCTGGTCTGCGCGGACACGGTGGAATGGCCGCTGCTGACGGATGTGACAGCGGATTTCGTCTACTGCCGGCTGCACGGGTCGGAGGTGCTGTATGCGAGCGGCTACGGCGCGCAGGCCCTCGACAAATGGGCCAGTTCCACCTGGTGCCTGAAGACAGTAATCACTGACGTGGATGAATTGGTTGATTGCGTGGCTGATAGCGTTGGTTACCAAGGTTTGCTTGCCAATATCGCAATCCGCGATATGATTATCGCGGATTGCAATTAGCGGCTAGACGCAATCC
>Ga0210386_10001395_pt1 | contig 21581 bp, 11 predicted proteins | sample IncBWH32OmetaG_FD_160091 | JGI IMG/M metagenome (GOLD analysis project Ga0210386, IMG submission 160091) | Forest soil microbial communities from Barre Woods Harvard Forest LTER site, Petersham, Massachusetts, United States - Inc-BW-H-32-O ...
GAATCGAAACTGCCCATTCAGCCGTTTTGTAAACGGTTTCATTGGCGTGCGAGGAAGCGTAGGACATTGGTATAATATTTGTCAACCAAAAGTTGTAGACGCCTTTTTTATCAGCTCGGAACGCGATGGCACGATGGCGACTGGCGCCATGTAAATGATAATAACCGACATAAGCAACCTATTATCATGCGGTTACAAGAGCACGGGTGGTTAGTAAAACGATTGCGCATCTTGAAACATCGGCTGTAGCGCAGGTGAATTGAAAGAAAGCAATTCACAGGTGGGGAGCCATTCGTTCGTTCTTTTGGAAAAAAGGCTGCATTAGCCCGGGCTGCTTCAAATGGGCAAAAACGAGCGCCGAAAGCTATCCCAATGGCTCGCGAGCTTGGTGCTATTATCCCGTCATATTGTCCGATCTTCAGACATCAGAATGAAGTCATCCCCCCTCAAAGTAAGCCCGCGCATTTCTCGCAGAGAGCTTCTCAAAAGTATCGGGTTCGCGCCTTTGCTCCTTCGTCCGGCGCCTCTATTTGGAGCTTCTCTTCTATTCGCCACGCCACAGCCCCCGACAAATTCAAAGGCGGCTTTTCAATTTGCAGAGCATCGATTGACGCCACATTATCCGACCCAATCCCCCCTTGTAGATGTCCTCAAGCTCGTTACACCCGGGTCCGATCAATATGTGACGGAAAAGTATGCATTCGAAATTGACTCCTGTCTGAAGCGATGGAGTGACGGTCTGAAGAGCTCACCGCGTGACCACTCCGCACTGGTCGATTTCGTTAACGAAGCAATTGAAGCTGCGCGGTTTTCTGAGAGCAAAGAAACGAAGGTGCGGTCTTCCTTCGGGATTGAAGTGGTGAGAAGAGAGTTCGCTGCCTCCCCAGTGACAGGGCGCGCGCATTTATTGAACGAGATCAACTCCTGGCTTGGAGCTATTGCCCGCGTAAATACCGCTGAGTTTGAGATTTTCGGAATCGAAGAGACCGCAAGTGCGCCGCTCACGGTTCGCGTCGACGTGCGTTACGATCTTGTTGCGCAGCGAACGGACGACAGCCGCGAGGAGCGGGTTGGATCGTGGAGCATGGTTTGGTCGCGGGCGGCGTCACAGGCATGGAATGCGCTGCGATGGGAGGCTGGCGAAGAAACTCTGAGCGTGGTGCGCGGACCTGCGTTCATCGATGTTACGACGCAGGCGTTGGGCCAGACGGAGTCCTATTCGAAGCAATTGGCCCACGGGGCCGACTATTGGCGCACGGTTTTGGATGGAGCGGTTGGCGTTGACGTTTACGGCAATAATGGCCTGGCGGCAGGCGATTTCGATAGCGACGGATTCGACGATTTTTATGTTTGTCAGCCTGCCGGACTGCCCAATCGTCTTTATCGAAACCGCGGCGACGGGACATTCGAAGACGCTACGCAAAAGGCGGGAGTGGGCGTACTCGATAATACGGCCTGCGCGCTCTTTGCCGATTTCGATAACAAGGGCCGACAGGATCTTCTCGTGGTTTGCGGAACGGGGCCGCTCCTGTTTATCAATCAAGGCGACGGCACATTTGCGTTGAAGCGTGACGCATTCAAGTTTGCGCGTGATCCGCAGGGAACCTTTACGCATGCAGCGGTTGCAGACTACGACGGTGATGGGCGACTCGACATTTATTTCTGCATGTACATGTATTACCTGGGCCTCGATCAGTATCACTATCCAATTCCTTACTACGATGCACGCAACGGGCCGCCGAACTGCCTCTTCCACAACGAGGGTAATGGAAATTTCGTAGAGACAACTGAAGCTGCGGGAATGAACGTTGACAATAATCGCTATAGTTTTGCTTGCGCCTGGGGTGATTCGAATTCGAATGGAATGCAGGACTTATTTGTCGCCAACGATTTTGGGAGCTCACAACTCTACCGCAATAACGGCAATGGAACTTTCACAGCCGTTTCGTCGCAAGCACACGTTGAAGGCGTCGGCGCCGGCATGAGTTGCTGCTGGTCCGATTTCGACAACGACGGCCGGCAAGACATTTATGTACCGAGCATGTGGGAGGCAGCGGGGCAACGCGTTTCAGAACAGAAGCAATTTCATGAGAGCGCGCCGGAGCGCATTCGCGAACTCTACCAGCGCCATGCGCGCGGCAATGCGCTTTATCGCAACAGAGGTGACGGGACATTTGAAAATGTGGCAAGGCGGGCCGCGGTTGAGATGGGGCGATGGTCCTGGTCGTCTGATTTTTGGGACATCGATCATGACGGCTATGCGGACCTCTACGTCACGAATGGATATCTCTCTGAGAGCGAACGAAACGATCTAGCCAGTTTCTTCTGGCGGCAGGTAGTCGCCAACTCATCTGAGGACGCAACACCGGCGCCAGCCTACGAGCGCGGATGGCAAGCGGTCAATGAGCTGGTTCGATCGGACAACACGTGGCATGGTTATGCACGCAACGTGGTGTTCGCAAACAACCGCGACGGCACATTCACTGAAGTTTCAGGTTCAGTTGGCCTGGATTTTCTTGAGGACAGCCGTGCCTTTGCGCTGGCAGATCTTGATCACGACGGAAGATTAGAAGTCATTCTCAAAAATCGCAACGCTCCCCAGGTGCGCATACTTCACAATGCGATGACAGAGATCGGCGATTCGATATCGTTCCGACTGCGAGGGTACAAGAGCAATCGCGACGCAATTGGAGCGGCGGTTACAGTGGAGACAGGAAAACTGCGCCAAACCAAATACTTGCAGGCCGGATCTGGATTTCTGTCGCAGCACTCAAAGGAGCTCTTCTTCGGTGTCGGCAATCCGGACGGACCGGTCCATGCGACAGTTCGATGGCCCCACGGGGATTTGCAGCAATTTGAGAATTTACCACTCAACCATCGCATCGAAATTGGTGAGGGCCAGAGCACGTTCGAGGCAAAGCCATTCAGCAAGGCAACGCCACAATTTGGACACGCCGGCGAAGCCCCTCAGCTTGAATTATTGCCCTCGCAAGTCGAGACGTGGCTCATCGAGCCATTGAAGGCTCCCGGTTTTTCGTTGCCCGATCTCGGCGGGGAAGTGGTTGACCTCCACTCGCTTCAAGGTGGCTTGGTATTACTGACGTTCTGGGCAACAACGGCGCCGGCGAGCCTTGAACAGATAAAACGACTCCATGAGTCTCGGGCCGCATTTGGTGGAGAGCTGAAGTCGATTCTTGGAGTAAATGTTGACGGTGCGAGCGAGATGGGACAGGCGCGTGCATTTGCGGCACAAGGGCATTTCTCATTTCCTGTGCTATTTGCAGACGACGAAGTCGCCGGCATCTATAACATCATTTATCGCCATCTCTTTGACAGGCGCAGAGACCTGCCAATTCCAATTGCATTCCTACTGGATCGAGAGGGCATGGTTGCGAAGGTTTATCAAGGGCCGGTAAACCTCGAACACCTGCAGGCGGATCTGAACTCCGTGCCAGCAACCGCGGCCGGTCGCATGGAAAAGGCGCTTCCATTCAAAGGCTTCCTCGCGCAAGACACTTTTCAGCGCAACGACTTTACTTATGGCGTGGCCATGTATCAGCATGGTTATCTTGACGAGGCGGCGGAGTCATTTCGCCAGGTCTTGGTGACAAAGCCAGCCAATGCTGATGCCTACTACAACCTGGGCACGTTGAATCTGAGGAAGAACGACTTTCAGCAGGGTCGCCGGTATCTTGAGAAGACGATAGAGCTGCGGCCCGGTTATCCCGAGGCATGGAACAACCTTGGCATGGTGGCGGCTCGGCAGGGACAGCTTGACGAAGCGATTCAGGATTTTGAGAAGTCGCTTCAACTTAGGCCAGGATATGCAATTGCGCTGCTGAATCTTGGAAATGTCTACCGCCGTCAGCGGTCATTTACGAAAGCACAGGAGTGTTTAGGCCGCGCGCTTCAATTGCAGCCGGACGATCCGGAAACGAATTACAGCATGGGAATGCTTTACGCGCAGCAAGGCGACGTGTCGCACGCAACCGAATCTTTGCGGAAGGCGCTTGAATTGCGCCCTGTTTATCCTGAAGCGCTGAATAATCTCGGCGTACTCTTTGTGCGCACCGAGAAGTACGCAGAGGCGGAAGACCAATTTAAGACTGGAATCCGCGTGGCGCCAAATTTTGATCAGTCCTACCTAAACCTCGCGCGGCTTTATGCAATGCGCAACGATAAGGAGCAGGCAAGGAATGTGTTGCTCGATTTGCTGCGCGTGCAGCCGGACAACACAACTGCCAAGCAAGCTTTGGAAACGCTACAATGATCGTCTTGAACCGCATTTTGATGCTTTTTTGCAAGACGAGAACTGACGCCGCGTCTGTGCAAACCAGCGTTATTGCCAGAGCAGATGCAAGGTTTGCCTCTCTCCTGGTTCTGACACTTACGCTCGATGCCTGTGTTATCAGCGTGGCGCAGCAGAGGTCCTCGAATAATCCCGATGACTTCGCGGAGGCCGCGACGCTGGCGCAACAGAGACGTTTTGCGGAGGCAAAGACGGCAACGCTGGAAGCGCTGCAGCACCACCCTTCCAGCGTTGAGGGCTATAACTTGCTCGGCATCATCGAGACCAATCAGCAGGATCACGCCGGCGCATTGGAAGCTTTCAAGAATGCCCTCAAGATTGCTCCCAATTCCGTGAAGACATACAACAACCTTGGCAACGCCTATGTCGCGATCAAGGATCTTGATTCGGCGGAGAAGGCTTTCCGCACGACGCTGCGCCTGGATCCGGAGAACCAGGACGGCAACTACGACCTCGGCGTCCTGCTGATGACGGAAGGTAGGCCGGCCGAGGCCATACTTCACCTTCAGAAAGTGTCGACGCAGAATCTTGCTGCACGCTTCAACCTGATTCGCGCTTACTTCGAAAGCAAGCGAGTCTCAGATGCGCTACACGTTGCCACGGACGTATCGATGCAAGGTAGGAACGATGTGCAGGTGCATTTTTCACTCGGTGTGTTGCTTGCGTCACAGAAACAATACAAACCTGCACAGATTGAGTTGGAAAAAGCGGACGCGCTTCAGCCGGCAACATTTGAGATCGTCTTCAACCTCGGGCAGGTCTATCTTCGCGATGGGCAGAATCCAAAGTCGGAGCTTGCACTTAACCGCGCGCTGAAGCTTAAGCCGGACTCGGTCGAGACGATGTACCTGCTGGCGCAGGCGTACACCAATGAGGTACGCCCGTTGGACGCTCTGGACCTTTTGCTCCGTGCTCACAAGTTAGCGCCAGAGAATGTCGATGTCATCTTCCTGATGGCGCGAATCAGCATGTCGCAGAACTATTTTGAAGACGCGATCCCGTTATTGGAGTCCGGCACCCAGATTGCTCCTCAGCGGGCTGACTTAATCGTAGCGCTTGGCGAGAGCTATTTCATGGCGGGCAAGGTTGACAAGGCGATTGACCAATTCGCGAAGCTGGTGAAGATTGAGAACTCCGCGCGGTCCTATTCGTTTCTGGGGCTTTCCTACAGGAACCTGGGAAGGTTCGATGAAGCGAAGAAATACTTTGAGGAGGGGCTCAAACTCGACCCGCATAGTACGTCGTGCCTCTTTAATCTTGGATTCATTGCCGAGCGCCAGGGAGACACGGCCAACGCAGAGAATTATTTTCAACAGGCTCTTCGCTCCAATCCGGATTTTCCTGAGGCACTGCTCGAGCTTGCCAATCTTCGAATGGCCGGGAAAAAGTTTCCGGAGGCGGAGGCATTGCTACGGCGCTACGTCCGCGCGAGCCGCAACCCGGCCAACGGATATTACAAGCTGGCAATGGTAGAGCGCAGCCTGCACGAGACTGCGGCCGCGGATCGGGATTTGAATTCGTTCAAGACGCTGTCAAAGAATGCCCCGAGTGGTCCCCTTCCCTTTGAGAACCTGTTTGACTATCTCAACAATCGCTCCAACCTGGACCCCGGCGCGCGTAGTCAGCTGGACCTGGCTGAGTTGACGAATGAAGTGAAGAAGCATCCAGATCAAGCTGAGAATCTGTATCTGTTGGCCGAGGCGTACCTGAAAGCGGGAGAAGTGGAAAACGCAAAGGGCGCAATTGCCCAACTCGATCAGGTCAGCAGCGAAGACTTTCGCACACTGACTGGGACGGGCGTCCTGCTGGCTCGCTTTCACCTGTATGATGACGCGATTGAGCACTTTCAGCAGGCGCTGCAAATGAATCCAAATTCAGATGATGTGAAATTCGATCTCGCGAATGCCTATTTTCGGAAGCGCGCATATCCAAAGGCACTCGAAATTGCACAGCAGGTTTCGCCCGATGAGCAGAAAGACGATGCGTATATGGCTTTGCTAGGCGATATCTACGCGCACATGGGAAACGCAGAACCGGCGCGCAAGATATTTCAAGATGAAATTGCTCGCAATCCAGACAATGATCAGGCGTATCTTTCTTTAGCGCTACTGGATTTGCGCGGTGGAGACATTTCGGAAGCGAGACAGATTCTGTTGAAGGGGCAGGCGCGCATTCCGGGCTCAGGCAAGCTCTATTGGGGGCTGGGGCTGACTGCTGCAGTGGAGGGAAATTCCAACGACGCCGCAGCAAATCTCGAACGCGCCGTCGATTTGCTGCCCGAGTGGTCGGGAGGTTATTCGACGCTTGGCGTCTTCTACTTTGAAACGGGACAGGTAGCCAAGGCCAGAGATGTGCTGAATCGCTACAAAAACAGCAGCGCGAATGCGAGCCTGGATATCGACAGGATTGCTCAGGTTCTGGACCAGGCTGCACCGGGGAATGCGGCGGAGAGTGGGCCGACGGCGTTGGCTGACAAGGCACAATTTCTACAGTTGGCGTTGTCTTTGGCAGACAGGACCCTATGAAATCCATTCGGCAGCCTTCCCGCATTGACGGAACGAGGAAACCGGTTGGATTGCGAAGGCTCCGCAACAATTCCCGGTACTTCACGTTGTTCGAGAGCTTCGTTCCAGTTTTGTTCATCGCACTGGCTGGTCCGACTGGCACAGCGAAGGCGGGGGCGCAGCAACCACCTAAGCCGCAGAGCGCTTCAATCGCTGTTCGCTTCACCGACATTCGTAAGTCGGCGGGCATCACTTTCGTACAGGATTCTACAGAAACGGATGAGAAGTATTACCTGGAAACCATGGGGACCGGCGTGGCGTGGATCGACTACGACCAGGACGGGCTGATGGATCTGTACTTCGTGCAGGCAGGCGCGACTGACGCTTACAAGCCCACAAAGCCCCTGCGCTCGGCTCTCTATCACAACAACGGAGACGGGACGTTTTCCGACGTGACGGAGAAGGCCGGCGTGGGAGGCGAGGGTCACTACGGGCAGGGAGTTGCAGTTGGCGATTTCGATAACGACGGGTATCCCGATCTGTATGTCACAGGCTATGGGCGCGCCATTCTTTATCACAACAACGGCAATGGAACCTTTACCGATGTGACGGCGAGATCTGGAGTGGCCGATGACGGCAAGTGGTCGACGAGTGCGGCATGGGTCGACTTCGATAAGGATGGATGGCTTGACCTGGTGGTGACCAACTACCTTGACTGGTCGCCGCAGAATAACATTTGGTGCGGCGAGCGATCTCCGGGCTATCGCTCGTACTGCAACCCGAATAACTATCGTGGGCAGAAGACGAAGCTCTACCACAACAATCACGATGGGACGTTCACGGATGTGAGCGAAAAGTCGGGAATCGGCCTGGCTGAGTCGAAGGGCATGGGAGTGGTTGCAGCTGACTTTAACAACGACGGCTGGCCCGACATTGCAATTGCGAACGACACGTGGCCAAACTTCCTTTTTGAAAACAAACACGACGGGACGTTTTCAGACGAATCTCTGATCTCGGGATTGGCGGCGAGCGAGGATGGGCGCTACGAAGCGGGGATGGGTATCGATGCTGCCGATGTGGATGGGGACGGATTTCTCGATGTCTACATTACGCATCTGGATTTCGAGTTGAACCGTCTGTATCACAACAACGGGGACGGCACATTTACCGACGTCACGTACAGTTCTGGAATCGGCAACAAGGCGATAACGCTTAGCGGCGTTGCTGCAAAGTTCATCGACTATGACAACGACGGCTGGCCTGATATTGTGCAGGCGAACGGGGCCATGGTGGACAATGTAAAGCTCTACCACAGCGAGGTCTCCTATAAAGAGCCGCTGCTCATGTTTCATAACCTGGGCGGAGGCCACTTCGAAAAGGTTTCTGAATCGCTTGGTCCAGACTTTAACCAGCCGGTGGCGGGCCGTGGCCTGGCGACCGCGGACTTCTTGAACGACGGTGCGGTCGGTCTCGCGTTGGTTTGCAGGGGTGATTTTTCTGAGCTGCTACGCAACGATGGCGGCAATGCCAACCACTGGCTCGAAGTTCTCCTGATCGGCACAAAATCCAATCGAGATGGAATTGGTTCAGTGCTGAAACTGACTTCTGAGGGATTCGTTCATATCGAGCAGTCGAAGGGCGGAACGAGCTACATGTCTGCCAGCGACCCTCGCATACATTTTGGGCTTGGCAAGCGAACCAAGATTGAATCACTCGTAATCACGTGGCCGAGTGGGCAACTGGATAAGCTGACGAATGTTCCCACCGATCAGATCATCGCGGTCAAAGAAGGTGTTGGAATTGTGCCGCATCCTTTCCCTAGGGTTCCGCGCAGATGAGGAAGCGGCGGACTGGGCCGGTCACTCGTCGATTTATGAGATCGCGACGGGTGACCTATAATCATCGAATTCTATGAACGTTCCGCGGCGCCGCTTTCTCGGGTCATCCTTTTTCGTGCTCGGCAGTTCGCTGCTGGATACGCTGACAACCCCGCTCTGGAAATGGAATGAAGCGTCGCGCGTTGAAGCCGCGGTGACAGCCTCTCCAGACGCGTCTGTTCAATTTATCGATGTTGCAGAGAAGGCGGGCTTGAAAATCCCCAATGTCTGGGGAGGCGTCGACCAGAAGAGAGTCATTATCGAGACGAAAGGCAGCGGTATCGCCTTCTTTGATTATGACAATGATGGATGGCTTGACATATATCTGACAAATGGAAGCCGCCTTGGCGCACACTGGGCACCGGGGAAACAACCCACCACACATCTCTTCAAGAACAATCGCGACGGCACATTCACAGACGTGACAGAAAAGTCCGGACTTGGACGATCCGGATGGCAGACCGGCGTGTGCGTGGGCGATTACGACAACGATGGCTGGGACGACCTCTTCTGCACGTTCTGGGGTCACAACATTCTCTTCCATAACAACGGAAACGGAACTTTTACCGATGTGACACGCAAGACTGGCCTCTACCAGGAACACGGACGGTGGGGTACAGGCTGCACCTTTTTTGACTATGACCGGGACGGTCACCTCGATCTTTTTGTGTGCAACTTCGTCAAGCTTGATCCCGATAAGCCATTGACAATCGATCAAGAGAGCTTCTGCCAGTGGAAGGGCGTGCCTACGATGTGTGGTCCGCGCGGCCTTCCAGGCGATACCAACATCCTTTACCACAACAATGGAGACGGCACATTTACTGACGTATCGGAGAAGGCTGGAATCCTGAAGCCCGGGCCACGCTATTCAATCACGTCGGTTTCCTACGACTTTGACAATGATGGATGGCCTGACATCTATGTTGCGGTCGATTCCGAGCCGAGCATTCTGTTCAAGAATAACCACGACGGTACATTCAGTGACGTCGCGGTGATGGCGGGTTGCGCATATAACGATGACGGCCACGAGCAGGCGGGCATGGGGATCGGCGTTGCAGACTACGACTGCGATGGCTGGCTAGACATCTTTAAAACCAACTTCGCCGACGATACAAGCAACCTGTACCACAACAACGGCGACGGCACATTCAGCGACCTGTCATTCGATTCCGGCGTCGGCATTAATAACAGCTATGTGGCCTGGGGTTGCGGCTTTATTGATTACGACAATGATGGCTGGTCCGACATTGTCCAAGTAAATGGGCATGTATATCCGGAGATCGACCACTATAACTTTGGCGAGACGTTCAAGAATCCCCGGCTAGTCTATAAGAATCTTGGCAACGGACACTTTAGAGATGTTTCGGCAACGATGGGACCCGGCATGACCGCGAGATACTCCAGCAGAGGGGCGGCATTCGGCGACTTCGATAACGATGGCGGCATGGATGTACTCATCCTGAACATGAATGAGCTTCCCTCTCTGCTCAAAAACGTTGGGGGCAATAGGCAGAACTGGATCAAGATCAAGCTGGTTGGTACGAAGTGCAATCGAACGGCGATCGGCGCACGCGTCCGCGTCGTGACTGGAAAACATATCCAGATGGATGAAGTGAACAGCGGCGCTAGCGTTATGTCGCAGAACGATCTGCGCCTTCATTTTGGCCTTGGGAGCGTGGAGACGGTGGACCTGATCGAGGTGAAGTGGCCTACGACACAGAAGCTGGAAAAGTTTACGCAGGTAAAGGCCAACCAGATCATCACGATTCGCGAGGGCGACGGCATCGTGTCGACGATGAATGCGCATACAAGCTAGGGAAGCGGTTTGTGCCCAGCGTCAGTTGGAAGGCGCAGACGGAGGGCTGGCGGGAAGAGCGATGACGAATTGCTTCACGTGTTTGCGCTGGCGCTGAATTTCAGCGGCAGTTTGTTTTTCGATCTCGTCATGCCGCTGAAATTCGAGCTTGGCCTTATCTTTTTCGCCGACCCGCTCATACGTAATTCCGAGGCGATAATGGGCTTCGCTCAGCTCCGAATTGATTTCAATTGTCTTCGTATAAAAGCCGATCGCCTTCTCATATTCGTGCCGCGACGCTGCAAGATTGCCTAGTTGCAGATAGGCCTCCGTGCATTTCGGATCAATGTTGATTGCCTGGCTCAGCATCGTCTCGATCTGGTTAAGAGTCTGTTGGTCTGTCAACCGGCCATTCTCTTTCCAAAGAGCCATTGCATAAAAATAATTCGCGAGCGCATTGCTTGGTTGAAGCTCGACAAACCGCGCTAGCTTCTGCTTTACGCAGGGTAGCGGGCTGGGCGCGGCGATCTCGATCTTGCCCATGAAAGTGTAGGGCTCGGTGTCCGCCGGATTGAGATCGGAAGCTTCGCAGAAACGATGTGCAGCCTCGTCATAGAGAGCACCGGCGAACAAAGTTGCGCCCAGGGCGGTTAGCATCCTTGCGGATTTCGGGTAATTCTTCACTGCTTGCTCGAAGACCGAGCGCGCCTGCCAAATCGCGCGGTGAAAAAGAAGCTCGGAGCCCCACTCAAAGTAATTCTGTTCGCTTGGATTGATGCGAACGGCTTGTTCGTATTCGTGAACCGCGGTCAAAGGGTCGCCGAGTTTTTCATCGATTGAGCCGGCGAGACTGTGCAGGTCCGCTGCATCGTGACTTGCGAGCAAATGCTGCACATGATCACGCGCCTGAGGCAGGTCGCCAACTTCCTCGCAGGCCTGCGCCAGATCGTATTCATTGTCAAAATCGCCGGGCTTGATCGCGTAGGCGGTCTTCAACAACGCGACTGACTCGGGATACCTGCCCTGACGCAGATCGAACTCGCCCAGTTGGTGGTTTGCTTCAAAGTCCCCGGGCGCGCTGCTGAGAGTCGAGCGGAGCTTCTCTTCTGTTGCTCTAGCGATAGCCGCCTCTGCGGGTGAAGCTGCCGGGGCGGGGCCGACAGAGGTGGGCTTCAGGGTGAGGGTCTCTCGCGTGAGCGCCTCGCTCGTACGCAGACTGGTGTCTGACCCATGGCCTCCGGCGGCAGTCCAATCAGTGACGCCGGCTACCGCAAAGTTTGGATTGTCTGCGAATTCCATTGCCCTCGCTGGGTTGGTCGACCCCGGGTCCGATTTACCGCCAGGGGTCGCGGGTCCCCCAAGTCGGAGATCCACCTGAGGCTGATCGCGAAGCGAAGAGATTGTCAGTGAGGCAACACGGCTGCGGGCACCCCCCTTCTCGGCAATCAGGAGGTAAGTACCGGCCGTAAGCCCAGAGAATATGTATTGGCCCTTTGCGTCCGCGACTGCTTCGGCCCGCGAAGTGCCGTTCTGCTGAAGGTGAACGGTAGCGCCGGCAACCAGATTACCCTCTGGATTCAGTACTCTGCCGCGAACCGTTGCACTCACTGCGGCACTCGATGAGGCGGATTGCGCCGAAGCATTTGGATTGAGTGCGCCGCACATTATCCCTAAAGGAAGAAAAGCGGATACAAGGATCTTCTGGCAAACTGTTGCCACTGGAAAGTTCGCCCGCCGTGAATCAACAGCCACAACAGATTCCGTTATGGAGTGATGCTGATCGATAGTGGTTGCGACCTTGAGGACCATAGCCCGCCAGACTGCTTACATAATAATCTTCTGTCGGTGTAGCCAGTGATACCGGAGTTTCACACGAACTGACGTCATGCAGGGAACCAGTCCAAAAGAGGCTCCAATGAACAAGACCGGCTTCCTTCCATGGCCGAAACTCAATCCAGTTTCTTCAACCCCGGATATCGTTTGTAAATGAGCCGCTGACATTCCAGAGGCAGTTGGCCCAAGCGAACTGGCTTGTCCTGGGGACGTGTTCCTTTCTGGTTCAGCACGTTCATCAGGCTCCATTCGCGCTGAAGTTCTTGCGGTTCTTGCGCCGGCATATCGTATCGCGTGAAGTCGATGACCATCTCGGGACTTTCCGTTTTCCAGTTGCGGAGCAATGCCAGCCGGAACTCCTGGTTCATGAACCACCGGATTTCCAATTCCTTCTCTGAGCCGGGCGCACCTGTTCCTTTGGCATCGAAGCGATAGTCGAGCGACGCGTTGTTGGGCGTATGTTTGCGCCATTCCGAGCCGAACGCTCCTTCGGTGAGCACCTGCGTATCCGGCCATCGGCTGTGGACCGCCTGCAGCCACCAAGCTAGGTCCTTGTCATGATGGACCGATACTTCCCAGATGCCTGTGACCCAACCGAATCCATTCAGAGCGTAACCCTGATCAAAGTGCATCGCGGTGGTAGCCATCATCTCGTCGCGACCGTTTTGTTCACCCAGGTTTCCTACCGTTTCGATGGGACCCACCCCCATGCGGCTGTTAAATCCCCCCTCGAATCCGTTGCGACGCGCAGCAAGAAAATCGCACGTCCAACCGTCGAGGCATACGCAGTCGATAAGGTCCTCTGGGCCCTGGGCCGGTTTTAGATAGTGCTCGCGGCTGGGGTAATAGGGATAGCAGATGCCGCCGTCGCCATCGCCGTTGTCTATGCCGTGCTGGCTCCAGATCTGGCCCTGGCAAACATGAATGTCCTCTTCTGTGGCGAGGAAGCGCTGGTTTCCTGCGTCCATAAAGCCGGCGACGAGGCACTCCGGACGATATCGGTTACCCACCATCTCTGAAATCAGTTGAAGAGACTTGTGAATGGTCACCCGGATGTTTTCGCGGGTGTCGAACATCGGTGCGAAGTAACCGCCAGGGATGAAGGTGATCTCATCGCCATATTGCTCGTGATAGGACGCGAGCAGGCGGCGCGCATCTTTGTATTCCTTGCGAGCGTCGTTCAGCGCCAGCCAGCTGATTGCCCAGGTCATTTTGCCATTGGGACTGCCGCGCAGAAAGGCTTCGCGTCGCGAGCGGATCTGGTCCGGAGTGTTGTCCGCGGCCTCGTCTTCTCCGATTGAACGGCTGGGAGTGACCTCAATCTGATTTACGCGCACCACGGAGATATGGGTGAGGAATCGACCCTGCAGAGCCCGTCCAGCCGTGCCGTAAGCCAGAGTGTTATTGCCCAGCGGAGCAAGCACCAGGGAGGCCGCCGACCCTGCAGCGCGATTTATGAATTTTCGCCTGGTCCAGGAGCGACTCATTGTCTTACGTTCCTATCCCGCCTGGCTGATGCATCCAACTCATCGGGCCGGTGGAGATTCCAGTGTTCACAATTCCGTCTGAAACGAAGAGCCGCACGCAACCATCAGTCCTATTGCTTCGCGTAGAACGTGTACGTGGCGGTGTAAGGAATCTTTGCGGTTTTGCCTGCGTCTTGTGGGTTCTGGCAATCCGATTCGGCAGCGACTCCACCGTGCGTCTCCGTTCGGCGAATGAACTCGACGTTGGAAAGCCCACCAGTGGCAGTTCCAGCTTTTGCTCGCAGTAACAGCCATGCAACCGCATTTGCTTCAGGCGCTGGCTTGCTGGCGATCAGCTCTCCCTGAACCTGGCTGCCGTCAAGCAGCCTCCATGTGGGACCCGCAAAATGGCTTCCAATCATCTTGCCCGAAGCATCCAACAATTTCGCATCCGGAGCCTTCAGGGTCCACTTGAGTGTATCCCCTGTCTTGACGCACACGTAAATCTGGACTCCGTCGCCCTTCGCTTGCAGCACAGTGCGCGTGCTTGCTGGAGGATCGACAGGGCCGCCACTCTGCTGAGCATGAAGAGCAAGGATCGAAGCCGCAGACACGATCAGAGATGCCGCCAGAACTCGCATTGAGGGAGTGTATCAAAATACGTAGAGCCGCCGATCGTAGTGAAGTCGGAGCGTCATCATTCGGCTCGCAAGAATATGCTGACAGTATCCTCAAGGATTATTGGCGGGTTCCGTCGGTCAAAGATCAATTCCCCGTGCTCCCAAGGTTTACCGGCTCGTGAAATGGCAGATCCACCGTCATGGGGCTGTGGTCGGACATCGGCTCGGGCGTGAAATTGTTCAGATCAGTGAGGGTGCGCGCAAAGTGGGGTGCAAGAACGTACCGTCCTTTTAGATCTCGCGGATTGTTGAGTTCAGACTTTACGAAGATCCAGTCGAGTTTGAATTTAGCAACTCGCACCTTCCCCCAAATGAGCTCCGTCACGAATGTGGGGTCGAATCCTTTAGCGAGCCGCTGGTTCGAGTCAGCCAGAGTACCGGATTTTCCGTTGGAGGTTCGCTCTTCCTCTCCCCGAAAATCAAAAGCCTTCCCATCCGCGAAGCGGAACCGCTCCACTGTGGAGAACAGGCCACGTTCCAGGTTGGGCGATAACCCAGGAATGTTCGCCGACGTTGGATCCACCCGGTATTGAATTCCGGCGAGTTTCATAGTTCCCTTGGTGGCGCTATAAGCCACGCCGACTCCCGTTGCCCACTGGACGCCTTTCGTGGTCCAGAAATCCGTGCTTCCATATCGTTTATAGAGCAGATTTGCTACGTTCGTGGGGGTTCCATCACCGCCCGTAGTGTTCAAATCTCCTGCGATCACCACCGGGTTGCGCACGTCGCTAACCTGGCTAAGTAGCTCCTCCATTTGCTGGCGACGAACTTTAGGCCTCGTTCGGTTTTCCAAATGCGCTGAAGCGACGGTGAGGCGTTGTCCCGACACTTCCGGCACGTCGAGGTCCACAAACAGGGTTGTCCGTCCGCCGCGGCGTACCTCTTGGAGTAGATCTTCTCCAATCAGAACGGCAGCCTTCCTCTTTGCTTTTTCCAGCGAAGATATCTTGGTTTCCTTAAACCAGTCGTATCCGACCTTAAAGGGGACCAGTCTGGCGTCCCGAATGGGATAGCGAGATAGAACGGCGTTGCCGTGCATCGCTCGCAGGCGGTCTTTGTCTACGGCAAATTGTTTTAGAAGTTCCTGGCGAGCTTGTTCGTCCTCTTTGTCTTCAAAGGTGTCTGTTCCGAGTTGCTTCGAATCCACTTCCAGAAATTCGACGCCGTACGCCCAATTCATGTGCAACGCCTCAGCGAGTTCCTTTACGACTTCGCGATACTGAGAGCGCTTCACTCCCCAGTCCACTTCACTCAAAATCCAGACATCCGCGGTTTGCAAGTCTTCGATTTCCTGCGGAATCTTATCCAAGGCGACCGCTCTCATCTTTTGTCCGCTCTCTTGAGCTGTCTTACGTTCCGCTTCCACCTCGGTCATGAAGTGATCCTTGTCCGTAAGGAATAGCAGGATGTCGTCGAGTTCAATTCCCCGCTCGATGTTCCAGCAGGCGACTCGGAGAGTTGGGCCAAGGCCCTTGACCTCCAGCGGCCGCGGACGAGCTCCCGCATAGTAGGCTTCATTGTTGATGAAGGGCGTGGTGGTAACAACGTGAAGCTTTTCTGCCAGTGCAGGAGTCAGAGGCTGGTCGAGACTCAACTGGACGAGTTCGTCATATGAGAATAAGTCGGGTCTCGAATCTCGCACATAATCCTGAGCCTTCAGGGATGGCAACTCAATCAGAGCGGCGCTCATCAAAAGGAGTACATATATCCAGCGTTGCGCGTTTTGTTTCATATCTCCTCGTGTAGTTCGTCACTGCATTTTTCCGATCTTACTCATGGGCTGTTTCTCGCTTTGCCTGCCGCTCGAAGTAATACGCAATGGCAAGGGCGAGAATGAGAGCTGCGATCCCCAACAATGTCAAACTCGATACAGTGTTCGGTTCTTCAATAATGACTTTCCGAGCCATGGCGATGAGCGCAACTTCCAGCACGACGCGGACGTGAATGACATCCTTCTGGAAATAAGCTTTAAGCGTTTCCAGCAACTCGATCCCGATTAACACCAGTAGGAAATATCCAAATACCTCGAGCAGACCCTGGACCGGAATCAGAAACCGTGGCGGAGACCAGATTTCCTGCGCGATGAGCACCCCCAGATGCATTGTGGAAAGCAACATGACCACGATCAGCATTCCAGCAAGTGCCATCACCGTGAAGCTTTGAACGCTTCCGATGAGATTTCTAAACGCGATCTCCTTCGTCCTTGATGGGATGGCGACTAAACCTGCATCACTGTTAGACCTTTCCAAGGTTTTCTCCTGCAAGCTCAAAGGGATCCGCGCCGTGAGCTAAGGGGTTATCTTCTCTCCACCATTCCAATACGCTGCAGCCCTTGTCGTACCAGTAAGTCTTAAGAGGAATCGAAGCTCACGATAGAGGCGATTCATCTACGTGCCTTGTGAATACGCAATACAAGACCGTATTACCGATTTAGATAAAGTTGTTGCTCAGTCAGTCCTGTGGACAATCGCACAACGATCAACCGGCTTGACGGATAATCTTTATCCGGGCTCCTGCGCCTAGGGAACTGTCAGAAGTGACAGTCGGCATCGGAGGAATCTCTAGGTTTACCAAGAATGTAATTTGCAAGTATGCCGAATGATTTTTCATCCTGAGGTCGCACCCTGCTCGGTTTCTGCGTACGGCGCTTGCGCGAAGCGAATCTTCATTTGCTGCAGTGCTTCTCTGCCTCGGATGGTTAAGTCAGTGATAAAGCGAAACTGTTCTCTACTTTCTCGCACGCAGGCTTTTAGCCGATAATGTGTTCCCCAAGGCTTTTCCATCACCGTCACTGTAACCGGGGATTCCGGCGCATAGTACGCGCTCGCCGCCGCAACCTCCGCGAGCTTTTCGCAGACGTGGGTGGACTTGTGGTCCGGATGAAGATAGAAGTTTGCCACGCACATCAGGCTGTGATGGCCAGAGCTGAAGTTGAAAATACTCGTCGACCAGAATCGGGAGTGCGGAATGATCACTTCTGTGTCATCTGCAGTCATCAGGTGAACCGCCCGCATGGCAATTGCTTTTACTTCTCCGTAGGCGCCATTCACTTCTATCCAATCACCCGGCTGGTAAGTGTTTTCCAGCACGGTGACGATTCCGGCTGCAAAACTGTTCCCGTATTCTCTTAGGCTATACGCCAGCGCAACGACCAGACCTAGGCTCAGCCCGAGAACATTGCGAACCGTTGGTTCAACCAGCAGCGGCACGATGATTACGAGAGCTGTGGCTCGAATAATCAGGCGCGCAATGGGCACGATCCGAAGAATCGTGAGGCGACGCGGTGCGGGTGCGTTTTCGGCAGCGCGTCGTAGTGCCCATTGCATCGCCAGGATCAGCAAGTGATTCACGAGCAATACCGCCACAACGAGGAGAACATCGCGCCACAATAGCTTTTCCAAGGATTCCCATGTACTGAGATACTGATCCAACTCCCACCTCCTCGCGGACTTACAACATACAGTTACTGTGAAGCCCTTCAAAGCAGACGGCCCTTAAAAAGGACTCTGAAATTGAACAGCATTGTCCCCGAATTCGCGAGAATGCCGGAGTTGATGCCTGATTCGCCTAATTGACAGCGTCTCGGCCGCGAGCTGTGTGAACCACGGGTTATGCCGGGATTTTGCCCCGCCATCTGCCTGGAGTGATTTGATCCACGGCGTTGCTCAGTTCACCGCCGCACGCTTCGCCGTGACGCTCAAACAGGCTGGCTGTGATGACCGCGGCTACGCATGAAGTATCTCAATTTGCGGAGAGGTTTCCACTGGGACCTGCAGCGGGACACGAACGTGTATCTCTGTACCGTGCTGCAACTCCGACGCAATCGAGATCGTTCCTTTCACCAGCTTGACTCGCTCGCACATGCTAATAAGGCCAATGCCTCGCCCTTTCGTGGCCGCTTCGACGTCAAAGCCGACCCCGGCATCGGTGACCGTGAGTTGAATTTCCCCGGGGGTCCCCCAGCAATGCGCTTCGAGACGCTGAGCCCTGCTGTGTTTTGCTCCGTTATGTATAGCTTCTTGCAAGACACGGAATAGGCAGAGCGAAATATCAGGGGGGAGATGCGCCGGAATATCATGACTCCGGAAGTCGATCTGCAATTTGTTTTTCTCAGCGAACTCCGTGCAAAACCCCCTCATCGCCATCGCCACGCCGAGGTGTTCCAGCCTTGGCGAATGCAACTGGTGGGATAACGACTGCACATCGCTGGCAATCTCTGCGGTGTAATGCCGGAGGTCCTCCATGCGGCGACGGAGAAAGCGGTTCTCACCGGAAATGTCAGCCTTCAGCCCGTCAATCTCAATAACGGCTACTGCAAGCCGTTGGCTGATGTCGTCGTGAAGTTCTCGCGCAATTCGCGTGCGTTCTTGTTCCTGCGCCTCAATCAACCGGCTGCTTACGCTGGAAAGTGCCTCCTCTGCGAGCTTACGCTCGGTTACATCGATGCACGATCCAATGTATCCCGCGAATAGGCCGTCGGGGTTGAATCTGGGCACCCCAATATCGAGAATCCAGTGATACTTCCCGTCGCTCCCCCTGAGCCGGTATTCCAACCTGAACTGTTCTCGCCGTCCGTATGCCTTCGCATAGGTTTCCAAACACCGCTGCCAGTCTTCTGGGTGAACGCCCTCGGCCCAGCCGTTTCCCAATTCGGCTGACAGTGGCCGTCCAGTGAAGTCGAGCCAAGGTTTATTGAAGTAGGTGCAGAGCTGATCTGTGTCGGACATCCAGATCAGAACTGGGGCGGTGTTCGCCACCGAGCGAAAGCGCGCCTCGCTTTCTCGCAGTGCACTTTCGGCTTGCTTGCGCTCCGTGATGTCTTGGACCGTGCCACGAAGCTGAACAATGCGACCTTTGTCATCACGCTTCGCCTCACCTCGCCCAATCACCCATCGCGTAGTGCCATCGGGGCGGACCATCTCAAGATCGAGTTCGTAGTGGGCTCCGGTACGCAGCGATTCTCCGACGGCACGACTCAGCCGCTCGCAACTCTCAGCCGTGTATAGCTTTGCATGGTCCTTGTAGCTGAGTGCCGGCTGAATAGAATCGAGGCCAGCGATCCGATAGAGTTCCTCAGACCATTTGACCGTATCTGTCTCCAGGTCCAATTGCCAGGCCCCGACCTTGGCAAGCTTCTGGGTTTGCTCAAGCTCTACTTCCTTCTGTAAGCGCGCCTCTTCTGCTTGCTTGCGATCCGTTACGTCCACCGCGATCCCCAGACCACGCTGCGGGTCACCATTTGCTGCCTGATAGAATTTGCCGCGGTCAGCAAGCCATCGAATTGTCCCATCGGGGCGCAACACGCGATATTCCGCTCTATACGGCCTTCGGTCTTGCATCGCGTCTGTAAGCATCCTTGATACTCGCTCCCGATCGTCCGGGTGAAGTCGTTCACAGAACTCGCCTTCGACTGCGAGGTGCATATTGGCGCTGATCCCATACGTTGTTTCCAGGTCACCAAACCAAATGCTCTGCCCGTGGATCAGGTCCCAGTCCCATCCCATTAATTTGGCTGATTCCATAGCAAGGCGAAGCCGATCGTGGGCTAAGGCGACATCGGACGTAAACTCGCGGTTTGCAAGATGATTCTCAGCAAAGGCGCCGATTGCGAGAATCAGCCCTGCCACCATCACCGCCAAGAGACGAATTTCATGGGTTCCGATCGGCTCGCCGGTTCGGAAAAGTTCCCACACCCCGACAATAGGAATGGCCAGTACCGCTAGCATGGCCAAGACCGACGTGTACTTCGGGTCTGCATTGTCCAGGATCACGGATTGTGCCAGTTTCGTTTCCAGCCTTCCGCCCTCAAAACCTATCCAGAGAAACCAGAGGATGGACGCTGTGAACATCAGCCCAACCAGGCCTCTCAGAACCGGAAAATTCGCGCCAGTCGGATCCGCTAAGGGGTCTCCCAAGGCGGACGAGAGATTAAAGGCCAGGGAACCAATTGCATACACGCTAGAGGCGCCGAATATGTGGAGATAGGTCGACTTCCAAGGGTATTGCGAACGAAAGACTAACCTGCCGAGGATGGCAAGAAGCAAGCCATTCTCAACAAAGTAGATAGCTTCAAAACGCAGGATCATCACTGTTCCCTGATTTCCATACTGGTAGGGGAACAGATAGAAGGCATAGGCGAAAACCCAGACAAAAAGCAGGATAAGAAAATTCAACGTGGTTCGATACGGTCTGCGGCCAGGTAACTTCAAGTGAGGACGCGAAGCCATCGCCGCAATCAACAATACGATGTGCAGAAACAGCGGAGGATTGACGAGCAGAAATGCCGGAATCTTGCCGTGCAGAACGACACTGTTGAACCAGGAACCAGGAACGAGCGCCCATATCCCAAATGCCGCCGCAAAAAATGACCAGAATAACCGGATCGACTGCCTGCTTCGCACCGCATTCCGGAGAGCAACCCCGCTGGCCAGTAGGAGCAGAACGAAGTAGTTGATATCACAGTATGCAACTAACGCAGGGCCGTGCTTCAACACGAGTGAAACCGTAGCCTGGGCCAGCAGGATGGCGGCCACGGCCGGCCATGAAAACAGAGCCGATCTGAGTCTCACCAGGGAAAAGGCCCGCATATTTTCTCGCATATCACGGGCTAACTCCGATTCCGAGGAGAGCCCGGTTCATACAGCACGAGTCTGATTTCTGAAGGCAAACGGATCGAGGGGAAATTATAGCCCGGATATTGCTCAAAAAACAGCCATTTCTGTCACTCACGAGAGAGTTTTACTCTGCAAGGTCATCGTGAAGCACCGTTTGTCAGTTGCGCATTCGAGCGTATTTCGGCGTTCCGCAGCAACTTGATCGCATCCGGCGAATCCGGAACATCGTCAACCAGTTTCCGGTATTCCAGTACGGCATCCCTCCACATTCCGTAGTGGGTGTAGAGGGAACCGAGGAGAAGATGCGATGCATTGCCGGCCTTCGCGTTTTGGATTTCCCTTTCGCCTTCATCGGAGAGAACTGAAAACTGGGCTGTCGGGCTCGTATTGATTGTTTCGGTGGTGCGGCTTCCGCTCGGAAGCGCATCGACACGCCACAAGTAGCTGTGCCCTCTGAGGAGTGGGGTTGGGATGCGCCACATTGCTTCGTCGAGGACCGAGCT
>Ga0210386_10001396_pt1 | contig 21577 bp, 17 predicted proteins | sample IncBWH32OmetaG_FD_160091 | JGI IMG/M metagenome (GOLD analysis project Ga0210386, IMG submission 160091) | Forest soil microbial communities from Barre Woods Harvard Forest LTER site, Petersham, Massachusetts, United States - Inc-BW-H-32-O ...
GCGCAATACCGGCGGCTGCGAACCAAACTGGGCGCCCCCAAAGCCATTACCGCCATGGCACACCGGCTTGCCCGATGGCTCTACCGAATGCTGAAGTACGGACACCAGTACGTCGACAAAGGCGCAGCGTACTACGAACAGAAAAACCGCCAACAACAAATTGCCTTCATCAGAAAGAGGGCGGCGCAACTCGGACTCGTAGTGACGCCTGCCTGCCCTTAAGCCTGCTTCCCTGAAGTTTCTGGGGAGAAGGAAGCCGCAGGCGCGGATGCGATGAGTCTATGGAGATTGAATCAAAGCACGCCTGTAATCAGCTATTTAGCTAGATCAACGAAAGCCGATGAAGCGATCTTTGCAAGCCCATACACCCCGAGTATGGCACAGTCGAGCGTCCGCGGCGCCTGCGGCTTCGTTCTTGCCGGTCAACCACTCGGAACTCGCCTTGCGAGGACAAAAGAGCATGTTGACGAGTGCCTGAGTAATTTGGGACTCACGAAGATATCCCCTTCGGACGTGGGCAACAGCCGCCTGGCAGACATCGAGGCGACCTGCGGATTCGGGATTCGGGGCCTTCAGTTCGACGGGCATTGCGTCGTACCTGCGGGGACAGGCGCATCTGGCGCTTAAAGATGGCTTTGCCGCGCTGAATGACTTCAATCTTCCGCTCACCCATTGGAGTGACTTCGTGCTGTTGCAGCGGCCGGGTAGGAACATGGTCTATCCGCTCAGCATGCTGGGCCCGGCGGGGGCAGAGGTTCTGGATGGATACAAAGAGAGGGCGCGGACTGAGTACGCGGCGTTCTTTGCTTACTGGAAAAACGCGGATGTGAGTCTTCCTCCGTTGGCTGCGAGCGGCTCAATTCTTTCAACTATCCCCTGTGCGCCGATCCACCAAGGCAAGCCGGTGCCCAAAAACATATAAATTGGATTTGGAATTACTGGAGAATCTTCGTGACATATTCGTTTCACTCTCGTCGGGGTGCTGTGGCGCTCTTTACTGGTCTTTCTCTTGCATTGGCTACCGCTGTCTATGCGCAGACCTCGCCTGGACCGGAACCTTCCCCGCTGCCCCCGCCCATTGCCGCTCCGGTAGACACGCCTTATCCGGGAACGATTTCGCTGCTGGTGGATCTGACCGACGTTACGCACCGCGTGATGGATGTGCATGAGACGGTCCCGGTCGAGGCCGGGAAGCTCACACTTCTTTATCCGGAGTGGATTCCGGGCACGCATTCGCCAACCGGCCCCATCTCGAAGATGGCCGGCCTGGTGGTAACCGCGGAAGGAAAGCACCTCGACTGGGTGCGGGACCCGGTAAATGTCTTCGCCTACCACATCAATGTGCCACAGGGCGTGAAGACGCTGGATGTCAACTTTCAGTTCCTCGCTCCGCTCAAGGCAGGCGAGGGCCGCATCTCTTTCTCGTCGAAGATCGTCGACCTGTCATGGAATGAGGTGGCTCTGTATCCCGCGGGACACTTCTCGCGCCAGATCACCTTCGCTCCCTCGATCAAGCTACCCGAGGGCTGGAAGTTTGCAAGTGCGCTAGAGGTGCAATCGCAGCACGGCAATCTGGTCCGCTTCAAGGACACGCCATTCAATACGCTGGTCGATTCGCCGCTCTACGCAGGCGTCAATTATGAGCGCGTGGATCTCTCGCCAGATGCGAACAACCGCGTCTACCTCGATGTCTTCGCCGACACGCCGGCCGAATTGGTGATGACCCCGGAAGAGCTGCAGGTTCACAAAAACATGGTCGTCGAGGCCAAGAAGCTCTTCGCCTCGCACCACTATGACCACTACGACTTCCTCTTCTCGCTCAGCAACACTGTGGGCGGCGAAGGGCTCGAGCACCACCAGTCCAGCGAAGACGGCACACGCGGAAATTACTTTACGGACTGGCCGGCAGGCGTCGCCGGCCGCGATCTACTGGCGCATGAGTACACGCATTCGTGGGACGGCAAATTCCGCCGGCCTGCCGGATTGTGGACGCCGAGCTTCGATGTTCCCATGCAGGACGAGCTGCTGTGGGTCTATGAGGGCATGACGCAGTATTACGGCAACGTGCTGACCGCGCGCTCCGGCATGCGTACGCCGGAGCAGGCGCGCGACCTACTCGCACAGGTTGCCGCCGGCTTCGAGATTAGCCCCGGGCGCAGGTGGCGTCCGATGGTGGATACGACCAATCAGCCAACCATTTCGCGGCGCACACCGGTAAGTTGGGTAAGCTGGCAGCGCCCGGAAGACTACTACACAGAAGGGATGCTGATCTGGCTCGATGCCGATACGAAGATTCGCGAACTGAGCAATGGGCAAAAGTCGCTTGATGATTTTGCGAAGCTGTTCTTCGGCGTGGACAACGGCAGCTACATCACGAAGACGTATACCTTCGACGATCTGGTGGCGGCGTTGAACACCGTGCAGCCCTACGACTGGGCAACTTTCCTGCGGACGCGCGTTTACGACCTCGCTCCCCAGGTGCCCGAGAACGGATTTACCCAGGGCGGCTACAAGCTGGTCTACAACGACAATGCGCCCGAATGGATGAAGCACGGCGAGAGCCCGCGCGGCACAAGCTTCGCGACCTCGCTGGGGTTCAGCGTGATGGCGGACGGCAACCTCGGCTCGGTGTGGTGGGACAGCCTGGCATTCAAAGCAGGCATCACGCCGGACATGACGCTGGTGGGAGTGAACGATCAGACCTTCAGCGTGGCAGCGCTTCGGGAAGCGGTGGTGGCTGTCGAGAAGTCGAAGGAGCCGATCAAGTTGCTGTTCAAGCGCGGCGATGATCTGGTCACGGTGTCGCTCGATTACCACGGCGGACTGCGCTATCCGCATCTGGAACGGGCAGAGGGCACACCGGACCGGCTCGACGCGATCCTCGCTCCTTCGAAGTAGACCGCAAAATCAGCTAGACAACGGGAGCTTGTTGAAATAGGTACTATTCTGGCGCTGGGCAATGAGGTTGAGCGTCTAACCGGCATGCGTGGAGATGAGCGTATTCACCTATGGGGCGGGGTCGCACTCGAAGATGAGGAACAGGAAATCAGAGATTTGACTTTGAAGGACGTGCCCGAAATCACCCGCCCTCTTGCCCGGTGTTTTGCGTGGTGTGTAACTAAGGAACGTCAAGACCAAGCCGAGACAGACACTCTGCGGCCAAGCCTGTTCAGCATTGCGGGTGTGTCGCCCATTCGGAACGTACCGCCTCACCCGTGCGAGATGCCCGGTATTGCATTCATCCTGGTTACGTCCCCCAAAATGCTTGGCGGACAATTTCTCTTTCTCTCCCAAAAAATGTTATCCCTCGCCCACGGAGATGCGTCTCGCCATGAGGCCGCACCGAAACGGCGCAGATAGCTGTCCACTTCCGAAATCCTCTCACTGGGCGATACTGTGCGCCAAGATGATGATCAAGCACTGATGCCAATACCCTAATCCGGTGGAGGCGAGGCCTTGCCGGCAAGGTCGCAGGCTCGCCACAGGTACCAGCTTGCCACCGACCGCCAGGGACGCCAGCGTTCTCCGCGGCGGAGCATCTCGTCAGCCTTGGCAAGCATGGTGGCGTCGAACGGCTTCGATTTCGGCAGGCGCTTGAAGGTGAGAGCGAAGCCCTTGCGGACTCCGTAGTCGGTGACGGGCAGAACATCGGGCCGGCCAAGGCGGAAGATCAATAACATTTCGACGGTCCACGAGCCGATGCCACGCACCTGCGTAAGTCGCTCGATGATCTCTGCGTCGGGCAGCCGACGGATCTGGGCGAGCGTGGGCACGGTTCCGTCGAGAGTCTTCGCGGCCAGATCGCGCAGCGCGAGGAGCTTGTTGGCGGAGAGGCCGCAGCCGCGCAGCCGGTCGTCCGGCGCAGCGAGAATATGCTCGGGCGCTGGGTGGAACTCCCCGAAAAAGGTGATGACCCGCTTGAGGATGGCCGCGGCAGCCTTGCCGTTGAGCTGCTGATAGACGATCGATTCGAGCAGTGCCTCGAAGGGCGAGTGCTGGCTCTTGAGGCGGAGCGTGTAGGGACCGGCGCGCTCCATGAGGCGTCCCAGGATGGGATCGGCTGCGGTGAGCTCTCCTATGGCGAGCGCGGAGTCGTAACGGGGTGCGAGGCGGCCGTGGGTCATGAAAACAGCCTACAGGGCCTAGGGGATAGGGTGTAGTGGAATTGCGGTCAGGAAGAGTCCGCGAGCTTGCGGGTTTCGGCGTGGAGGGAGTGGATGGTCTGGGAGAGATAGCTCGCGATGGCTGCCAGCTCCTTCTTGCTGAAGCCCGCGGCGATAGCGTTCATGGCGCGTCCCAGCGAGTCGAAGATGGGCCGGGTGCGGCGCTCGGTTTCCTTGAGACGCAGCGGATGGAGAATGACGCTGCGGCGGTCCTCGGGATTGGGCTGGCGGCGGACGCAGCCGGCGCGTTCGAGACGGTCGACGATGCCGGTGATAGCTCCGGTGGTGTACCCCGAGAGCTCGGCGAGCCGGCTGGCGGTGAGGGGGCCGTGCTGGGCGAGAAGGGTGTAGCAGGGCCACTCGCCGGCGCTCATGCCGAGGCGAGCCGCGATGGCTTCATGAAAGAAGACGATAGCGGTGCTGAGTTCTTTTTCCAAGTTTTCGGAGATCAGGCCTTCGGGCTGAGACGGTTTCGGTGGGGTGCCGGCCTTGGCCCCAAGTCCGAAACTCCGGACCTGGGGCACCCGAGTTCTTGCTATTGTTCTCGTCCTTGCCATATTTATCTTAGAAATAAGATACTTATTTAAGAGATAGTTTAGCAGGACGGAGTTTCCTTTGAAACGCTTTTTCATCACCTCTTCGATTGTTGCTGTCATCACCGTTTTGGCGTTCACCACTGCGGGCTCTCTGCAAAGAGTTGCAGCCGCCGAGGCCAAAGTCGAAGCGATCCGGGTGCAAGGGCCGGGGACGCAGCCGCAGATCTTTTTTGCCTGCTGCGACCAGGGCTTGAGCGATATGGAGTCGTGGGTGTCAAATCCGCTGGTGATATCGCAGCTCCAGGCGCTGCATGCAGGGCTGGCGGTCGAGATCAGCGATTTCACTCCGGAGCGGGCGCAGGCCGTACGCAAACTAAATGAGGCGGGGATTCCGCTGACGGCGTGGCTGGTGATGTCACGTGAGCAGGGCCATTATCTGAACGGCCTCAACGCCCCGGAGGCTGAGGAGCGCTTCACGCAGTTTGAGCAGTGGACGAAGGAGAATGGTCTCAAGTGGGGCGCGGTGGGGCTAGATATCGAGCCGAACTTTGACCAGCTCAAGGAAGCGGGGAAACACAAGGGGAGCTTTCTCTGGCTGATGATCAAGCGCTTCTTTGATTACGGCCAAGTGGAGCGGGGACGCAAGGCGTATGCGGGGCTGATTCAGCGGATTCGGGCTGCGGGGTATCCGGTGCAGACCTACCAGATGCCGTTTCTGGCCGAGGAGCGCGCGGTGCATTCGACGCTGATCGAGCGGCTGTTCGGGATAGTGGATGCGCGCAGTGACCATGAAGTGCTGATGGCTTACAGCAGCTTTAATCATGCGGCGGGAGGCGGGATTCCCCTGATCTATGGTCGTCAGAGCAAAGGGGGTCCGCAGACCCAGACGCTCGCGGTGGGAACGACGCTCGACGATAAAGCGGCGGGTCTGACGGCGCTTAGCTGGGAAGAATTTTCACGCGATCTGATTGTCGCCGGTCATTTTTCGCATGTCGTCGGCGTGTATAGCCTTGAGGGTTGCATCCGGCAGAGCTATTTGCCGCGCATGGCGTTGCTCGACTGGAGTCAGACGGTGACGATTCCGGCCGATCAGGTGGCGGCGGCGCAGACATTCGACAAGCATCTTCGTCACGCGATCTGGATTTTTTCGCGGCTGCCTTATGTGGTTATTGCGCTGCTGGTGGTCGCCGTTACTTTCGTGTGGTGGCTGATGCGGCGGAGGAGCGCGAGGCACGAAGCGCTTCTCCTACTGGGAGGGGGTAATTTGCGACCGCTTTAGTCGCTATTTATCGATGAACAAATTCGTACTGATTTTTCAGGAGCGCCCTCCCACGCTTGATTTTGCTGCCCTTTTGCCTGCTATATTGAATGTTTGACTCAATGTGAAATTCGGGTCAGGTTCACGTCCCGGACAAGTGCTGCGCGCCACAGCCGCGCGTGGTTGCCCTCCAACAGAACAGGATTCTTTGAGGAAGCAAGGACGCATTCATGGCGCAGATTTTTGACCGCAGCTCGAACGCGCTGGCACGGGCTAGCCTGGTCCTGACGGGGTTGATTGTCATTGCCCTGGGAGTAACGCTGGACCAATTGCAACGGTCTCCGTGGGTCACACGCCAGGGACAGCGGGCGGATCAGCCGGTTCCCTTCAGCCACAAACATCACGTCGAGGGTCTGGGCCTGCAGTGCCAGTACTGTCACGTGTCGGTCGAGAAGTCGAGTTACGCGGGCATCCCGCCCACCCGCACCTGTATGAATTGCCACTCGCAGATCTGGACGAATGCCAGTCTGCTCGAGCCGGTCCGCCAGAGCTGGGCCACGGGCGAGTCGATTGTGTGGACCAAGGTGCACGATCTACCCGACTACGTCTACTTCAGCCATGAAATCCACGTGAACAAGGGTCTGGGCTGCTCCAGCTGCCACGGCCGCGTGGACGAAATGCCCATTATGTATCAGCAGAATACGCTGCAAATGGAGTGGTGCCTGAACTGCCATCGCAACCCGAAGGTAAATCTGCGGCCGACCAGCGAAATCTACAACATGGCGTGGAAGGGCGCGTCGGAGATGAATCCGGTGTGGTGCGCGGCCTCTGACGCGAAGCCCGGTACACCGACGGCGGGGTCGGTAAGCTGCACGACGACCGATCCCAATCCGGGCATGGGCAGTTCGGAGCAGGCCTCTCTGCACCTGATTCCGGTAGTGAACGCCCAGACGACCGAGGCGCCGAGCGGCAGCCTGCCTGCGCAAGCGACGAACTATACGAAATTTACGAGCCAGGAGGCGCTGGGCGATTTCCTGGTGCAGCACTACAACATCCGGTCACCGCGGGATCTTTCAAGCTGCGAGGTATGCCACCGATGAGAGACCGTGAGCTTGAGATGGGCGGCGAAGAAAGACAGGACATGGCAAAGGGGAATGGAAGCGCGAAACTGACGCTTGCAGAAGTGCGGGCTAAGTTGTCTGGACAGCGCGGGAAAAAATACTGGCGCTCGATCGACGAGCTGGCCGGGACGCCGGAGTTTGAGGCGGCGCTTAGCCAGGAGTTTCCGCAGCATAGCTCCGAGTGGATCGATCCAGTTTCGCGGCGCGGCTTCATGAAGATGATGGGCGCCTCGATGGCCCTGGCTGGCCTGGCAGGATGCACCAAGCAGCCGGACGAGCCGATTTACCCTTACGTCAAGGCTCCGGAAGACCTGGTGCTTGGCAAGCCCATATATTTCGCCACGGCTTTCCCGTTTCCCACTGGCGCGATTCCGGTCCTGGTCAAGAGCGACGCCTATCGTCCGATCAAGGTTGACGGCAACCCGGAGCATTCGATCACCAAAGGCGGCTCGGACCCGATCACGCAGGGAACGCTGCTCGATCTCTACGATCCCGACCGGTCACAGCATATCCTGCATCGCGGCGAAAACGGCACCTGGCCGGAGTTTCTGGCGAGCTTCCGTTCCACCCTCGCCGACAAGAAGGCATCGGGCGGCGAAGGTTTGTATTTTCTGAGCAGTACGGTGACTTCACCGACGCTGGCGGCACAGTGGAAGAAGGCACACGCGGCTTATCCCAAGGCGAAATTGGTGCAGTACGACCCGGTGAATCGCGACTCGGCGTATGCGGCCTCGAAGTCGGCGCTCGGCGACTACGCCGACGCGCAGTACAAGCTCGATGCGGCGGACGTGATAGTTACGCTCGACGCGGATTTCCTCTCCGGCGCGGCGCAGCCCGGGTTCCACAAGCTGGCCAAGGATTACGCGACCCGCAGGAAGCTGGAGAGCGCAGGTTCGGGCGACTACGGCATGAACCGGCTGTATGCGGTCGAGAGCATGACGACGACCACCGGCCTGAAGGCGGATCATCGCCAGGCGCTGCGGGCAAGCGATATTGCCGGCTTCGCCGCGGCGCTGGCGGCAGGGGTGGGTGTGGGCTCGGCCCCGTCAGGCTATACCTGGTCCGATGATGCGCAGAAGTTTCTGGCTGCGGTTGCCAAGGACCTGAAGGCAAACGGCGGCAAGAGCATTGTGATTCCGGGCGAACAGCAATCCGTGGGCGTGCACCTGGCGGCGATGGCCATCAACGACGCGCTGGGTAACGTGGGGAAGACCGTCGTCTACACGGAGACCGTCAACCCGCTCCCCTCAATCCAGGGCGACGACCTGAAGTCGCTGGTAGCGGACATGAACGCCGGCAAGGTGGAATGGCTGGTGATTCTGAACGCCAATCCCGTGTACTCCGCGCCTGCAGACCTGCAGTTTGGGGACGCGCTGGGCAAGGTGAAGACAGTGGTGCATCTCGGCTTGCACAACGACGAGACGGGGCTGACTGCAAACTGGCACATCAACGGGACACACTATCTTGAGGCCTGGTCGGACGCGCGAGCGTATGACGGAACGGCCAGCGTGATCCAGCCGATGATCGATCCGCTGTATGCCGGGCACTCGGCGCACGAGATCGTTCAATCGCTACTGGACAATCCCGATGTCTCTGCCTACGACGCGGTTCGCGACACTTGGAAGGACAAGACGGCCACGAAGGGCACGGATGCCGATTTCGGCTGGCGCAAGGCTCTGCACGATGGCTTTATTGCCGACACGGCGTTTTCGCTCAAGGGCGGCGGCGGCAAGGCGTCGGTTCCGGCCCCGGCTGCGCAGGCTTCGGAGGATTCCCTGGAGATCATCTTCCGGCCCGATCCGAATGTCTACGATGGACGCTACGCGAACGTTGGCTGGCTCCAGGAAGTGCCTCGCCCGGTGACGAATCTCTCCTGGGACAACGCCGCGCTGATGAGCTACGCGACGCTGGAGAAGCTGGGGGTGGCCGAGCGCGACGTCATTGAGATCACGCTGAATGGTAAAAAGGTGCTGGCTCCGATACTCGCCGTTCCCGGCCACGCCGACGGCAGCATCACGCTGCACCTGGGACAGGGTCGCCAGGCTGCGGGCCGCGTAGGCAGCGGAGTGGGCTTCAATGCCTACCAGATCCGGTCGTCAGACTCGCCACTCTTCGCAACTGGCGCGACGGTGCGAAAGACCGGGGAGGTATGGGGTTTTGCGGTCACCAAGAGCCATTACATCGACCATCGCGCGAAGTTCGTGGGCGGCGACGGCAGCGGAACGCATTCCATCGAAGGCAACGAGGCGATGGACCGCGGGATTATCCGCTACGCTACGCTCGAAGAATTCAAGAAGGACCCGGAGTTTGCGCACGAGGGCGAGGGCAAGGACGTTCCCGAGCCCACCACCAGCATGTTTCCTTCTTACCGGTATGACCACAACGCGTGGGGCATGTCCATCGACATGAACTCCTGCGTGGGCTGCAACGCTTGCGTTGTCAGTTGCTACGCGGAGAACAACATCGCCGTTGTCGGGAAGCATCAGGTGACGATGGGCCGGATCATGCAGTGGCTGCGTATCGACACCTATTATGAGGGTGATCTGGCCGCACCGCGGGCGCATTTTCAGCCGATGGCCTGCCAGCACTGCGAGAATGCGCCATGCGAGCAGGTGTGCCCGGTGGGCGCGACCGTGCATACTCCCGAAGGCCTGAACATGATGGTCTACAACCGCTGTGTGGGCACGCGCTACTGCTCGAACAACTGCCCATACAAGGTGCGCCGCTTCAACTTCCTGCTCTACTCCGACTACGAGACGGAGAGCCTGAAGCTGATGCGTAACCCTGATGTTTCGGTGCGCAGCCGCGGCGTGATGGAGAAGTGCAGCTACTGCGTGCAGCGCATCACCGCGGCGAAAATCGCGGCGGATAAGGGAAACAGGCTGATTCGCGACGGCGAAATCGTAACAGCGTGCCAACAGGCCTGCCCGACGGATGCCATCGTCTTCGGCAATATCAACGACGGCAACAGCAGAGTGTCGAAGCTGAAGCGCCAGGAGCGCAGCTACGGAGTGCTGGCGGATATCAACACGCGTCCGCGCACCACCTATGTGGCGGAAGTGCTGAACATCAACGAGGAACTGGCCGCGGCGCGCGGGGAATTCGCGCCCCAGAACAGCTAAAGAACAGTTAAGAGGTCCGAGGCTAAGAGGTTAAAGCGATGGCAACCAAAGACGCACCCGTAAATGACCCCATGCTCGACCCCGTAACCGGGGAGTACCGGGTAATCGCGCCCGGGCACACCTTCAAGTCGGTTACCGAAGAGATTTCGCGCATTGTCCTTACCCCGCACACGCCGCTGGGGTGGTTTGCCGGCTTCGTGTTTGCGGGCGGATTCGTTACCATGCTGCTGGTCGCGGTCACCTGGCTGTTTCTTAAGGGTACCGGCATCTGGGCCATCACTATACCCGTGGCCTGGGGCTTTGCCATCATCAACTTCGTGTGGTGGATCGGTATCGGCCACGCCGGTACGCTGATCTCGGCGATTCTGCTGCTCTTTAAGCAGGGCTGGCGCAACTCGATCAACCGCTTCGCCGAGGCCATGACTATCTTTGCCGTTGTATGCGCCGGCATGTTCCCGGTAATCCATGTCGGGCGGCCATGGCTGGGGTACTGGCTGCTACCTTATCCGAACACGATGAACGTGTGGCCGCAGTTCCGCTCGCCGCTGTTGTGGGACGTCTTCGCGGTTTCGACATATGCGACGATCTCGGTGGTTTTCTGGTACATGGGGATGATTCCCGACCTGGGGACAATGCGCGACCGCTCGAAGTCGAAGATCGCTCAGTTCGTTTACGGCTGGCTGGCGCTCGGCTGGCGCGGTTCGGTGCGGCACTGGGTCCGCTATGAGACGGCTTCGCTGCTCCTGGCTGGTCTGGCCACGCCGCTGGTACTCTCCGTGCACACCGTCATCAGCTTCGATTTCGCCGTGGCGCTCGTGCCAGGCTGGCACACGACGATTTTCCCGCCCTACTTCGTCGCCGGCGCTATCTACTCCGGCTTCGCTATGGTGATCACGCTGGCGATTCCCATCCGCAAGTTCTATCACCTTGAAGACCTGATCACCATCCGCCACATCGACAACATGGGCAAGGTGATGCTGGCGACCGGGCTGATCGTCGCCTACGGTTACGCGACCGAAGTTTTCATGTCCTACTGCTACTCGGCGAGCCACTGGGAATACTTCATGATGTGGAACCGCATGTTCGGGCCGATAGGCTGGTCTTATTGGGTGCTGGTCACCTGCAACATCGCGCTGCCGCAGCTCCTATGGATCAGGAAATTCCGCTCCAACCCTTTCTGGATCTTCATCATGTCGCTGATTATCAACACGGGCATGTGGTTCGAGCGCTTCGTGATCGTCGTAACCAGCTTGTATCGCGACTACCTGCCGTCGTCGTGGGGCACCTACCGCGCCACCCGCTGGGACTATGCAACCTTCGCCGGAACGCTAGGGCTGTTCACGTTTCTGTTCTTCCTCTTTATCCGCTTCCTGCCCATGATTCCCATGTCGGAGATTCGCATGATGCTGCCGCAGGCGAAAGTGCGGGCAGAAGCAGAACCACAACCGGAGGCAGGTGACTGATGCCTGTACGTGAAGGAACTTACGGCCTGCTGGCCGAATTCGATACGCCGAGCCAACTGGTGAGGGCCGCCGAGAACGCTTACGCCGCAGGCTATCGCCGCATGGATTGCTACACGCCCTATCCTCTGGAAGAGGCGGCGGAGGCCATTGGCTTTCACAAGAATGAGGTTTCGCTGGTGTGCCTGGTCGGCGGCATGCTGGGCGTGGCAGCCATGTTCAGCCTGGAGACCTGGATCTCGGTATGGAGCTATCCGTTGAACATTGCCGGACGCCCGTACTTCTCATGGCCGGCATTTGTGGTGCCAGCGTATGAGTGGACGATTTTGTTCGCAGGGCTTTCGGCATGCTTCGGCATGCTGGCCCTGAATGGACTGCCGCAGGTCTATCACCCGCTCTTCAACGCTCCGAATTTTCGCAATGGCGCGACGAGCGACAAGTTCTTTCTTTGTCTGGAAGCCAACGATCCGAAGTTCGAGCCGGCGGAGACACGGTCGTTTCTTGAAGGCTTCGCACCGGTTTCGGTCGTGGAGGTGGAGTATTAATCCCATGAAGAAAATCCGGGCACACTCCGCCCGCGCGCTTATGCTTTCGGCAGCAGCGGCGCTGATGTTCATTGCCGGATGCCGGCAGGATATGCAGGACCAGCCGAAGATGATACCGCAGCGCGAGTCGCAGTTCTTCGCCGACGGCCGGTCGGTGCGTCCGCAGGTGGAGCACACGGTGGCGCGCGGGCAGCTGCGCGAAGACGAGTACTTCTACACCGGGCTGGTGAACGGCAAGGAACAGGATGCGCTACCGTTTCCAGCGACCCTGCAGGTGCTGGAGCGCGGGCAGGAGCGGTACAACGTCTACTGCACTCCCTGCCACTCGCGCGTGGGCAACGGCCAGGGCATGATCGTGGAGCGGGGCTATAAACCGGCCGGCAATTATCACGATGCCAAGCGCCTGGCGCAGCCGCTCAGCCACTACTTTTTCGTGATGACCAACGGCTATGGGGCGATGCCCGACTACTCTGCGCAGCTTACCCAGGCTGACCGGTGGGCGGTGGCCGCGTATATTCGCGCGCTGCAACTCAGTCAGAATGCGAAGCAATCGGACGTGCCGCAAGGCACGAAGGTCGAAAATCTGACGGACATCGCGCAGCAGGAAGGATTGCCGGAGAACTACGCTGGCCCATGGCCGACGGCGGTCGACACCAATGTGCAGGCTTTACCGCCTGCAGGCATGGCGGCGGGGGCACCGGCGGAAAACCCCGGCACTCCGTCGGCGAAGACGCCATCGAAAAAGAACTCAGCAACGACGAACACGAGTAGCGGCGAATCGGCCAAGCCGCCGGCCTCGAATTAAGGAACGCAGGAAGAACGCATGGCAAACGGATATCACGCGAAAACGCTGCCCAATGATCTGAATGCGCCGGCATTTGTCGATGTCTGGCGCACCCGCGCTCTGATTGCGGGCGTCATTTTCTCGGTTATCGCCATCATCCTCGGTTTCTTGAGCGGCGATGGCTGGAATCATTTTCTGCGCGCCTGGCTGCATGGCTACATGATGTGCTTCAACTTCTGCTTTGGCGCGATGGTGCTGCTGATGGTGCAGTATCTGTCGGGCGGCAAGTGGGGGCTGATCATTCGCAGGCCGCTCGAAGCGATGACGCGTACCTGGCCGCTGGTCTTTGTGCTCTTCCTGCCGGTGGGGATCTTCGGGGCATCGTTTGGCAAGTTATACATCTGGGCGAAGTACGCCGACTGGTCGACCGCGCTGAAGAACGGCCTGATCACTAACGAGCAGGCGCATGCGATCCACTTCAAGCACGGCATCCTGAACGTGACCTCGTTCTGGGTGTATTCAGTGCTGGTGTTTGCGATTCTTGCGCTGTACGTCACGTTGCTGAACCGGTGGTCGCTCAAGCGCGACGCCGATAGTGAGCCGAATGTTCCTTACTGGAGGACGAGGTTCGAGAACGTCAGCGGCTTTGGCACGCTCTTTTACGCGATCCTGCTCTTCGGCGCGGTGATCTACTGGGTGATGTCGCTGGATCCGACGTGGTATTCGACCGTTTACGGCTTCCAGTTCCTGGTGGCGGAGGGATATGCAGTGCTTGCGCTTTCCATCCTGACGCTCATCGGCCTGTCGCGCGCGGAGCCGATGAAGACGATGTTCCGCGGGACTGAACAGCACGACATGGGCAAGCTGTGCTTCGCCTTCACCATGCTGAACATGTATCTCGCCTTCGCGGCGTTCCTGATTATCTGGTCGGGCAACTCACCGGAAGAGATTCCCTGGTACCTTGACCGCATTCGCGGCAACTGGGGAGTGATTGCCACGCTGGACGTCATCTTCCACTGGCTGCTTCCCTTCACGCTGCTGCTGTCGAGCGGCCTGAAGCGCATCAAGAAACGTCTCGCCGTGGTTTGCTGCATCATGATCTTCGCGCGTGCCTGGGACCTGTGGTGGCTGATCGAGCCGAACTTCAAGGATGCGGCGCGGAACCTGCACTTCAGTGTCGGGATGCTGGAGTATGCCACGCTGCCGGTAGCGCTGGTCGCCTTCTGGCTGGCATATTTCTTCACCCAGCTCAAGCAGCGTCCGCTGATTGCGACAAACGACCCACACCTGGTAGAGCTTTTGGAGCCTGAACATGCACACGCCTGAAGAACACGAGTCTCACAACAAACAAGCGTCGCTTCGTGAAGGTTACGAAGTTACCGACGTCAGCGTGCACGGGATCATGGTCTTCCTGGCAGGGCTCTTCATTTCTGTGGGTGTTTTCTTTGTCTTCTGCTTCGGCCTGGGCATCCTGATCAATAACGGGCTCAAGAAGAGCGATGGGCCGCCGAACAAGTGGAATGCAAATTCCGCGGCCTCGGCAGGCAAGTTGAAGAACATGGAGTCGAACCCGGCGCAGGAGCAACAGCAACTGCAACAGTTGACCCAGAGCTTCCCGACACCACGCCTGCAAGGCGACGACGGGAACCAGGATCTGGCCAACCTGCACGCGCGCGAGGATCTGCTGCTCGATCATTACAGCTGGGTCGATCAGTCGCAGGGTAAGGTAAGGATCCCCATCGAGCGCGCCATGGAGCTGATCGCGCAGCGCGGCCTGCTCGTAGCCGCGCAGCCGGCGTCGTCCGAACCGCTCATGGCGGGAGATTCGAAGCCTGCGGTGCAGCCTCCATTGACCGACGGGTTTGTCCGTACCGGCTACGAGCAGCAGGAGACGTCCCCGGCGAAAGAGCCTGGAGAGCAGGCATTGACCAAAGCGAATAATAATTAAGACAGGAACAGCCTGTAGCCATTAGCGATTAGGGATTAGAAGACGGAAATGCAGGGAATAGGGACAAAGCGGGAATCAAAGGCGAGCAGGAGTCTGCTCGCGCTGGCGTTCGCCTGCGTGTTCGCCTCCGCCGCGCTCGCCCAGGTTTCCAGCTACGGCGACAAGCAGATGGGTGAGGTGAGCGACCATCCTCCGGCGCTCCTGGACAAGGTCACGATCACGCAGAAGCTGAACACCCGCATCCCCCTCGATGGGAAATTTCGCGACGAAACAGGCAAGGCGGTCCGGCTGGGTGATTACTTCGGCGAGCGGCCTGTGGTTCTTTCGCTGGTGTATTACCAGTGCAAGATTCTTTGCCCGGAGGAGATCGACGGGCTGGTAAGTGCGCTGATGATGGTGAAATTCAGACCGGGCAAGGATTTCGACGTGGTCTTCGTCAGCATCGATCCCAGCGAGACCCCGGAGGTCGCGGCCAAAGAGAAGGCGCTATACGTGAAGCGCTACGGACATCCGGAGACGGCCAATGGCTGGCATTTCCTGACCGGCCAGCAGACGGCAATCAATTCTCTGGCCAGCGCGGTTGGCTTCGGCTATGTGCGCGTACCGGGACCCGATGGGGTGATGAACCAGTTTGCCCACGCCAGCGCGATCGAGATTCTCACCGCCGCCGGCAAGCTTTCGCAGTACTACTTGGGGGTTGAGTATCCGCCGAACGACCTGCGGCTGGGCCTGGTGGAAGCTTCTGCGGGAAAGATCGGCTCGCCGGTGGATGCGATCCTGACCTACTGCTATCGCTACGATCCAAAGTTGAACCGGCACAGTTTGGTGATTGCCCGCGTGGTGCAGCTGGGCGGCTTGATTACGGTTTTCGGTCTGGGCAGCTACATGACGATCATGTTTCGGCGTGATCTGAAGCACGATGGGAAAAACGCAAACGGATAAAGGGAACGATGCATTACTTCATCAGTCCAGTACTTTGGCAATTTCTTGTTAATTGGCTCACGCACTTCGCGCTCTTTCCGCCCGAAGCGTCGAGCATCGCTCCCTATGCGGATGCTCTCTATTTCTTTCTGATCCTCATTTCGTTGGTCGGCATGGCACTGGTGCTGGCGCTGGTGACCGGCTTCTCCATCCTGTACCGCAAGGAGCGGAATCCCGAGGCCACCCAGATTGAGGGCTCCACTCTGCTTGAAGCAACGTGGACCATTATTCCGCTGGCTCTCTTTATGGTGTGCTTCGTCTGGGGCGCGCTGCTTTATTTCCGCATCTATAATCCGCCCACCAACGCCATGAATATCTACATTGTGGGCAAACAGTGGATGTGGAAGGCCGAGCATCCAGGTGGCCAGCACGAGATCAATGCGCTGCATGTCCCCCTGGGCAAGCCGGTGCAGCTGACGATGATCTCACAGGACGTCTTCCACAGCTATTCGATCCCGGCGTTTCGCGTGAAGCGCGAAGTCATCCCGGGCCGGTACACGACCGTCTGGTTTACGGCTACGCAGCCGGGTACCTATCACCTCTTCTGCACCCAATATTGCGGCACCCTGCATTCGGAGATGATCGGCGAAGTTACGGTTATGAAGCCGGAAGATTACCAGGCCTGGACGGAGGGTTCGACCAGCGGCATGTCTCTAGCGCAAAACGGCGAGCGTCTGTTCGCCAGCCTGGGATGCAACGCATGCCATTCCGGCAATGCCGGGGCGCGCGGTCCCAACCTTGCAGAGTCGTACGCTACAAGAGTGCAGCTCACCAGCGGGTCGTATGCAATGGTTGACGACGCCTTCCTGCGGGACTCGATTCTGAATCCGACCATGCATACGACCGCCGGCTACGCGCCCATCATGCCGACCTATCAGGGCCAGATAAGCGAAGAGGGTTTGATCGATCTGGTGGAATACATCAAGAAACTCAACACAAACTATCGCGTTCAGCAAACGCTGAACACGAGTCAGGTACAAAGCCCAGTGCAAAACCAGGCGCAAAGCCCGGTTGCAAGCCGGGTGCAACAAACGGCGCCCGCAGCGTCGGGGATGGTGAAGCCATGAGCACAATCGTTATGCTTCCGGACCAGCAGACGGCATCGCTGCCGAAGCGGTCCTATCTGAACGAGGAATACGGCCTGAAGAGCTGGTTGCTGACCGGAGATCACAAGCGCATCGCGATCCTCTACCTGATCTCGATCACGATCTTTTTCTTCATCGGCGGCTTTTTTGCAGGGATGATCCGGCTGGAGCTGCTGACTCCGCCGAGCGACCTGATGGCGGCGGACACCTATAACAAGATGTTCACCATGCACGGCATCATCATGGTCTTCCTGTTCCTGGTGCCCTCGGTGCCGGCAACCATTGGAAATTTCCTGATTCCGATCATGGTGGGCGCCAAGGACCTGGCATTTCCCAAGGTCAACCTGCTGAGCTGGTACCTGTATGTTGTAGGCGGCATTCTGGTGCTGGCCGCCCTGACACTGGGCGGTGTAGATACGGGCTGGACCTTCACTACCCCCCTCAGCACGCATTACCTGAATACGCATGTGATCACGGCGGGCCTGGCGATCTTCGTCGCCGGTTTCAGCTCCATCTTTACCGGCCTGAACTTCATCGTCACCATTCATCGCATGCGCGCGCCGGGCATGACCTGGTTCCGGCTACCGCTGTTTGTGTGGTCGCACTACGCGGCGTCGGTTTTGATGGTACTGGGCACTCCAGTGCTGGCGATTACGCTGGTTCTGGTGATTCTGGAGCGAGTGATCGGCATTGGAGTCTTCGATCCAGCCAAGGGCGGCGATCCGCTGCTCTTCCAGCACCTGTTCTGGTTCTACTCGCATCCGGCCGTATATATCATGATTCTGCCGGGATTCGGCGTCATCTCCGAGGTCATCAGCACCTTCTCGCGCAAGCGGGTCTTCGGATACACGGCCGTGGCCTTCTCCTCCGTCGCGATCGCGGTCTTCGGATTCTTCGTCTGGGCGCACCATATGTTCATCATGGGCGTCTCGAACTACTCGGCGCTGGTCTTCTCGCTCCTCACCATGCTGGTTGCGGTGCCCTCCGCGATCAAGATCTTCAACTGGTCGTTCACACTGTACAAGGGCTCGATCACCTTCGAGACGCCGATGCTCTATGCGTTCGGCTTCATGGGACTGTTCACCATCGGCGGGTTGACCGGCGTATTTCTCGGATCGATGGGCATGGATATCCATCTGACGGAGACGTACTTCATCGTGGCTCACTTTCACTTCGTGATGGTGGGCGGCATGCTGATGGCGTTCCTGGCTGGAGTCCACTTCTGGTGGCCGAAGATGACCGGCCGGATGTATCCCGAGGGCATCTCGAAGCTGGCGGCGCTGATCACCTTCGTCGGGTTCAACCTGACGTTCTTCCCGCAGTTCATCCTTGGATACCTGGGCATGCCACGCCGCTATGCGGCGTATCCGCCCGAGTTCCAGGCGCTGAATGTGCTTTCGACGGCGGGCGCGACGGTGCTGGGAGTGGGGTACGTGCTTCCGCTTCTCTATCTGGCATGGTCGCTCAAGTACGGCAAGATCGCGGGCTCGAACCCGTGGCAGGCTACCGGTCTCGAATGGCAGATCCAGTCGCCTCCATTGACTGAAAACTTCGTCGAGACGCCGGTGATCGATTACGAAGCCTACGACTACGAGTGGCTGGCGAACAAGACCAAACACGAGGTGCAGACCGTTGGATAGTCAGGCGATCGCAACCCATCCGGAACACGAAGAGACCGCGCACGAACATCCCCCGTTTCTGCGCCATCACTTTGCCACGGTGGAGCAGCAGCGGGAGACCGCGACCTTCGGGATGTGGCTCTTCCTGCTGACGGAAATCATGTTCTTCGGCGGCATGTTCTGCGCCTACCTGATCTACCGCAACTGGTACTACCCGGCCTTCGTCGCCGGCAGCCATCAGCTGTCCATCGTTCTCGGCACCGTCAATACCGCCGTCCTCATCTGCTCCAGCTTCACCATGGCGATGGGGGTCCACAGCGCGGAAACCCGGAACCGGAAGGCGCTCATTACCTGGCTCCTGCTCACCATCGTCCTCGGCTGCGTCTTCCTTGGCATCAAGGCGGACGAGTACCACGAGAAATGGGAGAAGCACCACGTCCCTGGGCTCAACTTCAGCGTTCACGACTTTGTTCGCGAGAACCCTGCTTACCCCGACGACAAGCCGCTGCCCCTCGACATGGCCGACAAGACACAGGTCTACTTCTCGCTCTACTTCGCCATGACCGGCATGCACGCCCTGCACATGATCATCGGCGTCTCTCTGCTGATCATCCTTGTTGCGCGCGCCTGGACGGGCGCCTACACGGAAGGCCATGTCGCTCCGATTGAGAACTTCGGGCTGTATTGGCATTTTGTCGATATTGTGTGGATCTTCCTGTTCCCGCTGCTGTATCTCATAAGCCGGCACCAGTGATGGCAGCAGAAAAGTGATGGCCAAAGAAAAAGGATTTGAGGGCAAACGATGTCTGAATTGAGCCAAAAAGAAATACTCGACACCGAACCGACGCACCACGAAGAACACATTGTCGGGCCGAAGGTCTATCTTGTCATTGGCAGTTCGCTCCTCGTCCTTACCGCCGCCACCACCGCCATCTCCTACCTTGAGCTCGGCGTCTTCAATGCCGTTGTGGCACTGGGCATTGCCTGCATCAAGGCGACCCTGGTCATCCTCTTCTTCATGCACGTCAAGTACAGCTCCAAACTCACGAAGCTGACCGTGGCGGCCGGCATTTTCACCTTCTTCGTGCTCATCACCATGACCATGACCGACTACATCAGCCGCGCCTGGGGGCTGTGGTAGGGGCTAGTCGCGAAGGATGGGAGCCCGGCTCCAGGTATATGAAGCCGGGCCACGGATTGTCAGTGCAGCAGGTTGAGCGTGTTGCTGCCGTCGTCGACGAAGTAGACGCCTACATCGGGAACATAGATCAATCCAAAGAGGTCACCAGCGCCTGGAGGTGGGCCGCCGCCGGTGTCGATTAGCTCCTTCGCGAGCTGGGCTCCGCGCGCATTGAACTCCACGATGTTGCCATCGCCGCCATTGACGGTGAGAATGTGCCCGTTCGGGGCGACGGTCAGGCCGAGGGGCGCATTCAGAGCGCCACCGGAGGCAACGAGCTTTCCAGTGCCGTCGGAGTCTGTGCGGAAGAGTGGATTCGAGATGGCGCGGATGCGGCTGTTGAGTGTGTCGGCAACATAGAGCACGCCGTCGTGGTCATCGTCACTCCAGCCGTCTTTGTCTTCGTCATGGGAGCTACGGCTGAGGCCGACGCCGGTGGCTCCGATGACGAGGGCAGCCGGATCGGTGCGCTGGTCAAAGCCGGAGCCGATGACCGTCATCGATTCGATCCAAGGCATCTGGGTACCTGAGGTTCCCAGGTTGATGCGGAGCACTGTGCCCTGATGAACGACGCTGCCACTGGCGGCGAGGGTTCCATCGAGGACGTTGGTTACGAAGAGCAGAGTCTGCTCTCCGCGCTCGATCCAGGTCATATCCCAGGGACCGTTGATGAGCGAGCCGTAAAAGGTTTCCACGGGATTGCCGTTACTGTCCAAGACGATCAGGCAGCCACTGCCGCCAGGTTGCAGGACGCCGGCATTTGTGGGCAGGCTGCCCACAATCACCCATCCTGAGCGGAGAACGGCGAGCGCAGTAGTGAGGCCGATTCCGCCGGGGCAGGAGCCGGGAAGAGTAGTCGAGTCAAGCTGGGCAAAGACGGTTAACGCTCCTCCCGGTGAAACGTCCACGATCGTGGTCCCGGTTCCCTGCTGGTTGGCCATATTGTTGAAGTTGCTGATCAGGATGTGCCCGGCTTCGAGCTTGCCGACGCTGTGCTCGACGCGGACGATGCCGTAAGGGTTGACGTCGCCGTTCCCAGGAACGGTCGACGCGACGGTGCTTACCGTTTTGAGCTTCTTCAGGATGGGTCCGTCATCATCGGCTTTGGCCAGCCTGAATGCCGACAACGACAGTCCAGCGAACAAAAGCCCGTAGAAAGCAATCCGCAATGGAGTACTCATGAGTTTCTCCTCTGCCTTCCGGCCGCGGTCCTAATGCGAGCGAATGAACGCGGTCCGGCCTGCCGTTCGCGGTCAGGAAAGCCCCCATAAACTAGTCGCTCAGTCGGTGATGTGATGTCACTGGATTGTCATTTCTCTGCAATTTTTCTGTGAAAGCAATCCGGCGGTATGCCGTTTCGAGAGGCGGAACGGCTGCGAAACACCTGCGCATGTACAGGGCCAAGAAGATTCCGGAGTGGGCGCTAAATCCAGCGGGCACCTGGAGTAGGCGGTGATTCTCAACTACAAATACAAACTCGACGGGCGCGCGATCCGAATGGTTACAGCGGAATCGCGTGGGCGATGGGGGGAGCGCATGACCGTCCGTGGTTCGACCGGCCCATCTTTGGCACCATCCGTGATATGTCGGGCGCGTCAACAGAAAAGAAGTTTGATTCGAAGCGGTATATCGCGCAGGTGATGAACGGTGAGCGCGATTTGTGGCGATGAGAAAGGATTGGTTCTCGCGCCGAGAAGGAACATCCCGACGCGAGGATTTTTGGGTGGATCAGGCCAAAGCCCAGGTTGGCAGTTGCCAGGGTGGCAGGGCTAGCT
>Ga0210386_10001400_pt1 | contig 21569 bp, 23 predicted proteins | sample IncBWH32OmetaG_FD_160091 | JGI IMG/M metagenome (GOLD analysis project Ga0210386, IMG submission 160091) | Forest soil microbial communities from Barre Woods Harvard Forest LTER site, Petersham, Massachusetts, United States - Inc-BW-H-32-O ...
CCAGTCATTCGTCCCACTGGAACTGGCGCGCACCGGACGAAAGCATACAGCCGAAATTGTCGCGCGTGAGATCAGATTACTGCGCGAAACCGGGCTCGCAAACTTCAATATCGATCTGATCGCCGGTCTTCCGGGCCAGTCAGTAGCGTCTTGGAAAGAATCCCTGCAGTGGATCGACAAGCTGGCGCCTTCGCACGTCTCGGTTTATATGCTCGAAATCGATGAAGACAGCCGGCTCGGCAATGAAGTTCTCTTGAACGGCAAACGTTATGGCGCTCCGGATGTTCCGCCCGACGAATTGACGGCCGAGCTGTACGAAATCGCCGTCAGCGAACTGGATCGGATGGGAATTCATCGCTACGAAATCTCGAATTTCGCCCGATCTGGCTTCGAATCGCTGCACAATTTGAAATATTGGCGCTTGGAGCCTTATCTTGGCTTCGGTGCGGATGCCCACTCGTTTGATGGCAGCATGCGTTTTCAAAACGTCGAATCCGCGGCGGACTACGCGGACTGCTGGAAGCAAACCCAATCGCCCCGGCTGGCATCGACACCCGCGAACCACGCCGAGGAGCGGTTTTTCGTCGGCCTCCGTTTATCCGAAGGCATTCATCTGCGGCCCGATGAATGGCGCAGGTTCGAGGCGCCGATTCAGCGCTTCGTCGACGACGGCCTGCTGGCGAGTGACGGCGAGCGGCTGCGGCTCACCAACCGGGGCGTCCTTTTATCCAACGAAGTTTTTGCGGAATTTATAACGATATGATCGATCTTCGCAGCGACACCGTCACCAAACCGACCGCCGCCATGCGCCGCGCCATGGCCGAAGCCGAAGTGGGCGACGACGTTTACGGCGAAGATCCCACCGTCAATCGCCTGGAGCAGCGCGCCGCCGAGCTGCTCGGCAAAGAAGCCGGGCTGTTCGTTGCCACCGGCACGATGGGCAACGTGATCGCGGTCAAGATCCACACCGAGCACGGCCAGGAAGTTGTGTGCGAGTCGCGTGCGCACATCCTCGATTGGGAATTATCGATGACGGCCTGGTTCGCGGGTTGCCTAGTGCGGACAGTCCACGCAGACGATGGGATTCTGCGCTGGGACCAGATCCGGGATGCGATCCGCCTGCCCAGCCCGCACTGGGCTCCCACCGGTCTGGTGGAAATCGAGAACACGCATAACATGGCCGGCGGGACGGTTTATCCCCTGGAGACGGTCCGCGAGATTTGCGGCCGCGCGCATGACATGGGCATTCCGGTCCACATGGATGGCGCGCGTATTTTCAATGCTGCATGCTTTCTGAATCGCCCGGTGCACGAACTCGCGGCGGCCGCCGATACGGTAATGTTCTGCCTGTCGAAAGGCTTAGGCGCGCCGGTGGGCTCGATGCTGGTAGGGACGGCGGAAGCGATCGAGCGTGGCCGGATGTATCGGAAGCGCTTAGGCGGGGCGATGCGTCAGGTTGGAGTTTTGGCCGCCGCGGGACTGATCGCGCTGGAAGAGATGCGCCATCGGCTGGGCGAAGATCATGCCCATGCGCGTTTCCTGGCCGGTGAGTTCGCTAAGCTGCCCGGCTTGCGAATCAAGCTCGACCGCGTGCAAACGAATATCGTTATCTTCGATGTCACCGGCACTGGATTGAATGCTACCCAGTTCTGCGAGCGCCTGAAAACCCGAGGCGTCCTCATGAATGAAGCCTCCAATCCGCGCGAGGTGCGGGCCGTGACGCACTATGACGTCACGCACGAGCAGTGCGCCGAAGCCGCGCGCGCGGTAGCGGAAGTCGCGTCGGAAACCACGGCCGCGCGAGCCTAACCGCTAACGGATTCGAGATACGCGACACGAACCAGAGTTGAACGGTACATGGGCTTCGTTTTTCGCTCTAAGGTCAGCAGAACTTCCGCTTTGCCGAGATGTGCCGCCGCGACATGGAGGGCATCCATCGCGGCCAGTCCATGTTGTTCCGATTCGTCCCGCGCAATCCGTACAATCGATTCTAGGTCATTTACCCACAGAAAAGCGTTATCAAAATAGTTGTTGTAAAAGGTGACTTCAGCCAGGCGTTTAGAATGAACTGCCTTAGGCAACGTTTCCAAGTAGAGGAACGCGCTGACTATGAACCAGTGTGATGGATCGTTTATGATTTTGAGGGCTAAGTCACGCTCAGGCGATCGCCCCCCGTAAGCGGCGATTAACACGCTGCTATCAAGAAACGTTGAAATGGGCAACGGTAACTATCTCGACGTGCCTCGTCTTTCATTCACCTCTTGAAGAATCTCTTCATGAGTGAGGAGTTTTCCGCCACTTGCCCTATATTGATCGCTAAGCGTGCTTAGCTGCTTCACCGCATCGAATTTTTGGTTCACGTGCGCAACGATCACTTCTCTCAGCTTTGTTCGCAATTTGTCATTAGTCGCAGAATGTCCCAGCAAATCGTAAATTGTGAGCACCACGTTCATCAGCATATGGTCCATGCTGCGCTGATCATAATTGAATTTTGCGGCCTTTAGGTATTCGAGAGCATGAGGCTCCGACTTATCCTCATCGAGGACCTGGATTAGGTCGTCGAACAGTTTGGCGTGATCTTTAATAATGTAGTCCATATTCGTCCTCGCACGTCCTCGCACCTTCAGTCTACAGCCCTTAATAACCCAACGCTTCACCCCAAATTCGGAAACACGTACGGCTCCCGATACTTCGGCCGCGTCCGCATCCCATTCGCCTCAGCATCATGCGGAAAACTTTCCGTAGCCGGATCGAACGCCAGTCTGCGACCCAGCCGGTAGCTGATGTTGGCCATGTGCACCAGCGTCGCCGAGTTCACGCCTTCCTGTACCTCGCCGCGCAGATCCTCCCGGCGGCGGCTCTTCACCGCATCCAGAAAATTCTGCATGTGCAGACCGGTTTCGCCTGGCTCGGCCTTTCCCGATGGCCCCGGCTCCCGCTTTGGACCGAGGAAGGTCTGGTAGCCCGAGTAATCCACCGACAGATAGCCCCGCTCCCCAAAAAAGATGTTGCCGACGAAATTCGGGCCGCCCGGCTCGATGGTCGCCTCGCCGCCGGTCGGAAAACCGCGGACCTCGAATACCAGCTCCGCGTCGCCATAGTCGAAACTAGCGATTTGCGTGTTGGGCGTCTCTTGATCGTCGTCATACACATACTTGCCGCCGCTCGAGACCACCCGCTTGGGCAGCGCTCGATTCAAACCCCAGCGCGCGATGTCCATCTCATGAATGCCTTGGTTGCCGATGTCGCCGTTCCCGGTATCCCAGAACCAGTGCCAGTTATAATGAAACCGATTCTTGGTGTAAGGCCGCATCGGCGCCGGTCCCAGGAAGATGTCCCAGTTCAGCCCGGCCGGCACAGCTTCGGGCGGCGTCTTGCCAATTGACGGACGGCTCTTGAAACAGAGACCGCGCGCCATGTACACTTTTCCGATCGCTCCGCCCCGCACCAGCTCGATGGCTTTGCGTTTGTGCACCACGCTCCGGCCCTGCATGCCGATCTGCACGATGCGGTTGTTCTTGCGCGCCGCCTTCACCATCTGCTGGCCTTCGAAGATGTTGTAGCAGGCCGGCTTCTCGCAATAGACATCCTTGCCCGCTTCGAGGGCCCACACCGTTGCCAGCGCATGCCAGTGATTGGGTGTCGCTATCGACACAGCGTCGATATCTTTATCTTCGTAAAGCTTGCGCAGGTCCTGGTAATTCTTCGGACGCTTTTGAGTTTGGTCGTAAACGATTTGCGAGACGCGTTCCATTTGCGCGGTATCCACATCGCACAAGGCCGCCACGCGCGCCGACGGGAGTTTCAAATATTGCTTAACATGCTCGGTTCCGCGCGAGCCTACGCCAACGATGGCCATGTTCACGGTCTCATTCGCTCCGAAGGCCTGAAGAGCGGCAGCGCCGCCCAGAAGAAATGTTCTTCGTTCCATAGCGCAATTCTAGCGCCTTAGGCAGGCCCGCGAAAAAAACTACAGAATGTAACGATACAATCGAATCAGCCTCAAATAGACAGGAGGCCCCATGGAAAAAAACCTATCTCGATTTCAAGAGATCGCCTTGATACTGGGCGCTGGAGCGCTGCTCGGGTTTGTATTTGGCTGGCTGTATTCAAATAAGCCGAAGAAAAATCGGCCCTCACCCTATCAGCCGCCGTTCGATATCGTCACTGAGGACTCCGAGGAATCGTTCCCCGCCAGCGATCCGCCGGCTTGGACGCTGGGTGTCGGATAGCGGGCGGCTTATCATCCCGTGGCATGCGTATCATCCCGTGGCATGCGTATCATCCCGTGGCATGCGTATCATCCCGTGGCATGCGTATCATATAAATATGCGGTCTGTCATTCTCCTGCTCGTGCTGGCATTGCCTTTTCTGGGCGCGGACATGACCAAGCTCACCATTGAGGTGAAGACCAAATCAGGTAAGCCCATCGATCACGCCAGCGTAATCGTCAAATTCGTCCAGGGACGTTCGGTGGCGAAATTCGGCAAGAAGATCCGGACCGAGTGGGAACAGCAGACCAATGAAGAGGGCATCGCCAAGATCCCGGCTCTCCCGCAAGGTACCATCCTGGTGCAAGTGATCGCGAAGAATTACCAGACTTTCGGTCAAAACTTCGATGTGGCCGAAGAGCAGAAGACGCTCGAGATCACTTTAAATCCTCCGCAGGCGCAATATACGGCACACTAGCCACGAGTTTAACCGACCACCGCGATAGCATCGATTTCGATGCTCACATCGCGCGGCAGCCGCGCCGCCTGCACGGTCGAGCGAGCCGGTGGATTGGTTGCGAAGAACCGGCCGTACACCTCGTTCATCTTTGGAAAATCGCCCATGTCCTTGAGAAACACGGTAGTCTTGACCACCGATTCGAGCGACCCGCCGGAAGCCTCCAGCACTGCTTTCAAATTCATGATGACGCGCTCGGTCTGGACTGCGATATCGCCCTCCACCAGTTGATTGGTAGCCGGATCAGTCGGAATCTGACCGCTCAAATACGCCACGCCATTCAATATCACCGCCTGTGAATAAGGACCGATCGCCTTAGGCGCCTTCTCAGTTGAAACCGTTTTCTTCATATTTGTAGTGTTCCCACCAGTTCCTTTACGTTGTTCAGTTTCTCTTTCTTCAAGTACTCATCCAACTCGTGCGCGATGCGGCAGGGCGCGGCCGGATCCCAAAAGTTCACAGTACCAACTTCCACCGCCGACGCTCCGGCCACCAGAAACTCCGCGGCATCCTCGCCGCACCGAATGCCTCCCAGGCCGATCACCGGAATTCGCACAGCCTTGGCCGCCTCATAAACCAGCCGCAGCGCGATCGGTTTGATAGCGGGTCCGGAAAGTCCTCCGAAGCCTGCGCCGATGCGGGGCCGGCGCGTGCGCGCGTCGATCGCGAGCGAGACGAACGTATTTACCAGGCTGATCGCATCCGCTCCGGCCTGCTCAGCCGCCTGAGCCAGCGGCTCGATCCGCGCGACGTTGGGCGAGAGTTTCACAATTAAAGGACGCTTCGCCAGCGGACGAACCAGCGTCACAACCTCACTCAACAGGCTAGGATCGCTTGAAAAATAGATCCCGCCGTGCTGCGTGTTCGGACAGGATACATTCAGCTCATATCCGGCGATGCCCTCGGCATCTTCCAGAATGCGGACCACCTCGGCATAATCGTCGGGCGTGTATCCGAATACGTTGGCGAATATGGAGGTCTTCAGCCCCCGTAGCGCGGGCAGCTTCTCCTGAACGAACGCGCGCGCCCCGATGTTTTGCAAGCCGATGGAATTGATCATTCCACCTTCGGTCTCCCACAACCGCGGCGGCGGATTGCCGCGGATCGGTTCGCGCGACAGCCCCTTGACTACGATCCCACCGATCGCATTCAGGTCCGCGACCTTCTCGAATTCGATCCCATATCCGTAGGTTCCCGATGCGGCGATCACCGGATTCTGCAGCTCCAGGCCGCAGAGCGTGATCCGAAGGCGGCTCATCCCGTCCAAGAATAACATTGGCCGCGCTAAGGTACGCCTCTAAGGTGTTTCCCTTATGAAGGACCGGGTGGAATTTCCGATCTACAGGTATGCCAAAGGGGTCGAAAAACGGCCGCGCGGTGGCACGACCGGGACCTTTACATTCCCTCGCCTCCAAGTTCTCGATCTTCACCGCCGCCCTGCTGTTCTGGGTCGTAGCCACTTTCCTGGCCTACGATCTTCGACAGGATACCTTCGACGCCGGCAAGGGACTACTGTTGTTCGTGATCGTGCTGCTGGTGTCCGCCGCGATTGCGCGTTTCACGATTCGCATCCTGGCGCGCCCCCTGGGGACGCTCGAAGCCGGTATCCTTTCGATTCGAAACGGGAGCCTGGAGCCGATCCAGGTCAGCAAGACGGGCGACGAAATCGAGTTTTTGGGCGAAAGCCTGAACAACATGATCCAGGCTCTAGCGAATTCCCAGCGGGAGCTTCGCGAGCAGCAGGGGCTGCTGGAAAAACGCATTAAGGAGCGTACCGAGCAGCTGGAGGAGGCTATGCGCGGCGCCCAGGCCGCCAATGAGGCCAAAAGCGATTTTCTGGCCAATGTGTCGCATGAGCTGAGGACTCCCATGAACGGCGTGATCGGAATGTTGGATCTGGTGCTGGAAGGGCAACTCGAGCCCGAGCAAGCCGAGCATTTACAGACTGCTCAAAGCTGCGCCTACTCTCTGCTCATGCTCCTCAATGACCTGCTGGATCTCGCGAAGATCGAGGCGGGAAAAATGTCGTTTGAGAAGATCCCTTTCGATGTTCGCGTCATGGTCGACGAGTGCATCAAGGCCCACCACCCGCGCGCGGTCCAGAATCGAACTCAACTTCGCCCGGAGATCTCGCCCGATGTACCCGAGCAGGTCATCGGCGATCCGCTGCGGATTCGCCAGATACTGTCGAACCTGATCAGCAATGCGGTGAAATTCACACAGGCCGGCTCGGTGGACGTGCATGTCGATGGCGGGTTTTCCAAGCACGGAGAGTTCCGGCTTCAATTTAAGGTAGAGGACAGCGGAACCGGAATTCCAGCCGACAAACTGGCTCTGATCTTCGATAAGTTCACCCAAGCAGACGGCAGCGTGAGCCGTAAGTATGGAGGCACCGGTTTGGGGCTCGCCATTACCAGGAAGCTAGTAGAAATGCATGGCGGCGAAATCGAGGTCGAGAGCGAAGTCGGCCAAGGCACGACCTTCGTCGTAAAGCTCCCCTGCGAAATTGCGATCGATGCGGCTGGCAACGCAAAGTCCATCGAGCGGTCACCCGCGGCGCCGGTGGATCCGGCCTTGAGTCTGGTCCGCATCCTGATCGTGGAAGACAACCAGGTGAACCAGAAGGTGGTCACTACGGTCCTCCGCAAACGTGGCTTTTCAATCGAGGTGGCCGGCGACGGTACCGAAGCCCTGGCCAAACTCGAAAAGAGTCCCGCGTTCGATCTGATCCTGATGGATGTGCAGATGCCCGTGTTGGACGGCCTGGAAGCTACCCGGCTGATCCGGAAAGATCCGCGCTGGAAGGGCCTGCCGATCGTAGCGATGACCGCGCACGCGATGAGCGGCGATATGGAGCGCTGCCTGGAGGCGGGCATGAACGGCTACATTTCGAAGCCCGTGCATCCTTCGCAGCTACTGGAGACCGTGGACGGTTATCTGCACCGCTCCCTCGTGCATTAAGGTCTTGGGGCGGTCCCCCTGGACCGCGGCCGACGCCCTCGTCGGCGCGATCCAGCCGTTCGTCGGCATTACCCCGCGGCCGCCGTCTTCTTCGCGCTTTGCTTCACCAGCGACCACACTTCTTCCACATCCTCCCACCTGGTTTCCATATTTCCCACCGCCAGCCGCAGCACGAAGCGGCCATTCAGAACGGTGTGCGAAAGGAATGCCTTCCCCGTGGCATTGATGCTTTCGAGCAACGCGCGATTGTCGTCGTCCGACCCGCGATAGCGGAAACAAACCAGCGAAAAGGGCGTCGGTGCGGCTACCTCGAAATCCGGATGAGCGCGGATCAGCCCCGCCAGCTTCTGCGCATACTCGATGTGCGACCGGATGATCGCGCAGGCTCCCTCGCGGCCGTAGTGCCGCATCACAAACCACAGCTTCAGCGCGCGAAAGCGCCGACCCAATTGCACCCCGTATTCCATGTAATTGATGGCCCGGGGGTCTTCGGCGGTCTTCACGTATTCGGGCACCAGCGAGAACGCGCGCCGCAGAATTTCCGGCTCGCGGGTGTAGAACGCGCTGAGGTCCATCGGCGTGAAAAGCCATTTGTGCGGATTCACGACAATCGAATGCGCCCGTTCCGCCCCGTCCAGGATGCTCTGGAGCTCGGGTAATATCGCCGCCGCGCCGCCATACGCCGCATCCACGTGCAGCCACGCCCCGTAATCCTCGGCGATGTCCGCGATAGCGTTCACCGGATCGATGCTGGAAGTGGATGTGGTTCCCACCGTCGGCACCACGCAGAACGGCTTCTTGCCCGCCCGCCGGTCCGCTTCCATGGCCTCGCGCAGCAAATCCACGCGCATCCGAAAGGCTTCGTCAGAAGGAATCTGGCGGATGTTGTCCTGCCCGATGCCCAGCGTCATGCCGGCCTTTTCCACCGAGAAGTTCGCATGCTCGGAGATGTACATCGCCAGGCGGCCCGAGTTGCCCTTCCTGCGTGAGTCCGGGTCGGCCATTTCGCGCGCGGCGGCGATGGCGTGCATGGTGCCGATCGACGCGGTGTCGTAGATTATGCCGAAAAACTCCGGCGGCAGCCCCATCCATTGCCGCAGCCAACCCAGCGTAACCTGCTCCAGTTCCGTAATGGCCGGGCAGCTTTTCCACACCATGCCGTTGCCGTTCAATGCGGCGGTGAGCATCTCGCCGAGAATCCCCGGATGGGATCCGGAATTCGCGAAATAGGCAAGAAACCGCGGGTGATTCCAGTGCGTCAGCGCCGGCACGATGGATCGCTCGAAATCCTCCAAAATTACGTCCATAGACTCGCCCTGTTCGGGAGCCGCGCTCGGCAGGCGGTCCACCAAGTCGCCGGGGTGCATGTCCGGTAAGACCGCGTAATCGCGGATGTTGTCGAGGTAGTCCGCCATCCAGTCGACGGTCTCCCGGCCGTAGCGTCGAAATTCTTCGGTAGTCACTTGGCTTAAGCTGCTCCCGTGCTCTTCGTATTGTCCTCTATTGGCTCAATCGTCATTGGCCGCACTCGCGCAGGACCCCTGGAAGCCAGCCTCGAAACCACTCGCCAAATTCCGCCAGCTTCCGCTCGCTGCGTTCACCCAGCGGCACGGCCAGCGCTCCGACTTTCAATTTGCGTTGTCTGGCCGCCTCCTTGATTGCGACCGTCATAGGAAGAACCTCGACCCAATCGGCGAATTCGTTCACACGCGCCGCCAGCCGATCAACGCGATCTTGCGTTCCGGCACAAATCGCCGCATCCAGCGCCACCAGCAGCTCCGGCACGGCCGAGGCGGTTCCGAATATGGCGCCATTTGCACCCAGCCGCCTGGCCTCAACGTAGAGCCGCTCCTGGCCGCAGAACAAGGTGAAAGGAGTGCGCGCGGCCTGCTCGCTAAGCGCGCGGAAATAGTCCAGGTTTCCGCTCGAATCCTTGATGCCGGCGAACTTGCCACTAGCTAGGAGTTCGGTCGCCGTGGAGCTTGCGATGTCGCTGGTGCAAAAAGGGATGTTGTAAAGATAGATCGGCAGCGCGTCCCCCAACGCCGCAGCGAAGGCGAGATAAAAGCTACGGATCGCGTCCTGGTCCTGAGGGAAGTAATAGGGCGGCATCAGCAGAACGCCGGCCACACCCGCGCTGGCGGCCTCCCGGGCCAATTCGATTGCACCATCCAAAGTGGAATGCGAGACGTTCACCAACAGCGGAAGACGGCTGCGCTTGGCGGCGAAGTTCACCATGTGGCGGCGGTCATCCAGGGCAAAATGCACGAACTCACCAGTCGAACCGAGCAGCGTTATGCCTTGCAATCCGCTCTGGCACAGAAAGTCGATCATCTCCAGGGTGGCGCCCAGGTCGATGGAGTACTCGTCAGCGCGGCGGGGAGTGAGAGCCGCGACAAGCATACCTGTGAGCCCGGCACTTCCAAAGTGAGAAATCAAGCGCAAATTGAATCATAGCCTGCGCTTGGCTCCGGACGGAATGAGAGAACGGTTCTGGCGGGTTCTAGTTGGCTAACTTCGAAGCTCGGTTGACGCTGCGGATTACTAGACGCCGGGGATCGAGCATGTGCTGCGGTTTGAAATGACGCGCCGACCATCGGCAGCCCGCTTCAAACTCGATGCCCAGAAAATACCCGATCTCGCGATAAACGCAATACCGCACTTTTCCGAGGAGTTCGCCTTTGGGAAAGCTGATCCGGATGTCGGTCTGCAAGGGAACTGGCTGGTCGAATTGAAGGCACGCGCCGGTCAAAGAGATATCTTCCAGGTTGGCCACGGTCCGCCGCAGGCGTCCGGCCTTGTCCTTCCACTGGACATCGACCATGTCCGCACATAGCATCCGAGGTTCAATCCGCCTGTCCAGCATATACTTTCTTATCGGCGACCAAAAGGCTAAGGATTATGAGGGGTCTTGCGATAAAACGCCCTACAACGACGTAAGGGCTCGCCCACCAACGCGGTACTGTCAGGGTACCACTTTTGGCCGCACGTTATACTGGACTCGCACCCATGGCGCGGCAGGCGGTAGTAATACTTTTCACTGTGTTGGTATTCGGAATTCTAGTGCCCTGGTACAAAGGTTTTACGTTTTTAGATCCCCGGATACTCCTGGCCTACGCCCTTTTGGCACTACTGTTCGTTGCTCCCGCCAGCGCTGAATCGGCCGCGTTGCACGCCCGCTCGACTGACGGAGCTTTGACCAGGACTGGCTTGGTCGTGGCCTACGGCTGGGGAGTTTCAGTCGTGATCCTGATCACGGCCCTGGTGACCGTCAACCTGGCCAACTGGCGGGGTTCACTGCTGGCTCCGCCGGCGGCATTCCTGTCGGCCGTGCTGGCGTTCAGCCTTACGGCCTCGTTTGCAGTAGCAATCTTGAGCGGCGTGCTGGCCCGGCGCTTCTCGGCGACCGCCATCAAATCGATCCTGCGCTTCGGCTTCCTCGGGCTGCTCTTGGCCTTCGCGTTGAGTAATCGCTTTCTGCCGGAACGATGGCAAATCATCCTCAGCGATTACAGTACCCGGCGAGCTTTGACCCGGGTGGCCTGGGAGGGCGCCGCGATCTCGGCCGGGTTGGCGATCGTCTTACTGATTCCGCTGTTGAGAAAAGCTCACAAAACTAACGTATGATTTGCCGGATGAGGATTCCATGTGCTCCGGCTCACTCTGGAAAACGAAATGGACCTTCGCCGGCGAAAACTACGAAGTACCCGTCATTTCACCAAAGGCACAGAGCTTGTTATCATGCCATTCCGATCACTGCGACTGTTATGGTCGGACCGGATTCGAGTGGCCGCTTCACCCCGGAGACCGGCACAGCCTAACTGCGCGCCTTAGCAAGCCATGACTACTACGAACCTCGTCGTAATGGCGCTTCTTGGGGTCGCCTTCATCTTTACAGGCGCAGCTTGGCTGGTCACAATGCTGATCCACGTCAAGGTCAACAAGTCAACTGCGGTGCCGGAGGCATCCATATGGAACCTCTGGTCCCAAGTGGCTAATACATACCCGATAGTTTGTCCTGGTGGCCGCTTGTTGTTCTGGAGATCTCTGTTCCAAGTCCTGGGACTATGCTCATTCGTCGCCATGATGATAATCATGGTGGTGTCGGCAATAACCTCAAAGACTCACCACTGAGCCCACAGGAGTCGCAACTGAAGCGGAAGAGGAGCTATCATCGAATTACCTAATCAATGGCACAAGTTCACATGAGTGAAGCGGAAGTCGCGAAGAACTTCGCCGCCGTGCTGGAGAAAGTCCGGGATGGCACCGAGGTTGTTGTCGAGCAGGATCACCGCCCGGTGGCCGTCATCAAGACGGTGAAAGGCCCAGGACGGCCCATTGACGAGTGCATCGCCATCGCCAAGGCACGCGGGTCCGGGGCGACTTTGGATGAGGAGTTTGCCAAAGACCTGGAAGAGATCATCGCCCGTCGCCAACCGCTCGACACTTCGGCATGGGATTGATTCTCGACTCGAGCGTAGTCATCGCAGGAGAACGGAAAGGTCAGAGCGCAGCCGAACTGCTGGCTGATCTACGGGTTGCTTTCGGAGCGGAAGTAATCGCTTTTGCAACAGTCAGCGTAATTGAGCTGGAGCATGGCATCTGGCGCGCCAAGGATGCGGTCCAGGCCGAGCGCCGGCAGAAATTTTTCGATGATCTATTTGCAGCGGTTCCCGCCTATCCTCTTACGTTCGACATAGCCCGGCGTGCTGGTAGGATCGACGGCGAGGCTAGGCGGACCGGCGTGGTGGTCCCGTTTCAAGACTTGGTGATCGGAGTGACGGCGATCGAGTTTGATTACGCCATCGCCACGCACAACGTGCGGCACTTCCAGATGATCCCCAACCTATTGGTTAAACAATTTTGAGTAGAACAAGTAACAGCTAGACTACCTGCCACCCCACTGCCCTTTTGCTAATATACCTATGGCACAAAATCCTAGACGAGGAGGAAGATGAGTAAGGAAGATAGCATTGAAGTTACTGGAACCGTAGTTGAAAAATTTCCGAGCGGACTCTTCAGCGTGCAGCTTGACCAGGAACGCACCGTGCTTGCACACCTGGCCGGCAAACTGCGCCGCAATCGAATCCGCGTGCTGGCCGGCGATCGTGTCACCTTGGAACTCTCGCCCTACGATCTGACCAAGGGCCGCATCACTTACCGGCACAAGTAGAGAATCCTTCACTCCCCGCCCTGGGACAGGGCCACAACCCATCGGATGCACAAGGTCTTGTTGATCTTCGGCACCCGGCCGGAGGCGATCAAGCTCTGTCCGGTGATTCGCAGCCTGCGCGAAATCCACACTCGTTTCGACGTCCGCGTTTTGGTCACGGCCCAACATCGCGAGATGCTCGATCAAGTGCTCCAGGCATTCGACGTCCAGCCGCATCACGATCTGGATCTCATGCTGCCCGGTCAGACGTTGTTTCAATCGACTTCGAGGATTCTCGCCGGCGTCGAGGACGTGCTCAAGACCGAACGGCCTTCCATCGTGATCGTGCAGGGAGATACTACCACCACTCTGTGTGGCGCCCTGGCCGGCTTTTACCTAAATATTCCCGTGGCTCATGTCGAAGCCGGGTTGCGAACCGGCGACGTGCGTCAACCCTTCCCCGAGGAAATAAACCGCGTTCTTACCTCCCGGCTGGCGGAGCTGCACTTCGCGGCCACTGAAAATGCCGCTGAAAACCTGCGGCGCGAAGGCGTGACGCCGGATTCGATCCACGTCACCGGCAACACCGGCATCGATGCCGTTCTGTTTGTTCGCGATGGGCTTGCCGAAGGCAGGCTGCACGGCCGTGAATGGCCCGAGCTGGATCCCGCCAAGAAGTTGATCGTTGTGACGGCGCACCGGCGCGAGAGTTTCGGCAAGGGCTTCGAGCGAATCTGCCGGGCGCTGGCGGAGCTCGCCGATCGCCCCGACGTTCAGGTGGTCTATCCGGTGCATCCCAACCCGAATGTGCAGGACCCCGTGCAGCGCTTGCTCGCCGGCCATCCCAATGTGCGCTTGATCGAACCCTTGAGCTACGTGCCTTTCGTAGATCTGATGCGTCGCGCTTACCTGCTGGTCACCGATTCGGGCGGGATTCAGGAAGAAGGTCCGTCGCTCGGGAAGCCAATCCTCGTGATGCGCGAAAAAACTGAACGGCCGGAAGCGGTGCTGGCCGGCACAGTGAAGCTGGTGGGAACCGACCAGCGGCGCATCGTGAGCGAAGCAACTTCGTTACTGGATGACCGGAATGCCTACCAAGCCATGGCGCGCGTTCACAACCCCTACGGCGATGGCCAAGCCAGTGCTCGGATCGCCAACCTAATCCATTCATTCCTTACGCGAAAAGACCAGAAACTATAGTCTCAAACCAGGCCGGTTCGGCGCGCTAAATCTGCATCCCCAGGAAACCTGCATTCGATAATGGATGGGAAAGCAACTTATTTTCATTCATGAGGAACCCCACGAATCGTTCACAAACGCGATCCATCGATCCGTTGGGTGATCTCGCAACCGTTTTGTCTCAAAAACTAATGGGCCAGCCGGCGGCCATCGCCGCGATCGTTCCCTATGTCCAGATGTACCGGGCAATGTTGTCGCCGGAGGGCCGGCCGGCGGGCGTCTTTCTTCTGCTTGGCCCAACGGGAACGGGAAAAACCAGGACCGTGGAGGCGCTCGCCGAAGTCCTGCATGGTAGCGCCAAAAAGCTTCTCAAAGTGGATAGCGGCGAGTTCCAGATGGATCACGAAGTGGCCAAGCTGATTGGCGCGCCGCCCGGATACCTGGGCCATCGCGAGACGCAGCCTTGGCTCACGCAGCAAAAGGTGAATGCCGCCAGCAGTGAAGCCTGCGATGTTTCCCTGGTGCTGTTCGATGAGGTCGAGAAGGCCGCCCCTTCGATGACGCGGCTGCTGCTCGGGATTCTGGATAAAGCGGCGCTGCGTTTGGGCGACGGGACTACCGTCAATTTCGAGAAAACGTTGATTTTTCTAACCAGCAATCTGGGCGCTCATACCATGGCCAAGGAATTAAATCCGGACTTCGGTTTTGAATCCTTGATACCCCGCAAGGAGGGCCACCAGAACCGCCGGCTGGAGAGCATTGGCATGGCTGCCGTGCGGAAGCAGTTTTCGCCCGAGTTCGTCAATCGCATCGACGAAGTGGTTACTTATAAACCGCTCGGCTCCGATGCCATGGCGGCCATCCTGGACCACGAGATTCGCCAGTTGCAGGATCACCTGGACCGGCGCTTGGGGGAACGCACCTTCCGCCTGGAGATCCCGCCCCGCGCGCGCCGGTTCCTGATTGAACGGGGCACCAGCAATGAATATGGCGCCCGCGAGCTGAAGCGCACTATCCAGCGCCAACTGGTTCAGCCGCTGGTTTCCCTGATTGCCGGTGGAGAGATCGGCCCGGGGGGCCGCGTTCGAGCGGAGGTGAATTCACGGAAGGACAAACTGGTGTTGCGCGACCTGAATTCCGAAGATTGCGTTTCTAGTTTCTAGTTTCTGGCTTTTGGTTGCTGGTTGATTTCCATTCCACCGCTTCTGCCACGCTGGTTGAATCTTTCAGGAACACCTCGAGCCGGATATGAACATCGTTTGAATAGTGCCGGTAGAGCAATTCGCTGCCGCCCTGCAACCGGTCCGCATCCAGCTCGATCGGTTTCTTGTAGTTTCCATCTTCGATGGTAAGAACTCCCTTCAGAGCTTTTCGGATAGCGGACGAATGGCGGTCCCATTTGACTTCGAGATCGTTGCCGGCGGCCGTGACCGTGAGTGATAGATTATAGGGGTCCAACCCCCCTAGCGCCTGCGGCCCCACTCGCATCGCGGCCTGAAACCCCGCTAAGACACCCACCAGCAGAAACACGACCGATAAAGGAAGCCAAATCCATCCGCCGCTCGCTTTCGGCTGTTCCTCTAGGATCTCAGCCGCAGCCGGCTGGGGCTCGCGGGCATGTATAGGCTCGATAATCTCGCGCGGCGCCGCGACCGGCTCGGGTTCGGCGTTCCTGGCAGGCGATTGCTCGGATCGTTGCGCGGCTTGGGCCGCGCGCCGGATCCGGGAGGGAACGCTCGCGCCTCGCGACGGACGCTCGGGCGATGGCGTCGCTTCATCCGGCGCCAGGTCCCGCCGCCGGAACGGGAACTCGAGCAACGGTGGTCCGCTCTGAAATTGGCCGTCCTCTTTGAAATAGAATCCCGCCGTGCTGGGCTTCGTACCAAACGGACGAATCAGCAGGATTACCGTTTCCGGATCGGGGAAGTATTTCGTAACCAGATCCAGGTCTTCCTGAGCAAGCCCTACTCCATCCCGGGTGTGGCTGCGAAAGTAACCGATCGGCCGCGCCGTGCTGGCGGGATTGCTCCGCAGTTGAGCAAGCTCAGTCTCGAAAGCCCTCGCATCCTGTTCGGAGAGCAGATACGAGGGACCGCGCCGGTATTCCACCGCGACCTCCAGGTAGTCGTCCACGCGGACGACCCGCCCTCCGCCGCTCACCGTTCCAACCAGTATGCCGCCGACCTCGGCGCCACGCCGGGGCAGCGAACCGAACCCGCGGATAACATCCTGCTGCAGCCGATCGACGAGATCCAGGCTCAGCTCAATGGAAATCCATTTGTCGGGTACTTCCCAAACGTAATATCCGGGGTTGGGCACGCTGCTTTTGGTCTCGCTCCGCGTTTTTATCGTAGTCTTGACAGTAAGCGGAACTCAAGTGAGCGGCACGCTCTACATTGTTGCGACACCGATCGGGAACCTGGAAGATATCACCGCCCGGGCCGTCCGGATTCTGGGCGAAGTGGATCTCATTGCGTGCGAAGATACCCGGCAGACGCGCAAGTTGTTGGATCGATACAACATCGCCAAGCCGCTGGTGAGCTATCACGAGCACAACGAGCAGGCTCGGTCGGCCGATCTGGTGCGGGAGCTTGAAGCCGGCAAGAACATCGCGTTGGTGTCGGACGCCGGCACCCCGCTGATTGCCGACCCGGGCTACCGGCTGGTGGAGCAGGCCCGGAATAGGGGCATAACCGTTTGCCCCATCCCTGGGCCGTCGGCGCTGCTGGCGGCTTTGAGCGCCTCAGGATTGCCCACGGATTCGTTCTCTTTTCACGGCTTTTTGCCTCAAAAAAGGGGGCAAAGGCGCAAGTTTTTGGAGGATTTGCGGGCGTCGGAGGCCACCTTGGTGTTTTACGAAGCCCCACATCGCATTCTGGACGCCCTGGAAGATATCGCCGAAATCCTGGGTCCGCGCCCGGTCGTATTGGCCCGCGAACTGACCAAGATTCACGAGGAATTTCTGTGCGGAACGGCGGCGGAAGTTCGTGAAACGCTCGAAAAACGGCCTTCCGTGAAAGGAGAGATCACACTAATGATCGGCAAGGGCGAAACGGCCGAGATCGATAACACTCCACTGGCCGAGGCGGTGGAGAAGCTGGTGAAATCGGGCATTTCTCGAATGAACGCGCTCAAGACGGTCGCGCGCCAACGGGGGCTGTCAAAACGCGAGGTCTACAAGCGACTCAACCAGCAGTAGTAGCAGGAGTTGGGCGGCGGGCCGGCGCCGGACAGCAATCCGCGCGGCAAATATCCTGACTTGGCCCATACTTTCCGATAGCGCGCGGCTCGACCTGGACCAACTTCTCGAGAATCAACTCCCGTATCATGAGCAGAAACTTGGGGTGAACTCCCACGGTTGCGGCGCGAACCATGTGCAAGCCGCGCTCCTCGGCGATTGCCCGAGCCTCGGTATCAAGATCGTAGAGCACTTCCATATGGTCGGAAATGAATCCGATGGGGACGATTACGACCGGAGCACCGGGTTCCAGGCCGCGCAAGACATCGCCGATATCGGGCTCGAGCCACGGCTGGCCCGGCGGACCACTGCGGCTTTGATACACCAGCTGCCAGTCAGTCCATCCGAGGCTTCCCGAGACCAGCCGGCAGGATTCGTTAAGCTGCTTCTGGTAGTCGCTGGTCTGGGCCATCGCGACGGGAACGCTGTGCGCCGTAAAGATGATGAGTGCCGGAGAGCCGCCGAGTGCTGGAAGCACATCCAGCGCCTCGCGCACGCGATCCGCCTGGGCTTCGATGAATAAAGGATGGTTATAAAACGACCGCAGCTTCTCGATTTCCGGCGCGCCTTCACCTGCCTCGGCGCGGGCACGCTCGATATCTTCCAGGTACTGCCGGCAGCCGGAATAGGAGCTGAAGACCGAGGTGACGAAAGCCAGCGCGCGTTGCACACCGTCGGCCCGCATCTGACGCAGAGTGTCGGCCAGGTAGGGATGCCAATTTCGATTGCCCCAATAGACGGGCAGATGCCTGCCCTCGCGCGCGAGTTCGGTTTCCAGTCCCGCGATCAAAGCACGATTCTGATCGTTGATCGGGCTCTTGCCGCCGAAGTGATAATAGTGCTCGGCCACCGCCAGCATCCGTTCGCGCGGAACACCCCTGCCGCGTAAGACGTTTTCAAGAAACGGGATGACATCTTCCGGCTTCTCAGGTCCTCCGAACGAAAGAATCAGGACGGCGTCGTAGTTGTGCCCGCTGGCCATTCGCCTACCATTGTAGGCAGACGCAATCGGGTTACTGCGCGATGTTCACTTGAACCGCTGGACTACACACGACCTGGCCGCTTATCAGGACGCCGCACACGGAAACGGCGGCGGTTGAGCCTGTCAGATCACCCGGGACCATTAGATCCACCTGCTGGACGCCGGTCAAACCAGGCGCCGAACCGGCATAATAGGGCTGATTGATCACATCGTTGCCGATCCTGGCAGTGATTAAACCGATTCCCGACAGGCCGGTCGCAAAAATCTGAATGACGCTTCCAGGCTGCGCCGGCTGACTCGGAGCATTCACGCTATAGTCCTGATTCAGCACACCGTTCTGAAAGATCCCGGGCGCGAAAGGCGCGAGCGTAACGGTCTGGGGCGCGCTGGCAACTCCATTCGCCTGCACGATCACCTGACTGGACGCCTTCGATTGCAAAGCCACCGGGACCAACAAATTAATCTGGGTATCGTTGCTGAAAAGAACTTGAGCCGGCAGACCGTCGAAGGTGACCGTCAGGGTTCCGCCGGAGAAACTTGTTCCCATGAGCGTGGCGATCGACCCCGGCGCCACGGCGCCCTTGGCAAAGCTGGCGGCGTTCACGACGCTTGTAATGAGCGGCGTTGGAACGGGAGGAGGCACCGCTGCGGTAATCACCAAAGTGATCGGCACGTCCTTAGAACCTGCCAGCGGTCCGGCGTCGATCGTGAGAATCGCCTGGTACGTGCCGGGTGTGAGACTGCCGGGAAGCGCGTCCACTCGAATGGTGCCGTTGTTGACGCCGCTAGCCGGGGATATGCTCAGCCAGCCGGAACCGTTGAGGTATTTCAACGTGGCAGTCCACTGCAGGACGCCACCGGCCGAATTTTGCACCTGGATATAGTTGGTCTGACCTTTCGAACCGGCCGACGCATTGTATTGCAGCGAGCTTTCCAGTACCAAAAAGTTGGGGAAGTATTGCGCGCCGCAATCGCCGACAAGGCTGCAATCGGGAGGCACCGGGAGAGCCACGAAGCGAGGGATGGGAGCTTGCGCGCTGGCGGTCAGCACAGTGGATAGGGGGGCGAAGGAGACATTAGCGTCCGTCGTGGCCGGCTCGCCGTTTGAAATGGGAGCCAAGCCAAGGAACGCCGGAAACTGCGCACTTTCCTGGACCGAGGGATTCGCGTCCACCACTTCATAAACGACGGACCCGGACCCGTTGGTGAACGGAACCAGGTTCATCGAGTCAAAACTCACAGTGGCTGAACCGGGGGCGCCCGGCGTATACACCACCGTTCCGCCAGCGCCGTTCGCGTCGGCGGATAGCACTCTCGCCAGCAGCAACGACCCGTTTCCGCCCGGCGCGTATTTCCCACCGGATACGGGCACGCCAAAATCGCCGCCCGCGGTCGGCTGAATCGCATCGGAGCCTGCGACGACATCGGGAACGTAGAGCTGCGCTCCCGCGGGAAAACCGGAATAGCTGACCATAATGCGGACTCCAGTGTCGGCATTGAGGCCCTGCCATGCGCTCTTGGGTGTGAAAGCATCCGCAAATCCTTCGGTCACGCGCGTCGAGGCGAAAACGGCATTGGATGCCAGAAGGCTCGCGAGACTGTTCGGATTGGCGGGCAAAGCCGATCCGTTGGTTCCGCAGATGATCCTGGACGAAAAGCCGGAGTACAAGCCCGTTTGCGGCTTCGCGACCGCGAGTTGAACATTGGTCAGCGAGAGCAGGCTGGAAGAGTTGAATCCGATGAAGGCCTGAATGGAGTTGTTGCCGAGCGGGGTGAGCTGATTGGCGTCGGCTCGGATGTTCGCGATCCGGAGCGTCGCAGTGCCGCTTGGCGACAGAGTGAAGCTCACTCCGTTATAAACCAGGGAGCTCAGCCCCGTGAGTGTTCCAGGAACGTTGACCGGCTGCGGTCCGGACCCATTGTCGACGGTGAAAACGACATCAGTCACGGTGCTGCCGACGACCCGGTTGGCAACGTTCACGCCCAAAAAAATCGAGAGATTGCCCGTGATTTGCGCCGCCGGCATTCCGCCGCTGCAGTTCAGAACGATATCTCCGATTCTTTCGGCGATGCCTTCCACGTGGACGATGGGCGGAACGGAAGTCGAGTTACAAGTCAGGATGGTTTGCGCGTTGGCAAGGCCAAAGGCGCTGCTGATCAAGAGACAGGAAAAACAGGCGTAAAACAGGCGAGACATAAAAAACTATGTAAGGAGTGTACCAGAAAACCCGGAACAGTGTAGCCTCGCCTACATTTCCAACCGTCTTGTCGCGGAGGGCTTGATACAATGGAATCAAGACCGGTCCCTCCCTATGCTGGCTGCTACATCCATTGCGGAAGAGATCCTAGACCTCAAGCGGGCCCGGCATGCGGTCATTCTGGCCCATCATTATCAAGAGGCTGAAATTCAAGACCTGGCCGATGCGGTCGGCGACAGCCTGGAACTGGCGCGCAAGGCTCGGGACTTCTCGGGCGACGTAATCGCGTTCTGCGGCGTCTGGTTCATGGCCGAAACGGCGAAGGTTCTCAATCCCAAGCGGATTGTCGTGGTTCCGGATTCCGAAGCCAGCTGCAGCCTGGTGGAAAGTTGCCCGGCCGAGCAGGTGCGGGCCTACAAGCGGCTTCATCCCGAGCACGTGATCGTGAGTTACATCAACACGTCGGTAGAGGTCAAAGCCGAAAGCGACATCCTGTGCACGTCCCGCAATGCAGTGAAGATAGTCAACTCGATCCCGCCGGATAAGACTGTTCTGTTCCTGCCCGACATCAATCTCGGCAATTACGTGAAGCGCGAGACTGGCCGCGAGAACATGAAGATCTGGCAGGGGGCCTGTATCGTGCATGCGACTTTTGCCGCCCGTAAGTTGTCAAATGCTCGTATGGAACATCCGAGCGCGCTGGTGGCGGCACATCCGGAATGCCCGCAGGACGTGCTCGCGATGGCCGACTTCATCGGCTCCACGACGTCGATTATCGAGTGGTGCGCATCGTCAGACGCCGACGAATTCATCGTGATGACGGAGAGCGGCGTCCTGCGGTCGCTCAAGAAGCTGGCGCCCCGCAAGCGCTTCCATTTCATCCCGAACGAAAACTGCAATTGCAGTGAATGCCCGTATATGAGGCGCAACACCCTGGAGAAGCTGCGCCAATGTTTGTTGGATCTTCAACCTCGCGTGGAGCTCTCTGACGAAACCATGGAACGAGCCGCGATCCCCATCGAGCGGATGCTGGCGGTAAAGTAGGACCTGTGGATAGCGCACTCATCGACACCTTCGGCCGCTTTCACGACAATCTCCGGATCAGTGTCACCGATCGCTGCAACATCCGGT
>Ga0210386_10001401_pt1 | contig 21562 bp, 19 predicted proteins | sample IncBWH32OmetaG_FD_160091 | JGI IMG/M metagenome (GOLD analysis project Ga0210386, IMG submission 160091) | Forest soil microbial communities from Barre Woods Harvard Forest LTER site, Petersham, Massachusetts, United States - Inc-BW-H-32-O ...
GATTATTTGCACTATCATGCCACAGTTCACGAAGCGCTTGGCATTGCCCGCGGGCATGCGCGCGTTCGCTTTGGCGGCGATCACGGCAAGGAATTCGAGCTTGATGCAGGTGACGTTGCCATTCTGCCCGCCGGCACCGGCCATCAGTGCCTCAAGGCGACAGCAGATTTTGCGGTCATCGGCGCCTATCCGCCGGGCGCGAAAATGCAGGTGACGCGGCCGACACCGGAAAATCACGCGCGGGCGCTTAATACGATTCCGGAGGTGAGATTGCCGAAGACCGATCCGGTTACGGGGGCCGAAGGGCCGCTGGTTCGCTTATGGAGATAACGCTCGGCGCAGTATAGATCGCCTGTGTTCAACGATCGAATGACAACCGAAAGTGCGTCAGCCGAGGCCATTGAGGCGGCCGAATTCGTCTTGCGCGGTATCGGAGTTCCGGTGGCGGCTTCGGCCATCCTGCGCATCTCGCAACATATCAGCATCGGGCTCTGGCCCGCGAGGATCGTCGCACGGGTCGTGAGCGCCGCGGACTCCCGAGCCGTCGAGAAATTGCGCACCGAACTGGAGGTCGCAAGATACCTTGTCGGGAAGTCGGCACCAATTATCGGCCCCGTTACCGACCACCCACCCGGTCCCTACTTTCACAACAATGTTGCACTGACCCTCTGGCCGCATCTCGATCACGAGACGGTCTCGGAGGGCGATGATATGCAGGCCGCCATGGCCGCGAATGCGTTGCGCCGCGTTCACGAAGGTCTCTCCGATTTCGGCGGGCAATTGCCGGATTTCTGGGACAAGCCTGACCAATGCCGCGCGCTGCTCGAAAACCCTTCATCCCTGCCCGCATTGCATCCCGCAGACAGAGAATTCCTGCTGGCGACGCATGCAAAGCTGCGAACGGCGCTCGATCGCCTGGCGCTGAACCACGTTCCTATTCACGGCGACGCCCATTTCGGCAACGTCTTCATTGCTGCCGATGGCGCCCGCTGGCACGATTTTGAGGATGTCTGCCGCGGGCCGCGGGAGTGGGATCTCAGCGGGCTCGCTGACGCGGACCTGGCGCTGTTCGAGCCGGTAAACCGCGACGCTCTTTCTATCCTCAGCTATCTGCGAAGCCTGTGCGTCTCCGTCTGGTGCTGGGACAAATTCCAATTAGAGGGAAAACGCGAGGCTGCGGAATATCATCTGCAATATCTCAAGTCTGCGATGGCGCAGTCATTGATATGAAGGCCGCGGGCGACGAAAAAAGAAGGGCGGGCAACCACCTTTGCCCACCCTTCAGCACTGCCGGAACGGAATCGGATAAAAATTATTCCGCGTTACTGCCTTCCTGACGGGAGGCTTCGAACAGGAACCAGGTGCGCCGCTCGGTCTCGTCGATGAAGGTCTCGAGCAGGCCGGCGGTGCCGGAATCCTTGTGCTCGTCGCACAGCTCGTGCGCTTTGCGCATCGCGGCCGCGACGTGCTTGTTGTCTTCCATCAATTCACGCAGCATCTCGCGCGGCGGCACATAGCTTTCGTTGTTGTCCTTGATGGTCTGCAGCTTCGAAACCTGCCCGATCGAGCGCACCGTGGTGCCGCCGATCTTGCGCACCCGCTCCGCCAGCTGGTCGGTGGTGGCGAAGATCGCGTCCGACTGCTCGTCGAGCATCAGATGATAGTCGCGGAAATGCCGCCCGCTGACATGCCAATGGAAGTTCTTGGTCTTCAGGTAAAGCGCAAAGGCGTCCGCCAACAGCACGTTGAGGGCGGCCGAGATTTTGTCGGCGGCGGCCTTCGACAGGTCGCTCGGGGTGTCGAGATCGGGGGAGGTTTTGCTGGCTTTGCTCACGATGGACCTTCCTGTTACGAACCGGGGATTCTAACAACCGGACAAGGCGGCGATGGACATCAGTCACCGGACCATTTAACGCCTCTCAGGCGAGGCGGTTCCTCAAGGGGAACCTTAGCATTTTCAGGCGCTAGCGTCCCTTTGGTTCTGACATTCGTAATAGGGCACCGCGATAGGATACGAATGTCAGAACCGGGACAATTGGAAGTCATGGACGACTGGATCGATTATTACGATTCCACGCATACGATTTATGTCAGCAAGCTGCACCGCGACCTGCATTTTCAGCTGATCGCTCGGGACATTATCGGCTATATCGGCTCGCCTGACGCGGTGGTGCTGGACTACGCCTGCGGCGAGGCGCTGTCGGCGGCCAAGGTCGCGGAAGCCTGCAGCCAGCTTTATCTGGCCGAGCCGGCGCCCGGGGTGCGCGGCCGGCTGATCGCCCGTTTTGCGCCGAACATGAAGATCCGGGTGCGCTCGCTGGAAGATGTGCGGAAGATGGCCGAGCACTCCATCGATCTCGTGATGATGAATTCGGTCACCCAATACATGACACCGGAAGAACTGGACGGCGCCTTTGCGACGATCCGGCGGCTATTGAAACCGGGCGGGCGGCTGGTGATCGGCGACGTGCTTCGTCCGGAAGTCGGCATGATCAGGGACGTCCTGGCGCTGTTACGCTTCGCCGCCGATCACGGCTTTCTGCGCGACGCGCTGATCGGGCTGATCTCAACCGCGTTGTCGGACTACCGGCAATTGCGCAGCCGTGTCGGCCTGCAGCGCTACAGCGAGACCGACATGACCGCCAAACTCGCCAATTGCGGATTTACCGCCGCGCGCGTCGCCGTCAATATCGGCCACAATCCGTGGCGAATGACCTTCGTCGCGCAGCAGTCACTTTCGTCCTGACGGCGCCGACCGAGCCAGATGGTCGGGGTACAACGACCCGGTAGGGTTAACCGCGGCAAGCAGTGGCCCGGCGGCCACCATTGAGGGAAGATGGACGCGGCCCGGTGGCGGAAAGCGTCGACGCGAGAGCATTGCACTGCTCTTTATCCTGGTTCAAATCCAGGCCGGGCCTCCAGCCTTCGCTCGCTTTGCGAGCTTCGGCTAGGCAAGCCAGCTACCCATCTATCGCAGCGAAGTGAGCGAAGGCTGCCGCGCCATAGCCCAAAGGGCAGCGGCGGGCTCGATCCACCACTCGGCTACGCGTGGCGCGGCCAGCCAGCTACCTATCTCCCTTGCAAATGCCGGTTGACGGCCCGTTTTTGGGGGTTTCGCGGCTGCGAAATCTGGTCTAAAGACCGCCTGCGCGCGAGGGCCTGCCTCACGCAGTGTTTAGAGGGACGCGCGGAATGCGCGCCCTTTTTTTGTGCCTATTTCCCTGCTGCTATCCGCGAGACTTGATGCCCAAAAGAACTGACATCTCCACCATCCTGATCATCGGCGCTGGACCCATCGTGATCGGCCAGGCCTGTGAGTTCGATTACTCCGGCACGCAGGCGGTGAAGACGCTGAAGGAAGAGGGCTATCGCATCGTCCTGGTCAATTCCAATCCGGCGACGATCATGACCGATCCGGAATTGGCGGACGCGACCTATATCGAGCCGATCACGCCGGAGATCGTCGCCAAGATCATCGAGAAAGAACGCCACGTCATTCCCGGCGGCTTCGCGCTGTTGCCGACCATGGGCGGGCAGACCGCGCTGAACTGCGCGCTCTCGCTGCGGCGGCTGGGCACGCTCGCCAAATTCGACGTCGAGATGATCGGCGCCACGGCGGACGCGATCGACAAGGCGGAAGACCGCCAGCTGTTCCGCAATGCCATGGAGAAGATCGGGCTGCAGACGCCGAAGTCGCGGCTCGCCAACGCCTCCGGCTTGAAGAAATCCGACCGTGACAAACATCTCGCCGAATGCGAAAAATTGTCCGGCGACGCCTTGGCCGAATACGAGCGGCAATGGGCCCTCGGCGAGAACGAGCGCCGCAAGCGTTATCAGCAGCAGGCGCTTGCCGAAGCGCTGATGGCGCTGTCGGAGATTGGCCTGCCCGCGATCATCCGGCCCTCCTTCACAATGGGCGGTACCGGCGGCGGCATCGCCTACAACAAGGAAGAGTTCATCGACATCATCGAGCGGGGCCTGGACGCCTCGCCGACCAACGAGGTCTTGATTGAGGAATCCGTTCTCGGCTGGAAAGAGTTCGAGATGGAGGTGGTGCGTGACAAGAAAGATAACTGCATCATCGTCTGCTCGATCGAGAACCTCGATCCGATGGGCGTGCACACCGGTGACTCGATCACGGTCGCGCCGGCGCTGACGCTCACCGACAAGGAATACCAGATCATGCGCGACGCCTCGCTCGCGGTGTTGCGCGAGATCGGGGTGGAAACCGGCGGCTCCAACGTGCAATTCGGCGTCAATCCGGCCGACGGGCGCATGGTCGTGATCGAAATGAATCCGCGGGTCTCACGCTCGTCCGCGCTCGCCTCGAAAGCCACCGGCTTTCCGATCGCCAAGGTCGCGGCGAAACTCGCGGTCGGCTACACGCTCGATGAAATCGCCAACGACATCACCGGCGGCGCGACGCCGGCGTCGTTCGAGCCGACCATCGATTACGTCGTCACCAAGATTCCGCGCTTTGCGTTCGAGAAATTTCCCGGCGCCTCTACTACGCTGACCACCTCGATGAAGTCGGTCGGCGAAGTGATGGCGATCGGCCGCACGTTCCAGGAGAGCCTGCAAAAGGCATTGCGTGGGCTTGAGACCGGTCTCACCGGGTTAGATGAGATCGAGATCGAGGGCTTGGGGAGAGACGACGACAAGAACGCGATCCGAGCCGCGCTCGGCACGCCGACGCCGAACCGCCTGTTGCAGGTGGCGCAGGCGATGCGGCTCGGCTGGAGCAATGAGGATATCTTCAACTCGTGCAAGATCGATCCGTGGTTCCTGGCCGAGATGCGCGCTATCGTCGACATGGAAGCCAAGGTCAGGCATGACGGCCTGCCGCCGAACGCGTTCGGCCTGCGCACGCTGAAGGCCATGGGCTTTTCCGACGCGCGGCTTGCCGTGCTCGCCAACTTGACCGAAGCCGACGTGAAGGCGCGTCGGCATGAACTTGGCGTGCGCCCGGTGTTCAAGCGCATCGATACCTGCGCCGCCGAATTCGCGTCTCCAACCGCCTACATGTATTCGACCTACGAGGCGCCTTTCGCCGGAAAAGTGGCCGACGAGAGCGCGCCGTCGGCAAAGGACAAGGTCATCATTCTCGGCGGCGGACCTAATCGAATTGGCCAGGGCATCGAGTTCGACTATTGCTGTTGCCACGCCTGCTTCGCGCTGCACGATGCCGGCTACGAATCCATCATGATCAACTGCAATCCGGAGACGGTGTCGACCGACTACGACACCGCCGACCGGCTGTATTTCGAGCCGCTGACGGCCGAGGACGTGCTCGAGATCATCGAGACCGAAAAGCAGAACGGCCGCCTGCATGGCGTCATCGTGCAGTTCGGCGGCCAGACGCCGCTGAAGCTTGCGCATGCGCTGGAGGAGGCCGATGTGCCGATCCTCGGCACCTCGCCCGACGCCATCGATCTTGCCGAGGACCGCGACCGCTTCAAGCGCGTGCTCGACAAACTCAGGCTGAAGCAGCCGAAGAACGGCATCGCCTATTCGGTCGAGCAGGCGCGGCTGGTCGCGGCTGATCTCGGCCTGCCACTGGTGGTGCGGCCGTCTTACGTGCTCGGCGGCCGCGCGATGCAGATCATTCGCGAGGACACCCAGCTTAGCGATTATCTGCTCGGCACCCTGCCCGAGCTCGTGCCCGGTGACGTCAAGGCGCGCTATCCCAACGACAAGACCGGGCAGATCAACACCGTGCTCGGCACCAATCCGTTGTTGTTCGATCGTTATTTGTCCGACGCCACCGAGATCGACGTCGATTGCCTCTCCGACGGCAAGGATACTTTCATCGTCGGCATCATGGAGCATATCGAGGAAGCCGGCATTCACTCCGGTGACTCCGCCTGCTCACTGCCGCCGCATTCGCTCAATGCCGAGATGATTGCCGAGCTTGAGCGGCAAACGCGTGAACTTGCATTGGGCCTCGACGTGGTCGGCCTGATGAACGTGCAATACGCCATCAAGGACGGCGACATCTATGTGCTCGAAGTCAACCCGCGCGCCTCGCGCACGGTGCCCTTCGTTGCCAAGGTGATCGGCATGCCGGTGGCCAAGATCGCGGCGCGGCTAATGGCCGGCGAGAAGCTTGCCGATTTCAAGCTGACCAAGCCCAAGCTCGGCCATGTCGGCGTCAAGGAATCGGTATTCCCGTTTGCCCGCTTCCCCGGCGTCGACACCGTGCTCGGTCCGGAAATGCGCTCGACCGGCGAGGTCATGGGCATCGACCGCACCTTCGAAATCGCCTTCGCCAAGAGCCAGCTCGGCGGCGGCACACGCGTCCCGCGCAAGGGCACCGTGTTCGTCTCGGTGCGCGAGAGCGACAAGACCCGCATCGTCGATGCGGTCCGGCTGTTATCCTCGGTTGGTTTCAAGGTGATGGCGACTTCGGGAACGCAGCGCTTCCTCAGCGACAACGGGGTCCCGGCCGAGAAAGTTAACAAGGTGCTGGAAGGCCGGCCACATATTGTCGACGCCATTACCAATGGCGATATTCAACTGGTTTTTAACACGACCGAGGGACCGCAGGCATTAGCCGATAGTCGCTCGTTGCGCCGGGCTGCCCTCTTGCATAAAGTGCCGTATTACACCACTCTTTCAGGTGCCGTGGCGGCTGCCCAGGGTATCCGCGCTTATCTGGGCGGAGACCTTGAGGTCCGCACCTTGCAAAGCTATTTTTCCGAAAGCTGATCATTAGCGGGCCACAAAGCGCCCGCAAGGTGCTTGGAACTCTCCGCCTGTATCGATGTTTGAATCGGCCCTCTCGGGGCCGAAATTTAATGAGCTTTTCGGATTGTTTCAGCCGGGAAGCCTGATCTGCAAGACGTTTCGCGCGGACCGCAGCTTGCGCTGTGGCCCGCACGGACAAGGGATAGAGAAGATGATGGAAAAGGTTCCTATGACCGCCGGCGGCTACGCAGCGCTGGAGGTCGAGTTGAAGAAACGCCAGTCGGAGGATCGCCCGCGCATTATCGAGCATATCGCGGAGGCGCGCTCGCATGGCGATCTTTCCGAGAACGCGGAATATCACGCCGCGAAAGAAGAGCAGTCGCATAACGAAGGCCGCATTGCCGAGCTCGAAGACAAGCTCGCGCGCGCCGACATCATCGACATCTCGAAGCTTTCCGGCGACACCATCAAATTCGGCGCCACCGTCACGCTGGTCGATGAAGACACCGAGAAGAAGGCCGTGTGGCAGATCGTCGGCGAAGTCGAAGCCGACGCCAAGAAGGGCAGGATTTCCATCACCTCGCCATTGGCGCGCGCGCTGATCGGCAAGAAGAAAGGCGCCTCGGTTGAGGTCGTGGCCCCCGGCGGCGCCAAGGCCTACGAGATCACCAAGGTCGAGTGGCGCTGATTTTTCGCAAGGCCGGAACGACCTGTATTGTTTCCTGTCAATAAAGCCGCGCCTCCAGCGCGGCTTTTCTTCTGCGCGGCGGCGGAATAGGTTTCGCGGGTGGGGGTTAGGTGTAGGGGCCGCAAGCGCTTGCGGGCACTGCAACATTCCAAACATTCCAAGGTGTCAAAACAGGGGGCTATGACATGGACCAGACGTTTTCGAAATTTCAGCCGATCGCGCTTAGCTTGTTTCGCTTCATTACCGGGCTGCTGCTGTTCCAATACGGCATCGCAAAAATCTTTAAATTCCCGGTGCTTCCCTATTTCGCCAATATTCCGCCGCTGATCACGGCTGCGGGCACGATCGAGCTTGTGCTTGGTGCGCTTCTGATGATCGGCCTGTGGTCGCGGATCGTTGCCTTCATCCTGTCGGGCGAAATGGCCTGCGCCTATTTCCTTGGACACATGTTCAAGAATCCGGCCGAGCCGGTCTGGCTTCCGCTCAATAATGGCGGCACCGCCGCGATCCTGTTCTGCTTTGCCTGTCTCTATCTTTCGACTGTGGGCGGCGGTCCCTACAGCGTCGATGCCGCGATGGGAAAGAAGAGCTGACGCGAAGCGCGTTTCCCGTTCTTACCTCCCCTTGGAAAGGGGAGGTCGATTGATGCGCTGGCATCAAGCGGGTGGGGATCCGGATTTTCATTCTGCGGGAAGATAGACCCCCTCCCCAACCCCCCCTTGCAGGGGGAGGGAGAGTAGAGCCTCACCCCCGTGCCTTCACTTCCAGCGGCACGGCCGCCTCATATTTCGAATTGTGCAGCACCAGCGACGTTCGCACGTTTCTCACATGCGGCGCCGCGGTCAGATGCGTGACGAAATCCTGAAATGTCGCCATATCAGGCGCCACGCATTTCAGGACGAAGTCGACTTCGCCTGACAGCATCCAGCATTCCCGCACCAACGGCTCGGCGCGAACGAAATCCTCGAACGCGCGCAAGTCGGCATCGGCCTGGCTCGACAGATGCACCGAGGCAAATACGGTGACGTCGAAACCGAGCTTTCGCGGATCGAGTAGCCCGCGATAGCCTTGGATGTAGCCGGCCTCCTCCAGGGTGCGGACCCGCCGCAGGCACGGCGGCGGAGAAATGCCGACGCGCTTGGCCAACTCCACATTGGTGATTCGGCCATCAGCCTGGATTTCGCTGAGGATTTTGAGGTCAATTTCGTCAAGATTCTTCGACACGAGGTCCGGGTTCCACGGGGTAAGGATGCTCTAGGGATTGGCCGCCAATTTTTGTGGCTGCCTGCGGTAACACTCTTAACCCAGCTCGGCCACAACGCGCAATTTTATTACGCGTGCAGTGCGCCAAATTCGTCGCTCACGGGAAATTTTGCTCATTTGTATTGCAATTCTTGCATAGCTCGCCAGATACCTTAGACTTGCATTTGACACTTTCGGCGTCAGCGCGGCGCCTTCCCGGGCGAAATCCGCTTAAGCCCTCATCAAAATTCCCCTCGGAACGGGATCTGCCCATGCCTGCACCTATTCACGCCAAGGTCGTCATCATCGGTTCCGGCCCGGCGGGTTATACGGCGGCGATCTACGCGGCGCGCGCCATGCTCGAACCGGTGCTGATCCAGGGCATCCAACCGGGCGGCCAGCTCACCATCACGACTGACGTCGAGAACTATCCGGGCTTTGCCGATGTGATCCAGGGCCCATGGCTGATGGAGCAGATGGAGAAGCAGGCGGCGCATGTCGGCACCAAGATCGTCACCGATCTCGTCAACAAGCTTGAACTCGCCCAACGTCCGTTCCGCCTGACCTGCGACTCCGGCGACGTCTATCTCGCCGAAACCGTCATCCTCGCCACCGGCGCGCAAGCGCGCTGGCTGGGGCTTGAGACGGAAGAGAAATTCAAGGGCTTCGGCGTCTCGGCCTGCGCGACCTGCGATGGGTTTTTCTATCGCAACAAGGAAGTCATCGTGGTCGGCGGCGGCAATACCGCGGTCGAGGAAGCGCTGTTCCTCACCAACTTTGCCTCGCAGGTGACTATCGTGCATCGCCGCGACCACTTCCGCGCCGAGCGCATCCTGCAGGACCGCCTGTTCAAGCATCCCAAGATCAAAGTGGTGTGGGATAGCGCCATCGACGAAATTCGTGGGCAGGAAGGCCCGGCCAAAGTCACCCATGTCCGGCTGAAGAACGTCAAGACCGGGACGCTGACTGAACTTGCGGCCGACGGTGTCTTCATCGCGATCGGCCATGCGCCGGCAACCGATCTTGTCGCCGGGCAGATCAAGCTCAAGCCGTCAGGCTATGTCGAGGTCGCGCCGAACTCGACCGCCACTTCCGTGCCCGGCCTGTTTGCCGCCGGCGACGTGGCCGACGAAACCTACCGGCAGGCGGTCACGGCCGCCGGCCTTGGCTGCATGGCCGCCCTCGAAGCTGAACGTTTTCTGGCGCTCCGCGCGAATGACCGCGCGGCAGCGGAATGAATTTTCATCGAACCCGTGATGGATTTACGAATATGGATTGGGACAAACTGAAGGTGTTTCACGCGGCGGCCGAAGCGGGAAGCTTCACGCATGCCGGCGAGCAACTCGGTCTGTCGCAATCGGCCGTTTCGCGCCAGGTCTCGGCGCTCGAACAGGAACTGTCGGTCTCGCTGTTCCATCGCCATGCGCGCGGCCTGATCCTGACCGAACAGGGCGACCTCCTGTTTCGCACCGCGCATGACGTGTTCATGCAGTTGCAGGCCGCCCGCGCCAAGCTGACCGACAGCCGCGAGCGCCCGAGCGGCGACCTCAAGATCACCACCACGCCCGGTGTCGGCATCAACTGGCTGATTCCCCGGCTCGGCGAGTTCACCGCGCTTTATCCGGAAATCCGGATTTCGCTGATCGTCACCGACGAGGAACTCGATCTCTCGATGCGCGAGGCCGACGTCGCGATCCGGACCCGCAAGCCGACCCAGCCGGACCTGATCCAGCGCAAGCTGTTTGCGATGGGCTTTCATGCCTATTGCTCGCCGGAATACGTCAAGCGATTCGGCACGCCGCGCACGCTCGACGAGCTCGACGCCCACCGCATCATCACGCTGGCCGACGGACAGGTCGCGCCGCATCTGCAAAACCGTAACTGGCTGGTCGAGGCCGGCCGCAACGGCAGCGGACCGCGTGAGGCTTATTTCCGGGTCAACAACATCCTTGGCCTGGTCCGCGCCTGCCAGCAGGGCCTCGGTATCGCGGCGCTGCCGGACTATCTCGTGGAAGACAACAGCCGTCTGGTGCAGCTGTTTGGCGAATCGGATTCGATCCAGCTCGACACCTATTTCGTTTATCCCGAGGAATTGAAAACGGTCGCGCGCGTCCAGGTGTTTCGCGACTTCGTGGTGAGCAAGGCGCAGCGCTGGCCGTCTTAAGAACGTGATCTCCGCGCAAACGCATAGCGTTTGTCGCGAGCGAAAACCGGTTTCCACTTTTCCGGACTACACTCTAATTATCGGTCGATAACCGGTCCCCGCATGTCTGACATGCGGTCCACCCCGTTGCTGCAAGGCACTTGGGAAGCCCATAATGTTTGGACACTGAACTTTCGCGTTGCGCACATGTCCCCCTCCTCCAGTGGCGCGGGTGTTCGGTTATCCCTCTTGGAAGGTGATTGTGTCGGCCCAACGAGGCCAATACTTAAAGCCGGGCTCTCCTGAGCCCGGCTTTTTTTCTGTTCTCGTTTGTCGATGACGAAGCATTTTCATGATGAGAAAGATGCTCTTCCGTTGACAGCGGAACCGACGCACCGCATCATTGTCATCATGATCACAAGTTCGTGCGCAGCCGCCGTGATGAAAAAAGCCACCCTTGTGGGGGCTTCGGATCGGCGCGCGCGATAGACTTCTGATTTTAGCCCGATCTTTGAACCCCCGCCGCGAGGTGGGGTTTTTTGTGTCCCGCCTCCGGCCAATCTGGAGATGGACCATGACGACCCCTAGCGAATCTTTCAGCCTTCGATCGCATCTGCACGGCCTCTGGCTGCCGCTCATCACGCCGTTCTGCGACGGCGTCGTGGATGAGACATCACTACGACGGCTCGTGCGCCACTATGCCGGCTTGCCGATCGACGGATTGATCCTGGCTGCGACCTCCGGCGAAGGGTTGACGCTCGGAATGGCCGAACTGGAATGGATCGTCGCGGTCACGCGGGAGGCGCTCGCCGAAAGCCGGCGTTATTTGCCGATCTGCCTTGGGCTCGCCGGCAGCTACACCAGGAAGCTCTGTCATACGCTGGATGAGACGGCCGGCTGGCCGATCGACGGCTATCTGATTTCGAGCCCATATTATTCGCGCCCCTCGCAACGCGGTCTCCTGCAACACTTCACTGCGCTTGCCGACCACGCCTCCTGGCCGATCGTGCTGTACAATATCCCCTACCGCTCGTCGGTCACGCTGGAGACCGAGACGTTGCTTGAACTCGCTGATCATCCCAACATCGCCGGCATGAAGGATTGCGGCGCCAACCGCGCGCAATCGATCGAGCTGTTGCGGCGCCGGCCAGCCGGCTTTCGCATCCTGACCGGTGAAGACGCCCTGTATTTCGATGCGCTGGCCGACGGCGCCGACGGCGCGATCCTGCTCTCGGCGCATATCGAGACCGCAACGTTTGCCGCGATATGCAAGCTTTTCCGGGAAGGCCGAACCGACGACGCGCGCGAGCGTTGGGAAAGCGTGTCCGCCCTCACGCGGCTGCTGTTTGCCGAGCCGAGCCCGGCACCGGCCAAGTATTGGCTGGCGCGCACCGGCCTGATCGACAGCGCCGAGGTTCGTTTGCCAATGGTCGAGGTGAGCCGCGACCTCGCCGCACGGCTCGATGCCGAGATCGCGCGGCGGCAGGTTCCCCTTCCCCGCCTGCAAACATCGGCCTGAAAGTCGTGATTGCCGGACGACCGGAAGGCTTTGATATAGTCGCTGCAAAAGCAGCATTGGAGGTTCCTTGACCAGCGAGCGCGTGGAACGACGACTGGCGGCGGTGTTGGCGGGGGCGGTCGAAGATTACGGCCGCCTGATGCGCGCCGACGAGGAAGCCGTCATGACCCGGCTCAAGGCGATTCGAAGGACCCTCGTCGCACCCGTCATCGCATCCCATCGCGGGCGGATCGTGAAAACGTCCGGCGACAGCATGCTGGCGGAGTTCGCAAATTCCGTGGATGCGGCGCGCAGCGCCGTTGAAGTCCAGCGCGCGATGGCCGAGCAAAACAGCGATCAGGCAAAAGAAGCCAAAATCGAGTTTCGGATCGGCATGCATGTCGGCGACATCATGATCGACGAGAACGATATATTCGGCGACTGCGTTAATATCGCCGTGCGCCTGCATGGATTGGCCGAACCCGGCGGCATCTGCCTCTCTGACGACGCCTACCGACAGATCCGCGGCACATTCGAATTGGCTTGCCGCGACCTCGGCCCGCAGCGGCTCAAGAACATCGCCGAGCCGGTACGGGTTTGGCGGGTCGCATTTGGCGAAGAAAAGCGCTTCATAAGGGAAGGCGCGGCATACATCCCGCCCTCCGCGCCGATGGACGAGCTGCCCGCACTGGAGTTGCCGGCAAAACCCTCGATAGCGGTGCTGCCGTTTGCGAACCTGAGCCGGGATCCCGAGCAGGACTATTTTGCCGACGGCCTCGTCGAGGACATCATCACGGCGCTGTCGCGCTTCAAGTCGCTGTTCGTCATCGCGCGAAACTCCTCGTTCGCCTACAAGGGCAAGCCGATCGGTATCAAGCAGCTCGGCCGCGAGCTCGGCGTGCGCTATGTGCTTGAAGGCAGCGTGCAAAAGGCGGATACACGGCTGCGGATTACGGGGAAACTCACCGATGCCGCGACGGGGGCGCATTTGTGGGCCGAAGAATTCGACGGTCCGATGGCTGATGTGTTCGCGCTTCAGGACAAGGTCGCCTCCAGCGTCGCCGGTGTGATCGACCCCTTGCTGCTCGACGCCCAGATCAGGCACGCCTCGGAGCATCCGACGACCGATCTGAACGCCTATCACCTTTATCTGCGCGCGATGCCGCACATTCGCGCCTGGTCGCGCGAGGACAATCTGCAGGCGATCGCGTTGCTCGAACAGGCGGTGGAATGCGACCCGCGATATGGAATGGCGCTGGCTTCGCTGGCGCTCTGTCATTCGCAGAACGTCTTGAGCGGATGGGCTGATGATATCGCGCGTGAAAGCGAGCAGAGCATCGCTTGGGCGCACCGGGCACTGGACGCCGCGCCCGATGATCCCTCCGCCGTCACTTCCGCCGCAGGCGCGCTGTTGAACACCGGTGAAGACGTCGAAACCCTGAAACGGCTGGTCGATGGCGCGCTCGCGCGCAATCCAAGCCACGCTTTCGCCTGGCTGTGGAGCGGCTGGATGCGCACGGTTTCCGGCGAGGCCGATCGCGCGATCGACCATTTCGAAACCTCGATGCGGCTCGATCCACGCATGACGCGGCGCGCGTTTCATCTCACAGGCCTTGGAATGTGCCACTTCTTCGAACAACGTTTCGATGAAGCGGCTAGGTTTCTGGAGGATTCGTTTCGTGAGCTGCCGACCTATCCGCTCACCGGCTGGTTCCTCGCCGCCTGCTACGCCAGGATGGGACGGCTGCACGAGGCGCGCGAATTCGCCGCTCGTCACGGCATCGTGCCGGGCGGCGCCTGGCTTGCGATCCATCGGTTGCTTGGCCACGCCGCGCACCGTGACATGGCGCTATCCGGGCTCAGGCTTGCGACAGGCGAGGAGCCTACCGCCTGAACCCAAACGGAAATGACGGGCTGCGGGGCACAAAGCCGCGCCCGGCGACTTATCTGAACCCAGAATGTTCAAGCGGTGCCGAGTTTACGACATGAGCGAAACGATCATCGCGGCCGAAGACCATCTCCCCCGGCGACGGGTCCGCATTCTCGATACCGAGATGAGTTACGTGACAGCCGGCCAGGGCGATCCGATCGTATTCCTGCATGGAAACCCGACCTCATCCTATCTTTGGCGCAACGTCATTCCCCATGTCAGCGGTCTCGGCCGGTGTCTGGCGCCGGACCTCGTCGGCATGGGACAATCGGCACCTTCGCCTGGCGGCGCTTATCGGTTTGTCGATCATGCACGCTATCTCGACGCCTGGTTTGACGCCCTCGATTTGCACACGAACGTGACGCTGGTGCTCCACGATTGGGGATCGGCGCTCGGTTTTCACTGGGCGTCTCGGCATCCCGAACGGATCCGCGCTATCGCCTATATGGAATCGATCGTGCGGCCGCGCGAATGGGAAGACTTGCCGCCAAGCCGGGCACCACTGTTTCGCGATCTGCGGTCTGCGAAGGGCGAAGGGATGATCCTCAATGAAAACTTCTTCATCGAGGTGCTGCTGCCAAAGCTGGTCATCCGCCCGCTCGGCGAGATGGAAATGAATGCATATCGGCGTCCGTTCCTTAACCCATCATCGCGGTTGCCGACGCTGATGTGGCCGCGAGAGCTGCCGATCGGCGGCGAGCCTGCCGATGTCGTGGCGATCGTCGAAGGCTACAGCCAGTGGCTGCTCGAAAGCCCGCTGCCCAAATTGTTCATCAATGCCGAACCGGGTTCGATGCTGATCGGCCGCTCGCGGGATTTCTGCCGGCGCTTTCCGAACCAGCAGGAAATCACGGTCTCCGGCCTGCACTTCATTCAGGAAGATTGCCCCGACGAGATCGGTATGGCGCTGGCGCGTTTCATCGGCACCAACGCCTTGAAACGAACTGACTAAAGTTTCGCACGCGCCAGCCGCAGCGCGTTGCCGATCACGCTGACCGACGACAGCGCCATCGCCGCCGCGCCCAGCATCGGCGACAGCAGGATGCCGAACACGGGATAGAGCGCGCCGGCCGCGATCGGCACGCCGGCGGCGTTATAAACAAAGGCGAAGGCGAGATTTTGCCGGATGTTGCGCATGGTCGCGGCCGACAACCGCCGCGCCCGCACCAGTCCGGCCAGATCGCCGGTCAGAAGCGTAACGCCCGCGCTTTCGATCGCGACATCCGTACCGCCGCCCATGGCGATGCCTACGTCAGCCGAAGCCAACGCCGGCGCATCGTTGACGCCGTCGCCGACCATGGCGACGCGGCGGCCTTCGTTGCGCAGGCGCTGCACCACGTCGCCCTTGCGTTCGGGCAAAACCCCCGCCTCGATTTCCGTGATGTCGAGCTGTGAGGCCACTGCGCGCGCGGTGGTCGCGTTGTCGCCGGTCAACATCACGATCCGAAGGCCTTCCGACCGCAACGCGGCGATGGCGGCTTTCGCCGAGGCCTTGATCGGATCGGCGACCGCGATGACGCCCGCAGGCCTGCCATCGATCGCGACATAGATCGTGGTCGCGCCGGAGGCGCGCGCAGCTTCGGACGCGGTATCGAACTCGGACACGGCGATATTCAGATCACCCATCAACGCGGTATTGCCGAGCGCAACCGCTTTGCCCTCGATGTTGCCGGTGGCTCCCTTGCCCGGATGAGCGACAAAGTTGGCGACCTGGTCGAGCGACAGGCCGCGGGCCTTGGCGGCCTCGATGATCGCGCGCGCCAGCGGATGCTCACTCGCCTGTTCCACGCTCGCGGCCATCAGCACCAACGTATTTTCGTCGACGCCGGGGGCAGTCACGACCGAAGCGAGCTTCGGTTTGCCTTCGGTGAGCGTTCCGGTTTTATCGATGACAATGGTGTCGATCCGCTCAAGCGCCTCCAGCGCTTCGGCGTCGCGGATCAAAATGCCGGCCCGCGCGCCGCGTCCCACCCCCACCATGATCGACATCGGCGTGGCGAGGCCGAGCGCACAGGGGCAGGCGATGATCAACACGGTCACTGCCGCGACCAAACCAAAGGCGAAGCGCGGTTCGGGTCCGAAAATGACCCAGGCGGCAAAAGCGATGACCGCGGACGCCAGCACCGCCGGCACGAACCAACCGGAAACGCGATCGGCGAGACGCTGAACCGGCGCGCGCGAACGCTGCGCCCGTGCCACCAGGTCGACGATCCGCGCCAGCATGGTGTCGCGTCCAACCTGTTCGGCACGCAGCACCAGCCCGCCGCTTTGGTTGACGGTACCGCCGACGACGCGCGCGCCTTCAGCCTTCGTAACCGGCATCGGTTCGCCCGTTACCATGGATTCGTCGACAAAGGACTGTCCCTCGGTGACAACGCCATCGACCGGAATTTTCTCACCGGGCCGCACCCGCAGGCGATCCCCGACCGCGATCGCATCGATCGCGACATCCTCGTCACCGTGATCGGTAATGCGCCGCGCGGTTTTCGGCGCGAGGCCTAACAGCGCACGGATCGCACCCGAGGTACGTTCGCGTGCCCGCAGTTCCAGAACCTGCCCCAGCAGTACCAGCACCGTGATCACGGCAGCCGCCTCGAAATAGACGGCGACCGCGCCGTGAGCGTCACGGAAACCGGCCGGGAAGATTTGCGGGAACAGCGTGCCGATCACGCTATAGAGATACGCAACCCCGGTGCCCATCGCGATCAGCGTGAACATGTTGAGGTGCCCGGTCATCACTGAGCGCCAGCCGCGGGCGAAAAACGGCGCGCCCGCCCACAGCACCACCGGGGTCGACAACACCAAAGAAACCCAGTTCGACCATGGTGGCGGGACAAGATTCATCAGGCCGAGATGGCGGCCCATCTCGATCGCGAACACCGGCGCGGTCAGCACCAATGCGATCCAGAAGCGCTTCGTCATCTCGATCAATTCGGGATCGGGCCCCTGGTCGAGCGAAACCTGCTCCGGCTCGAGCGCCATTCCGCAGATCGGGCAAGTCCCCGGACCGACCTGCCTGATCTCCGGATCCATCGGACAGGTGTAGATCGTGCCGGCAGCGGCGGGCTCCTGCCGCTTTGGCGCGGTCACCGCCTGTTCGGGTTTGGGCTTGAGAAAGCTTTCCGGGTCGGCCTGGAAGCGTTCGCGGCAGCGCGCGCCGCAAAACAGATATTCGCAGGCCTTGTACTCAAACCGATGCTTGGCGGTCTCGCGCTTGACCTTCATGCCGCAGACCGGATCGATCGCAACCTCTGCATTCTGCTCGGCTATGCCCTCATGCTTGCCGCCGCAGCAGGAACCGGCGGCCGGCTTCGCGTGATCGTGGGCGGCGTGATCATGGTCGTGGTGATGGCTGGCCTGATGATGGCCAGAAGGCGCGGCTTCCGCGCCGTGCGTTTGTTCGTGTTGCGCCATCTTTCGATTCCGTCTCTCTTGAAAAACATACCCTAGGGGGGTATATGAGGCCTATGCGCCAGGAGATCAAGACGTCCTGCCTGAAAAGGCTGAAACGAATCGAGGGCCAGATCCGCGGGCTTGCGGGCATGGTCGAGGACGATCGCTATTGTATCGACGTCGTCACCCAAATCTCGGCGGCGAAAGCGGCACTGCGCCGTGTTGAGGAGGAGATCCTGCGCGACCATGTCGCCCATTGCGTCGAGCACGCTATCGTGTCCGGCGACAAGGCCGATCAGCGCCGCAAGATTGCTGAATTGATGGATGTGGTCGGCCGCGCCGACCGCTGACGCATGAGCCGCTTGGTTAACGGACGTTGAAACGCGCCGTTAAACTCTGCGCCCGTGACGGGTCCGTATTTTTAGGACTTTGCCGGTATGAAGTGCCCCAATCACCAAGAAGCCGGGGGGCAAACCATGACCACTGAGACAATCCCAAACAAGCGTTTTGTGAATTCCAAATGGGCCGAGAGGAAGCAGGATTTCCTGATCGTTTCCTCGTTCGGACTATGGGCGGTGCTGCTCGGCTTCTCGCCGGTGCTGGCCGTTCGCTTTCTGGTTGGAAGCTGACGGCGCGTAACACCGTTGTCGAACTAAAAACAAAAAACGCGGGGGCGTTATGGACACTCAAGACAACCCAAATCCCAATTCGGACGGCTTTTGCATCCAGGACATTCTCTGGGCCGTCGGCATCTGGTCGGTAATCCTGACCTTGTCGCCGGTCGTGATGTTCTACGTGCTGATGGTGAACTAACCAACAAACGTTAAGTTCGAACAACATCATCCCGCGTGAGCGCCCCCTGGCCCACGCGGGATGATGTTGCCTTGCGAGCGCGCTCTCGACATCAGGCGTAACGGAATCGGCGCCGCACCGTTTCCGTAAATCGCTACCCGATAGACTAGGCCGCCTGCTTGTGCATCGTGCCGCTTGCCGATGCAGTGCCGCGGATCGCCTTAACCGAACGTTCGATCGCCGCCCACAGCCGGCCGATTTCGGCAGCCGCACGGCCTTCGGCAAAATACTCGCGGGCGCCTTCGCCCTTGCCAAGCGCCATCAGGAGATCTGCACGGTTGGTGATCTGTCCGCCCCAAACCGGCGCACGGAACTTGATCAATGCTTCGCGGGCGATGGTGACGATACGGCTTTCCACCTCGTCGCGCCGGGCAGGCGCACCGTTGAGTACGACCGCGTAAGGCTTGCGCGCCGAACGGCACATCTGAATCGTTTCCTGCACGGCGTTGACGTCAAAGACGCCCGGCCGCGCCGGAATCACGACCATGGTGGCGTTCTTGATCGCGTCATCGACCACGGCCGACAGATTTGGCGGCGTATCGATGAACACCCATTCGTAGCCGTCGCGCTTGGCAGCAGCGACGATCCCGCTGACCGAATTGACGGCGGTCTTGATCGCCGGTTCGTTGGTACCACGCAGTTTGTGCCACAACGTCAGCGATCCCTGCGGGTCGGCATCGACCAACAGGCACGGCTTGGTTATCTTATGGACATGCGCAGCGAGATGGGCAGCCAGGGTACTCTTTCCCGAGCCGCCTTTACGCGACGCAAAAACAATGACGTTCATACTCTTCGCCTCCAGATTGACCCCAGGAAGAGAAAAATGAATCAGCGCGCTGATTCGTGGAAGAAGAATTTAGCGTCAATTGTGGCGATGCCCACGAATAGTCGGCGGGGTTGTTTTTGAGACATACCCCACTTCGCCGACCCCGATGAGCTTTTCAAAGGTATCCGCCGGCGAACCGGCCGCGAGCCGATCAGTCCTCGTCCGCGTCTGAAGCGACGCGTTTGCGTATCCGGTGAAGCCTTGCCGGCCTCGCCGACGTATGCTCGGCCCTGAAGTAAACCCGGCAGCCCGGGCTGAGTTCGGCCTGCTTTCTGACCATGCAGGCGGTTACCCGCTGCACATCCGGAATCTCAGAACCGCACAGGCTGAACGCATCGCCCATGCAGGCCTGCTGTTGGTCGGCGGTGTAGGCCCAGCTGACCGCGGGCCACACCCACAACGCGGCAGCCAGGATGATTCCACCCCCAATTCGACTCCCAAGTCGTTCTCTTCCAAGCGCAAAAGCACCCATGTCGTCCCCCAAATCACCCCAGACTCAAATTCTGGGTGAGCAACATGGTGTTGGCAAGCAGATGCGCGCCCGCTTTGCCGCGCGAGGGTGAATTGCCCACATGGAACCGCAAGCGCCGTTGAGCACGGCACTCAAGCGACCCCGCTCGCGCGCGGCCCTGCAGCCGGCGAAGATTTCGTAAATTGAAACAAATTAAAGCTGCGGCACGACGTCCCGGTTAACCCGTGGTTTACCCTGCGGATCGATTTTCCAAGCGTGAGCTTGCTTCTCAAAACGGCTCTCGCATCCGAGGAAGACGCACCATGTCCATCTCATCGATCGCCAACACCACGGCCAGTTCCGCCCAGACCACCGCCAACAGCCAGACAAACTTCCGTCAATCGCTCAATCAGCTCTTCAGCGACGTCAGTTCCGGAAACCTTTCGGATGCGCAGCAGACCTATTCGACGCTGAGCGATCTGCAAAGCAGCGGTCAGGGTCCGTCCGCGACCTCAAACACCCCGCTCGCCCAGACGCTCAATCAGATCGGGCAGTCGCTGCAAAACGGCGATATCTCCGGCGCACAACAGGCGTTGTCGTCGCTTCAGCAGACGCAACAGGCCCAACAGACACAACCCGGCGGCCATCATCATCACGGCCATCATGGTGGCGGCAGTATCAATGCCAACGCGGCATCGACCAATACGTCGACGTCATCGACGAGCAATGACAATTCCTCGACGACCGGAGCGACGGTGAATATCACGGCGTAAAGTGACGGCTTTGATTACGCTGGTAAGCCGCGGACGAGCGATGTCGCGGCCATTCTGCTGAGGGAGAGGAAAATATCGAAGCGGGTCTATGCGCGAAGTGCGCCACGCGCTACTGGCGTGAAATCTCCCGCACCGCGTTATTGATTTCTCTCACATCGTTCAACGACTTGCAGCTCTTGAGAAGAGGCCCCACTTCCTTGTCGTCGTGGGCCTTTAGAGCACGCAACGCCACTCCCACTGATTTCAGAGCGGCTTCTTCAATTTCCACCCGCTTTTCCGTTTGCAATGGCTTGGCGACCGTCGATTCAATTTCCATGGTGGCCAGTTGGGCTTGAACGTAGCTCTTTTTGGCGTCGGCGTTGGTCGCCAGCGTTGAAAGACCCCCATAGATCAGCGAGCATTCGGAGAAGCGGCGCACGAGTTTTTCCCGCAGTTCGGCGCTCGCATTACTTCCGTCTATCGCGCGGTTGATCGCATTGGTGACGTCGATAACGGTCCATTTGTTCTCGCCCTCGGGGAATTGCGCATGAGCAGGGCGTGGCGAAATCAGCAGACAGCTGGCCAACAGCAAACCAAAGACTGGCAGCAAGCGTACCCTGAGACGATCGAGCATCACTGGTTCTCCAAACATAGCGCGCGGCGAAAAGGCGGTTCGGAGCGGTGCGTTAGCACAAGATGCGACGGCGCGCATACGGGCCCCCACAATCATGTACGACACCTTCCGCCCAGAACAGGTCGTCCGGCTAAGTCATTGGAAAGTGGTACAGTTGGGTGGGCTCGAACCACCGACCTCCTGTTCCACAGACAGGCGCTCTAACCAACTGAGCTACAACTGCATCCTGATCGGCCCCTCGAAATGGGGCGAGACGGGCCGGAAACTAGAGCATGATCCGGAAAAGTGGAAGCCGGTTTTCCGAAAAGATCATGCTCAAACAACAATCTAAAGCGCGATTGCTCGTTTCCGCAGATATCGCGCGCTTTAGATGCAAGCGCGCCGCTTGGCAAGGCCCGCACCGCCCCGGACGAGCCATCGCTGACTTCGGCCCCGGGCCGCTCGGCCCACAAAAAACCCGGGCCAT
>Ga0210386_10001402_pt1 | contig 21562 bp, 16 predicted proteins | sample IncBWH32OmetaG_FD_160091 | JGI IMG/M metagenome (GOLD analysis project Ga0210386, IMG submission 160091) | Forest soil microbial communities from Barre Woods Harvard Forest LTER site, Petersham, Massachusetts, United States - Inc-BW-H-32-O ...
TCGGTCCGGCCAAGCCACCGCAGATCTCGCAATTTGTGACGGTGAGTTGGTCCTGGACCGACCAGGCGAACGGCAACATTTCATGGACCTTCATCAATTCAGATACGGTGAACAGCCACGCGGTCGTGCTGTACCGCGGCGCCAACAGCGTGCCGGAATACATTTTCGGCGGCGCCTTCTGGCCAATCTATCTGGGCCCGGACGATACCGTCTCCCACATGCTCGACGGCACACAGCCGATCCCGACGTTGACCGGCACGGGCGGTCAGCCGATGGGTCTGCTGGACTTCGGCGCCGGCGCGACACCGCGGTATCTGGTCGCGTTCATCTTCAACCTCGGTCCCGGCCAGACGTGGAGCACGCCGGAAGGCGGCTTCACCGGCCTGACCCCGACCCAGGGTACCTGCTACGCGCTGACCAGCAGCGTCTCCGGGGCCTATTGCCTGGGATATGATCCCAACCGCGTCGCCGCCTGGGACAACCAGACCGGCACGTCGAATCGCGGCTATTCGCCCGACCCGAACAACTTCGTCACGTATGCCTTCACGCCGGAACCAACCACGCCCGAGAATACGCTCGGCTATAACGATTCAATCGCCGCCGGCTCCTGCCCGGTGCAGAATTTCTATGTTGTGACGCAGAAGAATAACTACGGCCGTGACGAGGTGCAGGATACGCTGAGTTACTCGCCGGCTTTCTTCCTGTTCCTGGAAGGCTTTACGCCGAATGCAGTGGGTGGCGTCCTCCCCTCACTGTCGGGTTCCTTCAACAACACCAATATCCCCGGCCTGAGTATCACCAATACCGGCACCGTCTACGATGTCGGCTCCAGTGGTGCCAACGCCGCCGTGCCGCAGCGCATTCGTTTCGACTACGAAGTACAGTTCACCACTGCCTCACTCAGCGTTTTCCCCGCACCCACCGGCGCGCCCAAACCGTTCTCCCTCGGTGCATCGATCAGCGTGCAGAGCCAGCCCGCGCTGCAAAGCCCGCAGGCGGAGATGTTCCTGCTGGGCGGCGACGATCCGTACTTCAACAATGTCAACGGCACCGCGAACAATGAGTTCTATCGCAGCCAGGACCTGCGCGTCTTCACCGCCACGCCCGCGTTGAACAACACACCGGTCAGCGGCCCCGGCGCGCCAACGCTCGCCGATAGCTACGGCGGGGCCTATACCTACATCCAGCAACTGATCACCTGGCTCAATCAGCAGTACGGCTACCTGAACCCGAACTACACGCCGCCGGACACCAACCTCTCTGATCCGCTGGACACGGTGCTGCCGGCACAGGATACCGCGTTGAGCGGCGATTCGACGGTCGATTGGAAATCCGGAACGAACAACAACTACAACTTTGCGATCGCACGGGTGCGCTTGAAGGGCGCCTCCGGCCCGTCCGGCGAGGCGTCGAACGTGAAGGTGTTCTTCCGTGTGTTCACCACACAGACCTTCGATACCGACTACATCAATACCACCACCGCGGTGACCAACACCGATCCCTTTGTCACCTATCCCAGCACGGGCAGCCTCACGGACCCGCAAAGCCCGCTGCCGGGCACCGATGGCAGCGGTACCATCAACGGGTGTTCGTTGCCGTTCTTCGCCACCGCCAACTACGCCAACAATCCCTCGGACTACGGCAGCAACGGCGTCAACAACCAGACCATCGAAATCCCCACCGGACAGGACTATGCCTGGGCGTTCTATGGTTGCTTCCTCAACGTCTACGACCCGTCGAACCTGATCAACAGCCACCAGATCCAGTACTGGCTGCCCGCCAGCCAGCATAGCTGCCTGGTGGCGCAGATCGCCTATACGGACGCGCCGATCGAGAACACCGGCGGCACGATCGAAAACCCGGAGAACTCCGACAAGCTCGCGCAGCGCAATCTGCAGATCATCCCGTCGAGCAATCCGGGCTATCCCGCCACGCATATCGTTCCGCAATCGGTCGACCTGCGGCCCAGCCCGCCGCCGCAGTCGGCGGACCCGATCAGCATCCTCAGTTACCCCGACGAGATGATGTTCGACTGGGGCCAGGTGCCGGTGGGCAGCGTGGCCAACCTGTACTTGCCCGCAGTCAGTGCCTCATCGGTGCTGCAGCTGGCCTCGACGCTGTATCCTGCGCAGACGCTCGCTGCCGCGGATGCCAATACCATCCAGTGGCAGGTCACCGGCCCGGTCAGCTACGTGCCGATCGCAACCGGGGCCGGCGGCAGCTTTGCCGGATTGCTGACGGTGCAATTGCCGTCCACGGTCACCTATGGCCAGCAGTTCGACGTGTTGGTGCGGCGGATCAGCACGCGCCAGGTCGTCGTGCCGCCGCCCCCACCGCCGCCGCCGGTGCCGCAACTGCAGGTGAATGCGGTCATCCCGCAGCGGCTGCTGTGGCGGTACGTGACCGGCAGCTTCCTGGTCCGGATCCCGGTGCAGCCAGACAGCACCATCCTGCCGGGGGATGAGAACCTGCTCGCGGTGCTGAAATGGCGTCTTGGCCTGATCGAGCCCGCCAACCGGTGGTACCCGGTGCTGCTGCGCTATATCGGCTATCTCACGGGCCGGATCGACGGCCTGGGCGGCAACGCGGCCGGCATCCCGGCCTCGCCCGCTGGGTATCAGCCGCCGACCCGTCCCGTCGGGCCGGTCAAGGAGGACTGCTACACCGGCAAGGTCATGGGCCTGTTCTACGATCGCTTTGGCGATTTCGGGGGGTTCGACCTGCTGACCGAGGAAGGGCAGCTGCACGCCTTCCGCGCCTGTGAGCACAATCTGGAGGAGCTGGTCTACCTCGCCTGGATGGAGCGCTTCGTGATCACCGTGTGCGTGGACGCGAGCGCGGACCACCGCGTGGTGTCGGTGGCGCTACGGCGGGCCCCGCGGCCGCTGCACGGATGAGCTGAAAGCCAGGGCAAGCGTCTTATCGGACCCAGCTGGCCGAGGGTACTGCAGCCTCGGCCGGTTGGCCGTGTCGCCGAAGCGCGCTACATCTGTCGCGGACCGCCCAAGGCACAATTGCGCAAAGAGGCTCGTATGCCCGACACCGTCCTCGCCGAGGTCAAACCATTCACCCGCCCGCAGATGGCCGCGCGCGTTGCGCAGGACATCCCGGAGGGCTGGTACGTGAACCTCGGCATCGGCATTCCGACCGCCGTGGCCGACCACGTGCCACTCGATCGCGAGGTGATCTTCCACTCCGAGAACGGTGTGCTCGGCATGGGGCCGGCGCCGCCCGAGGACGACATCGACCGCTGGCTGATCAATGCAGGCAAGCAATATGTGACACTGCGGTCCGGCGGCAGCTACTGTCATCACGCCGACAGTTTCTCGATGATCCGCGGCGGGCATCTCGACCTGTGCGTGCTCGGCGCCTTCCAGGTGGCGGACAACGGCGACATCGCCAACTGGGCGACCAGCGAGAACGATACGGCGCCGGCGGTTGGTGGGGCGATGGACCTTGCCGCGGGGGCGAAACGACTTTGGGTGATGATGGAGCACACCACCAAAGACGGCACGCCGAAACTGGTGACGAAGTGCAGCTACCCGCTGACGGCCCTGGGCGCGGTGAAGCGGGTCTACAGCAACCTCGCGGTGATCGACGTCACGCCGCGCGGGTTCGTGGTGGCTGATATGGCGCCTGGCCTGACGCTGGAAGCGTTGCAGGCACGCACGGACGCCAAGCTGCATTTGCCTGCGTGAGATGAACGACGCGACCCCGAGCGCGCCGGTGCTGCTGGAAGCCCGCGACGGTGCGACGCTGACCTTGACGCTGAATTACACCCAGCGGCGCAATGCACTGTCGATGCCATTGCGGGCGGCTCTGACGGAGGCTTTGAGCCGTGCCGAGGGCGATCCCGGTGTCCGGGTGATCGTGCTGACCGGCGCTGGCGGGCACTTCTGCGCGGGCGGTGATATCAGCGGTATGAATGTTGAGGATTTGGCCGCCGGGCGGGAGCGCTTTCGTGCGACCCATCGCCTGGTTACGCAGATGGTGCATTGCGCCAAGCCGATCATCGCGGCGGTGGAAGGCTACGCGGTGGGTGCCGGCCTGTCGCTTGCGCTGTGCTGCGACACGATCGTTGCGGCGGAGGATTCACGATTTGCCGCCGGGTTCGGCCGCATCGGGCTGATCGCCGACCTTGGGCTGAATCACACCTTGCCGCAGCGTATCGGCATGGGCCGTGCGAGGCAGGTCCTGCTGTATGGCGAACAGATGGATGCGGCGACGGCCGAACGGATTGGCCTGATCGATCATGTGGTGGCGCCAGGGACAGCGCTGGCCGTTGCGCGCGATCGTGCTCGCGTACTTGCGGGCTCAGCTCCGCTGCCCATCGCGCTGACCAAGCGCCTTCTGGCTGACGGGCTGGACGCCGGGTTGGCCCAGGAACGCGATCTGCAAAGCACGCTGTTCCTGACCGAGGATCACCGCGAAGGCCGTGAGGCATTCCTCGGCAAGCGTAAGCCGGTGTTCAAGGGACGGTAAGCGACAGACGCACCGGACCCGAACCGACCTGTCATTGCAAGGAGCACAGCGACGAAGCAATGACAGTGATGTCTATCCCTGGTGTTCGCCTGAAATGCACCATCGCGTTCTGCCCGACATGGTGTCCGGGCATCAACGTGCCGGATGGCGGAAACGGCACGCTGCCAAGACATCCTGGTCCATGTGGTCGTTCTCCATCCGCCAACCGGTCTAGGCGCGCATCAGCCCATCCGGTCCCGGCAGCACATTGGCTACGCCACGCCACATGCCCGCGAGGACAGGCCAGTGTGGGTGTACCAATCCCGCATCGTGTGGAACCAGCAGTCAGAGGCCAGCCACGCATCGACCGCCACGCGCTCCTTCACCGATAACAGCGCATCGGCGTCGCGCACCAGGAACCGCCGCACCGTCGGATCGGCCAGCACATCGAAACGCCACAGCAAGTTTCGATGCTGCGGCACGCCCGCCGGCAGTGCCGTCAGCCGCAACTGTATCCCCAGGCGCGACAGCTCGCTGCGAAACGCCGGCGGCACCGAGGCATCGTGGTAAACGCGGACCGTCCCGCCGGGGAACATATGCCCGTCGATGCGGGTATTTTCCAGCAGCGGCACCTGATAGGTCGGAGCCTCGCCCCACAGGCAGTCGGCGATCACGTTCTCTGCCGCCTGTGTGGGATCGAGCGGCGGTGGCAACGCACGGGGAATCGCCGCCACCTTGGGCCGTCCGCCGAACAGTGCGTCCTTCGCTTCCAGCGCCCGCCTGGCCGTGTCCCACGGCCAGATTGGGGCGGCCGAGCCGGGTTGCCGCATCGCACAGGCAGTCGTGCATTCGGGCTGGTGCTGCCCAAGGCAACGGCGCGCTCCGCCGCCGCCATGCAGGCGGCGGGCTGGCCGGCCAGCAGCCGCCGCACAGCGAGGTTTTCGTGGATCTCGGCTGCCTCGGGGAACCGGTGCTCGCCGTCGCGCAGCGCGGCGAGGCTGTCGTCGCTCCGTCCGGCCGCGTGATGCCCCAGGCCGAGGGACAGGTAATCCGCTGGGATCAGATCCGCACCTGCCGCAATGAGCCCCTGCTGCAACGCCAACGCGTCTTCGGGCGCGCCGCGTGTCCTCAGCCGTGCCCGCTGGCGCGTCGGTCACTTCGGCAATAGCTCCACATCCGCCTCGGCGGTCGCGCTGACTGTGACGTCGGCCGGCTCGGCGCTGGGTGGCGAGGCTGCTGCAGACACGCTCATCGGCATGGTGGTCGCCCGCTGCAGCATGATCGGCTGCGGGCGCGTGCCATTCAGCCGCACTTCCTTGAAGGAACCGAACCGCAGATCCAGCAGCGCCGCGGCGTCGTCCGCGCGGCCCCGCAAGGCCGCGATCGCCTTGCGCGTGGCGTCCGCCTGCGCGGTGTGCTCGGCCGCGTCGGACAGATGCCAGCCGAGCTGGCCGACCAGCAGGCCTTTCTGCTGCAGCTCGCCCACCAGCTTCAACAGAGCAGCGCCGTCATGGCTGGTAAGGGTGAGCGATTGGTTGGCCTGCCAACGCTCAGGCCGGTCCTGTGGTGGGCTGACGCGCCAGACGAAATATCCGCCGGAGCCCACGGTGACGCCGGCGACGGCCTTCGCCGCGGCGAGCGCGTCGGCCATGGCGGCATTCACCCGGCGTTGGGCGTCGGCGGCGTTGGGCGACACCACCTCGACCCGCAACGCGGCTTCCAGCTCGTCCGGATGGGCCACCACCGTGGCGGTCTCGCTCAGCCGCAGCAGTGTGTCCGCATGGGCGGCCGCGGGCGCCAGCATCAGCAGGGCCGCGAACAGCAGACGAGGCGAAGCGGGATGCCACGACACGGGAATGCCTCCAGGCGGATGACAGGGCGCACCCTGCCCCGTTCACCGCCCCACCGGCAAGCCGGTCAGGTGCGCCCACCTTCTCATGACGAAGCGGCTGCCCGTGCTGGCGTTTTGTCAGTCCGGCAGGTCGAAAAGTTTGCACCAGCCGTTCGGGCTGATGTCACCCTCCACGACCTGGCAGGCGCGCGGGCGGCGGAAGAATGTGCAGCCGATGCAGCTCAGGCCGCCGCGCGGGTGGTCCTGATACTGTGCCGTGACCTGCGACAGCTTCGTGGTCTGCGCCAGCGCGGTGTCCGTGCCACACATCAGCACAGCAACCTGCAGCAGCCGCCGGCGCGACCGGTCCGCGATCACACCGGTTTGCTGACGTAACCATAGCGCAGGTTGCTGCGCCCCGGACCGTTTCGGACATAGTCATCCTTCAACGTGGCGAAACGATCCTGCCGCACGATTGCCGCGTGCTGCTCGAGCCCGTACAGCCGTGCCGTGTTGCCGCTAAGCACCGCGGTCTTCACCGGGCCGTCCGCTGGCCCAATCGGTGCGAACCCGTGTTTCTTCTGCATGTCCTCGGGGATCTCCAGCCGCCGCAGTCCCTCGATCTGCCATTGCGGTGCGCCGGTCCACACGGCGTCAGTGCCCCACACCACCCGATCGACGCCCAGGCCGTTGATCAGCATGCCCATCAATGCCGCGGCGAGACGCGGTTCGGCGACACTGGTCCAGGCAAAGAGCTGGCCCAGGTCGCCGTAGACATTTGTCACCCCGTATTTCGCGGGAATGTCGGCCAGATCGCTGGTCCAGGAGCTGCGGCCGGTCTTGTCGAATTCCGCCATGCCGTCGGCGGGATTGCCGCCGACCCAGCGATAACCCGAGTGGTAAACAAGGAAATTCAGTTGCGGCCAGTCCTTTGCCGCGCGGCCGATGTCGTTTACATCCGCGTAGGGCCGCAGGCGGGGGAATCTCGCCTCCACCGCCGGCGCGAACAGGCCTTTGTGGATACACACGTTGCGGACGTTGGTCTTCGCGATCCGCTCGTAGAACGGATACATCAGTTTCTCATCGTCCGCGTGCCACGGATGCGCGGCGAGTTCCTTGTGCGTGTTGTCGCCGACCGTGTAGCCCTTCCAGGAATCGGGCTTGTACTTCTCGATCGCCACATCCACCTGATCGAGCCAGCCGGGCTGGCCCGGCGTGATGGTGAAGTGGGCCAGCATGCGGCGCGATCCTGCCTGCTTGTTCACCATCTCCCGTGTCTTGAACACTTGCTCCTGCGGAATGAACCAGTCCTCGGGAATGTCGGACGGCGAGTTTGACAGCAAAGCGATCTTGGTATCGCTGTCGAGATAAATCTCCTTGACGTAATTGGCATATTTCAAATCATCGATCGTCTGTGGCTGGCTGCCGAGCTCCTTGTTCCAGCCCCATTGCCCGACCGCCTCGCGCGCCTTGACGAAGCCCATCAGCCGCGTGTCGTCGCGCAGGAAATGCGTGTGTCCGTCGATCACCATCTGCCCCGACAGCGCATCGGCGCGTGCCTGCGCCAGCTCCGGCGTTGCAGCCTCGGCTTCGCTGGCGTCGAACAGGGGACCGAACACCTGGTTCAACGCGACGAAGGAGGCCGCCATGCCGGCGGCGGTCTGGAAGAAGCGGCGGCGCGACAGGCCCTGGCGCCGCGCGAGATCGTCAGTCATCGCGATCAGCCGTGCTTCAACCTCGCGCTGCTGCGCGGTCTGCGGCACGGGTAGGTATTCGTCGCTGGAGACGATTTGCGTCGGCACCGGTGAGGGGAAGGACGCTTCCTCGGCCCCCAGTAGCCCGCTGATCATGTCGTCGCTCAGGAATTTCATCGAACGCCTCCCGCTGGTGTGGCGTGTTGGCGGCAAAGTGGCGGGCGGCGCCCGTGGCCGCAAGCCACGTCTGATTGAGCGGCAGGACGGCGCTTTGACCCGCGGCAGCTATTGGTTACGCTCCCGGCAGGCTCCGGACCCATCCGGCCTGGCCGGACAGAGGGAAGCCTCGCGTGCCGATCTGGCTTCCGGTCACGATCGCGGCCGCGCTGTTCCAGTGCTGGCGGACGGCGATGCAGCAGAAGCTGCGCCATCTGCTGTCGGTCAACGGCGCTGGCTTCGTCCGCTTCCTCTACGGTGCGCCCATCGCGCTGGTGCTGCTGATCGCCGCGCTTGCCGTCAGCGGCGATGTGCTGCCGCGCCCCACCGCCTGGACCCGCTGTGGTCCGTTGCCGGTAGGTTGACACAGATCCTCGCCACCAACCTGCCGATTACGGCGTTCGGCTTCCGCAAATTCGCCGTCAGCACCGCCTATTCCAAGACCGGGGCGGTGCAGACCGCCCTGGTCGCCTGGATCCTGCTGGGGGAGGCGCTGAAGCCGGGCGCCCTCGGCGGAATAGCTGTCGGCCTGTGCGGTGTGATGACGCTGTCACTCGCCGGCCGCCGGGTGCGGCCACGCGGCGTGCTCGCCGCCGCCGTGCAGCCCGCGGCATTGTGCGGCCTGGGCGCCGGGCTGCTGTTCGCGTTCACCACGGTATTCATCAAGCTCGGCAATCGCTCGGTCGACAACCCCGGCGTCATCGTGCGCGCGCTGTTCGTACTCGTGCTGACCACCACGCTGCAAACCCTGATGCCGGCTGCGTGGGTGGCCTGGCGCGCGCCGGAGGAGCTGCGCAAGGCGGTCACCACCTGGCGCAGCTCGGCGCTGGTGGGCATCCTTGCCGCCTGTGGCTCGGCGTGCCGGCTCAGCGCTTTCGCGATGACCGAGGTCGCGCTGCTCCGGTCGCTGGGTCAGGTCGAGATCGTCTTCACCCTGCTGTTCAGCCGCGTCTACTGGAAGGAGACACTGAAGAAGGGCGACGTCGCCGGCCTGATCCTGGTGGTGGCCGGGGTGCTGCTTATTGTGATCGGCCGTTGACGTCGGGTGGCCCTGCGCGCAGCTCGGCGCGGATCTCGGCGGCCAGCTCTGGATTGGCCCGCCGGATCTGGCTGGCGCGCAGCGTGCTGGCGATGTCGGGCAAGCCCTGCGCTTCCCAGGTCTCCAGGAACAGCAGATCACTCACCGACGTCGCGTCGTGCGCGGCGCGCAGGGCGCGGCGCACGGCCTCGGTCTGTGGTCGGTTCCAGGGTGCGGTGGTGATAGACAAAGTCGAGCCTCCCTTGGTGCGACCGCTCTCAGCTAGGGAGGGGGGTATCGCTCCGCCATCCCTCTGTGCGTGACCACCGCATGAAATCGGTGTGCGCGGAGCAAATCGCCAGGAAGGCGCGTCTTTCGGAAGCCGGATCGCGCGAGGCGGGGCGGGGATGGCCAATCCATCCCCGCGCCCGAGGCTAATAGCGGTACAGATCGTGCTTGTAGGGCCCCGCCGCATCGACGCCGATATAGCTCGCCTGCTTCTCGCTCAGCTTCGTCAGGTTGGCGCCGACCTTCGCCAGATGCAGTGCCGCGACCTTCTCATCCAGCTTCTTCGGCAGCGTATACACTTGCCGCTCGTACGTCCCGGGCGCCGCGTTGTAGAGCTCGATCTGCGCCAATACCTGGTTGGTGAAGCTCGCGCTCATCACAAAGCTGGGATGGCCGGTGGCATTGCCCAGGTTGACCAATCGTCCCTCGGACAGAACGATCAGCCGCTTGCCGTTGGGGAACACCACCTCGTCGACCTGCGGCTTCACGTTTTCCCATGTGTAGTTGCGCAACGGTTCGATCTGGATCTCGGAATCGAAATGACCGATGTTGCAGACGATCGCGCGATGCTTCATCGCCCGCATGTGCTCGATGGTGATGACATCGACATTGCCGGTGGCAGTCACGAAGATATCGCCGATCGGCGCCGCCTCGTCCATCGTGACGACCTGGTAACCTTCCATCGCCGCCTGCAACGCGCAGATCGGGTCGATCTCGGTCACCATCACGCGGCAGCCGGCGTTGCGCAGCGACGCGGCCGAGCCCTTGCCGACGTCGCCGAACCCGTTCACCACCGCGATCTTGCCGGCCATCATCACGTCGGTGCCGCGGCGGATGCCATCCACCAGCGATTCGCGGCAGCCGTACAGGTTGTCGAACTTCGACTTCGTGACGCTGTCGTTCACATTAATCGCCGGCGTCAGCAGCGTGCCGTCGCGCGCCATGTCGCGCAGGCGGTGCACGCCGGTCGTGGTCTCCTCCGAGATGCCGCGCACGTCCGTCAGCATCTCCGGATACGTCTGGTGCATCAGCAGCGTCAGGTCGCCGCCGTCATCGAGGATCATGTTGGGCGTCCAGCCGTCAGGGCCGCGCACGGTCTGCTCGATGCACCACCAGAACTCTTCGTCGTTCATGCCCTTCCACGCGAAGACGGGGACGCCGGCGGCGGCAACGCCCGCCGCGGCATGGTCCTGGGTGGAGAATATGTTGCACGACGACCAGCGGACGGTGGCGCCCAGCGCCTGCAGCGTCTCGATCAGCACCGCGGTCTGGATGGTCATGTGCAGGCAGCCGGCGATACGGGCCCCGGCCAGCGGCTTCGAGGCGCCATATTCCGCACGCGTGGCCATCAGGCCGGGCATCTCGTCCTCGGCCATGGAGATCTCCTTGCGGCCCCACTCGGCGAGGGAGATGTCCTTGACCTTGTTGTCGGGGGCGTTGGCCATGTCGGGGTGCTCCTGCTGTTGGCGGCGTCATATAAAGATATCTGCATGTCTGCAAGGGCTTTCCAGGCGAGGCCGGGGAGCCGGTCCTTAGGTGGGGGCCATGAGACAAGGGTTCCCGCGCTTGGCGCGAAGCGCCTTCATCCGCCTCGCGCGCAAGGGACCGTCCCTGGTCCGCCGACCTCGGTGCCGCTGCGCCCCGGCGGGGGATCTTCCCGCGGACCCGCGCCCACCCCGGACCGAGGCTTGTTCGCACACCGGTTCCATGTCAGCCCTTACGCACCGGACCGACCAAGGAAACCGCGATGACCGAAGCCAAATTCATCCACATGAACGGCACCCTCGTGCCCTACGCCGACGCCAAGGTGCACATCCAATCCCCCGGCATGAAGTTCGGCATCGGCGTCTTCGAGGGCGTCCGCGGCTACTGGAATGCCAAGCGTGAGCAGATGTTCGTCTTCCGCCTGCAGGAACACCTCGATCGCCTGCAGTTCTCGATGCGCGTGATGCGCATGGACCACGACCTGACCAACGACCGCCTGACTGAGGCGACACTGGAGGTGATCCGCGCCAACGAATTCCGCGCGGACATCCATCTGCGCCCCTTCGCCTGGGTCGACGGCCAGGGCGACATGCTGGCCACCGGCCCCGTCGCCTGGTCGATCGCGGCGGTTGCCCGCCCGCGCAGCAAACTGACCGAGGGCGTGTCCTGCGCCGTCTCCTCCTGGCGCCGCATCTCCGACACCGCGATGCCGCCGCGGGTGAAGGCGTCGGGCAACTACATCAACTCCCGCCTCGGCGCGCAGCAATCCCAGCTCGACGGCTACGACACGGTGCTGATGTTGACCGAGCAGGGCCGCGTGGCCGAATCCTACGGTTCCTGCTTCTTCATGATCCGCAATGGTCGTCCGGTGACGCCCAACGTCACCAGCTCGATCCTGGAAAGTATCACCCGCGCTACCCTGATCGACCTGTTGCAGGAGATGACCGGCCGGGAGGTCGAGCAGCGCGACATCGACCGCACCGAGCTGTACGACGCTGAGGAGGCGTTCCTGTGCGGCTCCAGTTACGAAGTGCAGCCGATCCTCAGCATCGACCGCCTCGATGTTGGCACCGGCCAAGTGGGTGCGCTGACCCGTCGTCTCCAACAGCGCTATTTCGACCTGGTCTACGGCGAAACCAACGAACACAGCGACTGGCTCACCCCGGTGTACGGTGCGCGTTAGCGCGGGACCGAGGCCCACCGGCTTGAAAACGTCATCTTAGCGGTGCATCTGGTCAGGTAACTTGCAGACCGCCTGTCATCGTCTCCCAGCGTTACGTGTGACCGACCGGAAGCCCTGGCGGAGGGCACGAAAGCCGTGGGACCCTGACAGGCGGAAGATGCAACCCGGCGCGCTGGACGCCGCACCACCTGGCGGGTAGGCAGCCGCGTTTACGGCTGTACCGAAGCGCGAAGGATCCCATTGCATGGCTGGCGTCGACATTCTCGCTTCCGCTTTCTCCGGCGCGAACGCGGCCTTTCTCGGTGAGCAGTACGCTCGCTGGGCCACCAACCCCGGCTCCGTCGATCCCAGCTTCGGTGAGCTGTTCGACGCGCTGAACGATGAAGCCCGCGCCGTGCTGGAGGATGCCACCGGGGCGTCCTGGACCCCGCATCCGCGCGCGTCCGCCGAGGCCGAGCCACCCCGCCCGATGACCGCTGCGGCGGAGCTGCCGGCACGCCCGACGTCCCGCGCGGAAATCATCGCCAGCCTGCGCGCGCTGATGCTGATCCGCTCCTATCGCGTGCGCGGCCATCTGGAGGCACGTCTCGATCCGCTCGGCCTGCAGGTGCCGAAGTCACACGCCGAGCTCGATCCGACGAGCTACGGCTTCGCCGCCGGTGACTGGGACCGTGGCATCTTCATCGACAACGTGCTGGGCCGCGAGAGCGCCACGCTGCGCGAAATCATGCACATCCTGCGGGAGACCTATTGCGGGCCGATCGGCGTCGAGTTCATGCACATCCAGGATCCGGACCAGAAGTCCTGGATCCAGCGCCGCGTCGAAGGTGCCCCCTGGCGCACCGGCTTCGACCGCACCGCCAAGCGCAAGATCCTGAAGGAGCTGACCGAAGCCGAGGGCTTCGAGATGTTCTGCCAGAAGCGCTACGTCACCACGAAGCGCTTCGGCCTGGAGGGTGGCGAGGTCACCATTCCCGCCATCCACGCCATGATCGAGACCTGTGTTGCGGCCGGCGTCAACGAGGTCGCCATCGGCATGCCGCATCGCGGCCGGCTCAACACCCTGGTCAACGTGGTGAAAAAGCCGCTGACCCAGGTGTTCAGCGAGTTCGGCGGCGAGAGCTTCAAGCCCGACGATGTGCAGGGCTCGGGCGACGTGAAATATCACCTCGGCACGTCAAGCGATCAGGAGATCGAGGGCCGCCAGGTCCATCTCTCCCTGCAACCCAACCCGTCGCATCTGGAAGCGGTCGATCCGGTGGTGGTCGGCAAGGTGCGCGCCCGTCAGGACCAGGCCGGTGATACCCAACGCCGCGGCTCGGTGATGGCGATCCTGATGCATGGCGATGCGGCATTCGCCGGCCAGGGCCTGGTGTATGAGACGCTGGCGATGAGCCAGCTCATCGGCTATCGCACTGGCGGCACGATCCATGTGGTCGTGAACAACCAAATCGGCTTCACCACGGTGCCGGCGCATGCCTATTCCGGCCTCTATTGCACCGACATCGCGAAGGGCATCCAGGCGCCGATCCTGCACGTGAACGGCGACGATCCCGAAGCGGTCGTGTTCTGTGCGCGTATGGCGGCTGAATTCCGCATGCGTTTCGCGACCGACATCGTGCTGGACATCGTCTGCTATCGCCGTCACGGCCATAACGAGACCGACGAGCCGGCATTCACGCAGCCCATCATGTACCGCGCCATTGGCAAACTGCGCACCACACGCGCGCTGTATGCCGATCGCCTGGCGCAGGAAGACATGGTCTCCGCGGCGGATGCACGCCGCATGGTGGAAGACTTCAACACCACACTCGAAGCGGCCAATCAGGCGGCGCAGGGCTTCAAGGTCAACAAGGCCGATTGGCTGGAAGGCCACTGGTCCGGCTTGACGCAGGCGGCTCACGAAGTCGATCATCACGACGATGCCACCGCGGTGGACGATGCGGCGTTGCGCCGGATCGGCATGGCGCTGGCACACGTGCCGGATGGTTTCGCCGTCAATCCGAAGATCGCCCGTCAGCTCGACGCCAAGCGGACGATGATCGAAACCGGCGAAGGCATCGACTGGTCCACCGGCGAGGCGCTGGCCTATGGCGCGCTGCTGCTGGAAGGCCATCGGGTTCGCCTGTCCGGCGAGGACTCCCAGCGCGGCACCTTCAGCCAGCGCCATGCCGTGCTGGTCGACCAGGACAACCAGCATGAATACGTCCCGCTGAACAACATCTCGCCCGATCAGGCGAAGATCGAGATCTACAACTCGCTGCTGTCGGAAGCCGGCGTGCTGGGATTCGAATACGGCTACTCGCTGGCCGATCCGAAGACGCTGGTGTTGTGGGAAGCGCAGTTCGGCGATTTCGCCAACGGCGCGCAGGTCATCATCGATCAGTTCCTGGCCAGTGGCGAAACGAAGTGGCTGCGAATGTCCGGCCTGACGTTGCTGCTGCCGCATGGCTATGAGGGTCAGGGGCCGGAACATTCGTCGGCTCGCATCGAGCGCTACCTGCAATTGTGCGCTGAGCGGAACATGCAGGTCTGCAACCTGACCACGCCGGCCAATTACTTCCACGCGCTGCGCCGGCAGATGAAGCGCAACTTCCGCAAGCCGCTGATCATCTTCACGCCGAAGTCGTTGCTGCGTCACAAGCTGGCAGTGTCGGCGCTGAAGGACTTCAATAACGGCAGCACCTTCCTGACGGTGATCCCGGAGATCGACGCGATCGCGCCGCCTGAGCAGGTGCGCCGCGTGGTGATCTGCAGCGGCAAGGTCTATTACGATCTGCTGGCCGCCCGGCGGGAGCAGCAGATCACCGATGTCGCCATCGTGCGGCTCGAGCAGTTCTATCCGTTCCCGATCCGTTCCCTGCCGGTGGCGCTAGCTTCTTACAAGAACGCCGACATCACCTGGTGCCAGGAAGAACCGGAGAACATGGGCGGTTGGACTTTTGTGGATCGGCGGATCGAAGCGATGCTGGCGGGCATGGACATCAAGGCGAGACGGCCCGCCTATGTCGGCCGTGAAGCCGCTGCGAGCCCGGCCACGGGCCTGGCCCGCACGCACAGCGAACAGCAGGCCGCACTGGTGAAGGCCGCGTTGGGACTGACATAGACCGTCGCTGCCGTACACCTCTCCTGCGATGCGGGAGAGGTCGCCACGCGTCAGCGTGGCGGGTGAGGGTACGGCGCGGCACATAGCTCTCACCCGGCGTGCTGACGCACGCCGACCTCGCCCGCGCGGCGGGAGGGGTGCACGACCGTGGAGACAGACCGTTGGCGACCGAAATCAAAGTGCCCGCGCTGGGCGAAAGCGTGACCTCGGCGACCGTGGCGCGCTGGATCAAGCAGCCCGGTGAGGCTGTCGCCGCGGATGAGCCGCTGGTTGAGCTGGAGACCGACAAAGTTACCGTCGAGGTGAACGCCCCGGTCGCCGGCGTGCTGACGTCGATCAGTGTGCCGGAGGGCGCCGAGGTTGAAGTCGGTGCCCTGCTCGGCGTGGTCGATCCCGCCGGCACGCAGACGGTTGCCGGTCCCGCCGCCAACCCGCTGCCCGGTGTGCGCCCCCCGCCGCGTCCGGTCGGGCCGGTGGCGCGTCCGGCCGCGCCGGAGGCCCCGCCGCCCGCGCCGCGCGCCGCGGCCGCCCCGGCGCCAATGCCCGCTGCGGCGAAGATGATGGAGGAGCGTCACGTCGTAGCCGAAACGATCGGCGCCGGCACCGGCAAGGACGGCCGCATCACCAAGGGTGACGTGCTCGACTTCCTGAACCGCCCGGCGGCGGTTCCGGCTCCGCCGCCCGCTCCCGCGGCGCCACGTGCGCCTGATGCGCGCGAGGAACGCGTGCGCATGACGCGCCTGCGGCGCACCATCGCCGCGCGGTTGAAGGAGGCGCAGAACAATGCCGCCATGCTGACCACCTTCAACGAGGTGGACATGTCGGCGGTGATGGCGTTGCGCACGGAATATCGTGATGCGTTCGAGAAGAAGCATGGCGGCGTGCGCCTGGGCTTCATGGGCTTCTTCGTGAAGGCGTGTGTGGCCGCGCTGCAGGAATTCCCTGCGGTCAACGCCGAGATTGATGGCGACGACATCGTCTACAAGCACTTCGTTCACATGGGCATTGCGGTCGGCGGGCCCGGCGGGCTGGTGGTGCCGGTCGTGCGCGATGCCGACCGCATGGGCTTCGCCGAGATCGAGCAGGCGATTGCCGAGTTCGGCCGCCGCGCGCGCGACGGCGCGCTGAAGCTGGAGGAGCTGACCGGTGGCACGTTCAGCATCACCAATGGCGGCGTCTACGGCAGCCTGATGTCGACGCCGATCCTGAACCCGCCGCAGTCGGCGATCCTGGGCATGCACAAGATCCAGGAGCGGCCGGTGGCGGTGGACGGCAAAATCGAGATCCGCCCGATGATGTATCTCGCGGTCAGCTACGACCATCGCATCGTCGACGGCAAGGAAGCCGTTTCGTTCCTGGTCCGGGTCAAGCAAGGCGTCGAGGATCCACGCCGGCTGCTGCTGGACGTCTGAGATGAGCGACAGCTTCGACCTGATCGTCATCGGTGCCGGTCCCGGCGGCTACGTCTGCGCCATTCGTGCCGCACAGCTCGGCATGAAAGTCGCCTGCGTCGAAAGCCGGGCGACGCTCGGTGGGACGTGTCTCAACATCGGCTGTATCCCGTCCAAGGCGTTGCTTTATTCGTCGGAGGAATTCCGCAAGGCGGGACACGCGATGGCCGAGCAGGGCATCAAGATAGGCTCGGTGGAACTCGACCTCGCGCGCATGCAGGCGCGTAAGGGCGAGGTGGTCACCGCCAACGTCAAGGGCGTGGAATTCCTGTTCCGCAAGAACAAGGTTACCTGGCTGAAGGGCACCGGCCGGATCGTTGCTGCTGGCAAAGTCGAGGTTGCCGGCACCGTCTACGAGACGAAGAACATCGTGATCGCCACCGGTAGCGAGAGCATGCCGCTGGCGGGTGTTGAAGTGGACGAGAAGCAAATCGTCAGCTCCACCGGCGGGCTGGAGATCGATGTGGTACCGAAGCATCTGGTTGTGATCGGCGGAGGCGTGATCGGCCTGGAGCTGGGCAGCGTCTGGCGCCGGTTGGGCGCGGACGTGACGGTGGTGGAGTTTCTTGACCGGATCGTTCCGACCATGGATGGCGAGGTCGCAACCGCGTTCCAGCGTATCCTGGCGAAGCAAGGGCTGAAGTTCCGCCTCGGCAGCAAGGTGACAGCGGCCAAGCAGGGCAACGACGGTGTGACGCTGACGGTCGAGGCGGCCAAGGGCGGCGTTGCCGAGACGCTGCACGCCGACATCGTGCTGCTGTCGATTGGGCGGCGCGCCTATACCGAGGGGCTTGGCCTGGCTGAAGCCGGCGTTGCCACTGACAGCCGTGGCCGCGTCACCACCGACGCGCATTTCGCCACCAACGTTCCGGGGATCTGGGCGATCGGCGATGTCATCGCCGGCCCGATGCTGGCGCACAAGGCTGAGGACGAAGGGGTTGCGGCGGCAGAACGCATCGCTGGCCAGGCCGGCCATGTGAACTATGACGCGATCCCGAGCGTGGTTTACACCTCGCCCGAGGTTGCTTCCGTCGGGAAGACCGAGGAAGAGCTGAAAGCCGCAGGTGTGGCCTACAATGTTGGCAAGTTCCCCTTCACCGCTAACGGTCGTGCCCGGGCCATGGCGCAGACGGATGGGTTCGTGAAACTGCTTGCGGACAAAACGACGGACCGGCTGCTGGGCGCGCATATCATCGGTGCCGAAGCCGGCACGGTCATGGCGGAGCTGGTGACGGCGATTGAGTTTGGCGCCTCGGCCGAGGACGTCGCCCGCACCTGTCATGCGCACCCCAGCCTCAACGAGGCGGTGAAAGAAGCCGCGATGGCCGTCGACGGTCGCGCAATTCACCTCTAGCGCGTGAGCGATACGAATATGCACACCACCCAGCATTGCGAGGAGCGGAGCGACGAAGCAATCGGGTGCCGCGCAGGCACCGGATTGTGAGACGCATGATCCCTCTTGCCCTCACCATGGGTGATCCTGCCGGGATTGGCGGCGAACTGACGCTGCGTGCCTGGCAGCTCCGTCGCGCTGGCGCGGGCCGCTTCGTCGCCCTCGATGATCCGAACCGGCTGCGTCAACTGGCGCATGATCTGCGTCTTGATGTCCCCATCGTTGACGTTTCCTCGGCTGCCGCGGCTGCCACGATCTTCGCCGACGCTCTGCCTGTCCTGTCGGTGCCGCTCGCCGTCGCGCCAGTCCCTGGCGACCCGGACGCAGCCAACGCCCCGGCTGTCGTCGCGTCCATTGAACAGGCCGCGCGCCTTGCCATGGCCGGTGAGGTCGGCGCGGTCGTCACCAACCCGATCAACAAGGCGGCGCTTTACAACGCCGGCTTCAGCTACCCCGGCCATACCGAATTCCTCGCCGCGCTGACCGGTGCCATCGGCAAGCAGATCATGATGCTGGCCAGCCCGGATCTGCGTGTGGTGCCGGTGACGGTGCACGCATCATTGCGTAAATCAATCGAGATGATCACGGTCGAGCGTATCGTCGCGGCCGCTCGTACAACCGCGATGGCGCTGCAACGTGATTTCGGTATCGCCGCGCCGCGCCTGGCCATCGCCGGCCTCAATCCGCACGCCGGCGAGCAGGGCGCGCTGGGTGACGAGGAAACCACCATCATCGGTCCTGCCATCGCGGAACTTCGCAGTGACGGCCTGGAGATTTCTGGTCCCTGGCCGCCTGACACGATGTTTACCGAAACCGCGCGTGCCCGCTACGACGTGGCGATCTGCATGTATCACGACCAAGCGCTGATCCCGCTGAAGACGCTCGACATGAGGCACGGGGTGAACGTCACGCTCGGCCTGCCGATCGTGCGCACCTCCCCCGATCACGGCACCGCCTACGACATCGCCGGCAAGGGCATCGCCGATCCCTCCAGTCTGTTCGCGGCATTGGACCTGGCGGCCACGCTCGCCACACGCCGCGCGATGGCATAGCGAAACTGCTTCCACCCACCCCGCCCCTGACGATAGTGTCGCCCTGACGCAAGGGAGGCATCGATGAGCGAGAGCGCAGCGACCCAGGCCGCCGGCATGCCCTGCCCGCGTTGCCGTGTCGATCTGGTGATAACTGAGCGCATGGGCGTCGAGATCGATTTTTGCCCGAAATGCCGGGGCGTTTGGCTCGATCGCGGCGAACTCGACAAGATCATCGAGCGCAGCGAGCAGTTCAGCGCGAAGCCAGCGGAAGCGCCGCCCGCGTCACCCGCGCAAAGTCCATGGCAGCCCGCATCGCAAGGCCAGGCGCAACAGCCCGCCCCGCAACAACAGGGAGGCTGGAATCAGGGGCACGATCATGGCCATGGTTACGGCGGTCATGGTCACGATGGCTCCGGTCGCCACGGCTCCTTTCTGGGACGGCTGTTCGGCTGACCAGCACCGTCTGACAAAGGCGTTGCAGGGACTCCCCCTGTTTGCGAACTGGGCTTAGCATCGTCTCCGCAAGGGCGCCGCCGCCCGGCAGGGGCCCGTCAAACATGATGGAGGCGCCCGCATGTCAGGAACCCAAAACGGCAGAAGTCCTCGCTCGGTGGCGCTGGTCGGGCCCTACTCCAGCGGCAAGTCCAGCCTGTTCGATGCGTTGATGGAGGCCGCCGGCACGCCCGTGAAGCGTCCGGCCGACCCGCGCAATCGGCCCAGCACCACCGAGCTGCGTATTGGCCATTGCCAGTATCTGGGCGATGCGTGGGCGATCGTGGATTGCCCCGGGTCCATCGAGTTCGCCTACGAGGTCACGGCGGCGCTGACGGCGGTCGATCTGGCTGTTGTGGTCTGCGAACCCACCCCCGCGCGTGCCCTGACGGTGGCCCCGCTGCTGAAGCAGTTGGCTGACCAGGGCGTGCCGCACATGGTCTTCGTCAACAAGATCGACACGCTGGAGGGCAGCGTCGCCGACACGCTGACGGCCTTGCAGGGGTATGCGAAATGCCCGCTGGTCTTGCGCCAGGTGCCGATCCGGCACGGCGAGACAATCACCGGCTATGTCGATGTGGTGAGCGAACGGGCGTATCGCTATCGCAAGGGTCAGCCGTCGGAGCTGGTGCAGATCCCGTCAGAGATGCAGGCCGACGAGCAGGAGGCGCTCAACAAGCTGGTTGAGGTGCTGGCCGACCGCGACGACGTGCTGCTGGAAAAGGTGCTGGAGGACGTCAAGCCGAGCACCGCGGAGATCTATGCCGATCTGCGCAAGGACCTGGCCGAAGGGTCGGTGATCGGAATGCTGCTCGGTGGCGCAGACAATGCCCACGGCGTGCGCCGGCTGTGGAAAGCGCTGCGGCACGACACGCCCTTCAATGCGGAGACGGCGGAACGCCACGGTGTGACCGCGGAGGGTCCCCCGATCGCCCAGGTGTTCAAGACCGTGCATGCCGGGCACACCGGCAAGCTGTCCTATGCCCGGATCTGGCGCGGGGGCATCAAGGATGGTGCCGCGCTTGGCGGCAGTCGGTTGGGCGGCCTCTATCACACCAACGGGGCCGAGCTGGCCAAGTGCGTGGAGGCGCAGACCGGCGAGCTGGTCGCGCTCGGCCGATTGGAGAGCGTCGCGACAGGCGCCACCGTGTCGCCGAACGGCGCACCGGAGGCGTTGCCATTCCCCGCGGCGCCGCCGCCGGTTTATTCGCTGGCCATCGCCACGACCGATCGCAAGGACGACGTGAAACTGTCCGGTGCGCTGCAGAAGCTCGTTGAGGAAGATCCGACACTCCGCATCGAGCACCAGCCGGACACGGGCGAGACCATCCTGCACGGTCAGGGCGAGATCCACCTGAACACTGTGGTGGAACGCCTGGCGCGGAACTATGCGCTAAGGCTGACCACGCATCGACCGCAGGTCGCGTTCAAGGAGACAATCCGCCTCGCCGTGCATGAGCACGGTCGGCTGAAACGCCAGACGGGCGGGCACGGGCAATTCGCCGACGTGAAGATCGACATTGCGCCGCGTCCGCGCGGGGCCGGCTTTGAATTCATCGACAAGATCGTCGGTGGCGCCGTGCCGCGCAATTTCATCCCGGCGGTCGGCGAGGCGGCGGAGGACGCGGCGAAGAAAGGCCCGTTCGGCTACCCGGTGGTCGACATCTCCGTCACCCTGACCGACGGTCAGTTCCACAGCGTCGACAGCTCCGACATGGCGTTCAAGACCGCAACCAGCCTGGCGATGAAGGAGGGGCTGGCGAAGGCCGATCCGGTGGTGCTGGAGCCGATCGAACATGTGACGCTCAGCGTGCCGAATGAATTCACTGCGCGCGCGCAACGGCTGCTGAGTGGACGGCGTGGCCAGATCCTGGGCTACGCCGAGCGACCGGGTTGGAGCGGCTGGGACG